>Ga0210406_10003120_pt1 | contig 18369 bp, 17 predicted proteins | sample IncBWC30MmetaG_FD_155454 | JGI IMG/M metagenome (GOLD analysis project Ga0210406, IMG submission 155454) | Forest soil microbial communities from Barre Woods Harvard Forest LTER site, Petersham, Massachusetts, United States - Inc-BW-C-30-M | ecosystem: Environmental > Terrestrial > Soil >... | reverse complement strand
GGCAGCGCCCGTGTGTGAAATTCTCGCACGACGGAAAATACCTGCTCGAGTGGGGCACACGAGGAACGGGTCCAGGCCAGTTCGAGCTCCCCCACAATGTGGTGGTCGACGCGCAAGGAAAAGTGTACGTTACCGATCGAGAGAATCGCCGGATCGAGGTTTTTGATGCCAACGGGAAATTTCTGAGCCAGTGGCCGACCATCGAGGGGGTCTCGGGACTCTTCATGACCAAAGACCAGCACCTATGGGCCGGCGCCATGTTGTTTAATTTAGACGGACACATAGTCGGCAGACTGCCAAATGGCAACGCCGCATCCGGGCATGGCGTTGCCGTAAGTGATTCGGGAGATGTTTACCTCGCTCAGCTCAGCGGCAAGGTGCAAAAGTTTGTTAAACAATAACGCTGCGCAGCGTTAGCGCCAATGCCACTCGTCCCTCAGACGGCGTAGCTCCCGCACGTCTTCGTTCAACCGTTCGCGGGCACGGCCATCGATCCTGTCGACATGCGTGATATGTTCGATCTCCTCGATGGCCGCCTCCAGCCGGGGACGGTCCAGACGGTTTCGGTCGAGATCCCTGCGAATGTCGGCGAGGTTGCGCTCGGCCGCGTTGAAATGGCCGCGATCGCCAGTTGCCCAACCTTCACGATGCTCGATACGACGCAGATCTTCCTGCGCTCGCTCGACGATCCGATGGGCACGAGGCCAATCACGCTCCTGAGCTCGAGCTGGAATCCATCCGGCGAGAAGTAATCCGGTGAGTGCGAAATACGACAGTATTTGGCTTCGCATGTATACGCTCCACCCCAGAGTATGACATCCCACAAACCGGTTTGTTTCAACGTTCTCTTACTGGATGTTCACCAGTACCGTATTCGAGACTTGCCCATCCACCGTTAGGACCACATTCGCATTCCCCGCCCCGCTCAGTGCGGCTGGGAGCGACACATTCACCTGATCCAGCCCAGGAAAACTCGGCTGCGCCCCGGCGTACTGTACCTGTACACTGACGCCATTGATGCTAACCTGCACGTTGGCGAGCGAAGACAGATTGCGAATCCCAGTGCCGTAAAGCGTCAGATAGACGGTTCCACTGACTCCGACATTGATCGGCACCGCCGTGCAGCCAGACGCGCTGCACTGAAACACCGATACAGGCGTCTGTTGCTGAGGGTTCGCAGTGGGCACCTCGATTGCGGTTGCCGCGGCCACGCCAGTTCCCGTGCCACTCATACTGAAGAGGGCCGGCGCAACATTTTGAATGAGACTGGTAGCGGCTTGCGAGGTCGACCCGTTGCTCGTGGTGAACGTTGCCTCACCCAGCGCCGCGCCGCCCGGAATAACGAAGTTCACCTGGTTTGGCGAAACGAAGCTGAGCGTGGCCGGAAGTTGCGCTCCTGAGGCGTCTGTAACCGACAACGTTAAACCACCCAGGGTGGTGGGTAGCGGCAAGGTGCTCGCCTGCGTGTTCCCGGATGCGAGATTCATGCCGTACAGCGTCGCTATAGAGCTCGGCGCAACTGCTGCAATGGGCGCGGCTGCTGACTCGACCGCGTCGGACGAGATCACACCGTAGTAGCGCCCCATCCAATACGGCAAAATGTAATCGATCCCGGGGCTCTCAACCGTACTGGTGCCGCCGCCGCTCAATTGAAATGGATCCCGCTGCCAAAGGAAGTCGGTCGGCGGCCGAAGCGGCACCGGAACCGGACTGCACGCTTCGCTGCCGCACACGCTCACGGTGTTGGTGACGTCGACGTAGGGATCGCGCACAGGCCGCACCAGCCATTCGTCTAGTAGCATCCGTGCTTCGGCGTCGCGAGTGCTATTCGGTCCCTGGAGTGCGCTATCAATCATGTCGAAAAACGCATTCTGATGCGATGCGGTGTAGTTGCGAACAATCTTGTAGGCGCTCAGATAGGAACTGTCATGGTTGAGGCGCACCAGATTGTAAAACGTCATGAAGTCAAGATTGAATTTAAAGTACGAGCTATTGCTCGCGACGTCGAACTCTGCGCCGACATTGATCGGCAGTGACAGGGGTGGGGCCGAGACTTGGATGCCGGGATTCACGTGGCGAGCAACCACTATCATCATTTGAAGCTCTTCCGGCCTCAACAAGAAAGTATTGCCGAGGTCGTTATTTGGCGTCCATTCGTGGCCAGCGACGAACCCGATCAGACGCGTGGCCAGAGCGCTGATATCGCTCTGTACAGTTGAGTCGTTCACGAGATCAAAAGCGGCCCCCAGTCCGAAGAACGCCCCGACAACCTCATCGCGTGACGTGTTGTCAACCCAGATCCAGGGCGGATTTTGGTTAATTGTGTTGGACACTTCCTGACTCGCAATTGAGGCCGCATAGGGCGAATTCGACATCGCCATGCATCGCGCCAGGCGATTGTTCCCCGTGACGTCCGTTAGCGCCTTGAGCCCTGCCAGTACGCTCCGCACGTTAGCGAGCGCGTCGGCAGACTGCGTTACCTTATACCGGAACGCCTCGGCCGCCAGATAGGCGCCGGTCCACAGGGCGGAATCGCCGCAATCGGTGTAGTAGACGATCTGGTTACTGGTTGAAGATGCGTAAATAGGTTCCAGGATTGTCCCGAACGGCAGGAATCGGGCTTGAATTTTGGCCGAGATGGCGAGCGCATCGGCCTCCGACGCCGCTAGGGGAAAAGTAGTGGCGATGAAAAGAAACGGGATGCCCAATGTGCGCCAAGTAAACATACCAGGTTCTTTACTTTTTGTGGGACGTCTTTCCCGGAAATTGGTGACATTTTTCGCTAGCGGCAACCTTCTTACAACTACTTGGAGGCCCTTGCCAGGGCATTATATTCGCGGTTTGGAAGCATCCCAGTGGCTTGGGACATGCGATTAGTGAAGTTATACATGGCCGCGATTTCGATCACATCCCAAACTTCATACTCAGTTAATCCGAGGCTCCGGAGCAGCTGGAGGTCCGCCTCCAAGCAGTCCAGCGGAGTCTTGGTGAGGCGGACGGCGAAATCGAGAATAGCCGTGTGCTTGGTATTGAGGCCGGCGCGTTTGTAATCCAGCGTGATGCGATCGGCGAGGATCGGGTCGCCCAGCGCCTCGCGCAATGCCGCTCCATGCGCCACCAGGCAGTAGAGGCAGCCATTGGCCATCGAAACCGCCACAGCGATCATCTCGCGTTCGGCAGCGCTGAGATTTTCGGTCGGTTCGTGCAGTTGCTTATAGTGCGAAAACCAGGCAGAGAGGCGCTCGGGGCGAAAGCTGTATACGCGGAACACGTTCGGCACAAAACCCAGCCGCTGGCGGGCTTTGGAAAAGAGGCCGCGTAAATTTTCGGGCAAGTCCGCTTCCGGCGGCACGGGAAACCAACTGATGCGCTCTTCCGATTTCGGCTCCATTTATGGGCGCTCGTCCATTCCTCGGTATCGAGCCTTTTATAGTAGCGCGAGTTGGCATAAGGCTTCGCGAGCAACTTCGGATCCGATCCCCACGAGCAGCAGAGAGCGAGAGTGCCGAATACTCTGCTGACGGCAAGCGTGCCGCGCGGATTGTGCGAGCGAACTTTTGTGACCGGAACAACACTTTGCTGTAACCGTCACTGCATCAGGATGTAAGCGAAACGAAATGGTCTCATGATAAGATCGCGCGAGGGGTAGATGATAATGCTCGTAAAACGTGCCACGCTCGCCGTCTGTCTTCTTGTTTCAACTTCGCTTTTCGCGCAGTTTGAGACCTCCGAGGTTCTAGGTACCGTCCACGATCCCTCAGGTTCGCCCGTCCCGAGTGCAAACGTGACCCTGACCAACCAGGACACGAACATTGAGATGAAGACGACCACCAACTCCGACGGCAATTATGACTTCTTCAACGTGAAAGTCGGCCGCTACACTGTCGCCGTGGAAGCCAGCGGCTTTTCGAAGGCAAGCGCAACCGACATAACAATTACGGTTGGCACGCGGCAGCGCGTCGACTTGACCATGCAGGTCGGAGCGATTACCGAATCAGTGACTGTCACCGGAGCGGCATCCGCGCTCGAAACCGACTCCAGCGAACATGGCCAGGTGATCAGCACGCAAGCCGTCGCGGAACTACCTCTCAATGGCCGCAATTATGCAGAACTGGCCCTGTTATCTACCAACGCGGTGAAGTCTCCCATTGCGGTTTCGTTCTCGCCCAGCGGCACGCCACGCGAGGGCGCGTTTAACGTAAACGGCATGCGCAGCACCTACAACAATTTCTTGCTGGACGGCCTGGATAACAATGCCTATGGCACCAGCAACCAAGGCTATTCCGCCCAGGTGGTGCAGCCGTCTCCCGATGCCATCGCGGAGTTCAAAGTTATCACCAGCAACTACAGCGCCGAATATGGCCGGGTAGGCGGCGCAGTGGTGAACGCGGTCATGCGGTCGGGCACCAACCAATTTCATGGGACCGCCTACGAGTTCATCCGAAACACGGATTTGAACGCGGGTGGTTATGAATTCAGCCAGCCTTTCGTCAAGCCGCCGCTGCAGCGCAATCAGTTCGGCGCCACCATCGGTGGACCAATCATTAAGAACAAGCTATTCTTCTTTGGCGACTACGAAGGCTACCGGCAATTGCAGCATTACCCAAACTTCGACTCGCTCCCGAATGCCAACGACCGGGCGGGAATTTTGCCTGTTACGGTGGTCAATCCCCTCACCGGAGTTGTCTACCCGGCGAACACGCAAATTCCTATTGCGTCGCTCAATCCCTTCGCTGCAGCCGTCCTGCACGGCCTCCCGCCCAACACCGGACCGGGGCGAGCGAGCGACTATCAGGCGAATCTTCTAATTCGCGACTACGGCGATAAGTACGACGCCAAGGTCGACGGCCAGATCAATGACCGGATGACGGCCTTCCTGCGTTTCAGCCAGCGCAAGGATCTGCAATATTATCAACCTTCTTTCGCGGGGCCATCGGGAGGCGACGGCAATGGATATATTCACGCCACCGATCAGAACGCTTCCGCAGGCTATACCTGGACCCCGACCGCGACCTCGGTCCTGGAGGTCCGGCTCGGGTTCTCTCATACCCTGGCTGGGAAACAACCGCCCTTTCTAGGCGGGCCGAGCCTGCAATCTCTGTACGGCATTCAAGGCTTGCCGACGACGCCGAACCTGACGGGCGGGCTAAACTCGCAGAGCATCAGTGGCTTTACCGCATTCGGCCGGCAGACCAGCAATCCTCAGTTCCAGAATCCTACTTCGTGGGACCCGAAAATCAATTTTTCCAAGGTGTTGGGCCGCCATTCACTAAAAGCGGGATATGAGTTTTCACTGATCCATACCGAGATACTGGACGTCAATCCGCTGTACGGGCAAGACCAATATACGGGCAATTTCAGCAAACCGACTTGCGCACAGTTGGGCCAAGTCGCCGGGTGCTCGATTCCGAGCGACTCGGCCAGCTACAATCTCGCCGATTTTATCTTCGGAACTCCCAGCATCATCAGCCAGGGAAGTGATACGGTAGTGAACCTCCGGCAATACGTTCATTCGCTGTATGTGCAGGACGACTATCGCGTGACGCAAAAGCTAACGCTGAATCTTGGACTGCGCTGGGAATTCGCGTCGCCGCTTTATGAGCGCGATAACAACTATTCTAATTTTGACCCGACTACCAACAGCATGAAGTTAGCCACCGGTGGCGACTTGTATCAGCGCAGCCTGGTGCATCCCGACTACAAAGACTACGGGCCGCGCGTCGGTTGGGCGTTCAGTATCGACCCTAAGACCGTTGTCCGCGGCGGTTACGGCATCAGCTACACGTTCTTCAACCGGCCTGGAAGCGCGTTAGAAGGAATCAATGCACCGCAAGCGCTCTTCGGAGTGCTAAACCAATCGATACCGCCGGGAGGTCCAGTGCCCGCGAGTTTTCTCACGACACAAAATAGCTTTACCACTGGGATCGCAAATCCGTCCAGTTTCAATCCAGTCAATTCTAACGTGGTGTACATTCCACCAAACATGAAATGGCCCTACGTACAAAACTGGTTCTTATCGGTGCAGCGAGAGCTGGCGAAAGATACTGTGATTGAGTTGGCTTATAACGGGAATCACAGCCTTCGGCTCCCGATTCTGGCCGACTACAATCAGGCATCCCCAAATCTGCCGGGCCAAACGCTCGGCGTACAAGTGCGCCGCCCCATTCCAACTTTCGGCCCCATCACCTGGGTGGATCCCGCCGGCAATAACGACTACAACGGTTTCTCGGCCCGCGTGGAGCATCGTTTCGCGAAAGGCTTGTACTTCCTCAACTCCTTTACCTGGGGCAAAGCCATGGGCGATTCCGAGCAGGCGCTCGAGTATTATGCGGGCTATGTCGAAGCGAATCCGCAGAACATTCGCAATCTGGCAGCCGAAAGAGGGCCGTCTAGCTTTGACGTCAAGCTCAACAACGTGACCAGCGTGGTGTACCAGCTTCCATTCGGCAAGGGCCGGACGTTCGGCTCCAGTTGGAACCCCGTGCTCGATGCCCTGGCGGGTGGTTGGGAGCTGAATGGGATCAATACCGCCCACACTGGCACGCCGCTCAATGTCTATTATTCTCCGTCCACAGCCAATGACGTCACCGGCCTTTCCAATGATTACCGCGGGCAAGCTTTCGAGCGCCCCAATGTAACGGGCAGCGCCACCAGCCAAGGCACTGCGCAGATGATCAACACGTATTTCGCCGGCTACACGTTCACTACTCCTCCAGCCAGTGCTCCTTTCGGAAACGTCGGCCGCAATGCCTTTCGCGCGCCCAGCTTCGAGCAATGGGATCTCGCGGTGGACAAGAACTTCCGGATTGTAGAAAGGATGCGGCTACAATTCCGGTCGGAGTTCTTCAATGTTCTCAACCACACGAACTTCGGCATCCCTACGACACAGACCACCAGCGTGGCATTTGGCCAGATCCGTACGGCGTATCCACCGCGGCAGATCCAGTTGGCGTTGAAGCTAATCTTTTAGAATTAGTAACTTGAAAATAATGTGAGAGAAACGGGACCACCCCAGTACTAGTAGTACGTAGCCCAAGGGAGGTAGCCGTGGAGAAGCTTTTCAACGTGCACCCGTCCGACGACCAGTTGGACCTCTATCTGGTAGGTCATCTATTACCGAAACATGAGCGGCTTATCGAAGAGCACTATCTAAAGTGCGCGATTTGCCTGGACAGGATTGCCTCCATTACTGAGTTCATTGCCGTTCTGAAGACCGCCGCGAAAGTGGAACGCGGCCAGCGCCGGATGGTATCGGTCGGGTGAATGAGAGGGGGCTTCAACCTGGCCCAACTCTGAAATCCTTTTACCAGTCGCCTTCGGGTACATCGGGTTCTTGCGCTTTTCCAATCAGCCAAATCAAACAGGTCGTCAGCCGAAATCTTCCTCTCGCTGGCGCGATCGCGAAGATGTGCCCATTTCTCTCGCGGGAGCCTCTCCCATTGGATCTTGGGCAGTCTCAGCGGCCGAGAATGAGGCTACGGAATTCGTCCACCATCCGATCCTGATTGGCCGGATCGCCGTCGGCAAGATTCTCTTTGAGCTTCTTGAAGAATTCACGTTTTCGTTCTTCCTGGGTCTCCAGGCCGAGGCGTACCAGGGTGGCTATGGCCTTGCTCATGCTAGTATCAATTGTTCCGGCATATCGCTCAACGCGGCGCGCCAATCCCGAAGGGAGGCCGACGGTATAGCGCAGCCCCTCTGCGGGTGATTTTGGTTTGACCTTAGCGCGGCTGCCGCTCGGGGAGCCTTTCGAACTCACAACTTGCGAGCGAGCCATGTATCCTCATGATGCCTCATAATGCATCACTGGCGCAATCAGCTTAGCCCGCGCACGATTTCTGCGGCCCGATCGAACAGCATCGACGTGTCGTTGCTGCAGCCAACGAACCGCAAGCCTCGGTCGATGAGGAACTTGGCCTGCTGGATACCACGGCTATGCGATCCCGAGGCGACCTTGTGCTTAACGCAACTTTCGTGGACTTTGTCGACGGCGTCCACCATCTTGGCGTGCAGGAAATCGCCGCCGACACCGAGCGAAATCGACAGATCGGCCGGCCCGATAAAGACTGCATCGATCCCCGGCACCGAGATTAGTTCGTCACGGGCATCCACCCCTCGCTGGGTCTCGATCTGAAACGCCACCAAAACATTGGCGTTGACGTGCTCGATGATCTCGGGAATGGTGGCTTTCTCGTTATCGACGTGCAGAGGAACCAGCCCGAATCCACGGACACCCGCGGGTGGAAAGCGGGTCCAGCTCACTGCTTTTTGGAGCAGCTCGGGCGACTCGACGCGTGGAAAAAGGATCCCTTGCGCGCCGCAATCCAGCGCGCGCGCGACCAGCGAGTACTGCATGTCGGCGACACGCACGACCGGGCTCAGTCCCACCAGCACGGCAATGCGGCAGAGATCCTGTACCGTTTCGAGATCGAACCCGCCGTGTTCGGTGTCGATAAAGGCCCAATGGAAGCCGGCCTGCGCGAGGATGCGCACCACATCCTGCGAACGAAATTGTCCAAATCCAGTGCCGAGTTGTAGCTTGCCCTCGGCCAGCGCCTTTTTGACTTGATTGACTCTCATGAATGGTTGATCTAATAACTCAGGCTACCAGCACCTTATGGTCGGGGCAGTCCAGATGAACGTGCTCGTAGAGCGTGTCGATGAACTCCAGACCGTGCCTGGCAACAAAAGGCAGGATTGAATACAAGCGCTCCTGCAGATGCTTCTCGGGAAATATCAATCCCGACATGTAGCTGGCTTCTTCGCTGGCGCGCTGATTGCGCTTCAGGGCTTCGCGCGCGGTTTTGTGTTCGATTTTTGAAAGCTGATAAAGCATTTTGGTCCGGCTCTTATCGGCGGACGCCGCGAGCGTCGCATCGAACGAAACCAAATTGTCACTCAGCCTGCCTAAGGCTTCTGACATCACCTTCTGGGTCTCATCGAACTCGCGCACTAGCGCTTTAGGAACTAGTTGACCCGCAATCGCTTCGCGAACACCGTCTTCGCCGTGGAGAAAGCTAGGCATTGTGAGCCCGTAACGTTCCATCAACTTCGCGGTTCGGGCATCCAGCACCGTGAATGCTGCGCGGGCAAGCATTACCGGCATGCGCCCCAGCAGGTCCTCGTACAGCACCTGCGATTGAGCCATGTAGGCCAGCTCCGCCGGTCCGCCAACGTACGCCACGGTAGGCAGCACGTAGTCCTGAACCACGGGCCGCAGCAGCGCGTTGGGCGAAAGCTGCTCAGCGCGGTCAATCAGTTCGGAAACTGAATAACGGCGGTCCTTGGAAGCGTAGTCGCCATTTTGCCGGCGCAGAGTGACACGGCGCTCGCCTTCCAATAAAAATGCCAGCGAGGTTTTCGCCTCCACGTGGACTTGGGCGTGATAACCCGCGGCTTCGAGCTCCTGGTTCCGCTGCATGAGCTTGGCTTGCAACTGGACGCCGTCGCGCAGCGCGTCGCGTAACAAAGGCGCCGCCATCCGGCGTATCGATTCGTCCAGCGGATCGACAAACAGCAGGCCGTGCTTAGAAAGCAGCCGCTCGATCAACGCTTGAAAAGCCGCGCCAAAACTGGTCCCCGGACGGTAGCTCTCCGCAACCATCTGCGTGACTTCTTCACCATTTGGAAAGCCGGCCAGGGCTTCGCGCAATTGACCCACCGGCGGCTCGGCGATGGGAATTCTGCCCACTGGCCGCTCGGCGGCCTGGCCGGAGCCATTCACACTCAACTCGATCGGCCGATGGCTCGCGTCAAAAACGAAAGTGTGATTCACTTCGGCGAAATCATGATCCTCGGTAGCCAGCCAAAAAACCGGAACTGCCGGAATCCCGCGCGCGTTCAACTGGGCTGATAGCCGGGCGGCAGTGAGAGCTTTGTAAATCGTGTAGGCAGGACCGGAAAAGAGACCAACTTGCTGTCCGGTTACAACCGCGACCGTTTCCGGACGCGCCAGCAGATCGAGCGAAGGGTTTCCCGGGTTACGGGACCGCAGCGCCGTCACCAAGGCCGCTCGCCGATCCTCCGGATACCGCATCTGGCGGGCAACCGCGGCGTAGGAAGCCGGGTCACCGGGTGGGTAGGAATAATACCGGGCAACTCGATCGAAGTGGTATTGAAAGTCGGAAAACAGCCGCGTCGTATGAGGGATCTCGGTATGGCGTATACAAGCTGTCTCCATGGTCAGCAACCGTTCAAGATTAGCAGATGATCGCTCCCCGCCAAAAGTCGCGAAATGAATATCATACGGGCTGGAAGCGGTCGCATGTCTTCCTTTTCGGCTAGAATCAAGGTTCGAGTCATCTCTTTTATGGACGATCAAGAGTTCAAAAGGCGATCAGATGAGTCGCTAAATGCACTCTATAAGAAGCTGGCAGCGGCTTCCGATGAGGCCGAATTCGACGTGGAGTTCAATTCCGGCGCCCTAGCCATCGAGTTTGAGGATCCACCGGCTAAATTCGTAATAAGCCCTAACTCGCCCGTTCACCAAATCTGGGTTTCGGCGCAATCGAAGAGCTTTAAGCTCGATTGGGATACCGTCGAAAGCACGTTCGTATTACCAGGAACTGGGCAAACGCTGACCGAGTTGATCCAGGACGCCATCACCAGGCAACTCGGGGAAGAAGTCTCTCTGTAAATGGCGGGTGTCTACGTTTCCTATCCTTTTTGTGCGCAGAAGTGCACTTATTGTAATTTCGCGTCGGGAGTGCTTCCCGAGGAGTTGGAGCCACAGTATTTAGGAGCGCTATCGGCCGAAATTGGCGGCTTCAACTGGCCTTGGCGGCCCGGCACGGTCTACATCGGCGGCGGCACCCCCAGCCGGATGGAGTCGGGCGACCTAGCGCAAATTTTGTCAGGCATCCCCGGTGGTCCTTGGAAAGAGGCCACCATCGAAGTTGCCCCAGGGACGGTGACGCCAGAGCGCGCATCGGGTTGGTCAGGCGCGGGGCTGAACCGCGTCAGCCTGGGCGTCCAGTCCTTCGTTCAGCGGGAGTTGGCGGGCACTGGACGGAAGCACACGGCCGAGATCGTCGCGCATGAGGTCGGAGTGCTGCGCGAAACCGGCTTGGCCAATTTCAATATCGATCTCATTGCTGGTTTGCCGGGACAGACAATCGCATCGTGGAAAGAATCGCTGGAGTGGATCGAGAGGCTGGCGCCGCCGCACGTGTCGATTTATATGCTCGAAATCGACGACGATAGCCGGCTCGGGCACGAAGTTCTGTTGAACGGAAAACGCTATGGCGCGCCGGAGGTTCCCGCTGACGAATTGACCGCCGAGCTGTACGAAATCGCGGTGAGCGAACTGCACCGGATGGGTATTCAGCGCTACGAAATCTCAAATTTCGCCCGGCCCGGCTTCGAATCGCTGCATAATTTGAAATATTGGCGCTTGGAGCCTTACGTCGGCTTCGGTGCGGACGCGCACACCTTCGACGGCGACATGCGGTCTCAAAACGTGGAATCGGCGGCGGAATACGTGGATTGCTGGAGGCGAGGCCAATCGCCGCGTATGCTGGGGACGCCCGCGAATCAGGCCGAGGAGCGATTCTTTGTCGGCCTCCGGCTGGCCGAAGGCATTCGTCCGCGGCCCGAAGAATGGCGCAGATTCGAGGCGCCAATCCGGCGCTTCATCGACGGTGGCCTGCTGGCGCGTGACGGCGAGCGGCTCAAACTCACCGACCGAGGCGTCCTCTTATCCAATGAAGTTTTTGCAGAATTTATAACATGATCGATCTCCGCAGCGACACAGTAACCCGGCCCACCGCCGCCATGCGCCGAGCCATGGCCGAAGCCGAAGTCGGCGACGACGTTTACGGTGAAGATCCGACCGTCAATCGCCTGGAACAGCGCGCGGCCCAGCTGCTCGGCAAGGAAGCGGGCCTGTTCGTTGCCACCGGCACCATGGGCAATGTGATCGCGATAAAGATCCACACCGAGCACGGCCAGGAGGTGGTGTGCGAGTCTCGCGCGCACATCCTCGATTGGGAATTGTCGATGACGGCCTGGTTCGCGGGCTGCCTGGTGCGAACCGTCCATGCCGATGACGGTATTCTTCGCTGGGACCTCATCCGCGATGCGATCCGTCTGCCAAGCCCGCACTGGGCGCCCACCGGTTTGGTGGAAATTGAGAACACGCACAACATGGCCGGCGGCACGGTTTATCCGCTGGAAACGGTTCGCGAAATTTGCGATAACGCGCACGACCTGGGCATTCCGGTTCACATGGATGGTGCGCGCATTTTCAACGCTGCCTGCTCGCTGAATCGTCCGGTGCACGAACTTGCTGCGCCCGCCGACACGGTGATGTTCTGTTTGTCGAAAGGGCTGGGCGCGCCAGTCGGCTCCATGCTAGTCGGCACAGCGGAAGCGATCGAGCGCGGGCGGATGTATCGGAAGCGTCTGGGCGGGGCGATGCGCCAAGTAGGCGTGCTTGCGGCGGCCGGGCTGATCGCGCTGGACGAGATGCGGCACCGGCTGGGCGAAGATCACGCCAACGCGCGTTTCCTGGCCGGAGAATTTGCCAAACTGCCGGGATTAAAGATCAAGCTCGAGCGCGTGCAAACCAATATCGTCATCTTCGATGTCACTGGCACTGGCCTGAACGGCACCGAATTTTGTGAGCGCCTGAAAACTCGAGGCGTGCTCATGAATGAAGCGTCCAATCCGCGCGAAGTGCGGGCCGTCACGCATTATGATGTCACACATGCGCAGTGCGCCGAAGCAGCGCGGGCTGTTGCGGAAGTCGCGTCCGAAACAACGGCTGCGCGAGCCTGACTAACTCACCCCAAATTCGGGAACACGTACGGCTCCCGATACTTCGGACGCGTTCGCATCGCATTCGCCTCGGTGTCATGCGGGAAACTTTCCGTGGCCGGATCGTACGCCAACTGGCGTCCCAGCCGATAGCTGATATTGGCCAGGTGTACCAGCGATGCCGAGGTCACGCCTTCCTGTACCTCGCCGCGCAGATCCTCCCGGCGGCGGCTCTTGACCGCCTCCAGAAAATTCTGCATGTGCAGACCGGTATCGCCAGGCTCGGCCTTTCCGGATGGACCGGGTTGTCTCTTAGGACCCAGGAAGATCTGGTAGCCCAGGTGATCCAAAGACATGTAGCCCTGCTCGCCAAAAAATATATTTCCGATGAAATTCGAGCCGCCGGGCGCAATGGTCGCCTCGCCGCCGGTGGGAAAACCACGAACCTCGAATACCAGTTCCGCGTCCCCATAGTCGAAGCTAGCGATTTGGGTGTTGGGCGTCTCTTGATCGTCGTCGTACACGTACTTGCCGCCACTTGAGATCACTCGCTTAGGAAGCGCCCGATTCAGGCCCCAGCGCGCGATGTCCATCTCGTGAATCCCTTGATTGCCGATGTCGCCGTTGCCTGTATCCCAGAACCAGTGCCAGTTGTAGTGAAACCGATTCTTGGTGTACGGCCGCATCGGCGCCGGTCCCAGAAAGATATCCCAGTTCAGCCCGGCCGGCACCGCTTCGGCCGGCGTTTTGCCGATGGAAGGACGGCTCTTGAAGCACAGGCCGCGCGCCATGTAGACCTTTCCGATCGCTCCTCCCCGCACCAGCTCGATAGCCTTGCGTTTGTGCACCACGCTGCGGCCTTGCATGCCGATCTGCACGATGCGATTGTTCTTGCGCGCCGCCTTCACCATCTGCTGGCCTTCAAAAATGTTGTAGCAGGCCGGTTTCTCGCAATAGACATCCTTGCCGGCTTCGAGGGCCCACACCGTGGCCAGCGCGTGCCAATGATTCGGCGTGGCAATCGACACAGCGTCGATATCTTTGTCCTCGTAAAGCTTGCGCAAGTCCTGGTAATTCTTCGGACGCTTTTGAGTCTGGTCGTATACGATCTGCGAAACACGTTCCATTTGCGCAGTGTCCACATCGCACAATGCCGCGACGCGCGCCGACGGGAGTTTCAAGTATTGCTTTACGTGCTCGGTTCCGCGGGAACCGACGCCGACGATCGCCATGTTCACAGTCTCGTTTGCGGCGAAGGCTTGAAGAGCGGCAGCGCCGCCCAAGAGAAAGGTTCTGCGTTCCATAGCGCCCATTCTATCGCCTTGGGCAGAAGGCGAAGAAACTGCAGCGTGTAAAGTTATTGTCGAATCTGCTTCAATAGGCAGGGGACCCCATGGAAAAAGAAGCGTCTCGATTTCAAGAGATCGCGCTGATGGCAGGCGCTGCAGCGCTGCTCGGGCTGGCATTTGGCTGGCTATATTCCAATAAATTGAAGAAGAATCGCCCTTCAGAATATCAGCCGCCGTTCGATATCGTGACCGAGGATTCCGAGGAATCGTTCCCTGCTAGCGATCCGCCCGCCTGGACGCTGGGTGTCCGATAACCTGGCCGTGCGCGTATTATGTATGTATGCGGTCTGTGATTCTCCTACTGGCGCTGGCATTGCCCTTTCTGGGCGCAGACATGACCAAGCTCACAATTGAGGTGAAGACCAAGTCCGGGAAGCCGATCGATCACGCCAGCGTAATCGTCAAATTCGTGCAGGGACGTTCCGTGGCGAAGTTCGGCAAGAAGATCCGGACCGAGTGGGAACAGCAGACCAACGAAGAAGGCATCGCAAAGATCCCAGCTTTGCCCCAGGGAACCATTCTGGTTCAGGTGATTGCCAAGAACTACCAGACCTTTGGTCAAAATTTCGACGTCGCTGAAGAGCAGAAGACCCTCGAAATCACGTTGAACCCGCCCCAGGCGCAATATTCAGCGCATTAGCCTCGAGTCTAGCCGACCACCGCGATTGCATCGATCTCAACGCTGACATCCCGCGGTAACCTGGCGGCCTGCACCGTAGAGCGAGCCGGCGGATTGGACGCGAAAAACCGCCCGTACACCTCGTTCATCTTCGGAAAATCGCCCATGTCCTTGAGAAAGACGGTGGTCTTGACCACGGATTCGAGCGATGCCCCCGAAGCTTCCAGCACCGCTTTCAGGTTCATGATCACGCGCTCGGTCTGCGCCGCTATGTCGCCCTCCACCAGTTGATTAGTAGCCGGGTCGGTCGGGATCTGGCCGCTCAAATAGGCCACACCATTCAAAATCACCGCCTGTGAATAAGGGCCGATCGCCTTGGGCGCCTTCTCAGTTGAAACCGTTTTCTTCATATTTGTAGAGTTCCCACCAGTTCCTTCACGTTATTTAGTTGCTCTTTTTTGAGGTACTCGTCCAACTCGCGCGCGATGCGGCCAGGCGCCGCTGGATCCCAAAAGTTTACGGTACCAACTTCCACGGCGGATGCGCCGGCTACGAGAAACTCGGCGGCATCCTCGCCGCTCCGAATGCCCCCCAGGCCGATCACCGGGATGCGCACTGCTTTGGCCGCTTCATAAACCAGGCGCAGGGCGATGGGTTTGATGGCGGGACCCGATAGCCCTCCGAAACCCGCGCCGATGCGCGGACGGCGCGAGTGTGCGTCGATCGCCAGCGATACGAACGTATTCACCAGGCTAATCGCATCGGCTCCAGCCTGCTCGGCCGCCTGAGCCAGCGGCTCGATGCGCGCGACGTTGGGCGAGAGTTTCACGATGAGTGGGCGATGCGCCAGCGGCCGGACCAGTTTCACCACTTCGCTTAACAGACCGGGATCACTCGAAAAATAGATCCCGCCATGCTGGGTGTTGGGGCAGGATACATTCAGCTCATACCCGGCGATGCCTTCGGCGTCTTCAAGAATGCGGATCACTTCAGCATAATCGTCGGGCGTGTATCCGAATACGTTGGCGAAGATCGCCGTCTTCAGACCGCGTAGAGCGGGCAGTTTCTCTCGAACGAATGCTCGCGCCCCGATGTTCTGCAATCCGATGGAATTGATCATTCCACCTTCGGTCTCGAACAGTCGCGGCGGCGGATTGCCGTGGATCGGCTCGCGCGAGAGCCCCTTGACCACGATCCCGCCCATTGAATTTAGATCCGCAACCTTCTCGAATTCGATCCCGTATCCGTAGGTTCCCGACGCGGCGATGACCGGATTCTGCAGCTCCAGGCCGCAGAGCGTGATCCGAAGGCGGCTCATTCCGTCCAAGAATAACATTGGCCGCCCTAAGGTACGGCTCTAAGGTATTTCCCTTATGAACTACACGGTAGAATTTCCGATCTACAGGTATGCCAAAGGGGTCGAAAAACGACCGCGCAGTGGCCCGTCCGGGAGCTTTACGCTCCCTCGCGTCCAAGTTCTCGATCTTCACCGCCGCGCTGCTGTTCTGGGTAGTGGCCACTTTCATGGCATATGACCTTCGACAGGATACCTTCGATGCCGGCAAAGGGCTGCTGCTATTCGTGATTGTGACGCTGGTTTCAGCCGCCATCGCGCGCTTCACCATTCGCATCCTGGCGCGCCCCCTGGGGACTCTCGAAGCTGGCATCGTCTCTATTCGCAACGGCAGCCTGGAACCGATCCAGGTCAGCAGGACGGGCGATGAAATAGAGTTTTTGGGCGAGAGCTTGAACGGCATGATCCAGGCTCTAGCCAATTCGCAGAAGGAGCTTCGCGAGCAGCAAGGGCTGTTGGAAAAGCGCATCAAGGAGCGCACCGAGCAGTTGGAGGAGGCCATGCGCGACGCCCAGGCCGCTAATGAGGCCAAAAGCGATTTTCTGGCCAATGTGTCGCATGAACTGAGGACTCCCATGAACGGCGTGATCGGAATGTTGGATCTGGTGCTGGAAGGCCAACTTGCACCCGAGCAGGCCGAGCAATTGCAAACCGCTCAAAGCTGTGCCTACTCGCTGCTGATGCTCCTCAACGACCTTCTGGATCTCTCGAAAATCGAGGCCGGAAAGATGACGTTCGAGAAGATCCCTTTCGACATTCGCGTCATGGTGGACGAATGCATCAAGGCCCACCGCCCCCGCGCAGTCCAGAATCGAACTCAGCTTCGTTCTGAGATTTCATCGCACGTGCCCGAGCAGATCGTTGGCGATCCCCTGCGGATTCGCCAGATTCTGTCGAACCTGATCAGCAATGCGGTGAAATTCACGCAAGGCGGCGCCGTAGACATCCATGTCGACGGCGAGTTTGCGGGCCGGGGAGAGTTCAGGCTTCAATTCAAAGTGGAGGACAGCGGAACCGGAATTCCAGCCGACAAACTGGCCTTAATTTTCGATAAGTTTACGCAAGCCGACGGAAGTGTCAGCCGTAAGTACGGAGGGACCGGCCTGGGGCTCGCCATTACCAGGAAACTGGTGGAAATGCATGGCGGGGAAATCGTTGTGGATAGCGAAGTCGGCCAAGGCACCACCTTCGTCGTAAAGCTCCATTGCGACGTTGCGATCGATGAAGCCGCCAGTGGAAAGTCCATCGAACGGTCGCCCGCGGCTCCGGTAGATCCAGCGTTGAGCCTGGTCCGCATTCTGGTTGTGGAAGACAACCAGGTGAATCAGAAGGTGGTCACCACGGTCCTCCGCAAACGTGGCTTTTCGATCGAGGTCGCGAGCGACGGCACGGAAGCCTTGGCGAAACTCGAAAAAAGCTCCGGGTTCGACTTAATCCTGATGGATGTGCAGATGCCCGTTCTGGATGGCCTGGAAGCGACCCGGCTGATCCGGAAAGATCCGCGCTGGAAGGCTCTGCCGATCGTAGCCATGACCGCGCACGCCATGAGCGGCGACATGGAGCGCTGCTTGGAGGCGGGCATGAACGGCTACATCTCGAAGCCAGTGCATCCTTCCCAGCTACTGGAGACCGTCGACGGCTATCTGCACCGGGCTCTGGTGCATTAGCGGCGCGGTCACCCCGCTGCCGCGGTCTTCTTCGCGCTCTGCTTCACCAGCGACCACACCTCTTCCACATCCTCCCACCGGGTGGCTATGTTTCCGATAGCCAATCGCAGTACGAAGCGCCCATTCAGAACGGTATGCGAAAGGAACGCCTTGCCCGACGCATTAATATTTTCTAGCAAAGCGCGATTGTCATCGTCCGAGCCGCGATAGCGGAAACAAACCAGGGAGAAAGGCGTCGGCGCGGCGATCTCGAAATCCGGATGAGAACGAATGAGCCCCGCCAGTCTCTGCGCATACTCGATGTGCGAGCGGATGATGGCGCATACGCCTTCGCGGCCTAAATTCCGCATCACAAACCACAGCTTGAGCGCTCGAAATCGCCGGCCCAACTGGATCCCATACTCCATGTAATTGACAGCCCGGGGATCTTCCGCCGTCTTCACGTATTCGGGCACCAGCGAGAAAGCGCGCCGCAGGATCTCCGGCTCGCGAGTGTAGAACGCGCTGAGATCCATCGGAGTGAAAAGCCATTTGTGCGGATTCACCACGATCGAATGCGCGCGCTCGGCTCCGTCTAATATGTTTTGCAGCTCAGGCAAGATCGCCGCTGCACCTCCATAAGCT
>Ga0210406_10003119_pt1 | contig 18370 bp, 14 predicted proteins | sample IncBWC30MmetaG_FD_155454 | JGI IMG/M metagenome (GOLD analysis project Ga0210406, IMG submission 155454) | Forest soil microbial communities from Barre Woods Harvard Forest LTER site, Petersham, Massachusetts, United States - Inc-BW-C-30-M | ecosystem: Environmental > Terrestrial > Soil >... | reverse complement strand
AGCACAACGGCCACTTTCAGGAGGTCACGGCCAACGGCGGACCGGGCATCACGGCGCCGAATGCATCGCGCGGCTGCGCTTTCGGAGACTATGACAACGACGGCGATGTCGACTTCGTCGTGAATACCGTGAACGGCCTGCCGCAGCTCGTGCGTTGCGATTCGAAGCTCGACAACAATTGGATCAAGGTAAAGTGCATCGGTGTGAAGTCAAACCGCAGCGCGATCGGAGCGCGCGTGAAGTGCGTGACTCGCCTTCCCGGCGAGGCAAAGCTCCACCAGCAGATTGATGAGGTCCGCAGCGGAGGCGGCTACATTTCGCAAAATGACTTGCGCATTCACTTCGGGCTCGCCAAAGCCGACAAAGTCGAAATGCTGGAAGTCCGCTGGCCCAGCGGACAAGTGGACACGATGAAAGATCTAAAGGTGAATCAACTGGTCACCGTCAAGGAAGGCCAGGGCATCGTGAAGACCGAAGAATTTTCCGCGACCAAAAAACCGAAAGCGGCCAAGTAACGATCGCAAATTGGCTCGATCGGAGCGCAGCCGGGTGCCCACTGCGCCTGCCGCGCTCGCCGAGGGACGGTCACTCAGCGAAACAGGACGATTCATAGCGGCTGTGCGATGGTCGCCCGATTACCTACGCGCTCTCGTCCCGTCCATCATGGTTATCTCTGAGTCGCGGCAGCGGCCAGCACTTCCCGTGAGAATGCACTCGGAGCAAAACTCATGAAGTATTCCCGTAATGCGTTCCGCCTCGCGCTGTCACTGGTCATGATCGCGGGCATCTCGTCGCAATGCAGTGCTCAATCCCAGGACACAACAGCCGCGGCCAATGCTGCCTACCAGTCAAAAGACTGGGTGACGGCGGAGAAGCTTTACGGCGAACTGGCCCAGACGAATCCGACGAACCCGCGCTTCTGGTACCGGCTGGGAGTTTCAGCGCGGGCCAACGGTCACAACGAGCAGGCCTTGAATGACTTTCAGCACGCACAAGCCAATGGACTCCCGCTCGCGTTAGTTGAATTCGACATGGCGTGCGCCTATAGCGCGATGGGGCAAAAGGGCAAAGCTCTCGAGACTCTTGCCGAAGCCGTCAAACAAGGCTACGCGCTACCCGACCGAATGAGCAGCGAGCCTGCGCTGCAGTCACTGAAAAGTGACCCTCGTTTTGCCGAGCTCGTGGATAAAGCCCGGCGCAACCAGAAGCCTTGCGTCTACAGCGCCGAGAACCGGCAATTCGATTTCTGGGTAGGCGAGTGGGACGTGGTGGACGCGTCATCGGGAGTCACCGCCGGTTCCAGCAGAATTGAAAAAGAATTGAGCGAGTGCGTGATCTGGGAGAACTGGACCTCGGCCAACACGAACTATGCCGGCAAGAGCTACAACGTCTACAACCCTGATTTCAAGCGATGGGAACAGTTCTGGGTTGACAACGTCGGAGGATCCATCCACTTCTATGGCGGCCTGAAAGACGGGGTCATGGACTTCTACACGGACGAAATTAGCCAGCCCGATGGCACCAAGTTGAAACGCCATCTGCAATTCTTCAACCTGCCGCCCGACAAGGTTCGGCAGTTCAGCCAGGGATCGACCGATGGCGGCAAAACCTGGAAGGTCGAATACGACTTCACCTACACGCGGCGGAAGTCGGCGTCGAACTGATCACACGGTATCGCAACTTGAATACCTAATGTTTCGGACTATCGCCGGAACCCCCCGCCACCAAAACCGCCGCCTCGGAAGCCGCCGCCACCAAAGCCTCCACGGTCAGCCCAGCCTCCACCGCCAAAGCCTCCACCCCAGCCTCCGGAGCGGAAGCCGCCCCATCGCGAAGCGCCCTGACTCCGGGCGGAAGCCCAGTTGTCTGCCGATGAGCGATCGAAGCCGGACGAAGGCGCGCCCCATCCGCCGCTGCTGTGCCGCTGCCAACCCTGGCTCGGACTCGACTTGTAAACGTTGCCGTCGTGGTCGGCATACACGTTGTTGCCGGTCTTAGCGAGTCCACTACCCGTGTTGGTGTTGTAGGCAAATCCCCGCGATCCGCTGACAGACTGACCGGTGTAGGCGTTGCCCGCAGTTCCAGCCGCGCCGCCCTTCACCACGCCCGTGTTCTGGTCGTAAGATGCGCCGCGCGCTCCCGCCGCATAATTGCCGGTGTAGGCATTACTCGCAGTCCTGCCTTGCCCCGCGTAGGACTTCCCTGTGCTGGGATTGTAGCCACTGACGTTTGTTCCTGAACGGTAAGTGCCGGTATAGGCGTTGTAGTTCTCGCCGTGCGCGGCGTACCCCGAATTCCCCGTGACGGAGTTGTAGTAAGTACCGCGGCCTCCGGTGCCGATGTTGCCGGTGTACGGATTGGCCCACGCCGCTCGTGTTCCCGCGTACGCTGTATTACCCCAGCGGCCGTACACATTGGCCGCAGCCGCGCCGCCGTAACCGCCCCAGCCCCACGCCGGAGCCGCATACCCCCAGCCCCAGTAACCCACCGGGCCCCACCACGGACTGCAGTACGCTCCGACGGCCATGCCCATTCCGAACGCGAGCCCCCATCCCGCAGCAGTGCTCCAGCCAAAGCCCGCTCCCACTCCGTAGGTGTATGGCGCGGGGTACCACATCGTAGGACCGATGTACGACACGTAGTTATAGCCCGTGCCGTAAACCACCACGCCATCGGACGAGACGATCGTGCCGTAATACCCCGGCGTGTAGCCTGTGTACACCACCGTCGGCGTCGACCCATAGACTTGCACATACGTGACATAGTGCAGCGAAGAGCTCGGCGGGATGCTGTAGATCACCGCCGGCACCGCCGTCGCCACACCCCATGGTCCCGTTGCGCTTGCCGAGGTGAACCACACCCCGTTTTGCACCGCAAAGTACGTGCTGCTCGGCGGCACATAGATGACCGGTGTGACGGTGTTCACCGCGTAAGTCAGGTTCGTGTCCGCGATGGGCTGAAAATCCGGCGCGCCGGAATACGTCACGTTGATCTTCGCCGCCGCGCGCGTGATCGTCGCCGTCTGCGGAATCTCGTTCGCGATCAACGCCTCTTTCGCCTGTGGCGTGCCGGGAACCGAAACCAGCACACTCGCTTTCGGGCTGGTCGCCGGAATCTTCGCAAAATCCGGCGGCAGGCCTGTAGCCGACACATACGCCCACGGGCCATTTTGCAGCGACGCAGACGAGAACCAGCGTCCCGCCAGCAGGATGTAGTAGTTATTGTTGCTGCTGTCCATAAAGATGTCGTTGCCGCTGTTCGACACGTACAGCAAACTGGTCCCCAGGATCGGCGTGAACTGCGGCTGCCCTTGCGTCAGCAGCAACTCCGCCGGAACCATGCTCACATTCACCGTCGGCACTTCGTCTTCCCCCCACGTCTCCTGGAGCGACTGCTCGGGGTTTCCCAGTGGCTGGTTCGAATCACTGGTCTGCGCGGCCTGGCGAACCTTTTGCAGGTCCTTGCTGGGGTCACGCCTCGCGACCGTGTAAGGGCCTTCGATCGTAGGGGACCCCATCCAGCCGTCCATGAGTGCCAGGTAGTAGGTATATTTCGACGGGTCATACACGATCAGCGCGCGCGTGTTGATCACCTTCTGCAGATGATCTTGCTCGGGGCCCAGCACCGGCTTGCCGTCGATCAATGCCAGCACCGCGGGTGTCGTGCTGTAAATGATACGCGGCGGGTTGTTCTGCAACTGATACGTCTTCTGTGCGTCCGCGTTTGCCGCAATCGCCAGATCGCTCTGCAGCAAGTCCAGCGGCAGCGTCTGGTTCCAGGGAAGCTCCCCTGTCAGCGCGCTGGCGTACGCCGCTCCATTATTAGGAAGCGTGGGAAAGCTCTGCTTGGTGATGTCGAAGTTCGTCAACGTCACCACGCGATTGACCTTGTCCACTTCGGTCTGGGCCGAAAACCAGATCACGCCGTAGTCCGTGTCCTTCTTTCCGGCGGTCTTGACTTTGACCGCCGCGTAGGCTTTGAGCTGGTTGCCGCTCCAGGTGTCAATCTGCGGCTGATAAATCGAGATCGTCGCGCCCTGCGACGTGACCACGCGCGGCCAAGGATCGCCCGCGTCGGGAGCCACCTTCGCAGTGTTCGCCGCAGGGGCCTGCGCAACGGCAATGCCCGGTGCGGTCACTGTGATGCTCAACGTCAGTAAACAGGCCAGGAATTTCATGTGTGGATCTTTCATATTCGTCTCCAACGAGTTGGCTTCACAGAAATCCGAACTCACTTCGTCGCAGCCACTCGCCCATTGCCTATGGTTTGGCCGCAGCGCCTGCGTTGACCGCAACCCCGGTCGCTTCCTTCCCAGTCCCTTCCTTCAATATGTTGATCTGGTCGATCGCAGCATTGTCGAAGCGCTCCGTCAACCCGCTTGGCCAGCGGACCTCGACTGTGTCGAGCTTGGCGACAGTACCTAGACCGAAATGCACCCTCGTGTCGCTTTGGGAGTAATAGCTCGACCCACTCCGCACCTCGTCCACCAGTACTCGCTTCCCTGTACGAACGGTGATGCGTGCTCCAATTCCGTCGCGGTTCGACTTGGTGCCCACCGTCTTGAATGCGATCCAATGATTCGTATACGACTGCTCATTCTTCAGCAGCGTGGGCTTGTCGTTCATGTTGCTGATCACCGCCGACAATTGCCCGGTATTCCACAGGTCTCCAACCGCCAGCCCGCGCGAAGAGGCAATTGTCGTGATGCCCAGACCTGCCGAGGCTGACACATCGCTGAACGTCGCGTTGCCGTTATTGCGGTAGAGCAGGCGCGGCTCCTGGTAGTTGCTGCCCAGGTGGAACTTGTCGACCTCGGGATAAACGTGGCCATTTACCAGCATCAGGTCTGGCCAGCTATCGTTATCGAAGTCGACGAACATCGTTCCCCACCCGAGATACTTGGTGTAGAGGCCCAGCCCGGAACTTGTCGTCGCGTCGGTGAAAGTGCCGTCAGGATTGTTGTGATACAGCGACGAAGTGTCGTCCGAAAAGTTGGTCTTGAAGATGTCGAGCCGCCCGTCGCCGTCGTAGTCCCCGACCGTCGTACCCATGCCGCCCTGTTCACGTCCATCCTCGTTGAAGGCCGCGCCCGCCACCACAGCAACATCGGTAAAGGTTCCGTCATGGTTGTTGTGATACAGGATGCTGGGCGTGCTGTCGCAGGCAACGTAAATGTCAGGCCAGCCATCGTTGTCGTAGTCGAGCGTGGAAACCCCGAGACTGTAGTGCCCATTCGTCTGGTCGATATGCGCCTTGACCGTGACGTCCTCAAACGTCCCGTCGCCGCGATTGTGATAGAGGATGTTCTTATGGTGCGGCAGTCCGCGTGGCCCGCACATCACGGGAGCGCCCTTCCACATGCACGACGGCCTGTCTCCCGGCGCCGGCGCCGTGGTCACATCAAAGTCAACGTAATTCGCAACGAACAGATCGAGCTTGCCGTCCCGGTCGTAATCCACGAACGCGCAGCCTGCGCCCCACTCTTTGCCGTTGCCGGCGACCCCGCTCTTCTCGCTCACCAGCTTAAAAACGCCATGCTCATTGTGATAGAGGCGGTTCTTCCCATAGTAAGTGACGTAGAGGTCTTCCCAACCATCGTTGTCATAGTCGCCGACGCAGACGCCCTGCCCCCATCCCGTAGCGTCGAGCAACCCGGCTCTTTCGGTGACATCGGTAAAAGTTCCGTCGTGATTGTTGTGGTAAAGATGGTTGGTCGGTCCCGATTTCCCCGCCTTCATATCTTCCAGCGTGGTGCCGTTCACAAAGAAGATGTCGGGCCAGCCATCGTTGTCGTAATCGAAGATGGCAACCCCGGTCCCCGTGGTCTCGATGATGTATTTCTTGGTATCGAGCCCGCCGAAGACGGTTTTCATCGTGAGCCCCGCCTTCTCGGCGATGTCCACGAAGTTCGCCGCCGGCTGCGAGGAGTTCTTGGCCGCCGGCTGCGCCGCAGCCAACGTGGCCACGGCCACCAAAATCAATGAAATAGCTGGGACTCGCGCCAGGGCGCGAAAGAAAATAGTCTGACGAGGGAGGCGGTACATCCTGAGTTTCGATACTAGGGAAAGCCTTCTCGCACCGTCAAGCGACGTCGAACTCAGCTACGCTGCAGACACTCTGCAGGACTCACGCCTTCCGTGCGTTGCTTCCATGTCGCTGAGCCGCAGCACCAGGCACTTGGCGGCCCCGCCAGCCTTCAGGAACTCGCTGAGCGGCACTTGAATCACGTGAAAGCCCAGCGACTCCAGGCAGCCCGACAACTCCGGGCTGACCTCGTTCAGCAGAATGGTCTTCTCCACGTTGATAGCATTGCAAGCGAATCGCAGCGCGTCCCGCAGGCCGACAGCGATGCGTTTTTCTTCCGGAAAGCGTGCCGCAATTCTCGCCTGCGAAACGGCATCGAAGGCCTCGGGAAAGTACAGGACATAGCCGCCGAAAAGGGGGCAGAAGCAGGTGTCGAGGTGATAAAAGCGAGGATCGACCAGCCGCAACGAGATGACCTCGACACTCCACGTATCTTCCAGGTATGGATGGCTGGCCTCGCGGCTCCGCATGCCATGGCCCGCCCACAGCCGCGAATTATCTGCCTCAAACAGCGCATCGCCTTCGCCTTCAAAGGGCACGGCACGCGGGAGCTCGCGCACCGCAAAGCCGGAATCGTCAAACCATCTGCGAAAGTGTGGCTCTTCGCCCTGGCGCTCCGGGTGGAGGAACCGGCTCAACGCGACCAGGCCCTGGCGCACCAATCCCGCGTTGGCAGTAAACACCATGTCGGGAGAACCAGCCTGCGGCTCGACCAGTTCAACTTGCGCCAGTCCGGCCAGTGCGGCCCGCAACTGTTCCCATTGCCGTTCCGCATTTTGGCGGGAAGAACGATGGAGGTTGCCTTCCATCCACGGATTGATGACGTAGTTCACGTCGTACAAGGTTGGAGGGCACATCAAAAACATTGGACCGCCGGAAACGGGCGCATCCGTTGCGCGTCTTAGAGGAACCTCTCCCAGACTCATCTTCGCCTCGCTGAGGGAGAGTCTGGCCCAGGACGTGAGCGCAGTCCAATCCAAAATTTCTATGAGCCTTATGGGTTACTGCTGCAGATGAAAGCCGCGTTACAAGCGCGGATTCGCGGCCCGGGTGGCTACTTCTTCACGGGATATTCCTTGAACAACTTGCTGACCGTGCTATTGGCCTCTTCCATCAGCTTGTCGGGATTGTTCGGACTGATCGCTTCCGAGCCCATGCCGCGCCACACCAGTTTCTTCGCCTTGGCATCGATCAGATCGATGATCAGTTGACCGGGGTGGACCAGCACCGTCGAGTTTCCGTAATAGCCGTCCCAGTATAGCGAGTTGCCCGGCGAGGTCATGCTCGGATCGAAGGGCGGAATCCCGCCCGTCGCGTTGTAGATGGGATTGTTCGAGGTCATGCTCACCTCGGTGTCAACCGCGCCATACATCTGAACCAGTAGATCGGGATTCGAAGGGACTTTCTTCAAGCCGCGCGCATTGAGCTCGCCCTCTACAGCGCCCACTACATCCAGCGCGAGCATCGGGTGCGCTACTGCGCCGATCGGGGCCCAGCCGTACGTCTTGTATTTCGAAAAGTCGATCGACTTGTCGTAGTGGACACGGATCTTCTCAGCCTGTGCACCTGCGCACAAGACAAGAGCGACGGTTAGAAGCTGTCCGACATACGACCGCACCAGACGCTGGCTCAATGACATTCGTGTCCCTTCGGGCAGATTCGGGAGACTAGGTAGCAATTGCAATCCCGCGCCTGTGAAAGGCAGTGGAAGTCCATCCCTTCGCACAGACGCGGGACGCGCATGCCTAATTCTTAGGCCACTGCTTGAACATCTTGTTTACGGCGTTCTGGACTTCCTTCTGGTTCTTGTTGCCGTTGTTGTTCAGCGTATCCTGCCCGATGCCGCGCCACACCAGCGACTGCTGCTTCGCGTCATACAAACTCACGATCATCGTGGCCTCGACGTTCTGTTGCGGAGTGATCCCGCCCATGCCGCCGCCAATCCCGCGCATGCCCCACGCGTTGTACGAGGTCTGCTCTCTTTCGCCGCCGCTCGCTGTGAGGATCAAGTCTGGGTTCTGGCTCTCCTGCACCTTCTGCAGTCCTTTTTGTTGCATGGCCGCTTCAATGTCCTGCTGGGCCACCTGTGCCAGAATTGAGTTCTTAATTTGATTGGTATTGTTCGACCCCCAGGCGTAAGAGTGGTACTGTGAAAAACTCGCGTTGTGATCGTAATTCACCGAGACTTGCTGCGCCATGGCCATGCTGGCGGCGAAGCAGATGAAAATTGCAAAAAGAGCGAACTTCGTCCTCATTCGAATTCCTTTCTCCATGGTTCTTCCAACATTTCCTTCGACAACGCAATAACTTTCACAGAAACCGCCGCAGCGTGAGGGACCAGTCTATCTTCTGAACCCGCCACCACCACCGTAGCTCCGTCCGCCGCCGCCCCAGCCTCCGCCCCCGCCCGAATGTTGATACTGCGAGAAGTTGTGGCTCTGCGCCTCGCCTCGGGCGCGATTCTGGGCTTCCTGGTCCATGCCACCGTACGAACCGCTACTCGACTTGTCGTAGCTACCGCTGCTTGGCGGGTGCTGCTGGTTGTAACTCTGCGCCTTCTGCTGGTCGGCAGAGTAATTCGGATTGCTTTGCGCCTTTTGCTGGTCCGCGGAATAATTCGGATTGCTCTGGGCCTTCTGTTGCGCGGATGAGTAACTCGAACTGCTGTTCGTCGGATGTTGCTGCTGATAGCTTTGTGCCGATTGCTGCGCCGTCGTCTTGTTCACGTCGTTCCAGCTTCCATTGTTGTAGGTCTGCCAGCCCGAACCGGTGTTCTTATACACGTTGCCGTCGTGTCCGGCGTACATATCGCCGTTCGACGTCTTCCCGGCTGCCGTGTTGCCATAGGCCGTACTCGTGGCCGCGCCTTTGCCACCTGACGAAGTCTGGACCGTTCCCGCCGAACCATATGCATTGCTGGCGTGCTGGGTGTAGGCCGTCTCACCGTTCTTGTTGACGACCGACTGCCCCCACGACCCGTACGCATTGGATCCCTGGTGGGTCGCGGCGGAAGCTCCCGTGTATGGGTTGTAGGCCTCGCCCACAGCTTGTTTGCCGTACGCGGTGGAGGTTGTTGCGCCACGCGCGTAGGTCCCGGTGTTTGGGTTGTAAGACGCTCCCCAGTGCGCGCTGCCATAAGGTCCGTACGCGGAATGCTCGTATCCGTACGCACCGGTGTACGGGTTGTAGGTGTGATAGCCGTAGGTTGCAGCGTAAGGATAGTAGTAACCGTGGTAGACGTACGGCGGGTAGTAATACCCCGTACCGCACGCCACGATAGCCCCCACCGCCGCGCCCGTAACGAACGCGCCCATGTATCCCGCGGTGTAGCTCGCCTGCACGTTACCGTCCGACGTATACACCTGGGTCACGTACGTCACGTTGTACACCGGCGAGCTCGGCGGAATTGTGTAAATCACCTGCGGCACAGTCTGGGCCGTCTGCCACGGCCCCTGCGGACTGCTCCCCACGAACCAGATGCCCTGATAGCACAGGTAGTACTCAGCTCCCACCTGGATCACGCGGTTCTGCGAATTCGTCGCGTAGGACATCGTTGTCCCGGTAATCGGCAGGAACTGCGGCTCGCCGACATACGACACCTTGACTTCGCTCGCCGCCTGCGCCGGATTCACCGTCACCGTCGTCGGAATCTGCGCGATCAGCACCGCATCTTCCGCCTCGGGCGTTCCCGGCACCGACGACAGGATGCTCCCCACCGGACTGCTCGGCGGTATCCGCGCGAAATCAGGAGGCAGCGTATACGTGGCAAACGTCCATGGTCCCAGAGGCCTGGTCGCGGTAAACCAACGTCCCGACGTCAGGAAGTAGTACGCTCCGGTCGGTGCGTACTTAAAAATCGGGCTCCCCGTGTTGGCTCCATACGAAAGCTGCGTGCCAGGAATCGTCGTCCACTGCGGAGCCCCACTGAACACGATGATCTCCGCCGGTGTCGCACTGTAATAGACCACCGGGGCCGTCGCTGCGCTTCCCACCGGAGGCGGAATGAACGCCTTGAGGTTGGTGAAATTCGAGTTCACCGTGACCTGCGCCATTCCCGGCGGCAGCTGTGCTGTCGCCGTCCACGTTCCGCCCAGGGTACCCGACGTCATCCAACCTTTGCCCGTAAACAGGTAGTAGTGCGAACCTGACGCATCGAGAAACAGCGGCCAATTCGCGTTCACCACAAACTGCAGGCTAGAATTCGCGATCTTCCCCATCGCCGGCTCGCCGTTGACCAGCAGCAGGATCGCCGGACGCATGCTGACGTAAATCGTAGGAGGCTCGTTGTTCAGCTCGGTCGTGGGCGGCGTCTTCGTCTTCTTGACGCTCGCCACCAGGCGTTCCAGCGATATGTTCATCGTGGCCGAAGGATTCAGGAACGTCCGCACCAGCGAGCCCATTTCAGCCGAGGTCGCCGGATCCAGCGATGGAAACGTCACGCTTGTAATCTGGGGATTGCTCAGCAGGACCGTGTGCGTGTCCATATTGACGCTGGTCTGCATCTGCACCGTCATCACGCCGACCTGCGTCTTGCCACTCGTCGGCGTGACGGTAAACGCCATGCGCGCATTCAGCGTCTGGTAGTTGTTCCAGTCGTCCACCTGGGGCTGGTAGCAGATCAGCTTTCCGCCCGGCTTAAGGATCTGGCGAGGCCATCCCGGGTCCTGCGCCGATCCGGCGGCCATCATCGTCAGCACAGCCAGCAACAACAGAAGGCGTCTTGTAACGCAGTACCGAAGGCATCTCCCGCCGCCTTCAATTTGATTCATACTTTGCTCCCCTGGTGAGAGGGTCTTTCGACCCCTCTCTCGGAAGACTTGCCCCGGCGTTTAGCGCGCTTGCAAGGCAGGTCCTCTTCGGCTTCGCAAAAAGCCGCGTACAGAACGACAGCCAGCGCGCTCAGCGTGAACAGAACGACCAGCGCCACCGTCCCAACCATGACTTCCCCCAGCCAACCGCCAACGAAATCTTGGAAGAATTATTACACGTCACCGAGGTCAGCGTATCTCAGTTCGAGACGACTAAATGTGTCCTTACGATGGCGGGCCCGCTCGAAGTTCGGCAGAAGAAAACGCTCCTGATTCGCCTCCGGCTGCCAAGCCTGGACTGTCCCTTCTCGGCCTTTGGGCGCAACTGACACTTCACTGCACGTGCGATGAATCTAAGAAAGGGCCGGTCGTCCGGCCCTTGTTAGCATCTGTCGCTCTATGTTCCCGCGATGCCTTTATTCTGCAGAATCATCACCACGACACGCCGGTTTTCAGCTTGGCCCTCGGCCGTATTATCCGGCGCAACCTGATTGCTGGTGCCCATGGCGCCCGGCGCCAGGATGTTCGTCAGCGGAATCCCGCCTTTCTGTTCCAGGAATTCCGTGACGTTGGCCGCCCGCTCCTGGCTCAGCTTTTGGTTCAAGGCCGCAGAGCCGACGGCGGAGGCGTAGCCCTTAACCTGAATCACGTAGCCCTTAACGGTCTGGGCCTTCTGGCACAGCGCCAGCAACTTGGGGAAATACTCTGGATCGACGGTGACCTTGCCATTTGCAAACAGCACCTCGACTTTATCCCAGATGTTGTACTCGCCCAGTTCGCCAAAGCGCTTGTTGACGGCGGCAACGGCAGCCTTTTCGGCAGCGATTTCCTGCGTGTGTTTCGCCTGTTCCTCTTGCGTTGCCTGGATCTGGGCCTCTTGCTGCTGGAGTTTCGCTTGCTGCTGCGCTATCTCCTGCTGCTGCTGCTGCGTCTGCTGCTCCACCGGAGCGACGCCGGCCTGAATATCAGAAGCGGTTTGCAGGCTCTTGCTGTTGAACTTGACGGTGTCTGCCACCAACTGGTTCTGCGCGTTGTAGCTCCCCTGCGCCTGGACCTGAAGGCCGGGTACAAGAGCCGTAACGCCCATCTGCTTCTTGCGGGCGTGGAACAGGCCCGATACGTCTTCGACCTGTGTCATGCTGTTGAGGACCACCACCACGTTGCCGCTCGGGGTCTGGACCATCATCGTGGGGCCGCTGCGTCCATTGATCACGCCTTGCACTTGGGCACTCTGCGCCGCCGCCGTGCCGACCGTCAGGGTCAGTAGAACCAAAGTCGCAATTGCACCAAGTGCAGCTTTAAACTTCACGCTCGTGTTCATAGATCTCTCTTGCCTCTCTTCATGATTAATGCCGGATATCGCTCACCGGCGGGTTAAAAACTCGGGGGTCGCCCGCGTCGGACTGCAGGCAATCTCCAGCAGGGGATGCCGCTCGCGGCGCAATATTCGCAGCAACTGCGCATTAGCAGAAGTAAGTGCGATACGGAAAATACTAGCAGAACGTGGCGCGGCCGAGTTAACGATTTCGCGGATAATCCGGTGGAAGTAGGGCACCCGGATCCCCAAAATCGGCTCTGTCTTGGACATCTGGCGGAAGTCACCCGGTGCGACTAGAAATTTTTGTCTTGAATTCAGCCCGATTACCAATTACCGTCTTATTCGCCATAGACTTAGCCTTTGGCATCACAACAATTTGCGCGAGTTGTAACACCGAACCGGTCCGTTTCAGATAAACGGGGAGAGAGAGTTATGTACCTAGTATCGAAAGCAACGAAGTCACTGCTTGCAGTCCTGCTGCTGGTAGCGATGATCAGCCTGCCCGGTTTTGCTCGGGACAAGTACGAGACCATCGACGCCACCGCCTACGGCACCAGCACACAGCTGGGACGCAATGTCGGTGTGACCATCATCATCTACGAGTTCTCGACGCCCGAAGACCGGCAGATTCTTGTCGACGCCTTCCAGAAAGGCCAGAACCAGGGGTTGGTGAATGCGTTGGAGAAAATGAAGGCAGTGGGTCGCATCCAGATTCCCGGAACGCTGGGTTATGACTTGAGCTTTATCCGGATGATTCCGACGCCGACAGGACGCACCATCAAGTTCGTCACCAACCGCAAGATCTCCTTCGGTGAAGCTTACGCGGACACGCAATCGCAGTCTTTCAACCTTACCGCGGGCCAAGTTGACATCAACGATCAGGACAAGAGCAAGAGCGGAGGCGTCTTGTATCCGGCAGCGCAGCTGATCATCAACAAGGACGGGGACTTGCAGCTTGATCTGAACCAGAACGCGTGGAGATTGAGCAACATCATCGACTGGAAGGGCACGGCAGAGAACTAGTCCTGATCGCGCCCAGAGAAACTGCCGTGGTGCCCCAATGGGCGCCCCGGCGGCAGTTTACTCCGCGGAGTGGGTTCGCTGTGTTTTTGCACGGCTCGCGAGGAAGCAGAGCAGGTCGTTTCTTGCGATGAGATCTCAGAAACTGAACTATCACATCGAGTGAGGCGGAAGACAATGAAGATTCAACGAGTATCGCTCCTACTGGCTTGCATCGTGTTGTTGATCTCTGCCACAGCGCAGGCGCAGAAAAAAAGCAAGTACGTTTGCGACGAAGCGCAACCGGCCAGCATGTGCACCGCCGCCAATACCTGCGGTTCGGCGTCGGCCCCTTGTACCGTCGACATCACCAAGTCCGGCAGCTCGTCCAACGTTAAGCCGGGCATTCCAAACGCGAAGAACAATCAGTTCTTCTGCGTCAAAGCGGGCACCACCGTGGTGTTCATGACTTCCAACAAGAACACTGGATTCATGGTGTCTTTCGGAAACGACTCGCCCTTTGATCCGGACGACCCCATCATGGGCGGCGGTAACAAACAAGTCAGCGCCAAAGCCAGTACCCCTGGCTGCTACAAGTACGACGCTGGTGCCTTCTATTCCGGGGCAACCTACGGAATGAGCGGCGGCAGCAAGCCGGAACTCGTAATCCTACCGTAGCAAATCGGTTCATTCGTCCCGCGTTTCACTGGGACTGGCATTGAAGATACGGCTCGCGAATTACCGTTTTCGGGAATCCGCGGGCCGTCGTTTGCTTGGGCCCAATCGGCCGGCGGCGCTTGACGTTTCAGCCGGTCGCTTTGAGCTTTAGGTAAAGAATCACAATCTTGCCTGGGAATAAAAGCACAGGAAAGAACGCTAACCAACCCGGAGGTCGCGTAAGATGTCAGCGAGCGCCTCTCTTCAACCGTTAACTACAAGCGCGGCACCGTCGAGCGCCAAACGGCGCACCGAATGTGCTTCTCGTTCTCTACGATGACAACGATCTTGCCTCATCGATCCGTTCGGAGGCAGGGCTTAACCTGTCAACGCTACATCGACGAAGGCAGAAACTGAGGCTCGACCCAGCTATGCCCGTTCCGCACATGCTCTTTATCCGACTGCTATAAGAGATCGGCCAGCTCAGTTTTGCGATCTGAGCGCACTTTTTTCATGTTCTGAAACCGCGACGGTGCTCTCGATTCCGAGCTTCGAAGGGAACGATGATTAGCAACGATAAAGAACCGGTTCGACCTACTATCGAACAACTTCGTGTGGATCTCCGCCGGCTCGACTGGGCAGTGGGACTCAGCGAGGATACGTTGACGGCAATTACGACCGCGACTGAGTGGGTCCAGTTTCACGCTGGGCAGGTGGTCATTGAAGTTGAATCAGAAATTACCCATCTGTACTTTCTGATCACCGGCCGCGTACAGTCAACGTTTCACGATTCGTTAGGCAAGGAGATTCAGAGAGACACGATCGTTCCAGGGCTTGCTATTGCATTGGTTGCCCTGGGTTCTTCGGACCGCTCTCTCCTGCGCGTCGAGGCTGTTGAACCTTCGACAGCAGTACGACTGACGCCAACGGAACTACTGCGGCTGGCAGCGCAGCATCCAGACCTTCAACTTGCTTTATTTCGTCTGGCAGTGAACGCGTTCAAGCGATACGCGCTGGTCGATCGTTCCCTTCCCAAGCCATCCATCGTGGGCATTATTCATCACAGCGAGGCGAGCCGTTCATTAGTGGCTCGATTGGCACGTCGACTGAGAGACTTGGACGAGTCACCGGGCGTTATCGGCGATGAAGAGCAATGGAAACCAGAGGGAGACATCCCGTTTAAATTCCTCGCTGTGGAAGGCCAGATTCGACAAGACCTCCTTAAAGACTGGCCCTTGAACAGACGACTCCTGATCGATGTTCGTGCGGACCATTCACCAGAAGCAATGGCGCGGCTCTTGAGTTACGTCGACGTGGTGCTTTGGTGTGTTCGGCCGCAAGATGCGCGCGCAGCCGTTGTGCTGCTCGAAGGACTGGTAAAGAGCGTACCCAGGTGGCGAGACAAGATCCGGATCGTGTGGATTCTCGACAGCAACGAGCCAATCGCTCCCTATGTACCGGAGTTGTATCAACTCGCTGAACGAGACTTTAAACTTTCTTTTGACGCCGCTGGGGCAAACCAAAACGGTTTGCTGCAGCAAGGATTCGAACGGATCATTCATCACTTGCGAGGCATCCAGATCGGTTTGGCACTCGGAGGTGGCGCAGCTCGAGGCATGGCTCATCTCGGGGTGCTCAAAGCGCTTGAGCGGCATGGCATCTACATTGACATGCTGGCGGGTACGAGCGCTGGAGCGATGGTTGGCACAATTTACGCGGCTGGCCTGGATCCCGAGTACATAGCTCAACGCTTCAAGACCGAGCTGGAGCCATCGTGGTTCTTTCGACAGCTGCCTGGCGCCGGCTACTGGTATTTGCTCTACAAGTACAGGTGGCGCCAATTCGATTCCATGCTGCGTAAATACCTGGGTCAAGCCCGAATGGAGCAATTGATTATTCCGACGTTTACAGTTTCCGTCGATCTCGTGCAAGGAGAAGCGGTAGTGCGCGAGGCCAGCGATGCGACAATCGGCGTCATGCAAAGTATCAATCTTCCTCCTCTATCGCTTCCTATCATTGAGTCAGGCCAGGCGTTGGTGGACGGTGGGTTGCTCAACAATGTTCCCGCCAATGTGCTGGTAGCCAAGGGATGCAACTTTGTCATCGCATCAACTGTGACGGCAAAGCTAGAGAAAGATTTTGAGGGAATCAGTTCCAGGTTCGCCAGCCGGTTCCTCGCAACAATTCAAGTGATCATGCGACAGACGATGGTCCAGGACTACAACATGAACTCCGTCGGAGTGCAACCGGCAGACTTTGTGCTCGCGCCTGATGTAACCTCCTTTGATATGTCGGCATTCACTCAAGCCGATGAAATGGCGCGTATCGGGGAAGCGACAACCCATGCAACTGTCGCGAAGCTGCGCAAGATGCTTAACAGACTTGATGCCAAGCTCTTCGACAGTTTCGATGGAAGCGTGGACGCTCTATCCACTTCTGCTGATTCTCACGGAATAAAAGATGCGGTCCTGTGAGACCACAGGACCGCATCCTCACACCCTCGATGGTGAATTGCTAGTTTTGAGGCGTCGTTGTTGCTTTCTTTGCCTTCTTCGGAGCAGGAGCTGTACGCGACTGACCTTGTACCACGCTCTCGTCCACGGTTACTGACTCTTCCTGTGTAAACGTTGCGCCCTGCGGAACGAAGTAGAAGTGAGCGGTCTTGCCTTTGACACCGCCTTTACGCGGCTCCAGACGGGTCGGGTCGAGCTTCGGACCGATCTCGTCCGTGGTCAGGTAGTACTTCACGTTGACCGCGCGCTGCGCGCCCAACTGCTCCGCGTTGGCAACTTCCGTCTGGTCGGTGAAGCCCACGATTGCTACCTTGCCATTCGGCATCTGCTGGACGCGAAGTGCGAGTCTGTCCAGCACGTCCTTGCAATCGTTATCCACGCGCCACGGCTTCTTGGGGTTCTTCTCGAACGTACACTCGCCCCAATCCTCGACCTCGGATACTTTTTGCACCGGCGGTACGCTGACGTTCGCCGTGCAACTCGTGCTCAGGTTGTGATCGTCGGTTGCCGTCCCGGTGACGGTGATCGTGCTGCCGGCATCCGCATTGGTTGCGGTCAGTGTCGCCGAGGTCCCGCTGCCACTCAGTTGGCCTCCCGTGCTGGTCCACGCGTAGGTCAGCGGACGGCTTTCCGGACTGCTGGCGCTAATCGTAATCGTCGAGCTTTGGTTGATGGCGATCGCCGTTGGGCTGGCCGAGCAGCTCGCCGTCGGAGGATAGTTCGGTCGTGCTTTCACCGTGAAGCCGGCGCTGCACGATGCCACGTTGTTTTTCTTCTCTTTCTCGTCGGTGGCCGTCGCTGTTACCGAGTAGCTGCCCGGCGCCATGCCGGTGGTATCGACGTTTCCGGTTGTGCCCGTTCCGCCGATCTTCCCACCAGTGCTGTTCCACTTATAGGTCAGAGTATGTTTGGGGTGGAAGTACTGCGTGCTGATTGAAGCTGTGACCGGATCGCTCGGGTAGACCTCGGTCGGCGAAATCGAGCAGCTCGCAGACGGCGGAACCGGCGGCTTGCCGCCAAAGTTGAAGATCAGGCCCGCCACCGGGCCAGTGATGATCATGTCGTAAACGAACTGATGGTTGCTCGGACGATAATCCACATCGAGATACCGCCAGCCAACTCCAAGACCCCACCTCGGGGTGAAGTTGTAGTTCAGTAGGCCCACAACCTGGTAGTCCAGGTTCGCTCCACCGGCTCCCGCGTCACCCGCTATCATGACCGTTGCTTTCTCCCCGAGGGGGAGCAGAAACCTGGCGCCACCCAGACCGTCGACCCAGTTGGCTGACTTCGAGAAACCTATCCCCGAAGGTTCCAAAGTGGTGTCCTGTCCGAGATACCAATAGCGGATTCCGCCAACGACATCCATCTTCAAGTGCTCGCCGTCAACCACGCGGTAGCCGAGCTTGGGAGTAAAGATCGACTGCGTCAAGTGAACGTTGATTGAGGCCTGATTCGGATCATCAAAGGGGATTTGCTTGTCGTACCCAAGCTTCATCCAGAGAAAATCGATCGGCATCACGAAGCGGCCCTTATCGGCCTCAACCGCAAACGGAATGATTCCTTTGAGGGTATGAAAGATATCGCTGAACGACGCATTCGCGCTGGCATCGTGGCCAAGCACCCCGACCGTCCCGTGTGTCGCCGGAAACCAGCCGTAAATCGATATCCCGACGCGCCAACTGTCGCCGTAGGTACTGGCTCCACCCAACTGTGGAACCGGATTCGCTGGAGGGGCGGCCGCGGGTGTCGCCGTGGGCGCTGCCACTGTCGGGTCCGCGACCGTCAAGTCTGCCGGCCCTTGCGCAACAGCAGGTATGCAAATCATCAGGGTAAGCGTCACCGCGACCACCACAAAAAGGGTTTTACAGTACGAATTCACTGCGTCTCCTTGTGACTCAACACTCCGGTAATTGCCGCGGACAGGCGCTGCCGATGAGGCAACGCGTTGCTTCCTGAGTTGATTTCTGGTGCTGCTAATTCGAGTTCTATGT
>Ga0210406_10003117_pt1 | contig 18375 bp, 11 predicted proteins | sample IncBWC30MmetaG_FD_155454 | JGI IMG/M metagenome (GOLD analysis project Ga0210406, IMG submission 155454) | Forest soil microbial communities from Barre Woods Harvard Forest LTER site, Petersham, Massachusetts, United States - Inc-BW-C-30-M | ecosystem: Environmental > Terrestrial > Soil >... | reverse complement strand
TGTCAGCGTAGGCGGTAAGGAGGACGCGCTTGGCGTTGGGGTAGATGGTGAGCGCCTGCTGGAGGAAGTCGACTCCGGTCATTCCGGGCATGCGCTGGTCGGAGAGAAAGAGAGCGACGGTGTCCTTGCGCTCGTGGAGCTGGCGGCAGATGTCCAGCGCGGCAGCGCCGGAGGCGGCGCGGACGATGCGGTAGTCCTGGCCGTAGTGGCGGCGCAGATCCTGCACCACAGCCTCCAGTACGCTGGTGTCGTCGTCGATGGCTAGTAAAACAGGCTTCGGCATATCTATTTTTATACTTGTTCTAGCGGCTTTTATGGTTGCTTACGCGGTCTCTTTATACTTGGTGACGACATTCCGATGTTCCCCACGTATCATTCGATTGTGGTCGACCTCTCCAGGGTTCAGAAACATATCGTGTGTTATGAGCAGGTTGTGCCTGTCGAGCGGGTACGGGGCCGAATTTGTCCGAATTGTAGACAGAGCAGGTTCTCCGCCGCAATCGACCGATAAGGGGATTGCGGGCTGCTATGTCCCGGCAGGAGATAAAGATATCTATGAATCGACTCATTCTTGCTGACAACCAGGCGATCTTTCGAGCAGGGGCGGCACGGGTCCTGGCGTTGGAGGACGATATGCGCATTGCTGCCCAGTGCGAGGATGGCGAGAAGCTGTTGGCCGCCGTCGACGCGCTTCGGGGCTCGATCCTTCTGGTGTCCTCGAGCCTGCGCCTGGATCTGAAGGATCTGTTGGCCCGGGTCCGGTTGGCGGGAAGCCGCATTGTGCTGGTCGCGGAAAATGCGGAGCAGGTTTCGGAGGATCTGGCTGGTCTCTTCGACGGGATTCTGTGCCGTAACGTTCCCGGAACGGCGCTGGTGGACTGCGTGCGCCGGGTAGCCCAAGGACAGCGCTTCGTGCAGCGCTCGAACGTAACCACCATGCAGGCGGCGGACGGCGTGGGGTCGCGGGTTCGCGACCGGTTGACGCCAAAGGAGATGCAGATTGTGGCGCTGATCGTTCAGGGCTGCAAGAACAAGGACATCGCGACGCAGCTTGGCACGAAGGAGCAGGTTATTAAGAATTATCTTCGAAGCATCTACGACAAGACCGGGGTTTCGGACCGGCTTGAGCTGGCGTTGTTTACCATTCATCACCGGGCTTTGGCCGAGGCTGCGGCCAAGGCCGGGCACTTGATCCAGATGAAGACTGCTTGAATTCGCTAGACGGAGGCATTTGACGATGCCCCCACATTCACATGCCCATCTGTTCGGATTGTTTTTCTTCCACGGGGCTGGCGTGACCGATCTTCTCGGCGATGCTCTTGGCCTGGGTGAACAGCAATAGATAGTCGGGGCCGCCGGCTTTGGAGTCAGTTCCGCTCATGTTGAAGCCGCCGAAGGGATGTGCGCCGACCATGGCTCCGGTGCACTTGCGGTTGAAGTAGAGATTGCCGACGTGGAACTCCTCGCGCGCGCGGTCGAGCTTCTCGCGGGAGCTGGTGTAGATTGCTCCGGTGAGGCCGTACTCCGTATTATTTGCGATCGCGAGCGCGTCGTCGAAGTTCCGCGACTTGATAACGGCCAGCACTGGTCCGAAGATCTCTTCGAGGGAGATGCGCGCCTTCGGAGCAACATCTGCGATGACGGTTGGCGCGATGTAGTAGCCGCCTTCGGGCGTCTCGATCACATGGCCTCCGTTCAGCACGGTGCCTTCTTTTTTGCCGATTTCGATGTAGTCCAGGACCTTGCGGTAGGCCTTCTCGCTGATCACCGGGCCGGTGTAGACGTTCTCTGCGGGGTCGCCGGTTTTGAGCTTCGCCACGCGCTCCTGGAGGCGATCGCAGAAGACGTCGTAGACGTCAGCCGCGACGATCGCCCGCGAACAGGCCGAGCACTTTTGCCCGTTGAAGCCGAAGGCGCTGGCGACGACTCCGTCGAGTGCGGCGTCGAGGTCGCAGTCCGGCTCGACGATGATGGAGTCCTTGCCGCCCATCTCGAGGATGGTGCGCTTGATGAAGATCTGGCCGGGCTGGGTCTTGGCTGCACGCTCGTGAATCTCCAGGCCGACGGCTTTCGAGCCGGTGAACGCGATGAAGCGGGTCTGCGGATGCGCTACGACGGCGCTGCCGAACTCGGGGCCTTCGCCGGGGCAGAGATTGACGACGCCGTCCGGCAAGCCAACTTCTTCGAGCAGCTCCATAAATTTGGCTGCGATTGTCGGTGCATCGACTGAGGGCTTCAGAATGACCGCGTTCCCGCAGACGATGGAGGCCGCGGTCATCCCGGCCATGATGGCGAAGGGGAAGTTCCACGGCGGGATGACGGCACCGACGCCAAGCGGAATGTAACGGAGCTGGTTGCGCTCGCCGGGAAACTGGATCGGTGTCTTCGCTTCGTTCAAGCGGAGCGCCTCGCGTCCGTAGAACTCCAGGAAGTCGATGGTCTCGCCGACGTCGGCGTCGGCTTCGGCCCAGTTCTTGCCAACCTCTAGAGTCAGCCAGGCGCAGAACTCGAAGCTGCGCTCGCGGATCAATGCAGCAGCGCTGAATAACAGGTCTGCACGTTCCTGCACCGGGGTCCGGCTCCAACTCGCGAAAGCAGCTTGCGCTGCCTGCATTGCCTGTTCGACGTGCTCCGCACCCGCACGCTGGTGGACGCCGATTACCTCGGCAGGATGCGCCGGGTTCGTGGAGAATATTTTTCCTGCCGTCTTGATCCGCTTGCCGCCGATGACGATGTCATACTCCCGGCCCAGCTTAACCCGAACGTCATCAAGGGCCGCCTGCATCTGCCGCTTGTTTTCGGGCTGGGAGAAGTCGACGAACGGCTCGTTGACAAAGGGTGTCTGCGGCGTGAATGCCGGTACGGAGTGGGTGAGATTTACGGTAGCCATAGCGGGTCGATTCTAGCGCGAGAGATGGACTCTCGTCGCCCTTGAGATGGATAAAACAGATAGATCACTGAGCGCATTCGCTTAGATGCTCCGCAGATCGTCTTCGATTGTGGCCGCGATAGAAACCAGACTGAGGGCTAATCGCCCACTGTCAGCTTTTCGGTCTCCTTGGACATTGTTGCGGTGCGTTCGAGTTTGTCCCAGCTGAATGGCTTGCCGTCGATGGCGCGCTTGACCGTCTTGAACAGCACGACCGAGAAGAGCTGCCGGTAGGTGAATCGCTGGATCCAGATATGGAAGAGCAGCCAGCCATCCCCTTTGCTTGCAGGGTGCTTCCGCTCGAGCGTAAACGCCAGGGCGGAGGCGGCGAAATCAATGATCAAAAACGCAAGGAAGAACGTCAGCAGCTTGTAGAAACTATCCGCCGATGCGGTCTCGGGATGGAAGTGCTTGTCGATCACGTAATGAAATACTCCGGCGATGAACATCACGTCGATCAACGGGGAAACCAGAGGCAGCAGGATCTGGAAGATCAGGATATTGGGCAGCGCAAACAGGCCCATGGCGCGGTGTTTGCTGATGGCGCCCTTGTGTTTGAAGATCGCCTGCAAGATGCCGAAGGACCAGCGGAAGCGTTGTCGGATGAGGCCGTCGGCGTTGACTGGCGCCTCGGTGAACGCTAGCGCCTGGTCTTCGTAGATCACGCTGTAGCCCTGCTCCAGCAGGTTCATCGTCAGGTCGGCATCTTCGGCGACAGTGTTCGAGTGGTAGCCTCCACCGATCTTTACCGGGTCGGTCCGCCACGCTCCAATCGCTCCTGGAACCACCATTACGACGTCGAAGAGGTCGAGGGCGCGCCGCTCAAAGTTCTGGCTTGTGATGTACTCTAGTGCCTGCCAACGGGTCCAGAGGTTCACACGGTTGCCGACCTTGGCATTGCCGGCGACTGCGCCGATCTTCGGGTTGGCGAAGTGGGGCACCAGGTTCGTAATCGCGTCGTGCGCGATCACGCCGTCGGCATCGATCCCGACATAGAGCTCCTCGTCAATCCGCTCGAGCGCGAAGTTCAGCGCGTCGGCCTTGCCTCCGTTCTCTTTGGTCAGCACGGTCAGCCGGCCGGAGGCGATGTCGGCTGGATAGGCTTCACGCGCCACCTGGTAGGTGTTGTCCTTCGAGCCGTCGTCGATGACGATGACGCGTATGTTCTTGTAGTTCGACATCATGACGGAGCGGATGGTCCGGACGATCACCTTTTCTTCGTTGTAGGCGGGGATCAGCACGGCGACCCTCGGCTGATACTCGGGCGTTGCGTAGTTCTTTCGCTTGCGCAGACGGTCGATGATGGCGAAGATGCCGATGATGATCAGCCGGCCACTCATCAGGACGTCGCCGACGAAGAACACGCCCACCACAAAGTAGTGGAAGAAGCTGTAGAAGAAGAAGGTGATCGAGTCGGCGCGCGCCTGCCAGCGCTGGCGCGGCGTCAGCGGCGGCATCACCTCGGCGCGAGTCTTGCCTACCAGCTCCGAGACGGGAACGATCTCGTAGCCGCGGGATTGGAGTGCCTCAATCAGCACAGGCAACGCGGCAATGGTTGCGGAGCGGTCCCCGCCGCCGTCGTGGAGAAGAATGACGGAGCCTCGATTCCAGGGCTTCGTCTCCATGTCTTTCATCTGCTGAAAGACGCTTTCGGTGATCTCCTGGGGAGTCTTGCGCGGATGCTCGTCCCAGTCGTTGGTATCGATCTTGTTGCCGACGATGACGTAACCCAGGGTCTGGATGCGCGCTACCGGAGCCGCCTGATCGTTGGTATCGGGTTCCTGGTCGATCGAATACGGCGGACGGAAGTAGAGCGGCTGCACGCCAAGCTCGGAGGCAAACAGCCGCTCGGTCAGGTTCAGCTCCAAGTCCATCTGGCGGTTGGAAACGTCGCTGATATCGGGATGGGTCCATGTGTGGTTGCCGATCTCATGGCCCTCGCGATAGACGCGCCGCAGCACACCGATGTTTTCTTCAGCGATCTCGCCGATCATGAAGAACGTGCCTTTGACGTTGTATCGCTTCAGGATATCCAGGATCTTCGGCGTCCAGTCCGGGTCTGGGCCGTCATCGAAGCTTAGCGCCACCTTGTCGGGATGGTAGCCATACTGCTCCACGGTGTAGGAGAGCGGATAGGAGTCCATGGACTCCTGGGTGATCATGCGATAGTCGACCGGCACGGAGTCGTCATCGTCCATGGTGACGTTGCGCCTGCCGCTCTGCGGTTTACGCGTGACCTTCAGAATGTCGCCCTCGCCCTCCGTATCGACGTCGTAGCCGGGCTCCACCTGCGCGAGCTCCTTTACCGGGTCCGAGGTCATGGGGTGGTCCCAGATCTTCCACATCGAATTGTCTTCCATACCCAGCCGCCACAGCGCATAGGTCTGAATACCCAGGGTTCGCGCGGCTCGCATCTGGTTCTGAATCGTGACGGCGTCAAGGAACCAAACCTGATGGCGTTCGTGCGCATCGACGTCATCGTAGGCGAAGTGAACGTTCAGGGAGTCGTCGTCGAGGTCGATCTGCGATTCGGAGTCCGCCGCAGCCTGCCAGGCATCCTGAGTGGAGAGATCCTTAGAGGCCAGGACCTTTGCGGGAGCGGCCTTGCTGTTTGCACCTCGTTTGCCGGTGGGTTCGGGAGGCAATGACATGGTCCAGTCATAGCCGTAGCTGCCCAGCGAGCAGATCACCTTCTCCTTGGGCACTGTCTTGAGGACCTGCTTGAGGTTGTCGAGGAACCAGTCCTGTGAGGCGATCGGCCCGGGTTCGCCACCGCTCTGGTGCTCGTCGTAGTTCATCAGCAACAGGCCGTCGGAGTGGTCCGCCATGAACTTCAGGTCCCAGTCGTCGTCACCTACGGGTGTGTTTATATAGAGGCGCAGATTGCGGGGGTGGAAGTCGTTGTAGAGCGCGGCGATCAGGGCCTTGAAGCCGGGCTGCGCGGCGGTCGGAATCTCTTCAAAGTCGAGAGAGAGGCCGCGATAGGTGGGGTTGGCCGCGAGAAACGTGTGAATCTGCTGGACGAAGGTGGTTCGTGCTGCTTCGCTTGAGAGAAAGCCTCCAACCTCAGGCACCCACAGGCTCTTCCTTGGGTCGTAGTTGTTCACCAGGGGGAAGATGTCCAGGTTGACGTGACTGGCTGCGACGGTTCGGGCGACCTTGCCTTCGCGATCGACCTGACGGACCGTGGCGCCGTCAACGACTGCATAGGGGCGGTTGTCCAGGGTGTAGGAGGCCAGTTTGCCGTCCGTTGTGACGACGTGCAGCCACTCCGGAAACAGGAGGTCGATCTGGCTGATGTGCTGCTTCAACGACGAGTAGCTGGCCGGATCGTCTTCGACGTAATACGCGGCGCGCAGACCTTCGCCCGAGTTCAAGGGGACGTCGCCGGGCTTCACGTCCGTTCTGCGGTGCGCTGAACGGCGCAGCTTGAACGCGCTCGTCGACTGATTGGTCAGCGCGCGGAAGTTTCGTTTCTGGGCCTTCAGAAACAGCTCCGGCAGCGGTTTCATCCGCATCAGACCGACGACGAAGACGCTGCCCAGCAAGAGTCCCAGCAGGGCAAGCAGGTCGAAGATACGGCGCAGCCGCTTCCAGCGCTTGCGTTGTGGGTCGTAGAAGACTTGTTGGTTCATTGATAAATACGGGCGACTCGACGCATGCGGCTACGTCTCATCGTATGCAGTCGACTGACCAGAGTCAACGCGAGACGCTGGGGTCTTCTGTCTCCGCAGTATGATGCAAAGACATGACCGGACGACAATTGAAAACAGGGACTTACGCTGCGCTTGCCCTTGCGGCCGGCCTGGCGCTTCGTCTCTGGTTTGTTGCCCACCAGGCCCGCATCAGCGGCGACACGCTGCTCTATGGAAATATTGCGCGCAACTGGATACAGCATGGCGTCTACAGCTTCACCCCGCCGCCGGGCGTTCCGGTGCCTACCCTGATCCGTCTGCCCGGGTATCCGCTCTTTCTCGTGGCGTGTTTCCGGATCTTCGGCGTCGAGCACTACACCGAGGTGATGTATGTCCAGTGCATGATCGACCTGGGCACGTGTGTGTTGATCGCGGCGCTGGCGGGGCGGCTGTTTGGACGGCGCGCCGCGCTGGCTGCGCTTTGGCTCTCTGTGTTGTGCCCGTTTACAGCCATGTACGCTGCGGCTCCGCTCACCGAAGTTCTTACCCTGTTCTGCATTGCGCTTGGCTTTTATGGTCTGGAACGGTGGCGAAGCGCGGGGCTCGGCTTGAACCGGTGGCTCTGGGTCACGGCGGCCGCCATGGCGTATGCGGTTCTGTTGCGGCCGGAGCAGGGAATGCTGGCAGCGACGATGATTCCGGCGATGTTGTGGATGGTCTGGCGTGTACCGGAGGCGCAGCGTTTTCAATGGAGGACGGCGTTGCCGGTCGTGGTCGCCGCGCTCTGCGTGGTTCTTCCGCTGGCGCCGTGGACGGTGCGGAACTGGCGAACGTTTCATGTGATTCAGCCACTCGCGCCACGTTACGCTACTGACCCCGGCGAATTTGTGTCGCTTGGTTTTCAGCGCTGGTATCGCACGTGGGCCATCGATTTCGCTTCGACGGAAGAGGTTTATTGGAATTACGACAATGCTCCAGTCGAGATTGGCGACCTGCCTTCTCGCGCCTTTGATTCCAGCGACCAGTACGCCCAGACTGAAGCGATTCTGAGGGCCTACAACAAAACCGAGAACGCGACACCGTCGCTCGACGCGCGGTTTGAAGCCCTCGCCGAGCAGCGTATTCACGACGATCCGCTTCGCTACTACGTCGCCCTGCCCATCGCCCGGTTGCTGAATATGCTCTTTCGTCCCCGCGCAGAGATGCTCGAGGTCCCGCTGGAATGGTGGAGGATTCGAGAACATCCGCGGACGACTTTTCTTGCCGCCGGGCTGGCTGCGCTCAATCTTGTCTATCTTGTGCTTGGTGGCATGGGGCTGTGGCGCTGGCGAAGGAGCGGCTGGGGACCGCACGCTGCCCTGGCGGGCGCGATGATCGGTTTTGCAGTTCTGCGATGCGCGCTGCTGCTGACTCTCGACAACTCTGAGCCCCGCTATACGCTCGAGTTCTTTCCTCTGCTGATTGTGTGGGGCAGTTCTGTATTTCGCTCCGGAGATTAGTGCTTGTCGATGGTGGTCTTTTTGTCGGTGTTGATCTGATACGGTTTCTCGTCGACCTTCTGGTTGTATTTGATGTTGGCGTAGACGGCGGTTCGGTAGTCCTCGGAAGGCATATAGAAGCTTTGCTTCAATGAGATCCCGCGCACGGGGTCCACCCAGATCGTCATGTGGGTGCAGTTATTGCGAACCGCGGGATCTTTGGGAACCAGGTCGAGTTTCGCCGTCTGCACTCCGTCGACCACCTCATCTCCCAGGTCTGAGATGGTCCAGGCCTTGGCGAGGTCCTTGCCGCTGCCGCCAAAGCCCAGCGTCAGGAAACTTTCCAACTGTGCCTTGTTGTTCGTGGCGTCGACGATCGTCAGATGATCAGTGCCGGGCTCAAAGAGGCGAAGTGTTCCGTTCCGAAACTCGATAAGTTTGAGCGCGGGCTGCTCTACCCTCGCGCCCATCACTGTCGTTGTTCCCTGTTTCTTAAAGAAGATGGTTCCGGTCTGGGTGGTTGTCTGCTTCACTACGCGCTCGTAGAGGTCCCAGCGGAAGTTCGCCTCGGCGGATTGAAATTTGAGGCTTGCCGCATCCATCTGGCGCAGCACCGCGTCCAGATGGCCGGGCTTAGGCTGCGCATGTAACGTGGTGGCTAGCGGCGCAACCAAAATTACGGCTGAGAGCAGAAGCGGTGCAGCGATGCGGCTGAGGTTGATCATAAAGTCAGATGCTCCCGTTCTTTGGATGCTGTTTGCTGGCCCGGTGTTAGCGGAGAACCCAGACGTTGTAGGCGATCACCTTGCCCTGTGCGTCGCGGACTGCCTCGTAGTGGTCGAGTGAGACTTCGCCGGAGATCGGTTCGATGACACGTAGAATGGCGGCGCGGCGTTCGGCGTCGGTCGCTACCGAGCCCATGTCTTCGGCCCGCACCTGGTAGATGAAGCGGCTGCTTCCGCCGGCGGTTCCGGCCTCCCGCACCAGCACTTCGCTGGCGTGGAGGGCTACGGTCTCGACCGGCTTGTCCTTGTAGTTAATGATGTGCGGCGAGACGAACATGAAGAGAAGGATCGCCGACACCATGATGTCGTACTGGACGCTGCCGCGTTCGTAGGCCCAGAAGATATAGCTGCCAAGTAGTTTGAACATAGGTCTAATTCCTGCCCGATTGCTTGCCGATGATGGTGTCGCCGTTCATGTAGGGCACCAGAACATCTGGCACTTTGATGGTGCCGTCTGCCTGCTGGTAGTTCTCCAGGATTGCGAGGTAAGTGCGCCCGACGGCGAGACCACTGCCGTTGAGGGTGTGAAGAAGTTCGGTTTTCTTTGCGCCCGATGGACGATAGCGGATGTTGGCGCGGCGCGCCTGGAAGGCCTCGAAGTTCGAGCAGGAGGAGATTTCGCGGTAAAGATTTTGTCCAGGCAGCCAGACCTCGAGGTCATAGGTCTTGGCGGAGGCGGGGCTCATGTCGCCGGTGCAGAGGAGCATGCGGCGGTAGGGGAGGCCGAGTTTTTCGAGTACGGTTTCGGCGTGGCGGGTGAGGGCCTCGTGTTCAGCGTACGAATCTTCGGGTTTGGTGAACTTCACTAACTCGACCTTTTGAAACTGGTGCTGGCGGATCATGCCGCGAACGTCCTTGCCGTAGGAGCCGGCCTCGGAGCGGAAGCAGGGAGTGTAGGCGCAGAAGGAGATGGGGAGCTGCGCCTCGTCCAGGGTCTCGTCGCGGAAGATGTTGGTGACGGGGACCTCGGCGGTGGGGATGAGCCAGTGGTCGCTGTCCTGGTAGACGCCGGGCTGGTAAGGGCCTTTGTCGTCGCAGTGGAAGAGGTCTTCGGCGAACTTGGGGAGCTGGCCGGTGCCGAAGAGAGACTTCGAGTTGACCATGTACGGCGGCAGGACCTCGGTGTAGCCGTGCTCGCGAGTGTGGAGGTCGAGCATGAAGTTGGCGAGGGCGCGTTCTAGGCGTGCTCCCTGGCCGAAGTGGACGACGAAGCGGGAGCCGGAGATTTTGGCGGCGCGGTTGAAGTCGAGGATGCCGAGGGCTTCGCCTAACTCCCAGTGGGGCTTGGCAGGGAAGTCGAACTTCGGTTGTTCGCCCCAGACTTTCTCTTCGCGATTGCCATGCTCGTCTTTGCCGGCCGGGACGCTGTCCTGCGGCAGGTTGGGCAGGGTCTGCATGATTTCGCGCAGACGTTCGTCGGCGTTGGCGGCCGCTGCTTCGAGTGACTCAACCTGAGTCTTGAGAGTGCGCGTCTCTTCGGTCAGGGCGGTTGTGTCCGCGCCTTCACGTTTTCGTTTGGCGATCTCTTCGGTCAGCTTGTTGCGCTGGGCCTTCAGGGTTTCAACCTGCGTGATGGCCTCGCGGCGTTCGCGGTCCACGGCAGCGAAGTTGCCAAGCGTTGTGCCGGGGTCCATGCCACGCGCACGCAGTTTTTCTTCGACGAGGGCGAGATTGCCCCGTACAAACGCTAAATCGATCATTACTTTGCATTTTAGCGTCTTCCTCGGCGAATTGCGGACAGCGCCATGTTCCTGCAACAGTTTCCATTTACCCTAGCGAGATGCAAAAGTGTGTTGCTGTCCTTCTGTCGTTGCTTTTTCTGCTGCCCGCTGTGCCTTCTGCCCATGCCGATGCGTATCACGCGAAGCCGAAGCTGGTGGTGATTCTGGTCATCGATCAGTTTCGCGGCGACTATCTCGACCGCTACCGCGACGCGCTGACGGCGCCGAACGGGTTCAACCTTTTTCTTAAGCGGGGTGCGTACTTCAGCGCGTGCTACTTCGATTACGCCAATACGAAGACGGCTCCGGGCCACGCCACGATCGGAACCGGCGCCTACACGGACGGCCACGGCATTGGCAGCAATGAGTGGTGGGATGTGAGTCGCAACACGGACCGGGTTATCTCGTCGGTGGAGGACGAGCGATATCGACTGGTGGGTAATTTTGACGATCTGCCGGCGCTGCTGCCTCCGCCCGCTCCGAAGCCGAACGATCCGCGCATCGGGGCTTCGCCGATTAATTTGAAGGCGACGACGATTGGGGATGAGGTTCGGCTGGCGACGCAGGGACGGGCGAAGCTGTATGGCATCTCGCTGAAGGATCGGGCGGCGATTCTGCCATCCGGCCAGACCGCGAATGGAGCGTTCTGGATCGACAATGCAACGGGGCGCTTCGTCACGTCGACGTACTACATGGCGCAGCTGCCGGAGTGGGCGACGAGGTTCAACAAGGGACTGCGCGTCGCTCAGGCGGTGAAGGAGGCCGGACTCGAAGAGACGACTCAGTTCTATGCGCTGGTTGGCCGCACTCCCGCCGCGAACAGCTACGAACTGGACTTCGCCAGGGCGCTGATCGAGGGCGAGGGGATGGGCCAGCATGACGTGACCGATGTGCTGACGGTGAGCCTGTCGGCTAACGATATCGAGGGCCACCAGCTAGGACCTGACTCGGATGCGGAACGGGAGATGGTGGTGGATCTCGACCGGGATCTCGATGGCTTCTTCAGCTATCTGGACAAGAAGGTCGGGCTGGCGAATGTGATGATCGCGCTGACCGCGGACCATGGGGTCGCGCCGATTCCTGCCGCGGCGGCGAAGCTGGGGGTTGCGTCGGCTCGGCTGGACCTTGAGGCCTTTACTGCGGCGATCGATGCGTCGTTGAACGCACGCTTTTCTCCTGGCAAAAAAGTTGAATATTTCATGCCGACGCAGGAGCTGCCGTATTTGGCGCTCGATGCGAAGGCCTTTGGCAGCGTCCCAGAAAAGGATGCCGAGCAGGCGGTGATCGCGGCGATCCCAGATGCGATCAAAAAGTTGAGCGCGCCGCCGCAGCCGCCGAATAACAACCTCACGCTCGAGGCGACACGGAAGTATGAAGAGAGCCGCGTCGATGCCGACCCTTCGATCTACTTCACTCGTTCGCGCGTCGATCTTGCGGACGGAAAGATTCCCGAAACCGAGTTTGGACGGCGCATCGCGCATAGCTATACCGACCACGGCGGGTGGTATGTGATGGTGGTTCCGACCGCCTACCAGATGGAGTATTTGAACGGGATTCAGACGACGCATTTTTCGCCATGGAGCTACGATCGGCACGTGCCGCTGGGCTTCTTTGGGGAGGAATTTGTGCCCGGTTACTATCGAGAGCTGGTGGCTCCGGTGGATATTGCGGCGACCTTTGCTTCGATCCTTGGCGTCAATGCTCCCTCGGCCAGCGTGGGCCGGATACTGACCGAGGCACTACGTCCATCGACCGCCGGAACAGGCACGCACTGAGAAGCCGCTACACTGAAAGCATGGGAAGGAATGCGGGACGGTGAGCGTGACAGCACGCAGCAAAGACCCTGAAAGCAAAGGTCCGGAGATGCGCGTTACAGTCGCGGGCGTTGCGTTTCGCTCGCCTGTGATTGCGGCCAGCGGAACCTTTGGCTATGGGGTGGAGTTTGAGGACGTTGTCTCGCTCGATCGCATTGGCGGGTTTGTGACCAAGGGGCTGTCGCGCGAGCCGATGGCGGGCAATCCTTCTCCGCGCATCATTGAGACGGCGGCCGGGATGGTCAACGCGATCGGCCTGCAGAATATGGGCGTGCGTGCGTTCATCGCGGAGAAGCTGCCGAAGCTGCTTGGACTGAAGGGCACGGTGGTGATCGCGAATGTCTTCGGTTTCACTATTGCCGACTGCGTCGAAGTAATCCAGGCGCTTAACGATGCGCCGGGCATCGCGATGTATGAGCTGAATGCGAGCTGCCCCAATACGAGTCATGGGGGCATGGTGTTCGGGACCGATCCGCCGGAGTTGTGGGAGCTGGTGGCTCGATCGAAGGCGGCTACGCGACGCCCTCTGATGGTCAAGCTCTCGCCTAATGTCACCGATATCGGTTTGATGGCGCGGGTCGCGGAGGATGGCGGGGCCGACGCGGTCTCGCTGGTCAACACCTTCGTTTCACTCGCCATCGATGTGGAGACTCGCCGTCCGCGCATCGCCAATATTACCGGCGGACTCTCCGGGCCGGCCATCAAGCCGATCGCGGTGCGTATGGTGCACGAAGCCTCCAAGGCGGTGAAGATTCCTATCGTCGGCATGGGGGGAATTCTGCGAGCCGAGGACGCGGCGGAGTTCATGATGGCAGGCGCGACCGCGGTGCAGGTGGGGACGGCCAGCTATGCCGATCCGCGGGCGGTAGAGAATATCGCCAATGGGTTGAAACGATGGTGCGCGGCGCACGGTGTGGCGCAGGTCAGCTCGCTCACCGGGTCGGCGCTGCTCTGAGGGGCAGGCTCTGCTGGCTTAGAATAAGGCAGTGATGATTGAACACAGTACTGCCTCCTCAGCTCCTCCTACTGACCTTCGCCCTATCCGGCGCGCACTCCTTTCCGTTACCGATAAGACAGGCTTAGTCGAATTTGCGCGCGTTCTGGCGTCCTTTGGGGTGGACCTGGTTTCGACCGGGGGCACCTCGCGCGCATTGCGGGAGGCGGGCCTGCCGGTGCGCGACATCAGCGATCTGACGGGATTTCCCGAGATGCTCGATGGGCGTGTAAAGACACTTCACCCCAAAGTGCACGGCGGCATCCTCCACATTCGCGATAATACGGAGCATATGGCGTCGGTGGGAGAGCACGCGATCGAGCCGATCGACATGGTTGTGGTGAATTTGTACGCCTTTGAAAAGACGGCACAGCGCCCTGGCGTCTCCTTTGCCGACGTGATTGAAAATATCGATATCGGCGGACCTTCGATGGTGCGGTCTGCGGCGAAGAACTTTTCCGATGTGGCGATCGTGACCTCGGCGGCCGACTATTCGTTGCTGGCGGATGAGATGACCACGAACTCGGGCAGCCTGAGCCGTGCTACTCGCTGGCGGCTGGCAAAGGCGGCGTTTGCCATCACCGCGGCTTATGATGCGGGGATTGCGACGGCGCTGGAGAGCATCGAGGCACCCGTCGGCGAGGCGGTTTTTTCGCAGGAACAGCTGCCGCCGACGATTCGCGTGATCGATCCGCTGTTGCAGACGCTCCGTTATGGGGAAAATCCCCATCAGAAGGCTGCGTTGTACACGGATGGCAGCGGCAAAGGCGTCGCGAACTCCCGGCAGTTGCAGGGTAAAGAGTTGAGCTACAACAACATCGTCGACCTGGACGCCTGCTGGGAGCTAGTCAGCGAGTTCGATGAGCCAGCGGTCGTGATCATCAAGCATACGAATCCTTGCGGAGCTTCGACCGGCGCAACCGTGGTTGAGGCCTATCGTCGCGCGCTGGAGTCTGACCCGGTCTCGGCCTTTGGGGGAGTCATCGGCATCAATCGGGAGGTCGACGCTGCGGCGGCGGAGGAGATCAGGAAGCTCTTTGTCGAGGCCATTGTGGCGCCATCGTTTACGCCGGAGGCGCTGGAACGCTTTGCGACGAAGAAGAATCTTCGGCTGATCGAAATCTCCCCGGCGGAGACTCCGCGGATAGTCAAACAGGTGTCGGGCGGGCTGCTGGTGCAGGATGCGGACCGCCTTCGCATCAGCGAGGCCGAGCTTCGGATCGTCACCCGGCGCAAGCCCACGGCGGAGGAGACTCGCGCGATGCTCTTTGCCTGGAGGGTGTGCAAACACGTCAAATCGAACGCGATCGTCTATGCCCGCTTTAGCGACGGCCATGGCCAGACGGTCGGGGTGGGCGCTGGCCAGATGAGCCGGGTGGACGCCGCACGATTTGGCGCGATGAAGGCGATTCTTCCACTCAAGGGAACAGTTGCTGCCTCTGACGCCTTTTTCCCCTTTCCCGACGGCCTGGAGACCATCGCACAGGCCGGCGCCACGGCGGTGATTCAGCCCGGAGGCTCGGTGCGGGACGCCGAGGTCATCGAGGCGGCGGACCGGCTTGGCGTGGCGATGGCATTTACCGGAGTCCGACACTTCCGGCACGGATAAATGCTCCTTTTTTGAGAAAATGACAGCTATAATCTCTGCTATGCTGTGCCATCGGCCAGTCCCTGCCGCCTGCATCCAAACTGCAGGTGCCACCGTCTAACCGTTGTCTGGCTGTGTGTAACGCTTCTCGGTTTCCATTCCGTCGGCACAGGAAATTACAACTCATGACTCTCCTTTTGCGTGCCTCCTCTCTTCGTCACTTTCGGTTGATTCCGGTTGCTGCCCTGCTCTTCGCGGTGCACACAATGGTTGCGCAGACTAAGGCTCCGGCTGCCGCGACGAAGCCGACAGTCCCGGCTGCAGTGCCTGATCGGGCTGCTTCGTATTACCACTATGGCCTGGCGCGCCTTTACGAAGATATGGCTGTAAATGCCGGCCGGTCGGACTATGCGACCCAGGCGGTGGAGCAGTACAAGCTGGCGCTGGACGCCGATCCCAACTCCCGCCTGTTGCAGGATGGTCTGGCGGATCTCTACTTCAAGATTGGCCGCATCCGCGAGGCGGTGACTGCCGCGCAGGATCAGGTGACCAAGGACCCCAACGACATCGAGGCGCACACACTCCTGGGCAAGGTTTATCTGCGTTCGCTGGGGGACATGCAAAGTACCCAATCGGGCCAGATGCTGCAGCTGGCCATTGGAGAGTACGAGAAGCTTGCACAGTTGAAGCCCAACGATGTGGAGACGCATCTTCTGCTGGGTCAGCTTTATGGTCTGAACCATGACTCGGCGAAGGCGGAGGCGCAGTTCAAACTGGCGCAAGGGATCGATGCAAACTCCGAAGAGGTTGCTCTGAACATGGCGCGGCTGTACAGCGAGCAGGGGGATCCGAAGCGCGCTGCCGATGTGCTCAATGCCATTCCTGTCGATGACCGCTCGCCTCGCATTGAGTTCGCTCTTGGCGCCAGCTATGAGCAGTTGAAGAAGAACAAGGACGCGATCGCGGCGTATCATCGCGCGCTCGACATGGAGCCCGACAATCTGGATACGGAACGCGGCCTCGCCAACGCGTTGCTTGCAGATGGACAACTCGACGAGGCACTGAAGGTGCTGACCGGGATCGTTGCAGCGGAGCCCCAGGATGCGCAGTCGCAGGTTCATATCTCGGAGATTCAGCGGCGCCAGGGACACTATGACGAAGCACTGAAGACCCTCGAGAAGGCCAAACCGCTGGCGCCGGACTCGCTTGAACTGACCTACAACGAAGCCCTGATCTACGATTCGCTGGGCCGTTACGACGACGCGACCGGTGTGCTCACCAAGCTGGTGTCTGATACCGAACGGGCGGACGGCAAGTATTCGGACGGGGAAAAGGCGAATCGCTCGATCTTCCTCGATCGGCTTGCCATCGTCTATCGCGAGCAGAACAAGACAGCAGAGGCCGTTGCGACCTATAAGCAGCTGATGGCGCTCGGCGGCGACTACGTCAAGAGCGCTTACTCCGGGCAGGTCGACGCTTACCGCGATGCGCATCAGTGGAAGGAGGCTACCGCCGTTGCCGCTCAGGTGGCGAAGGCGCTGCCGAACGACCACGCGATTCAGTTGATGTATGCCGGTCAGCTTGCCGATACCGGCCAGGTCGACCAGGGCGTCGCACTCGCAAAGGCCCAGCTTGCAGCAACGATGGGTACGCCCGATGAACGGGACTCGCATCTGGCACTGGCGACGATCTACACACGGCTGAAGCGGTGGCAGGAAGCCTCGACCGAGTTGAACAGTGCAGAGGCTCTGGCGACCAAACCCGACGAGAAGCTGTATGTGTATTTTCTGCGTGGCTCGCTGTATGACCGTCAGAAGCTGTACGACGATGCCGAGGCGCAGTTCCGCAAGGCTCTGGCCATCGATCCTTCGAACCCAACGGTGCTGAACTATCTCGGCTATATGTTTGCCGATCGCGGCGTGCGGCTGCCGGAAGCCCTTGCTTTGATTCGCAAGGCAGTCGAGCTCGATCCGCAGAACTACGCGTTTCTCGACTCGCTCGGGTGGGTGTACTTCAAGTCCGGTCAATACACGCTGGCTGAAGAAAATCTGCGCAAGGCGAATGAGCGGAGCAATGCGGACCCCACGGTTCACGATCACCTCGGGGAAGTCTACGAGAAGACCGGCAATCTGAAGATGGCTGTGGCGCAGTGGGAGCGGTCGATGACGGAGTACGCGAGTTCGTTGCCGGCGGATGCCGACCCTGTGGATGTGTCCAAGGTCCAGCACAAGCTGGAGAATGCCCGGGTGAAGTTGGCGAAGGCGGGAACTCCCGGCAAACAGTGACGGCACTTGCCGTCGACTAGGACGCCGTAAAGGTGTCTGCCTTTACACTTAAATCTGACTATGGCAATCGATCTCCATCGATGCGCGGTCGCCGGAGACCCGGACGATCTCCTTTTGACTCGCGTCTATCCCGCGCCGGTCCGTTCCGCGCGTACGCCGTTCCAGCGGGATCGCGAGCGCATCGTGCAGGCCCGTGCCTTCCGGCGTCTCGCGGGGAAGACCCAGGTATTTACCAGCCGGGCGTCCGATCATTTTCGCAGCCGCCTGACCCACACGATTGAGGTCGCGCAGATCGCCCGGGCGGTTGCGGCGACGCTTGGCCTGAACGAAGATCTGGCCGAGACGCTTGCGCTGGTTCACGACATCGGCCATCCGCCCTTTGGGCATGCCGGTGAGCGCGCATTAGACCGCTGCCTCCAACGTCACGGGCGGCACTTCGATCACAATCTCCACGCCCTGCGGATCGTCGAGCACTTCGAGCAGCGGTACGCCGCGCATCGCGGGCTCAACCTGACGCTGGGCGTTCGTGAGGGCATCATCAAGCACTCGCGCGACTACAACATCGAACACCACTCGGAACTCGCCGAATATCTGTTGGACCAGCGGCCGCCGCTGGAGGCCCAGTTGATCGATCTTGCCGACGAGATTGCGTATCTCACCGCGGATCTCGACGACGGCGTGGAGTCGGGTCTGCTCGAGATCAGCCATATCCGCGAGCATGTCGATATTCTCGGCCGCTGCTATCGCAAGGTCGAGAGACACCACACAGGGGTGGATGAAAAGTTCCTCTTCAACGAGGCGTTGCAACTGATGCAGAACCTCCTGACCGACGATCTGATGGAGACGACGGCTCGGAATACGCTGGCGATCGGGGCTGAATGCCTCGCCGATGTTCGCCGGCATCCGCGGCGGCTGGCGAGTTTCTCTCCGCAGGTCGAGGCCGAGCGCCTGCAGGAGAAACGCTATCTTTACGACACCCTCTACACCTGCGGCCCTCTCGAAACGGAGCATGAAAAGGCCGAAGAGGTTGTCACTGCGCTCTTCGATCATTGGATCAACGATCCCGAGGAGCTGCCCGTCAGCCACTTCGAAGAGGTAGAGAATGAAGGGCTGGCCCGCGTGGTGGCAGACTATATTGCCGGCATG
>Ga0210406_10003116_pt1 | contig 18377 bp, 13 predicted proteins | sample IncBWC30MmetaG_FD_155454 | JGI IMG/M metagenome (GOLD analysis project Ga0210406, IMG submission 155454) | Forest soil microbial communities from Barre Woods Harvard Forest LTER site, Petersham, Massachusetts, United States - Inc-BW-C-30-M | ecosystem: Environmental > Terrestrial > Soil >... | reverse complement strand
CCCGAACAGTTAGTCCAAGCACGCAAGTTGAAATGGATTCACTCGACGGCGGCGGGCGTAGCGCAGCTGATGTATCCCGAGTTGCGGGATTCCGGCATCATGGTGACGAATCCCGGCGGGATTTTTTCCGTTCCCATGGCGGAGCACACGATGGGCCTGCTGCTGGCGCTGGTGCGAAATTTTCCCGACTCGGTGCGGCATCAGGAGCGGGCGCACTGGGGGCAGCAGGAGATATGGGATCAGCCGCAGGGCCTCACAGAGTTGAATGGGCAAGTGTTGCTGATCGTGGGATATGGTTCGATCGGCCGGGAACTCGCGCGACGCGCCACAGCGTTTGACATGAGGCTGTGGGGAGTAACGCGTTCCGGGCAGGCCGACACGACGTATGCGGAGAAAATCGTGCCGGTTTCGGAGTTGCAGCAAGTTCTGTCGTTTGCGGATTTCGTGGTAATCGCCGTCCCGGAAACGCCAGAAACCCGGCATTTGATCGGTGCGGCGGAACTGGCGCGGATGAAGGCAAGCGCGAGGGTCGTGAACGTGTCGCGAGGCTCGCTGCTGGACGAAATGGCCCTGGCGCGTGCGCTGAAGGAGCAAAAGCTGGGAGGCGCGGCGCTGGATGTTACGGCAATTGAGCCCCTGGCAGCGGACAGTCCGCTGTGGAAGACGCCGCACCTGATGATTACTCCGCACACGAGCGCGGTGAGCGACCGGCTGTGGAAACGGCAAACCGAGATTCTGGCGGGGTTGCTGGAGCGATGGTTTGGCGGCTGCGAGCTGTTCAACCGGGTAGATCTTTCGCGAGGCTATTAGTGTGCGTCCGTGAGCGCGGGCACGGGTCAGTCGCCGACGCCGCCCTTGGGAGCGGTGTAGCCCTCCTTGGCGTAGACCACCCACTTCTGTTTTTTGCCCTTCTGGTCCGTGACGACCAGCGGACTGCCGTCCGGAGCGGTAAGTTCAACTTTAATTTTGCGATATTTGCCATCGGTGTTGTGATTCGTCGGGGTGTAGGTGATGGTGTACTGGTGGCGGAGGTATTCTGTTACCTCGTGCATAATCCCCGGGATTTCACCGTCAAATTGCGGGAACCACGAAAATCCGCCGGTCATCTGAGAGAAAGTCTTCAATTGATTTTGCGCCTGAAGGAAATTCAACTCGTTCATACCGCCCAAGGCTCGGTGCAATTCAAGGTAATTCATGAGCGGCTTAGCAACGCCGACGGAGAAAATGGTGACGTCAGTGCCGCGCAGCCCCTTCAAGGTTTGATCTAGAGTGTGTTTCGAGAAAGTGTCCATGCCGCTGGCCAAAACCAGAATCGATTTTTTGCCCTTTACATCCTTGAGGCGGTCGACGGTATCGAGAATGGCGTCAAAGACGTTGGATTCACTGAAGCCAGGAAAATACAGCTGATAAAGAGCCTGGCGTACCTCGTCCTTGTTTTGGGTGAAATCCACATCAGTTCGGGTGTTCATGTCAAAGGTGACGAGGGCGACCCAGTCTTTCTGCTTGAGATTAGGGAACAACGCGTCAGCCCAATATTTGGCTTTATCAGCGAACCAGCCATAGTAGCGGGCGCTGAATTCCATCAAGACGACCATAGTAATGGGGGCATCGGATGGGCCGAAGTTGGTGATAGATTGTGGCAGGCCGTCTTCGAGAATGCGGAAATTTTCTTTTTTGAGGCCTGGGATGAGATCACCATGTTGGGTGGTGGCAATAACATCGAGAGTCACGACGGGGACTTCGACGGCGATAGTGACACCGGCTTCAGGAGGAGGGGCTTGCTGCTTGGGAGGCCCTTGCTTCTGCTGAGGCGCGGGATTGGCTTGAGGTGGCGCACTGGTCTGTGGCCTTCAGGCGCCTGCGCCAGAGCGATGGAACAGAGCAGAGCCGAAGCGGCCGCAGCTACGAGTCGACTAGCGATTAAAGAAAAACCCTTTGTCATCCTTGTCTCCCAGATCCTCCCCCATTAGATGCACCCGGCGGCCCGCGCGCTGTTCAGCAAAAAAGCCCCTCAGGAGTACCGAGAAGGCAACGACAGCGGATGAGTGGCCGAGAGGCCCAAGTCCGCATGTTAGTATGTTTTTTTACCGGTAGCAAAACTGATTCGCCCTGGGGGTGCTTTTTGAGTTGGAAGCGCGGTTGTGCGGCTGTGTTTGTTGTGATGCTGTTCTTTGCGGAAGCAAGACTCCTGCGTGCGCAGGTTGCACAGGCGCCCGCTGCTATGGGGATACCGCAGAGCGAATCGGTTGTGGGGAATACCAACGCGTTGGCGCGTGAGGCGCAGGACTGGCTGGTTGAGTTGGTGAAGATCAACACCACGAATCCTCCGGGGAATGAACAGGCCTCGGCGAAGTACATTGCTGGCATTTTGACGAAGGAGGGAATCACGCCGGAGTTTCTGGATGTAGCGCCGGGGCGCAGCGCGCTGGTTGCTCGGCTGCGAAGCAGCGCCGTGGCGGACCCGTCGAAGGCGCTGCTGCTGGTGGCGCACATGGATGTCGTGGGAGTGGACAAGAGCAAGTGGACGGTCGACCCGTTCGGCGGCGTGATCAAAGATGGGTATCTCTATGGCCGAGGATCGATCGACGACAAGGGCATGCTGGTGGCGAACCTGGCTGCGTTCATCGCGTTGAAACGCGGAAACGTTCATCTGAACCGCGACGTGATTTTCCTGGCCACCACGGATGAAGAGCAATTTGGGGAAGCCAGCCTGAAAATCCTGATTGCGAAGTATTGGGATAAATTTGCCGCGGGGTTTGCGATCAATGAGGGCGGCAAAGTCGTGCTGAAGAATGGCAAAGTGCAGTATGTGGCAATACAAGCGGCAGAAAAAGTGCCGGTGGATGTTTCCGTCATTGCCAAAGGGCCATCGGGGCACTCGTCGGTTCCCACGAGAGACAATGCGGTGGTACATCTAGCGGCGGCAGTAGGAAAAATCGGCGCGTATACCGCGCCGGTGCATCTGACGTCGATCACGCGGCGATACTTCGAGGGATTAGCCGCGATTGAAGACGATGAAATTGGAAAATGGATGCGGGTGATCGAAGCGCCGGACCGCGGAGAACACGCGCAACGAATGTTATCGGACGCAAATCCCATGTGGAATTCGATGATGCGAGACACGGTTGCGCCAACGATTCTACAAGCCGGGGTACGCGCGAACGTGATACCTTCAGAGGCACGAGCCGTGGTGAATATTCGATTGCTGCCGGGCGATACCGCGGACGTTGTGGTTGGGGAATTGCGGAAGCTGGTGAATGACCCGGCGGTAACCCTGGAGATACAGCCGGATGCCGGGTTGGCGGCACCGAATTCCGCGCTGGATACCCAGTTGTACACAACGATGGTGAAAGTGAGTGCACAAGAGTTCGGAGGAGCGCCGGTACTGCCGTTCATGTCCGCAGGTGCAACGGACTCGGCGCAGTTGCGATTGCACAGCGTACAAGCCTACGGTCTGCGGCCTTTCCCCATGGCGGCAGAGGATGATCGGAGAGTGCATGGCGACGACGAGCGGTTGCCGCTGGCAGGATTCGCGAAGGGCGTGGATCTGATGACGCGAATCGTCGCAGAGTTTTCCGTCACAAAATAAAAGAGGTTTAGTCAGGAGAGGGAGACGCGACGAATGATTTCGCGGCATTCCAAGATTGTCTGTACGATCGGGCCGGTCACGCGAACGCCGCGGATGATCCGCAAGTTGATCGACGCTGGCATGGATGTAGCGCGCCTGAATTTTTCCCACGGAACCCATGAGGAACACGCGGAGAATGTCGCGGCGCTGCGCGAAGCCGCGATGCTGATGAAAAAGCCGATTGCGATCCTGGCGGATCTGCAAGGACCGAAAATTCGCACCGGGGCGCTGGCGGGCGGCGGCAGCGTAGCGCTGCGAACCGGCCAGAAGTTTGTGATCACCACCGCCAAGGTGCTGGGCGATTCGACGCGGGTAAACACTATATTCCGGCCGCTGCCGCACGAGGTGAAGCCCGGTGACCGCATTTTGCTTTCGGATGGCTTGATTGAATTGCGGGTGGAGCGCGTACGCGGACACGAAGTTCACTGCCACGTGGTGAATGGCGGGATCCTGGGGGAGCACAAGGGGATCAACCTACCGGGCGTGAAGTTGCATGTGCCAGCGTTGACGGAAAAGGACCGGGTGGACCTGCGATTTGCATTGAAGCACGCTGTGGACTACATCGCGGTAAGCTTCGTGAGACGAGCGGAAGACGTGGTGTTGGCGAAATCGCTGATCCGGCGCGCGAAAAGAGATACGCCGGTGATCGCGAAACTGGAAAAGCCGGAAGCAATCGAGAACCTGGAAGAAATTCTGCGGGTATCGGACGGCGTGATGGTGGCGCGAGGCGATCTGGGTGTGGAAATGAATCCGGAGCGTGTGCCGGTGGTGCAGAAAAACATCATCTCCCGAGCGCGCGAATTTCGCCGCCCGGTGATTACCGCGACGCAGATGCTGGAGTCCATGACTGAGAATCCGCGGCCAACGCGCGCGGAGGCTTCGGACGTGGCCAACGCGATCTTCGACGGGTCCGATGCGGTGATGCTGTCCGCGGAAACGGCCACGGGAAGATATCCGGTCGAGGCGGTCAGCATGATGGCGCGGATTATTGAGCAAGCCGAGGAGAGCATCCACGAATATCCTCGCCCGGCCACGCAGGAGAGGCTGAAAGTGCCGGAGACAGTGGCGGAGTTGGTGTGCCACGCGTCGCGTGAATTGCATATGAAGCTGATCGCGGTGTTCACACACAGTGGATTTACGGCACGGCTGGTGTCCCGTTACCGCCCGCTGGTGCCGATTGTGGCGTTTTCGCCGGAAGCGCACACGCGGCGGCGAATGGCGCTACTGTGGGGCGTCACCTCGCGAAGCATATCGGACATCAGGAAGATCGATGGTCTGGCGATGATTGCAGAAAAACGGTTGATGGAAGAGCGGCTGGTACGTAAGGGCGACGTGATCGGGATTGTTGCCGGGACGCCGATGGGAATCCGCGGCACGACGAACTTCATGAAGTTCCATGTGATTGGAAGCCTGGGGTAGGCGGGACGTCGCGACAGGTGATCGGCCCTCAGGGGCTGACGATCCGGCGAATACCAATGGTTGAGATCCTTGGGCCCGCAAAAGGCGCGTTCCTCAGGATGACAACGTGTTGCTAGTTCACCCAGTGGTCGGGGCGTGAAGGCGGCTCGCTCTTATTTTTCTTGACGAAGACTTCGAAACGTTTGCGATTGCGCTGGTATTTCCAATCAGCAACTTCGTTGCGAACGCGGAAAAGGAAGGAACTGCGTCGAAGATAGATCCATCCGACGAGCATGCCGCCGAGATGGCAAAAGTGACTGACTCCGTCTCCGCGGGGATCAATGGTGCCGAAGAATTCGATGGCACCCATCACGGCCACGAAGGGTCGCATGGGGATCATGATAGGCAGAGGAAAGAGCCAGATCTGGCGCTCGGGAAAGAGAATGGCATTGGCGATGAGGATGCCGAAGATGGCGCCGGAGGCTCCGATGGTTGGTATATCCGGAGGAGTGTGTCCCCAGTATTGAATAAACTTCACGAGGATGGTGATAATTCCAGCGCCAACACCGCAGACGAAAAAATAGTTCAGGAAGCGTTTCTTGCCCCAGACCAGTTCGAGTTCCCGCCCAAACATCCACAGCATGAGCATGTTGATGAGGAGATGCCATAGGCCGCCGTGCAGGAAGATGTAAGTAAAGGGCTGCCAAATACGCAACCCAGGAATGACGCCTGTGGGAACAAGTCCAAATGCATGATTGAACCAGGATGTCGCACCTGGGGACAGAAGCTCCGCGATTAAGGTCTGGACGAGGAAGACGCCTGCACAGATCAAAGCAAGTATTTTGACGGCGGGGGTGATGAAGCTGCGCCAGTCAAAGCGAACTCTTGGTGCGCCGAACGTCGTACGCATGTTAGCCAGTGTACGGCGGTGCAAGGCGGGTAGTCAAAAGGTGTAGAAGCCGGGCGGCGGTGAAATCCGTGAGAGGATGTCTGGTCGCGAGGCGAGGAGCAGATTCGTTGAGAGGACCAGGGCGTGGATTAGGAACCGGAGTGGCCGGGAGGGGCGATCTAGAGCTGAGGTATCCGGGCGTAAGCGCAGAGAGGCAGTAAGGGTCGTTCTGTAAGAAAGCTCCAATTCTAATGTCCGGTTTGTGGCGCAGGAATTGCGCCTTCGAGCGCCTAGACGTCGTGGCGTTGAAGCGTCCGACTATGGACGACCTAACCAAAGAATTCCTGCAAGAGAGCTCAGAAAACCTGGCCAGTTCTAACGCGAACGAGCACACACCGGTTGGCTCGCCGCATACCGGTGTAAGCTTTGTCGTGCGACGGTCTTGCGAGCAACCGGATTAATCCAGTTTTTTACGAGCGAAGTGGAAGAGCGAGCCGGCCAGAAGCAGGAACATGATCAAGCCGAAGAGATTGTTGGTGGCGAGCGAGCCAAGCAATTTCGGACCAAACGAGAAAAGATCCGGCCGCCAGGGTAGACGCAGGACGGCAGAGACCCAGTGAGGAACGTGATTGGCGATTTCCGGGTCCTGCAAAAGATTGATAATAATTCCCAGCAGTCCGAAGATTCCTCCGGCAGCGATTAAGCCACTGGAATAAAGCGCGCCCGGGCTGGCCTCGCTGTCGGTGCTGTTCTTCTCCTTCATGCTGGCTTCCACGGCCCAACGCACCAATCCCCCAGCGAACATTGCCGCAGTAGTAGCAACAGAAATATAAAGGCCGGTGGCGAAAGCCAACGAGCGGATTCCGAGAATTTCCACGGCGATCACCAGAGCGACGCCCATCAGAACAAGTCGCCAGGGAAGGCGCTGATTCAGAATGCCGCTGATGACGGTGGCCATGAGACGCGCCTGAGGGGCGGGAGCCTTGTCGCTGCCAATGCCCTGAGCCCATTGAAATTCGATCCGGTGGGTGGAATCGCTGTAGAGATATTCGCCGTCGGGAATTTCGTGGGAGCCAAGCGAGTTGATGAGCTTGTAGTTCTGGCCCTTGAAGGCAAAGTTGTCGCGTTCGACTTTCACTCCGGTGGGAAGAGATTGCAGCTTGACGGGAATTTGCGTGGGCAGGTATTTTTCCAGGCCCTTGTTCATGATGTTAAGGGTGACGCCGATCGCGACGGTCGAAATGGTGACGCCGACGAGAAGGCCCATCTGCTGCCAGAAGGGCGTTGAGCCGACAAGGAAACCTGTTTTCAGATCCTGCGAGGTGGCTCCCGCGATGGCAGCGGCGATGCACACTACGCCACCAATCATCAGAGCGAGAACCGAATAGTTGGGAGCGGTCCAGCCGGCGACGAAAAAGATGGCGCAGGTGGCCATCAAGGTGGCAATGCTCATGCCGCTGATGGGGTTGGAGGAATTGCCCAGCAGGCCGCTGATACGGCCGGCGACAGTAACGAAGAGAAAGCCGAAGACCACCACGAAGACGGCTGCGAAGAGGTTTTGATACCAGCGAGTCTCTGCGCCCTGCATGGGAAGATAGGTAAGCATGACCCACATCATGGCAACGATTACGGCCGACCCGATGACAACCCAACGCATCGGTACGTCGCGTTCCGTGCGGAGGGAGCCGGCGTTGTCGGCTGTGCCTTCCACGCGCACATCCTTCATTCCGGCGCGAAGAGCCGCGATGATCGTGGGCAAGGTGCGGAGCAAGGTAATCAAGCCCGCGGCGGCAACGGCACCAGCGCCCATGGGGCGAATGTAACTTCGCCACATGTCGTCCGGGGTCATCTGCGGGATGGGAATGGTAGAGGGGTAGAGAGGAGTGTCGCCTGCTAGCTGTCCATAAAATTTGATGGCGGGCATGATGACGAGCCAAGAAACAAGCCCACCCGCGAAAAGAATGCCGGACACTCTGGGACCAATGATGTAGCCAACGCCGAGGTATTCCGAAGTGACGGCAGCGCGGAAGGATGCGCCGGGATACCAGGTGGGGCGATTTTCGGGCTGAGATGTCCAGGCCTGCACCGTGTTCATCAAGAAGGTGTAAACGCCGCCGAGACCGAGACCCCAAAACACGCGTCCCGCAAAGGAACCGCCGCGTTCGCCGGCGACTAGAACGTCGGCGCAGGCTGTGCCTTCAGGGAAAGTGAGGTTGCCGTGTTCCTTCACAATAAGCTGCCGGCGCAAAGGAACCATAAAAAGCACGCCGAGCCAGCCGCCAAGAAGAGCAAGAGGGAAGATTCGCCAGAAGGTGAACTCCGAGCCGAAGCCAAGGAAGATCAACGCCGGGAGAGTGAACATGACGCCAGCGGCGAGCGATTCTCCCGCCGAGCCAGTGGTCTGGACGATGTTGTTTTCGAGGATGGTGGAACGGCCGAACGCGCGAAGGATGCTGATGGAGAGAACGGAGATGGGGATTGAAGCGGAAACGGTGAGGCCGGCGCGAAGACCGACATAGACGGTGACGGCGCCAAATAGAAGGCCAAAAATCGCTCCAAGCAAAACCGCGCGTAAGGAAAACTCAGTCAGGCTTTCTGAAGCCGGCACATAACTGCGAAATTCTCCTGCGGGTGCCGTAGAACTCCATGGACGGTCGCTCACCGTTGCCTCCCTATCCCAGATGGCGGGTGGAACTCACTTGAAGACTATGCGGTGAATTATGCCGCAGCAAAGGGATGCGGGAAAGGGATTACTCTCGGAAACGCGCGGAAAAGCACGGAAGTCCTTTCGACAGCGAAGAAGCGCGTAGATATTGTCCGGGCATCAGAGTGCTCCAGGTTGGTAATTGGCGGCGGAAAGTTCGAAGATTTGGGCCCACTGTCGCGGTAACTGCGAGAAAATCTGTCCAGGTCTTCACTCCTATCCCCGGAGAATTCCTCGTATAGATACGCCAAAAACGCAGGAGACCTTCTCCTGGTACGGCCCCGAGTTCTGGGAAACTGGTCCAGTGACATTTTAGAGAGGAAAGAGCCACGCAAGTATCCAGTGGAATTCGACCGGCCGACGAAAAATATAGATAGCTACGAAATCAAGCTCCCGGACGGTTATATTGTGGATGACCTGCCGCCCCCGGTGGATTCTGACTACAGTTTTGCGAGCTACCACAGCAAAACAGAAGCGCAGGGAAGTGTGCTGACATAGTGCAGCGATGCTAGTTGACGTTCCAGTGGGTGCGAGTCCCGCCGGTGGAGCTTGCTCAGTTGCCACCGTAGTTATGCTCGACAACGGGAAGGGTGACCGACCCGCGGAAAGCTCGGGTGTAAAAGTCTCCGTTGGCTGGGGGAAAGCCCAGTCAGATCCGGCAGGGAGGCAAGCAAATCGGCAGGCCGTAGCGGATAGCGAATCAGTGAAGCCCTCGAAATCATTTCTCATCGGAAGCGGATGATGGGGTGAATGGGAGGGCCGAGTCACTTATGTTATGACGAAGGCTAGTGCCGTTGGCGAAGAACTGAGCAAAAGCAGCGAGAGTGCACTCTCTGGAATCTCATCCACGAGCTGATTGAATTCGTTTGGTGGCCGGGGAATGTCCACGCGAATAATTCTCACGCCGTACTGTGCTGCTTCTTTCGGATCGCGAGGAGCGTAGCTTCCATGCAATTCAAATGCGGTGCGAAGTGCAGCGTGGCGAATCGTGAGCGCTTCGACGTTGATGCGTTTCGCGCCGTCCTTGAAAAACTTTGTCTCTTCCGCTTCCAGAAGCGGCAATAGATTTTTCTGAATCGAAACTTCTTCGCCAAGGCCATGTCTTTCAAGCGGCTCCGGCACACGTCCGCGCAATTTTGCCAGGGCCTGGTAGCCGGACTGCGCGGGATTGTTGTCGCTGTAGGCTGCGTTCTTTGCAGCCTACGTGAGTGTTTTGCCTGATGCGAGTTCGCGCACGAACTTCTGCTGGCGCGGATTCGACCAAGGCTTAACGCGTTTAGAAAAGTTGCTCTACTTCGCCCTGGTAGCGGTCAGGCCTTTGGACTGACGAGTTCTTGCTGGTGTCCACGGGTGCAGCGGTCGCTGAGCCAACCTGAGGAACTCGCACCAAAATCATCTGATTCTGGGCCAGCTCTATTCGAAAATCTCTGTTTCTTAGAATCAGGGATTTACAGCCACCGCGAACAGAGAGATTTTGGGCAAACCACTCGCGGCAAGCTGACACGAGGGGCAAGGCAAGTCCCAAGTGCAACGCCCTCGCGCCTCATGCGCAGGTCACACATTCAAATCAGTGTCATTCCCAAGTTCGCCAGCACGCGGGATCAATCGACCACACTGATCAGGGACAGGTTACCTGAGGAATCAGCTGCCGATATGTGAGCAGGATCGAGCGAGCTTCTTCCCACCGTCTCCGCAAAGACGATCTGATTCGGGTTGAGAAAGATGCGATCAGGCTCATGCATCTCCTTGCCCCTCTTGATGAGCGAACTATTGACCTGTTTCGTTTCTGGGTCGGTTTGACTCACGACGTAGAACACGTCGCTCGAGACAGGATGTAAACTGCCGTAGTTCTGCAGATGGCCAAAATACACTGAGGGTTTCGTCAGCAAGACCGCTTGTCCCAGGTCGCCCGAGTCGCTATATTCTTTCCACCAGCCCACATGCGTCCAGACATACGGAATTTTTCGTACAAACAGATGCGGGGGAAGGGATGGTCCCGCAATTACCTCACGCTTCCCGACGGCTCAGCTCTCGCGCCGAGTCAGGCAACAGTGTGTGGGTCTATTGGGAATGCACTGGAGATTGCGATCTGTCTCGCGTGAAGAACCTGAGCGCTGGAGGGTTGTTCATCGAAACCCGCAGGACGAAACGCCTCGGCGCGAAGGCCAATCTCCATTTTCTTGTCCAAGAGGGGCAAATTCGAGCTAACGCTATAGTGCGGCATGTAAAGCCTGGTGGGGGACTGGGATTGAAGTTCGAAGCGGTGAGTGAAAAGGACCGTCCCAATCTAGCAGCACTGATGAGACGGCTTCGAAGTCTGTCCTGACCGCGGACTGATGTGCAACATTGGCGGCGGACCTGTGCCTCGCCAAAACTAGGAACGCACTTGAAATCAAGGACATGCGGAAGGGTCTGTAGCATTGTGACACGGCCGGGAGATTTAGAGTTTGCTCTGCTCACCATCTGTGATGATTGGTGAGCCCGTGTGTTCAAAGCGCGCAAGCGTATTGCGCAGGGCTGCGTCCTCGGCGGCGAGTAATTGTTCTCGGGAAATCTTCCCAATAGAATACGAGTGCATTGCCGCAATCAAGTCCGCTGGACGTGGGATACTCCCGATTGGTTCAGTGGGGATAGGCTTAGGTCATACTGCCAGCAACCACAAAATAGGTTCATTTCAAACGAAAATCTTCGTGGCACAGTAGGGCGGAAACCATCGAACGGCAATACTACAAAAATACTACAGACATGGTCAGGGTCTCCGTATACCTTCTACACTTCCGGAGTCCACACTGTCTGGCGGGACGGACATCGCCTAGCCGCCGAGGTGTTGGCTCAACATGGGCACATCCGAAAGACGTCGCGGAGGTTCTGCATAGACTGGTTCCTGGTGAGAAACACTGAATTTTGTACGTCGCGTCCGAACAGGAGGCACCAAGAATGAAATTCACAACGGCAAAAGCGGTACTTCTCGTTCTGCTCGCTTCAGCGGTTTGCCTGAGCGCCACTGATACACCGACAGTAACAGTGAAAGGTTACGTTTTGGACTCCGCGTGTGCGTTCACGAAAGGCCTTAGCAAACCCATCAGCAAGCAATGCGCAATTTCGTGTGCAAACGCAGGCTCACAGCTCGTCATTCTCGCCGATGATGGAACCATTTACTGGCCGATCGCAGACACCACGCCATCGAGTGGGCAAAACCCCAAGCTTCTCCCGTTCGCTGGAGACAAAGTAGTCGCAAGCGGCAAGGTTTATCAGCGAGGCGGTTCTAAGGCGATCGTCATTGAGAAGATCGAAGCTCAAGCATCACAGAAGTAGAGTTGCAAGGAATGCTTGCCTGCACGTGCGAAAACCATTCACTTCTGCTTGCATTTGTATAATGCCTTCACACCATGGCGCTTTCCTTTAGCACCAAGCTCGGATCGCAAAGCGCCGGACCGGCGCCCGATCTGACCGAATTTGATCGCGGTTATTACGGATGGCGCGTGGTGCTAGCGGCGTGCCTCGGCGTGATGGCGGGGTTCGGCTCGCTGTTCGTTTATACTTTTGCGGTTTTTGTCAAACCGCTGAACGCGGAATTTGGCTGGAACCGCCAAGCCATCTCGCTCGGCTTCGGACTTGCAGCCGTCACGTTGGGCCTGATCTCCCCGCTGCTAGGCCGATGGATCGACCGCTTTGGCCCTCGCCGCATCATTCTTCCCTGCATGACGGTGTTTGGCTGCGCCATCGCTTCGCTAGCAATGTTGCGCTCCGAGTTGTGGCACTTCTACGTGACCTGCATCGTGCTGGGACTAGTTGGGAACGGTGCAGCTCACCTGGCGTATTCACGATCGATTTCTACTTGGTTCCAGCGACGTTTGGGCATGGCACTAGCTTTGGTAATGGTGGGAGCGGGCTTGGGCGCTATGATGCTACCGGTTTTTGCTCAAACGATCATCAGCCGAGCAGGCTGGCGGGCCGCCTACCTTTCTCTCGGCTGTCTTGCCTTGCTACTCGGGCTGCCGCTCAGTTGGCGCTACGTAGCCGAACGTGGCCTGGTTCGGCACGAGACTGCTCCCGTTGCACATCCCGGACAGACTTGGCAGCAAGGGCTGCGCTCTTTTGTCTTCTGGATAATCGTTGCCGTCCTTTTCGTGAGTTCGATAAGCATGAACGGAGCGATCACGCACCTGTCCGCGTTGCTGACAGATCGAGGAATCACGCCCAGGGATGCGGCGCTCTGCGCGTCCATGCTTGGTGGTTCGAGCTTGATTGGAAGGATTGGTGTTGGCTGGTTGCTGGACCGATTTTTTGGGGCGCGCGTCGCACTTGTAGTGAGCCTGGTTACCGCCGTGGGCATTTTCCTGCTCGCCCGGGCAAATAGTTTTCCCGGCGGGTGCCTTGCTGCTGCGCTCATTGGCGTGGGGGCCGGCGGCGAGGCTGCTATCACGCCTTACTTGCTAACTCGTTATTTTGGGCTGCGTGCTTTTTCCACGCTTTACGGTCTCACCTGGACGTTCTATGCCGCTGCGGGAGCCATTGGTCCAGTGATATTGGGCCGTGCATTTGATTCGACTGGCTCCTATGCCTCTTTGCTGGTAGTCCTCGCACTGGCGTTATCGTTGGCCGCTGGAATGAACCTTTTGCTTCCAAACTATTCAAAAACCCCCCCGCCCGATTAGAAGCGTAACCGTACATCTGCCTGCCAGGTCTCGCACTAATTTCACTTCTCCGGTAACCGCGTTCTATATCACCATCTCGTCGGCCGAGCAGATGTTCGTGGACATAGAGCGTTAGCGGCCCAGTCGCGTTCGACGCTTGGCCGGATTCGAACTAACATTCCTTTCTGTGGACTATGAACAACTGACTCGCAAGCACGCGCTTGGACCCTTCACAATTCAGCGACGTGAGAATACCCGGTTTTCTGAGAATAAGTATTTCTCTGCTGCCTCGCGTCCACGGACGCGGTGACTCTCTTGCAATCTGATTCTCTCCTGCGCGTTTAAGAACGACTCCTCGCAGGCTAATCGGCACCGTTCGCCATTTCCGATGTTCCGCTCTTTTGTTGTTGGCCAAGCCCACGATCAGACCGTGTTGCTCGCCTGGTCCCCGGCGTAGGTCCTGTGCTGGGTATTGGAATACTGGCAGGCATATTGTTGGGGGCAATCGGGGCTGTCGGAGTAGGCGCGGTTGGTGCAGCACTGGAAAGTGCAACAACGATGCGAACGCTGTTCGCAGCGCTCTGGAGTTCGCAGGCGCCGAAACCGTCGATCGAGCGGGGGAAATGTGGTGGCTCGGTCTTCGCGATGCAGAGAAGGAACTCAGTTGAGTGCGTGAGATGCGGCCAACACTTTGAAGTAATGCTTCCCGACGCCATTATCGCCGGTCCATTTTTGCCGCCTGACGCCTCCTCGGCCCAATAAGCAGGAAGACCCTTAGGCTTGGCGGATCATCCAGTCACCAATCTTCGTAACAGACTGCGAGCATGAGCAGGAGACAAATACCAGTAGGAAGGTGCACCAAATGCAGAGCGCCAGCTTACAACGCCACGCTCGTGCACTCCCCTTGCCTGCTCGCGCTTCCGATACAACCCTGAGACTTCTGGTCCGCCTCGTGGCGTGCCCCCTGCCCGCCGTGCGAGGGGAAGCGGTGCAGAAACTACCGATCCGCAGCGACTGCTTTTACAACTTTTTGCATGCTTTTGCGATGCTTTGACACACTCCCTCTGCCGGATCTTTATAGTCTTGTCTTAGTAGGGTGATCGAGGTATCGAGCGAGGCTGAGAATGTGCAAGAAGAAATGACGACTAACGGACCGCACGCGGACTCTCCTTGCGCTAGATGGGAAGCGTCATGGTGCAGGGCAAGCCTAAAGGAGAAGGCATGAGAACAGCGAAGATTCTGATCGTCGAGGACGAGCCGAACATGGTTGCAGGCCTGCGCGATAATTTTGAGTATGAGGGCTTCCGAGTATTGACGGCGCTCGATGGTGTCGAAGGACTCGAACGGGCCCTGAAGGATTCCCCGGACCTGGTGGTGCTAGACGTGATGATGCCGCGCATGAGCGGGCTGGATGTGTGCAAACAGCTGAAGGCCAAACTTCCTTCCATTCCCATCATCATTCTGACTGCACGCGGTCAGGAGGTCGACAAGGACGTTGGTCTCGAACTTGGCGCCGACGACTACGTCACCAAGCCTTTCTCCATCCGGGAATTGCTCGCCCGGGTAAAAGCCGTTTTACGGCGCGTACCATGAATGACTATGGAAGCTCGTACTGAGTGGCACAGCTGATGCCCGAGAGGGAATCCGGCTAGGCATTGAGGATGTAAAGAAAGGTCGTGCGCGTCCGGCGCGGGAAGCTCTTGAAATATTCCGGCGCAGGCATGCCATACCTCGTTAGGCTAACCGGCCGTGCCCTGAGGGATATGGAAGCCATTTACGAAATCAACGAAGCTGATGCTTCCAAAGGGGCGTTCGCGTGGTTCAATGTTCTTGCCGAAACAGTTTATAGTTTAGAGCGATCTCCCGAGCGCGGGGCAGCGGGCACGACGAGAATTTTGACGTACGAGCTGGATCGTCGGCTTAGCTTGGACAAACTGTTCGGGGGGCAAAGGTCTCGAGTCAGATAATTCTGAGCGACGGTTAGAGGCTCGAGGATGTTAGGCTATCGGATGACCGTTTGTCATTCACGTGGGTTCAGGGGAGGGCGATATGCATACTGCAAAGGCCGGTAGGCTCTCCTCCGATTCTGGGTTCACCCTGATCGAATTGCTGGTAGTGATTGCCATCATCGCTGTGCTGATCGCTCTCTTAATTCCAGCGGTGCAGCGGGTCCGGGCGGCAGCACAGGATAGCGCCGCTGCAAGTGACCTAATGCTGATCGGCAAAGCTGAAATTGCCTTCCACAATGTCACAGGCACCTATAGCGGTCCCCTTGCTGCTCTGACAACACTGCCTGCCAACATCGCGAGCGGCGAGGCTGATGGTCACAAGTTTTCCATCCTCTCCTCGTCACGTGAAGCTTTCGTGGCCCGGTCCATTCCGACCGAGCTGGGTAAGACGGGCCTGCGGACCTGCACTATCGATCAGACTCTCCATTTTAGCTGTTGAACTGGATTGTGCTTACCGAAAACTTCGTCCGATCTCGCGCAATTGGTTTCTCGTTCCAATTGTCTGATGGCTAAGTCCGGCTTTTACAGAGATTTAATCTAGCCTTTTCTGCTGCCTAACACCAAAGGCGAGGCAGCGGACCTACAGTACCGTCGGCTGTTCGCTCTGCGCAGAGCGCGCACTCGCGTTGAGTCCAGGACGAGATCTGCCCTGAGCACGAACCTACAGGAGATAAAGAAGATGAAAAGACACAAAGGTAAAGTTGTGGCATGGGCTATCGCCGTGGTGAAGTCCGATTTTGCTGGATTCATCCGGCAAGCCATCGCGCTGGTTCTTTCGCTGGCGATTGCACTGTCGCCAATGCTGGCTTCGGCCTCAGACACCGTGAAAAAGTCCACGGCTTCCAAAAAGACCCATGGCGGACCAAGCGGGGCTTCCAGCACGGCCGGCAAGGGTGACCGCGGGCAGGACGAACATGACGTCTGCCGCCTGCAGTCGAACCGCCGCACGATCAAGCATGTGATTTACATTCAATTTGACAACGTGCACCTCGAGCGCGACAACCCGAATGTTCCGTCCGATCTTGAATTGATGCCGCACCTGCTGAACTTCCTGCAGAATAATGGCACATTGATGACAAACAGCCACACGCCACTGATTTCGCACACATCCGACGACATCGTTACTTCGATCACGGGGGTTTACGGCGACCGTCACGGCATACCAGTGGGTAACAGCTTTGGCTATTTCCCGGCACCCGGCACTAGTACTGCCGCGGACCTGTTCGACAGCTCGTTCACCTACTGGACCGACCCGGTGAGCACGGCGACGCCTTCGGCGGATTCCCTGCCGATCATGCTCGCGGCGAATGGAAAGAACGCGCCGGCGCCGTGGGTACCCTACACACGGGCGGGTTGCAATTTTGGAGCGGTGTCGCTGGCGAACATGGAGTTCGAGAACATTACGAACGACGTCTTCACAGTCTTCCCGGATCCGACTTCGCCGCAGAACATCGAGGCCAAGAACGCGACGACGGCCGCACTCCGCGCCACGGCAGTCGCCGACTTCGAAGGCATCGCGATTCATTGCGCGCAGGGCAATGCTCTGTGCTCGACGGCGAATGGCGGCGGACCAGATGCACTATCCGACGAACCGGGAGGTTACGTGGGCTTCAACGCGCTGTTCGGGCATAAGTACGCGATTCCGGCGATCAATAATGGCAGTACGAGCATGAATGATCTGGACGGCAACGTTATCACCGACGCCAGCACGCCGGCCAATGTTGGGTTCCCGGGATTTTCGGGAATCAACGCTGCGCAGACGCTGGCTTACGTGGCAACGATGCAGGAGCAGGGCATTCCGGTTACGTTTGCCTACATTTCCGATATTCACGACAACCCAAAGAGGGTGAACCTGCACGCACCAGCGGCTTGCCTGACAGATCCGGAAACCGGTGCCCTCGGGCCTGGAGATGTTTGCCACAACGCACTGGCGGCAGCGTACGACGAGGCCTTTGACAAGTTCTTCACGCGGCTCAAGAACGATGGAATCGATCAGTCCAACACCCTGTTCCTGATCACCACCGAAGAACAGGACCATTTCGCTGGCGGGCCGCCGACTCCGGCGGATTGCGACGGTGTGAACGTTCCGTGCACGTACGCGAAGCTGGGTGAAGTCGACGTCAACACCACGGCGCTACTGAACGCCATCGATCCGAATCTGGCCAGCACGCCATTCGATCTTCACTTCGACATGGCGCCGACGTTCTACATTAAGGGAAATCCGGCACCGACCGCGGACATCACCAGAGAATACGAGAGAGCGACGGGTAAGCTGACTGCCGTAAGCCCGATTACCGGCAACACGGACAATCTGACGGTGGCGATGGCGGACCCAGTGGAAATGAAGCTGCTGCATATGGTCACTGCCGATCCACAACGCACGCCCTCGTTCGTGATGTTCGGCAATGCAGATTACTTTTTCCAGACAACGGGATCGCCGGTGGTTGCGGAGAACGCCGGGTTTGCCTATAACCACGGCGGAATCCAACCGGAAATCACTACGACGTGGATGGGCCTGGTCGGACCGGGCGTGAAGGTGGGCAAAATGGATAACGTCACCTTCGCGGACGAAACCGACTATCGGCCGACGATGCTTTCGCTGCTGGGTCTGAAAGACGACTATCAGCACGAAGGGCGCGTGCTTGCCGAGGAGGTGGAACCCTGGGCGCTACCCGACGCGGTTAGCGACGACGGGGACACATTCGTTGCGCTGGCAGCGGCGTTCAAGCAGATCAACGCGCCGCTCGGCCAGCTTGGCAAAGACAGCCTGAAGATTTCCACCGTGGCACTGAACGGCAACGACCCCAACGATGCCACCTACAACAAGCTGGAACAGCAGCTATCCAACATCACCATCGCGCGCGATGCCCTAGCGGCGCGAATGCTCAATCTGCTGGAGGAAGCGGAGTTCAGCGGCAAGCGCATCAGCGAACGCGAAGCGAGGCCACTGATCGCCGAAGCGTTTCTCCTGCTGGCCTACGTGCATCAGCTTGAACAGTTCACCTCGAAGTAGAAAATTGCATTTGGAACGGAAGGGCCGCGATGTGCATATTGTGCCTCCGGCCCTTTCGGTATTTGGACAAGCGTGAGGATTGTTCTGACTTTCCCCAGT
>Ga0210406_10003115_pt1 | contig 18378 bp, 20 predicted proteins | sample IncBWC30MmetaG_FD_155454 | JGI IMG/M metagenome (GOLD analysis project Ga0210406, IMG submission 155454) | Forest soil microbial communities from Barre Woods Harvard Forest LTER site, Petersham, Massachusetts, United States - Inc-BW-C-30-M | ecosystem: Environmental > Terrestrial > Soil >... | reverse complement strand
TCTGGCGAAAATGACTGTCGCGCAGCGCGTGCAGTTCGCCATGAAGGGCGGCTCCGAAGCGCGCCGCACACTCATCCGTGACAACAACAAGGTCGTCCAGCGCGCCGTTCTGCAATCCCCTCGCCTCACCGACCAGGAAGTGGAAGCCTTTGCGGCGATGTCCAGCCTTACCGATGAGATTCTTCGGCTCATCGCTGGCAATCGCAATTTCCGCAAGAACTACACCGTCGTCCGCAATCTCATCAACAATCCCAAGGCGCCTCTAGACGTCACCATGCACATGCTTCCCATGCTGAACGCCGTAGACCTGAAGCGCCTCAGCACCAACAAAAACGTTCCCGAAACTCTCCGCACCACGGCCATCAAGCTCCAGCGCACCCGCGCGGAGCTCAAAAAATAGGCAGAGTTGTACCGGACGGTTCGCCGAGGTTCATCCGGCTTCGCTTAGGACCCGAGCGCCAGCTTTGGATGCTGGAGATGAAATCCCGTCGCTTCCTGGTAAGCGCGCGCGAACGCCAGCACTTCAGCCTCGCCGTACAATTTCCCGAGAAACGTCAAACTTGTGGGAGTTCCGGGGCCGCCTGCGTTCTGGAAATCGCTCGCGTCGTCCGAGGGATATTTCGGCGCATCGCTGCCGCGCAGCCCATTCGGCAAAATCACTGCCGGGTGTCCCGTCAAATTCGTGATCACCAGCTGCTCGCCGCTCGTCGGCGTCACAATGACGTCAAAATCGTCGAACACTTTTGCGACTGCATCCATCGCCAGTCGGCGTGCGCGCGCGGCCTGGATGTATTCCACTGCCGGAATGAAGCGTGCCGTTCGAAACGAATTCGGCCAGTCATGGTCTTTCTGCGAAGTCAGCAGCTTGTCTTTTCCCGTGCGCGTCAGTTCATCGAAAGCCGCCGCCGATTCCGCCGTCAGCATCGTCACCATGGCGTCGTAAGGAAATTTGGGCATCTCGACAGGCAAGAGATTCACTCCCATCTCCCGCAATTTCGCCAATGCGGCCTCGTTGTATTTTCTGTCGTATTCGGCTCTCGCCCGCGCTGCTTCGCGGCGCTTCTTCCGCTCTTCGCGTTTTTTCAGTTCTTCAGGAGTCGTGGTCGGCTCTTCCTTCGCGGCCTCTTGTTGCTCGTCCGGTTTCCGTTCGAATGCGGATTTCAAATAACCGGCGCGCAGGTTTCGCCAATCCAGATTGGCATCCCAGTTGAATGCCGCGCGTTGTACGGTGCGATCCTTGCCATCTCGCCCCTGAATCGCGTCCAGGACTAGCGCGCAATCTTCCACTGTTCGGCAGATGGGCCCCAGCTTGTCCATACTCCAGGAAAGCGCCATCGCGCCCGTCCGCGGCACCAGGCCGAACGACGGCCGCAATCCCGTGCATCCGCAGCGCGTCGATGGCGACGAAATCGAGCCGAGCGTCTCTGACCCGATGCTGAACGCCACGCATCCCGCCGCGGTCGCCGAAGCCGGTCCCGCCGAGGAGCCGCTCGATCCCTGATTCGTGTTCCAGGGATTCCGCGTCACGCCGCCGAACCACACATCGCCCAGCGCCAGCGCGCCCAGCGTTAATTTCGCCACCAGTACCGCGCCTGCTTTATCCAAGCGTTTTACAACGGTCGCGTCTTCATCGATCATCTGGCTTTCGAATCCGCCTGCGCCCCACGTCGTTCGAATGCCCCTCGTTGCCAGCAAGTCCTTGGCGCCCCACGGCAAGCCGTGCAGCGGCCCGCGGTATTTTCCCGCGGCAATTTCCGCATCCGCCTGCTTGGCCTGCGCGAGCGCGCGCTCTTCCGTCAGCGTCACTACAAACTTCAGCGCCGGATCGTGTTTTTTCAACCGCCCCAGGTACATCTCCGTCAGCGCGAGCGACGAAACTTTTTTCGTTCGAACGAGCTCACCCAGTTCGCGCACGCTCGCGAACGCCAAATCCTCCAAATTCCTCGGTGCACCCGAGGCGCCGGCCCTGGGCGCCTTGGAGATGCGCATCGGTTTGCGTTCCGTTTCGAACTTCATCCCCGGGAGCGTGGGATCAAAAATCAGCGCGGGCTCGACGGAATTCGGTATGTGCAACTTGTAGATTTCTTCGTAACCTTTCGCCTGATCGTTTAGGTTTTCGAGCATCATCTCTTTGTGTTCTTCGGAGATGGGAACATCCGCGATGGCGGCGGCATTTTCAATCATTTCTTTGGTGACCTTCTTCGCAGCCTGCGCCTGTGCTTGCGCCCACAGCACTCCCGGAAACAGCGTTCCTGCCAGACCCATTCCCGAACACGCCTTCATGAAATTTCGCCGATCCAGCATCCTTATCCTCTCCTTTGTGCAGCCCCGCAGGCGCGCGCGTAAGATACCACACCGCTCCTTGGCCATTTCGTGGCTTTTTTGCTCCGGAAAATGTGAGGGGCCAGAGCAGCACCGATGGACCTCGTTTCTTTTTTCCTGAACGAAACTAAATGTTGTACGATTCCCGCATTCTGAAAGGAGTTTCCATGACACGTTTCACGCGGTTTTTCGTTTTCCTAGCACTTTTGCTTCTGAGTCTTCCCCTCCGGCATCTCCACACCGCCAGCGCCGGCAGCCCTTCTCCTGAGGGGAAGGAAGTTGTCCTCAAGGCGGCAGACATCAGTCCGAAAATTTTCCCGGAAAGAGTTTTCTTTCGCGGGCAGAGTGCGCCAGTCCAGTACCGCAACAGCGGTGGCGTTCACTTCTCCGACGATCTCTATATTCTCGCGGGAATGGTGGACAGCTCCGGCTACTCCACGGGGATCAAAGAGAAGTACCAAGCATATCTGCTCGACGAAGTCACGCTCGAAATCGCCGGTCAAACCTTGAAGCCCGGCGCTTACGGCATCGGTTTCATCACTGGCGGGAAGTTTGTGGTGATGGACCTCGGCGCCAACGACGTGTTGCAGGCCGCCTCGCAGCACGACGCGGAAATGAAGCGGCCCGTGCCGCTGCAAGTGCTTGCCTCTAGCACTGTGGGCAGCTACCGGCTATATATCGGCCGCGATTACGTGGAGTTCCGCAGGGGCCACTAGCTCAAGCTTCCGTCTTTTTAAAAAAAAGCCCAGACCGAATTCTTCACGGCAGCCCAACGACGACGGTAAAGCCCAAACTCGCGGCGAATCCAAAACGGCGGCTCGACTCTTTCCTGGCCAAGTACGACCCGGCCATCGCGGCATTCGCTCGCCGGGTGCTGGTCAATATGCGACGGCGGGTGCCCGGGCCATCGAGATGGTCTATGACAACTACAATGCACTGGTGATCGGTTTCGGGCCGAATGACCGGCCTTCGCTGGCGATTTTTTCGATCGTGCTGTTTCCCCGCTGGGTGACTCTATGCTTCCTTCAGGGAGCGGCGCTGCCTGACCCTCAACGGCGTCTTCAGGGCGAGGGCCGAGTAGTGCGGAACATCCGATTGGAAGGTCTCTCCGTCCTGGACGACCCCTACATTCAACGCCTGATGAACCTGGCAGTGCACCGCGCGAAAGTTCCTGTTGATCCTAAGAATCGCGGCCAACTCATCATAAAGTCCATCTCGGCCAAGCAGCGGCCGCGCAAACCTGTTCCAAAGCGTAAGTAGCCTCTCCCCCCTTTTGCTGCTTTTCCCGACCCGTTAAGGCCGCGATCCAAGGCGAGCTTGCAAAGGACCCCCGTTTTCCTTCTCCTTTGGGTCAGAATTTGGTACTTGCGGAATATAACAAATATTGTTATATTTGTTATGCGAGGTACCTCTCGCAAGGGCGTGCACCGGAAAGCGGGATTGTCTATGACTGGCCGAGATTTACGGGAAGCGCGGCGAGAAAAGGGATGGACCCAGGAAGAAACAGCGGAAAAGCTGGGAGTCACCCAGGCCTATCTTTCGATGCTGGAGAGTGGCCGCCGCTCGTTGCCTTATGACCTGGCTCGCCTGGCAGTGGAGACTCTCCATGCACCTCCGACAGCCCTTCCGTTGCGCGCGCATGTCTTCGAAACGCCCGTGGGAAGCGAAAAACTGGGCATGCAGCTCGCGGCCCTGGGTTATCCAGGATTCGCTCACTTGCGGGCGAAAGCGCCCCGCAATCCTGCAGAGGTTCTGTTTACCGCACTCAATACAGCGAACCTTGATAACAGAGTGACGGAAGGCTTGCCGTGGCTGGCGCTCGCCTACGCGGACATGGATTGGGATTGGGTGGTGCAGAATGCAAAGCTGCTGGATCGCCAGAACCGGCTCGGCTTTGTCGTGACCTTGGCTTCTCAACTGGCGTCCAAGTCGAGCGATCCGCGGCGTTCTGGAAGGCTTGGGGAATTCATGGGAGTGCTCGAACGCTCGCGACTTGTCAAGGAAGATACTCTTTGCCACGATTCCCTGACGGAAGCGGAGAGAAAATGGCTGCGATCAAACCGCCCCTCCGAAGCCGCTCATTGGAATCTGTTGACCGACATGAAAGTGGAGAATCTCCCTCATGCCACGCTCTAGCCAGGTACCGGAGCCATGGCATTCCTTTCTGGGTGAACTCGATCAGCAGGCGACGGAAGAGACGCGTTTGGATTGCATGGGCGGATTTGTAGTGACAATTCTTTACGGATTATCGCGGCCGACCGCCGACCTCGATGTGCTGCTGATCGCCCCGCCGGAATAACGCGCACCGCTGCTGGAACTTGGCGTCCGAGGCGGAGCGCTTCACAGGAAATACAAAATCTACCTGGATTACGTGGCGGTAGCCAAGGTGCCCGAGGACTACGAAGACCGGCTCACCGAAATATTCCCGGGCGCTTACAGCATTTGCGGATCTGCGCCCTCCATCCTTACGACCTCGCGCTATCAAAGCTCGAACGCAACATTCAGCGCGACCGCGACGACGTAAAACACTTGGCTCACTCCATCCCGCTGGACTTGAAAATCCTCAAAGAGCGTTACGAAAAAGAACTTCGCTGGCAGCTCGGAAATCCGGAACGCGAGGGCTTAACTCTAAAACTCTGGACCGAGATGATTGAGGAGGAGAGGGCCGGAATCGGTGGCGGCAAACAATAAAAGATTGCGCCCACCTGTTTTCCTTTGCATCCGAGCAAAGTGCGTCATAGGATACCCCCACCTGTTTCCCTGATTCTCCATTCGAAGGAGTTCCTTCATGAACTTTCATCACTTGAATTGGCTGGGAGTCGTGGTTGCCGCGATATCCACCATGGTGGTGGGATTCCTGTGGTACTCACCGATTCTTTTCGCGAATGCCTGGATGCGTGAAATGGGCCACGATCCGAACGACAAAGCTAAGATTCAAGAGATGCAGAAGACTGCCGGGCTCGCTTACACGGGTTCTTTTCTGGCCAGCCTGGTGTCCGCTTCCACCCTGGCGCTGTTCCTGCACTGGCTTCGGGCCGAAGGCCTCCATATCGGCTTGATGGTGGGTTTCCATGTGTGGCTCGGATTTGTCGCCACCGTGCAATTGACCGGCGTCCTGTTCATGAAACAGAGCATGAAGCTCTTTGCCATCAACACCGGCTACCAGCTTGTCTGCTACCTAGTTATGGGAGCGATCCTCGCCGTGTGGAGGTAACCTTCCCGGCAGGTGCTACGAAGACAGAAAGTTGAAGCAGCTTGCAACAACCCCTCCGGACAGACAGAATGTCCGGCATTCACACTTGCCTACAGCACCCGCCAACGAGAACAACAGGCTTACCCGTCCGGTCAACCGGGTGATCACGCTTCTGGCCATCGCCGCCCTAATCAATTACATCGATCGCGGCAATCTCTCCATCGCGGCCTCGCTGCTGAAGGTCGAACTGAATTTATCCGCGTCGCAGCTTGGCATCCTGTTGTCTTCTTTTTTCTGGACCTACTCTCTCTTCCAACCGGTTTCCGGCTGGCTGGCGGACCGCTTTGACGCCAAATGGGTGTTAGCTATCGGGTTTTTTCTTTGGTCCGGAGCCACGGCGGCCACCGGCGCCTTGCACACATTCGCGTCCCTGCTTGCAGCACGGCTGATGCTGGGAATCGGTGAATCAGTCGCCTACCCCTGCTACGCCAGGACACTAGTCCGGCACGTTCCGGAAGTGCGCCGGGGCTTCGCAAACGCGCTTATCGCTACCGGAGTCGGATGCGGCCCAGCCTTGGGCACGTTTTTCGGCGGCACGCTTATGGCGCGATACGGATGGCGCCCCTTCTTCATCGTTCTCGGTCTTGTCAGCATGGCTTGGCTGATTCCCTGGCTCCGATGGGTTCCGCGAGCAGGGACAGCGATTTCGCCCGTGGAGACGGGCGGCCCGGGATTTCTCGAACTCTTGAAGCAGCGCTCGGTGTGGGGGACCTGCGGTGGCCTTTTTGGCGCAAACTACGTGCTCTACTTTGAGATCACCTGGCTGCCGTACTACCTGCAGCACGAGCGCCACTTTTCCATGGGCACGATGGCGAAAATCAGCGGCGTCGGCTATTTGTGCTATTCGGCAGGCGCCGCGATCTTCGGCTGGATTTCCGACCGGTGGATCGCCGCTGGCGGAACACCCACGGTGGTTCGCAAAACGTTTGCCGGGGTAGGAGCGGGGACCGCCGGGCTCTTGCTTCTCGGGTGCGCTCTCGCCGGCCCAAGGCTTTTGGTGATTCTGCTGCTCCTGGCGTTTGGGGCGGGCGGAATGTGCGGGTCCAATATCTGGGCGATTACGCAAACGCTGGCCGGTCCGCGGATGGCGGGCCGCTGGACGGGATTCCAGAACTTCGTCGGGAATCTTGCGGGCTTCTTCGCGCCCACCGTGACCGGGTTCGTGGTCGATCTCACCGGACACTTTTTCATGGCCTTCGTGATTATGGCGGTCATCGAATGCTTGCTGCACTTTCCTATTTCTTCGTGATCGGCCCGGTGAAGGAAATCGCCTGGGAAAGTTGACCGGACAGCGGCTTCGCGGGAGAGGAGGTCGTCTCATCCATTGAGGCAAGCACTCGCTTTGTCCTAGAATCTTGCTCATGAACGTCGATTGGCTGCGCGAGGTTTGCCTTTCCTTCGGGGGCGCCACCGAACAGATCCAGTGGGGGAGCGACCTGCTGTTCAAAGTCGGCGGGAAGATGTTTGCCGTAACGCCGCTGGAGCCGGCTCCGGTGTGTCTCTCGTTCAAGGCGTCACCGGAAAATTTTGCAGAACTCACGGAGCGGCCCAACATCATCCCTGCGCCTTACCTGGCGCGAGCGCAATGGGTCGCGCTGCAAATCTGGGACGCTTTGCCGGCTGACGAACTCGCGCGCTTGCTGCGCGATTCTTATGACATGGTATTTGCGAAGCTTCCGAAGAAAACCCGCGATGCGATCGCCAACGCAAAGCCTGCGGCGCGCAAGGCTCGCAGTAAGAAACCGGTGAAAAAGAAAGGCGGGCGTAGCCGCTGACTTCCGGAAAAGATATACTCCGCTGAGCTTCCGCGCATTCGAACGAGAAAGATGTTCCGCTGAGGTGGCCCATGATCGCACGCCTGTTATTGCTCCTAGTTTCTGCGATGCTCGTTACTTCAGCGGTGCTGCGAAGCGCAAAGTCAGCGCCGCCGGCAGGTGGTCTGCTGGTGGTGGCGAATCAGAAGGAGCACACCCTGCTGGTGATCGATCCCGACAATCGCCGCGAACTCGCAAAAATTGCAGTGGGGGTGAACGGCCATGAAGTCATCGTATCGAAAGACAGCCGCTTCGCTTACGTTCCGATCTACGGGAACTCGGGCGTTGGAAAGCCCGGGACGGACGGCAGCACCATCGACGTCATCGATCTGCAGGAACGCAAACTTGCTGCCACCATCGATTTGGGCAAACCGCTCCGCCCGCATCGCGCCGAATTCGGGCCCGACGGTCTGCTATACGTCACAGCCGAGCTTGCGAACGCGGTCGATGTGATCGATCCATCCACGCGCAAGGTCCTCGCGGAAATTCCCACGGGCGAACCGCAATCCCACATGCTGGTTCTTTCGCCGGACGGCCACCGCGGTTACACGGCCAACGTCAGCGCCGGCAGCGTGAGCGTGCTCGATCTGGCGAAGCGCAATCTCATCGCCGCCATTCCCGTGGCGAAGAGTGTCCAGCGCATTTCCATTTCGCCAGATGGCCTCCGCATCTTCACTCACGACCAAGATGCGCCCCGCATCGCCGTCGTCGATACGGCCACGAACAAAATCACAAACTGGATCGAATTGCCGGACGTGGCGTATGCGTCGGCCGCGACTCCCGATGGGCGCTGGCTAATCGCGGTCAGCATGGCAGCAAATCGTCTGCACGTCGTTGATTTGCAAACACTCAAGGTGGCACGTTCCCTGGAGATTCCACAGAGATCATCGGAAATTCTGATTCGACCGGGCGGGGAAATCGCCTATGTGAGCGGCACTGGCGCCGGGAAAATCGCCGTGCTTGACCTGCGCTCCTGGAAAATGCAGCAGCCCATCGAGCTCACTCCGGGCGTCGACGGCCTCTCGTGGGCTACTGCTCAGCATTAGAAGTCGCGGAAGCTGGCGTCGACGAAGTTTGTCGAGCGGGGATGCCTGCGATGAGTATACGAAGTCCCACTCCTCCCGCTGTTGCGATTACCGGGTTTCTTCGAGATCCACGAACTCCACCGCGAAAGTTGTTCGTTCTAGAGTCAGCCGCGCCACCGTCACCGGCAACTGAAATCTCCGCGGCCCGGCGCCTCCCGGATTGATGTACAGCACGCCACCGCGTTCGGTCTTTCCCGGTTTGTGGGAATGGCCGCTGACGACGATGTGAAAGCCGGATGTGGCTGGATTCAAATCCAATGCTTTCACATCGTGTAACACGTAGATCATTGCCGCGCCTGCCTCCAAGACGGCCGTCTCCGGCCAGGCTTTCGCCCACGGCTCCGTATCCACATTTCCGCGCACCGCTACAACCGGCGCGATCTTTCTCAGCTCCTCCAGAATCTCCGGCTTCCCCACGTCCCCCGCGTGAATGATCACCTCCGAACCGCGCAGGGCTTCCACCGCTTCCTTGCGCAGCAAGCCGTGGGTATCCGAAATCAGACCGATTCTCTTCACCGCGTTTGCCATGCCCGATGTCATCCCCGCCTACGAAACCTGCTACAAACGCATCCTCGCCGAATCCTGACGTCGGCGTCGATGCTCGCAGTCTGTAGCACGCCCCTCGCCTTATTAACTGCTTAGATGCACGCCGTTGGAAGAGAATAAGAAGTACTTACAAATTTGAGATACTTCCGAATAGGCCTCACGCGATAGGTGTTCGTTGCCTGGGCCGGACAATCTCCGCTCTATCTCTCGACAAGAACTGACGCTCGCAACCGTCTTGTGCGGTCGAGAGGATCGTCAAGGAGGCACTATGTCTGCTCCGCAGTCCCACAAGGGAATCATCCTTGTAGCCGACGACAACGAAGCGAACCGCGAACTACTCTCTGCTTTGCTGGGCGCAGAGGGTTACCAGGTCGTCTGTGCAGCGGACGGCCAGCAAGCACTAGCTCGGGTGAATGACGACTCGATTGATCTCGCCTTGCTGGATGTCGTGATGCCCCGCCGAACCGGATTCGAAATTTGCCAAGAGATGAAGTCCAAGACGGAAACCCGCTTGATTCCCGTCATATTGCTCACCAGTTTGAACAGTGACGCCGACCGGATCCACGGGATCATGTGTGGCGCAGATGACTTCCTTAACAAGCCTGTAAATAAACATGAACTGCTGGCCCGGGTGCATTCCCTGTTGCGCTTGAAGCAATTCACCGATGAGCTGGATAACGCCGAGACCGTATTGTTCAGCCTCGCCTTGAGTATCGAGGCGAAGGACCCCTATACCGAGGGCCACTGCGACCGTCTGTCGAAATATTCCGTCGCGCTAGGGGACAAGCTGGGGTTGCCCCAGGACCTGCGCGTCGCTCTCCGCCGAGGCGGTCTTGTGCACGATATAGGTAAGCTGTCCGTGCCAGAGCACATCCTGCTCAAACCCGGACCGTTGACTCCGGAAGAACGAAAAATCATGGAGCAACACACCGTGATAGGTGAAAGAATTTGCGCCCCACTCAGATCCTTTCGCTATGTGCTGCCCATCATTCGCCACCACCATGAAAAGCAGGACGGCTCCGGATACCCGGACGGGCTGAAGGGCGAACAAGTTCCACTCACCGCGCGCATCCTTCAAGTCACCGACATCTACGACGCGCTTACTACGGACCGGCCCTATCGCAAGGCTCTTTCTACGGAAAAGGCCTTCGCCATCATACGGGAAGAAGTAAAACGCGGCTGGTGGGATGGTTCCTTGATCGATCAACTGGAACTGCTTGTGCGCGAATCAACACCTCAGTTGTCGAATGTAGGAGCCAAGAATGAGCGCTAGCTGCTTTCAGAATCGGCCAGGCGATTTTCGCCGCCCACACCGATCATCAATTTGTCGGATCGCGGCCGCAAGCGCCTTCGTCCTTCTTCTTTTGGTCACGCTCACCGATCAGAGGACTCGCGCCCAGGCCACGCAAAGCAATCAAAATCCTCCTGAGAATTTAAAACAAGTGAGCCTGGAAGAACTCGGACAAATCGAGGTTACAACAGCGTCCAAAGTGCCTGTGAAAGCCACTCGAACTCCGGCAGCGATCTACGTCATCACCCAAGAGGATATTCGGCGGTCCGGGGCCACAAGCATCCCGGAGGCCCTCCGCATGGCGCCTGGAGTTGAAGTCGCACGGGTCGACTCCAACACCTGGTCGCTCGGCGTACGCGGATTCGAGAGCACACTCTCCCGATCAGTACTCGTGCTTATCGACGGCCGGAGCGTTTACACGCCTCTGTTCGCAGGCGTTTATTGGCAAGTCCAGGACACACTGCTTGAGGATATCGACAGGATCGAAGTCATCCGAGGCCCCGGCGGTACCATCTGGGGAGCGAATGCCGTCAACGCGGTAATCAATATCATCACCAAAAGAGCTCAGGAAACCCACGGAACGTTGGTATCCACGGGCGGAGGAAATGTCGATCAAGGCTTTCTCAATTTCCAGTACGGTGGTGGCAACAGCAAGGGTTTTAACTACCGTATATACGGGAAGGGTTTCACCCGAGGCCCTGAGTTTCATCCCGATCACCAACAATTCGATGACTGGCGGATGGGTCAGACCGGCTTTAGGACGGATTGGGATGCACACAATGGCGACCGGCTAACTCTTCAAGGCGACCTCTATTATGGCGACGCCGGACAACGTGTACAGATCGCGAGCTACTCTCCGCCGTATGCGACCGATGTGCAACAGAACGCCGAGCTTTCGGGAGGCAATTTGCTCGGTCGCTGGGAGCGCGACTTAGGTTCAGGGTCTAGCGTTCAGTTGCAGACTTATTACGACCGAACGAATCGGAAACAGGCCAACTTTGCCGAGTCTCGAGATACGTTTGACATCGATTTCATCCATCATCTGATTCTGCCGGGGCGGCAGGACTTCCTGTGGGGCCTCGGAGCGCGCCTGAGTTCGGGCAATGCTTCCCAGGTCGTACCCACCGTCGTGTTCACGCCGGATCACTACACGGACAAGCTCTACAATGCATTCGTCCAGGACGAAATCCCTATCGTTGGAGACCAGCTTTCACTAACCATCGGGTCTAAATTCCTACACAACGGCTACAGCGGCTTCGAGATCGAGCCGACGGCACGGCTCTTGTGGACCCCGAGCTCGCGGCAAACCGTCTGGGGCGCCGTCACTCGCGCCGTGCGCACTCCATCTCGCGTTGAAGAAGATCTCCAGCTCTCTGGATTGGCGGCGCCGACTCCATTGACGTTTTTCCGGATTACTGGCGACAGAAAGTTTTCCTCGGAAAGCCTGATTGGCTACGAAGCCGGATACCGAAGCCTGGTGGGGCCCAAGTTCCACGTGGACATTGCCGCCTTCTACAACAACTATGACCACCTCCTAAGCGTCGAGCCTGGTGCACCGTTCTCTGAAAGCTCACCGCCCCCGCCGCATACTGTTATCCCGTTTTTCTTCCGCAATGGGTTGCAAGGCCGCACGGCTGGATTCGAGATCGCTCCCGATTGGACCCCGACGCGCATTTGGCGGCTGAGGGGGTCGTATTCATACCTCCATATTGATTTAGAAAAAAAGGCGACCAGCCTGGACACTTCCAGCGCAAATTCAACGCAGGGGTCGAGCCCCCATCACCAGGTCGCGATCCAATCTTCCTTGGATTTACCCAAGAAGTTGGAATTTGATCAGACTTTTCGTTATGTGAGCTCCCTGCCTGCCCAACTCGTCGGAGCTTACACCACGGCCGATGTGCGATTCAGTTGGCATGCCACTCGTTCTGTAGACGTGTCCGTCGTGGGCGAGAACTTGTTTCAACCTTATCACGCAGAGTTCGGGGGTGACCCCGGTCCTCTTGTCGGGATCAAGCGAAGTGCCTACATCAAACTAACGTGGCAATCATGGCAAAGATGAGAGGGAAGCGGATCTATGGGACTGATGTGCTCCCATGCACGGGGCCAGAGTCCGTGACTGGTGTTTATTCATGCTGCTTGTCGAAATTCATGGCTCTGGCGGTCGCCTGGGTGCTCGTTGGCGTCTCATGCCTACATGCCCAACAATCGAAACCGACTGAGTATCAGGTCAAGGCCGCCTACCTCTACAATTTCGGCAGGTTCGTCAAATGGCCGCCTGGACTTGCCGCAGGCAAGGGCGACTCCTTCCCCGTTTGTGTGCTCGGCCGGGATCCTTTCGGTCCGATTCTCGATTCAACTCTTGCAGGGGAAGCGCTAGAGGGAAAGCCCGTGGTGATTCGACGGATCGCCAGGTCGCAAGACGCGGCGGATTGCCGAATCCTGTTCGTTAGTTCGACAGAGGAAAACCATTTGAAAGAGATCCTAGCGGCGATTGATCAGGCGGGCGTCCTAACGGTTAGCGATATACCGGGATTCTCGCGGCGAGGCGGCATGATCCAATTCGTCGCGGAGGGTGACAGGGTTCGCTTTGAGATCAACTTGGCGAGCGCCGAAAGTGCCAAGCTCGTCTTGAGTTCCGAGTTGCTCAAAGTAGCGGCAACCGTAAGAAGAAATGCTCGGTCTGGAGATTGACTTACATGCTCAAGGCCCAAAACCATTCCATCTCCCGCAAGCTGACCTGGATGAACATGCTGGTCAGCGGCGCGGCGCTGCTGTTGGCGTGTGCCGCCTTTATTGCCTTTGACATGATAACTTTCCGGCAGGCCATGTTGCGGAATCTTTCCACGCAAGCTCAGATCATCGGTTCCAATTCCATTTCCGCACTCCTTTTCAACGACCCGCAGTCCGCGGAGAATACTTTGTTGGCGCTCAAAGCTGCGCCGAATATCTTGTCCGCTCAGGTCTACCTGCCGGATGGCCGGCCCTTTGCTTCGTACTCACGCGATCGTGATCGTCACAGCCCGGTGCTTCCGCCAATTCCGTCGCGTCAAACAGAGACTCATTGGATCGAAGATGATCAGATCGCGCTAGTACGCTTGATCGTGCTGGACGCGAAGCCGATTGGGGCCGTCTACATCCGATCGGACATGCAGGAATTGCACGGCCGCTTTCAGCGATACGCGCTAATCGCTGTCATCGTCCTCTCAGCATGTCTGCTGGCGGCCTTACTGATCTCATCGGTCTTTCGCAGAGCCGTTGCCGACCCCATCGTGGATTTGAGCAAAATCGCAAAAATTGTTTCTCAAGACAAAAACTATTCGGTCCGCGCAACCCCTATCCGCAGCCCTGCTGAGTTGGCTATCCTCATCGATGCCTTCAATGAGATGTTGGCGCAGATCCAGCAGAGCCAGAGAGCTTTGCGAAAAGCCCATGATGAGCTGGAGCAGCGCGTTCAGGAGCGCACTGCGGAGCTTGAAGCTGCCAAGAAGGAGGTTGAAGAGTTTTCTCATTCCATCCTCCTTGCGAAAGAGGAAGTTGAGCGCGGTAGTAGGTTCAAGGATCAATTCCTCTCCACCATGAGTCACGAATTGCGCACGCCGCTCAATGCCGTCCTGGGTTTCTCCGACCTCCTCGCCGATGAACGCTACGGCCCGTTGAACGATCGCCAGCAACGCTACGTCGCTCACATACATACCGGCGGGAAACACCTTCTCAAACTAATCAGCGACATCCTTGACCTTTCCAAAATCGAAGCGGGCCGAATGGAGCTGACCCACGAGGATGTGACGGTGGCGACAGCGTTTTCGGAAGTCATCAGCACTCTTTACCCACTGGCGGAAAGGAAATCGCAAGCATTACTCCAACAAGTTGAGCCCAATTTGCAAGTTCGCGCGGATGCCATGCGCTTCAAGCAAGTGCTTATGAACCTTGCCGGCAACGCGATCAAGTTCACGCCGGAAGGTGGCCGCATCGAGCTCGTCGCGCGTCAAGTGGATGACCAAGTCAGGGTCGAGGTGCGCGACAATGGCCCGGGGATTCCGCCTGAACAACAACAGCGCATCTTTGAAGCGTTCTTCCGGCTTACAGAAACAGGTAGCGCCACCGAGGGCACCGGCTTGGGACTAGCCATAACTTCGCGTCTCGTCGAGCTGCATGGCAGCAAACTGGGGATTGAAAGCCGGCCCGGCGAGGGTGCCTGTTTCTATTTTTCACTTCCCCTCATCGTCAGCACTCCGAATCAGCCCATTCAGTCGTCCTTACCCGTGCCAAGGGCGCGCAATGCCCCGCGGATTCTTATCGTCGAGGACAATGCGGCGACGGGGCAACTCATCCAATCGCAACTGGCTTCTTCGGGCTATGAGACCCTACGCTGCGACAGGCCGGAACGCGCCACGGATATGGCCGCGGAACACCAGCCGGATGCCATCACTTTGGACCTCCTCATGCAGCCGGTCCACGGGCTTGAGGTTCTGCTGCAATTGAAAAATGACCCGCGCACGTCCAAGATACCCGTCATCGTCGTGACCATTGTGGATCAGCCTGCCGTTGGAACTGCTCTCGGCGCCGACGAGTATTTGATTAAACCCGTGGACAAGGCGACGTTGCTGGCCGCGGTGGAGCGCTGCCTCCGGTCTCGCGGGGGCGCAGCGCCATCAAGGACCATCTTGGTCGTGGAAGACGATGTGTCCACACTGGAGATGATTGTCGAGTTGCTTAAAGCATATGGCTACGCTGTAAGCACTGCGGCAGACGGTGAACAGGCCCGTGTGAGTGTGGCTCAGTCCCTGCCCGAACTCGTTATCCTTGATTTAGTGCTCCCCAAGATGAGCGGTTTTGAATTGCTCGCTGAATGGCGTTCCAATCCTCGCACTGCCGATCTTTCCGTATTTGTGCTAACGAGCAAGGATCTAACGAAGGAGGAAGACAAGTACCTCCGCGCGCATGCCGAATCGCTTTTCCGGAAGCAGAATGCATGGCGAGAACCGTTGATTAGGCAACTAGAGCGCGTGGTGACCTCCCCGTCTTTGGAGAGCGCTTGAAACATTGCATCCTCGTCGTCGAAGACAATCAGCTCAACGGCGAGCTTCTCCGTGACTGGCTCGAAGTGGAAGGCTACGAAGTCAGGGCTGCGGCAGACCTGAAGACCAGTTACGAGGTTTTTGCGAAGGGGCTTCCCGATGCGGTCTTGCTCGATATCAATCTCGGTTCCGAAAGCGGCCTCGACCTCGTCGCATGGATGCGCCAAAAACCGGAGCTGTGTGAAATCCCCGTCGTTGCCGTGACGGCACACGCCCTACTGACGGAGCAGGAAGGGATCCTGCAGGCGGGCTGCAGAGCGTGCCTCTCGAAACCAATCGATTTTCAACTGCTTCAAAAAGAACTAAACCGCTGGCTGCAAGGCTCGAAAACGACGTAGATAAATTCTTAGAATTGGTACCATGGCGTAGCCTCGCTGGAATAGCGGTAGCCACAGGAGCGATACCTTTGCCTGCAAGGATTCTCGTAGTCGACGACGATCCGCTGGCCGGCGAACTTATCTGCGAAATCCTCCGCTCGGCCGGCATGGACGCCAGTTTTCTAACCAGCAGTGCCGAAGCCGCCGATCGTCTCAAGCGGGAGAAATATCATGCCATCTTTTTGGACATGCGCATGCCGGCTCCAGATGGCGCCGAGCTCGCCCGCCAGGTTCGCGCCTCCCCTGTTAACGCCTCCACGGTCATCGTGATGATTACGGGAGAGCAAGATCGCACGGTTATGGGCCGCGCCTTTGAGGCCGGCGTTGAGTTCTTCCTCTTCAAGCCCGTTGAGCGCAATAAGCTTCTAAAGCTGATCCGTGCTACGGAAGGTTCCATTGAGCGCGAAAGGCGCCGCTTCACGCGCGTTCGCCTGCGCTGCAGAGTCTTGATGGAAACGGGCAATGACCGGCTTGAGGGGACGACTTTGGACCTCAGCCTTGGCGGCGCACTGGTTCAGTCGAACCGCGCTCTTCCGTCGGGTGTCCTTGTCACCGTCAGTCTGGAACTTGAGGCCGGCACCCCGCCCATGCGTTCAGGCGCGCGAGTGATCCGCGCGGTCGGGAAGGATTGCATCGGCATTCAGTTCGTAAACCCCGGTCCCAAGGAAAGCATTCGACTGCAACAGTTCCTCCTGCCGCTAATTCTTGCAGCTACTTGATCCAAGACTTTCCTCCTACATCGCAGACCTTCCTCATGCCGGGTGTCGCGCGGGTGCCGGATCAGGCTCATATAGCGGCCGGCCTTCAGACCGGTGCGAAATCGTCTCCCCCTAGCCCATTTAGAATCAACACCTATAGAAATGCCCGCAAGTGTTGATTCTAAACCACTTACATGAACTCTAAGCCCCTTAAATGCAACACTTACAAGAAACGAAGGGGTGACCTAGTTATGGTGAACCAGCTTATCCGACGAGGATACGCTGTCCCGAGGAGCATCCCGACGACCGGAGGTTCCGACCTTTTCGGAAAGGATCTCTAGATCGGCGGTTAGTTCCGGCTCTTTGCTTCAACTTTCCGCTTTTGACGTGGATTTAATGGGGAGTTGAAACGAGCAGTAGCAAGGCCGCTCCCTGCGCTAGGCGGAGACTTTGGTGGGAGCCATCCGGCGCAGCGGTTTTGCGCCCGGAATCGGGAACTGCATGTGCCAGAAGTTCGTTTCGGGCGAGATAAACTCCACCCCGATATACTGCTTGCCGTCGCGAGCCCGGTGGATGGAGACGACTCGGCACTCCATCGACTGCGAGGTGTTATCATTCAACAGGATCAGCGTTTGTCCCACCAATACGATCTCTTCAAGCTGAAACAGCGCCCCGTGCCGGTTCACCGATTGCGAATGGGTCTGTGCGGAGAACTTCTCGCCAGAGTCCGTCTTTCCGCGGACGGTCAACGGCACCGTTAGGGCTACCCGCAGTGTGCGGCGGCGTTCCTTGCAACGAAAGTGAAGCAGGGACATTTCGGCTTCGACCTCGAATCTAATTTACGAGTCTACGGCGTCTTCGGCCAACTTCAAGCGACGGGTTTACGCCTAACGTATCGTGTCAGCAGGGTGCTAAACCGACAGAACAGCAGAGTAGAGGTGAATAGCACGAACCTTGCCCACACAGTCAAATACTGGCTATTTGCTTCTTCCAAGACAATGGCGGAACGGTACCACAAAAGCGAGTTCGGTAACAGTACCCTCGGGCTAGGACCCCCATTTTCCAGTCCCGTTTGCTATCAGGGCCTCAAAACAGTCGTAGTTCCGTTGCCTGATGATCTTCCCTTCGCGGAACTCCAGAAAAGGCCTTCATCTGCCCTCCAACCGGAATGGATCCAAAGGGCACGGCCAAAGTTCCGACCCACTCCACTTCCAGCGCCGCCCGGTCGATGTCAGCTATCTCTTGCTTTATCTTATACATCTGCCGGGACATGGCCCCGTTCCGCTCCCTCCAGGGCCGCAGCCAGGTCTCGCTTCTTGCCGGGGGGCGTCAGGAGGTTGGGGAATTCCTCCAAGACTACATCGGGGGCAAGGAACTCTTTTAGCGCGGCTCCCGTTTCGCCCCTTTCGAGGGCCTGCAAGTCTCCGCGCAATCTCCAGATTACCCGCCGCTTCGCCCATTTTCGCCTCCACGAACGGTGGTTCTCCGCCGCCTGTTGCAGTTCCTAGCACCGGCCTGTCATTTTCTAGTGTCCGGGCCGGCGCATTTGTTTCAATTTTTTTGGGGCTTGGAAGATTTTTGCCTGGCCGCTTTCCTCGATGAGTTTCCCAATAACGTTACGAGTTGCAGCGGGTTCACACGCGCTTTTTCCACGGTGAGTCCCCAGTGAAGGTGGGGCCCGGTGACGCGTCCCGTGGCTCCAACTTTTCCCAGCACGGCACCTGCATCCAAAGCGTCCCCCACCTTTGCATCGATCTCCGAGAGGTGGCCATAAAGGGTGTAAATTCCCAGACCGTGATCCACTACGACGGTATTCCCGGCAAAGAACAACTCTTCTGCCAGCACCACCCGGCCACGTTGCGCGGCATGTACGGGGGTACCGGTCGCGCCAGGTAAATCCATCCCGCTATGTGG
>Ga0210406_10003113_pt1 | contig 18391 bp, 24 predicted proteins | sample IncBWC30MmetaG_FD_155454 | JGI IMG/M metagenome (GOLD analysis project Ga0210406, IMG submission 155454) | Forest soil microbial communities from Barre Woods Harvard Forest LTER site, Petersham, Massachusetts, United States - Inc-BW-C-30-M | ecosystem: Environmental > Terrestrial > Soil >... | reverse complement strand
CTGCCAGTGTTCTAAGAGGTTAGCGCCTCTCAGGAAGCACGTACGATCCGGACGCCTCGACATCCAGTTCTAAATAGGGCACCAGGGCGATCGCGCCGAACCTATTTAAGGAGGAAGTTTATGGCCACCACGAGTCAGACAGTCCGCTACCAGACCAGCCAGACAGAATGGGACCGGCTGGCGAATACGCAAGAGTTCAAAGACCTGATGGCGACGAAGAGAGTGTTCATCATTCCTTCCTTCGTATTTTTCGTCGTCTACTATTTCGCACTGCCTGTCCTGGTTGGCTACGCGCCCCAGTTTATGTCGACGAAGGTCGGTCCAGTAAACCTCGCTTACCTCTTCGCTTTGTCCCAGTTTTTCGTGGCGTGGCTCATTGCCGGCCTCTACGTCAAAGCCGCCAACGACTTCGATAGGCTGGCCAAGGACATTGTCGAGAAGGCCGAGAACAAGGGAGGCAAGTAGCCTTGGCAAATATCTCACTGCTCATGTTCCTGTTGTTCATCGGTATCACTCTGGGCATTACCTACTGGGCTTCGAAGCGCTCGTCCGGCGCCAGCGCTTATTTTGCGGCGAACCGGCAGATCAAAGGCTGGCAGAATGGGATCGCGGTGGCCGGCGACTACATGAGCGCCGCGTCGTTTCTCGGAATTGCAGGCATTATTGCCTTCCAGGGATATGACGGCTTCATGTTTTCCGTGGGCTGGCTGGTAGCTTATCTAACCGTCCTGTTGGTGATTGCGGAACCACTGCGCAATGCCGGCAAATACACCATGGCTGACGTGCTCGCCTATCGGCTGAAGCCACGGCCGGTACGTGCGATGGCCTCGCTCAGCACTTTGACGGTCAGCACCTTTTACATGATCGCTCAGATGGTGGGAGCGGGCGCGTTAGTAAAGCTGCTGCTCGGGGGATACGTTACCTATAACCAAGCCGTGACCAGCGTGGGCATTCTGATGATCGTCTACGTGGTCTTCGGCGGAATGTTGGCAACCACGTGGGTGCAGATCGTCAAAGCAATTCTGCTCATGGCGGGGACCATTCTGCTCAGTATTCTTGTCCTGGCACATTTCCATTTTAGTTTCGGCGACTTCTTCGGCGCCACTGGGCACGTAAGCTATCACGACGCCAAGGGCGCGGTAGTGGTCAAGGACTTTCTGCAACCGGGTTTGCGCTACAAACCGCCTTATGGAGCATTGGATTTGATTTCGCTGGGTCTGGCGCTGATTTTTGGCACCGCGGGATTGCCCCACATTCTCGTGCGCTTCTATACCGTGCCCGATGCCAAGACTGCGCGTAACAGCGTGGTCTGGGCCATGGTGCTGATTGGCAGCTTCTATGTTATGACCACGTTCCTCGGCTTCGGCGCCGCGACCATCGTTGGTCCTGATTTCATCAAGACTCACGGCGGCACGAACATGAGTGCTCCCTTGCTCGCCCAGGCTCTGGCGGGAAACATCTTTTTCGCATTCATCTCGGCCATCGCTTTTGCCACAATCCTTGCGGTAGTCGCGGGTCTCACTATCAGCGCGACTACTTCGTTTTCGCATGATTTCTGGACCAACGTCGTTCACAACGGAGTCGAGCGAAAGCCAGGCGAGGAAGTCATGGTGGCGCGCATCTCGGCCTTTGTGGTCGGCGGAGTCGCGATCACGCTCGCAGTTTTGCTGGGACCGACCGCGAACGTGGCTTTTCTGGTGGCACTCGCCTTTGCCGTGGCCGCATCCGCGAACCTTCCCGTCATTGTGCTGTCCATCTTCTGGCGCAGGTTCAATACGGTGGGAGCTGTCGCAGGACTTGGCGCAGGGTTGCTGGCTTCGATCGGGCTGATCTTGATCAGTCCCAGCCTGATGGCGATCGATCCGCCTACCGTAACCGGAACGGCCAGGCATTTGATTCAGGCCAAGGCTTGGTTCCCCTTGGAGAATCCGGGAATCCTGAGCATTCCGCTGGGATTTCTGGGAGCTGTGATTGGAACTCTGCTCAGCAATGAACCGGCGGCGGAGAGCAAGTTCAACGAATTGCTGGTGCGTTCCAATACCGGTCTGGGAGCGGAACGGGCGGGCGCGCATTAACTCAGGTTAGGGGTTCCGAGTGGCGAATGGACACCGATGGCCTGCTCAAAACCAAGGCGCGTCCAGCGCAGGCTGGGCCTTTGGTCATCTAAGCGAGAACATCGTGAACATCGAAGCGCGCACTTTCGATGTCGCAGCAGAAATTCAGGATTAGGAGTGATTGGACATGTCTGCAATTACGGAGAAACCGAGCGTAGTGGCGGAGACCAACGAGTCACAGATTGCGGTCCACTGGCGCGAGGAGGAATATTACTATCCACCCGCGAAATTTGTCGGCCAGGCGAATCTAACCGATGCCAGGATCATTGAACGCTTTAGCGAGAAGAATTTCCCGGAATGCTTCCGCGAATACGCCGACCTGCTGAGTTGGGATCAGTACTGGCACACCACGCTCGATGCCAGTGATCCGCCTTTTTGGAAGTGGTTCGTCGGCGGCAAGATCAACGCTTCGTACAACTGTGTGGACCGGCACCTCGCGAAGGACAAGAACAAGGCGGCGCTAATTTTTGTCCCGGAGCCAGAATCCGAGGCGCCCGTTTCCATCACTTACCGTGAACTTTATGTAAGAGTCAATGAATTCGCAGCACTGCTGCGCGAATTCTGCGGTCTCAAAGCTGGCGATCGCGTCACCATTCATATGCCGATGGTCCCTGAGTTGCCGATTAGCATGCTGGCCTGCGCTCGCCTTGGCGTGATTCACTCCGTGGTGTTTGGCGGCTTCAGCGGCGAGGCTTGCGGGATGCGCGCCGCCGATTCGGGAAGCCGCATTCTGATCACGATGGATGGTTACTATCGCAATGGCAAGATGATCGATCACAAGGCAGCGTCAGAGATCGCGCTGGCCGAAGCCAAGAAGGAAGGCCAGATCGTGGACAAGGTCCTGGTCTGGAGGCGTCATGCGGGCAAAAATGCGTCCGCTTCATCGTTTGTGAAGGATCGTGATTTTTTCGTTGACCAGATCCTGCCGAATTATGCGGGTGAAATCGTGCCTCCCGTCCCCATGGATGCGGAAGCGCCGCTGTTTCTTATGTACACCAGTGGCAGCACGGGAAAGCCTAAAGGCTGCCAACACCGCACTGGCGGCTATCTTTCTTATGTGGCTGGCACTTCCAAATACATTCAGGACATTCATCCCGAGGATGTTTACTGGTGCATGGCCGATATCGGCTGGATCACGGGACATTCTTATATTGTTTATGGTCCGTTGGCACTGGCCGCAACCAGCGTCATGTACGAAGGCGTGCCCACCTACCCCGACGCCGGCAGAGTCTGGAGAATTGCCGAACGCCTGGATGTGAATATCTTCCACACTTCGCCCACGGCCATCCGCATGTTGCGCAAGGCTGGACATGACGAACCAAAGAAATATCACTATCACTTCAAGCACATGACGACGGTGGGAGAACCAATCGAACCCGAGGTCTGGCGGTGGTACTACGAGGAGGTCGGCAAGGGCGAAGCGGTGATTGTCGATACCTGGTGGCAAACGGAGAACGGCGGATTCCTGTGCAGCACCAAGCCGGCGTTGGATCCCATGAAACCCGGTAGCGCCGGCCCAGGTATGCCGGGAATTTATCCTTACATTCTGGACGAGGAAAATCACGAAGTCAGCGCCGGATCTGGTAAAGCGGGGAACATTTGCATTCGCAATCCCTGGCCTGGAATCATGCAAACCATTTGGGGTGACCGCGACCGCTTCGTCAATCAGTACTACAAGAAATATTGCAAGAACCCGAACAGCAAAGATTGGCGTGACTGGCCCTATTTCGCCGCCGACGGCGCGGTGCTGGCCAAGGATGGGTACTTCCGAATTCTCGGCCGAGTGGATGACGTCATCAATGTGGCGGGACATCGCCTGGGCACCAAAGAAATCGAATCTGCATGCCTGACCGTCCCGGAGGTTGCCGAAGCCGCGGTGGTGCCAGTGGTGGACGAGATCAAAGGTCGCGTACCCGAGGTCTATGTGGCGCTGCAGCCGGGGATCCAGGCCAGCCAGGAGATTACCGACAAAGTCACAAAAGCCATTGAAACCATCATTGGCAAAATCGCCCGGCCGAAGAAAGTCTATATTGTTCCCGATATGCCCAAGACTCGCTCGGGCAAGCTTATGCGCCGTGTGCTCGCGGCGATTTCGAACAACTTGAACACTGGGGACATTACCACCTTGGCCAATCCCGACGTGGTCGAGAAGGTCCGCGAGATGGTGCAGGGTAAAGAAGCCGTCACTTTGAAAGAAGCGCCCGAAGACCTGAAGCAATTCGACAGCGCAGAGTAAAATTCGGAGCGATGAAAGTAACTCTTTAAGTCTTGGCTTCAACTCGCTTACAAATTTGGGGCATGTCTATTTTTTGTATGGGTCACTCATACTGACAGTAATATTGCTCCCCCATTCTTCGGATCCGTGCCAACCGCCCTGCCTTTTCTCATCTGACTAGATGCGCCGACCTCGTCGGCCAGAGAGGCCTATCACGCGAAGGCCGTCGACCCTCCGGACTCGCCCCGGTTTAGCTAATTTTCAATTCCCCACATGATTGCCTTTGAGCGGTTGGTCATTGCCTTTGAGCCGTTGGTCGTTGGCTTCAAGGATGCGATTTAGCTCCTCAACAAGCTTCAGAAACTTGCGGCGATCCTGTTCCACGGCGATCAGGGAGCACAGTTGGTGAATACGGTCGCTCTCGATCTTGTTCATCATCAGCCAATCCCATGGCAGGTATGCTGCCGAACTCCAGCTTCGGGTGTGTGTATTCTCTAGTCTCTAAGTGCAGATTCTGAAGCGGTTGCGAGGCTCCTGTAGGAAGGCGGGTTGTAGGATTGTATAGCGAATTTACACGCTTTCGCTACTGGTTAACTTTCGCTACTGGTTAAAGAGAGATTCTCGATAGTTGAAGCCAGTTCTCGCGACAACGTTTTCGGCGACAGGGCGAGTCGCCCGGCCTACAGGATTCGCTGTATTGCTCGCATCCGACGCGTACGCTACTTTTGGTCAGGTTCGAACCCTGCGGTCATGGGTTAGTGTCAGAGAGGGCGACGTTGGACCCTTACGACCGCTGCACTATCTGCAACTCATTTCGCAATTTTCCAGGCCACACTCTCAGAGTGTGGCCCTTTTGCTTTGGCCGGCACGAAATCGCCAAGAACATGATAGTCTTCCGAATGAGCGGGGGGAACCCTCATGGTGCGTCACCTGAAGAATCTTGAAGACAGCGGTTTGGGAGGGCTGTCCGATGGGCGGATCGGATCATGAGAAATTGAAAGCGTGTTCGGAAAATAAATGCGAAAGCGGTCATAACGAACCGTTGCTCGCTCTTGGCGCGTCGCAGGGCAAGCTCAAAGCTACAGGTACTTGCCCACTAGCGTTGAGCACCCCTCCACAAACTCGCGCTCTTCTTGGTCAAACGTGTCTTTGAAATAACTATTGATGGTGAGCGTGGCGGCCACGCGATTCAGCGCTGGACTCTGGACCGGGAGGCTCTGCGCCCAAGCGTTCTGGACAAACACCGGGGCAACGATTTCTGATTTGGTGAGCTCTGAGCCCATGAGATATCGCGGATCGGCGGACACGTCGTTCACCACAACCATCTTGCCGGTCGCCGCCGCCGCTCCACACAATCCCTGGCTCAGCGGAATCCGCGTGTGCGGCGTGTCGGCGCCAGAGAACGGGCCGAGCACAAGAACCTTCGGATCCTTCTTGTCGATCAGGTAAAACCCCACCCAGTTGTAGCGAACCAACTGCTCGTGTAAACAATCGGAGATGTGTTGCATCAGTGCCTCCACCCTGGCTCTGGACCGGGAAAAGCCTTCGAAGTCTGCCAGGAGTTGCCGGTGCTGACTCCGGCGCGGGTTGGATGGCAAGGGGTTGGGCATAGGCGAACTCAGAATAGAGTCTCGGACTGTGCGGGTATATTGATGCCATTGGTTCAGAGCGCGGGCTGCATCCAATGTTACAAGGTTTCGCTTCATACGGCAGGTCTGAAGCGTGGGAAGGTTATCTCAGCTGTCGAGATGTGGCGCGTTGACTTTGAGCGGGTGCAGTGTCCTAGGTGCGAAAGCAGGCTGACGCCACGCCGTTAAGTCCCTCGCGGTTGCGATGCGGCGTAATCCGCAGTCCCTTTCACCTCCTGCACTACTGAGGGTGGTCTCTGCAGGATCAACACTTTGGTAATGCCGTCAGCCTGGATCACTACAGACGGGAGTCTTGGTTAGGACTATGCTCCTAATTAGTTTCTGGTAGTCCGGTTGCGCTAGCCGATTCGCTAGAAGCCTCATGGCCATCAGGCACTTACCGTAAATCAATCGCACGCAACTGGAAGGACAAAGAAATGCGGAAGCAAAAGGGTTTTTCATTGATTGAGTTGCTGATCGTAGTAGCGATTATTCTTATTATCGCTGCTATCGCTATTCCGAACTTGCTGAGGGCGCGTATCTCGGCCAACGAATCGTCCGCGGCCAGCTCGGTTCGTACCACCAACACCGGTGAAGTTAGCTTTTATTCCACCTACCCCGCGCAAGGCTATTCTACGGGCGCGACGGGCATGTCTGCCCTTGGACCGCCGGCGATTACTGGTTGCCCGGTTGGCGGCCCGGTCGTCACCGCAGCTTGCTTGATCGACTGGAACCTTTCACAGGCGACGACGATAGCGCTTAACAAGAGCGGCTTCTACTTCGCTATCACCAGCGCCTCGGCGGCTGCCCCGTTCTTGCAGTACACCGTGGGCGGCGCACCTGCGGCCTTCAACCAGAGTGGCGTGCGTTCTTTCTGCTCGAACGAAGACGGCGTCATCCACTTCAACCCCTCGCAGGGTGCTGGTGGATCGCCGGTGGTTGTGAATACGGTCTGCTCCAGCGCGGCGTGGCCTCAGTTGCAGTAGTCCTGCACCTGGGCGACCGCTTTCCTTTTTCAATTTCTAACCGGCCAGCGCTGTGTGCTCCGCATGCGGCGCTGGCGATAGCTCTGCGCCTCTTTCTTTACAGCCGTAGCTTCGCAGCCATAGCCGCGACTTTGGAGCTCCGGTACAGCTCGATTGCGATCTCCGTCGGGTACGTGCATCCATGGGGCGGTTCGGTGCTAGACGCAATTGAGCGCCTGGGTGGGCACAAAAACTGGGCACGGTACCGACCGCAGTTTGGATACCTGGCAAGAAGCGCCACGCGACAGGCGCAACAAAGGACTACATGGTGAGCGCGGATGGATTCGAACCATCGACCCATGCCTTAAAAGCCTAAGCGTGATTTACTTTTCAGCGACTTACAAACTACTGGGAGCCGCCTCAGTCGCTGGAAGGAACCGTAAGAATTAAGGGTTGTGGGTTGGACTGTGGGTTGGACACATCTTGCTTGACTTGGCATTTATTTTTCCACGACTACGATCCCAGCTCAAAACGGCCTCGATGTTCTGCTGCCGCGCTTGGGATTGCAGTCTTGATAGCGACCGCTTTGCGTTGACAAGTGTCTGGCACGAGGGGGCCCGTTCCCCGCCCCACGCGGCACCGCTTTTCTTCTTCGACCCGCACACACATTGTTTCAACCGACTGGCACCCCCCATACTCCTCCCATGACCCTCAAAAATGCGGCGTTGCTGGCACTGATCGGCACGACTCTGACGACGGTTCTCTTGTTATGGACGTTCGTCTTCACCTTCCTCAATGTCCTGCGGGGTCTGGTTCCTGCGGCACTGCTGTTCCAGTCGTTCATCTATGCGTTTGGTTGCTTGAGCGTGATGGTGTTCCTTTTCGTGTTCCATAGGGCGCAGTCGGCCTGATCTTGTTGAAATTCAGTAGCGACGACCTTGCCAAACCCGTCAGCCGTCCTTGCGGTAGAGGAGGTCACGCATCGCCCCTCTCCGAGCTTCGTTCGCTTCCTTCAGAGTCTTGCGTTCGTCGGCGTCCATGCCCCGCTTCGTTAAGGGGGCAGCGTCTTCGGGTTCGCTGCACCCCGGGCAGCGGTTGGCAAAGCCCGGCTTATCCGGCTTCAGTTCGAACTCTTCCGAGCAGACGGAGCACACTTTGACAGGAAATGCCATCCCGTTCTCATGATACAACCCACATGCAATTCTCCTTGATGCAAACAAGCCCTAGCTCAGAAGCGGCGGGACTCCGATGCTGAAAGAAGCCCTGTCCTAAAACCTGAGCACTTTTGACCAGTCTTCCGCCGGTGCCGTCACATATCGTGTCTGCAACCAGCCTTGGAGGAAGTCATGAGAAACTTCGCCGAGTTGATGGACAAGCTCCTTGAAATCCAAAGTTGCGAAACACAAAGAAGCCCGAAACTAATCGCGGAAGATGAGCGATTGATGGATTCTCTGCAGAAGAGAAGTCTCCGAAGAAAGCCCCCACACACAGTAAAGCTTAGGCAAGGTGGCCGAGTGAGGGAGCGGCTAAGGGCTTAGAAGTTCTAAGCCAACCCCAATCGCACCCCAACGTTCCGGCAGACTTTGCCCGCCGCCCAGAATGCACACTCTATGAGGGCTTCTCGCTTCCCTGTCCCTGAGTAGGCCGAAAGTCTCGGTTGACATATTGGGCCGGAAGGCTAGGATGGGTGGCGTTCAAGCCGGGGACGCGATCATGATGAACTCAACGCAACGTCGGGACTGGATTTCTGGGATACGTTCGGAATCGGCAAGTGCCTCGGCAAGTGCCGCAGTGGCGTTAGCCCTCATGCTTGTTGGGCTGGCGGCCCTTACCAGCCAGTCGGCTCGGGCGCAGACTTTCAGCGTTCTTTACAGCTTCACTGGGAGTCCGGACGGGGCGTACCCCTACGCAGGTCTGGTTCGGGACACGACGGGAAATCTCTATGGCACCACCTTCTATGGCGGCGCTTCCAGCTATGGAACGGCGTTCAAGCTGAATAGCAAGAACAAGGAAACCGTGCTCTACAGCTTTGCTGGCGGTGGATATCCCTACGACGCTTTGCTTGACGTGAACGGCCAATTCTATGGCACCACGTATTCTGGCGGCGCTTCCAATTTCGGAACAGTGTTCAAGCTAAATCAGAGCGGCAAGGAAACCGTCCTGCACAGCTTTGCTGGGAGTCCGGACGGGCAATATCCCTTCGCAGGTTTGGTGCGGGACGCGAAGGGAAACTTCTATGGCGTCACCACACTGGGCGGTAGCTTTAACAACGGGGTGGTGTTCAAGCTTGATAAGGCTGGCAAGGAAACCCTGCTGTACACCTTCACTGGGGGAGCAGATGGAGGAGTTCCTCTCTATTATGGAAGTTTGGTCATGGACTCGGCGGGCAATCTTTACGGAACCACGCAGGGAGGCGGCGCTGGTTTCGGAACGGTATTCAAGGTAACTCAGAAAGGCAAGGAGACTGTGCTGCACAGCTTCACTGGGCCTCCGGACGGGGTAGCCCCCTTCGCAGGTTTAGTTCGGGACAACAAAGGAAACCTGTACGGCACCGCGCTCGGCGGCACCTCCGGCAACGGAGTGGTGTACAAGGTCGATAAGACTGGCAAGGAAAGCGTGCTGTACACCTTTACTGGCGGGGCGGATGGGGGCAACCCCTTTGAAGGTCTCGTCCGGGACGCAAAAGGCAACCTTTACGGCACGACGGAGGTGGGTGGCGCTTCGGGACTCGGAACGGTGTACAAGGTGAGCAGCAACGGTGAGGAGACTGTGCTGCACAGTTTCACCGGGGGAGCGGATGGGCGAATCCCCTTCTCAGCTTTGATCCGGGACACGAAGGGCAACCTCTACGGGACCACCGAGCAAGGGGGCGATGTTGCCTGCAATCCCCCGTATGGATGCGGAACGGTATTCAAGCTGACCCCTGCCGAGTCGCAAGAGCCGGGCACACGCCTCCGTGCAATGACCCCAGCGGATCGTTGGGAAGATTGATTATGTGTTTTCGGGCTCGGGGAGCCTAAGCCTTTCTGCTGGGACTTACCTGCCCCGGGGGGGAAGGGGTCGGCTGGGGCGTCTCACAAATGACTAGTAGGTTTTGGGCCAGCTTGGCGATAGTGTGTAGGAGTCGTTATGACCGCGCATTGCAACTTGACAGGCGTTGCCTGCAATCTCGAATCTGAATATCGACGGGGGGGCAGGAAACACTGGTATTCAAGAGCCGCAATTTCGGGCGCGCATCAACCAGCCTGCAGGCACTTAGCCTGCAAACGATTGCAAATACGGAACGTTGGAACTGAGCTAACTTCCTGCTCCGATATCAACTCTTATCATCTGTATCGTCGAGAACCGCTCATTTTTGGACACCATGGACACCATGGAGACGGCATCCGCAATGGACGAAATAGTCAAACACCGGCGAGGATGGCTTTTACATCTGCGCAAGTCAACTTTCTTTTTTCCAACAGTGCACTTGCCGTTGCCTCTATACCGTTCCGAAGCTGCTGCACGAGAACGATAGCTTGTTCTGTAGCTCGCGACAGTTCTGTTGTCGTGAATCCGAACTCCGCTGCTATCTCTCGAATCTTTCGCCGGTCATCTTGTGCGCAATCCCTGATTTGCCACAGCGGTTGCTCCGGGTGGAACGTTCGTTGTGACTCCATACCTGCATATGCTGCGATGAGGTGTTTTGCAGCTAACTCACGGAATGACTCGCCCGCGTCGACGGTACATGAAGGTTGGACGCTACCCGTACCATCGTCGCCCATCTCAACGTAGTCAAAGGGAACTTCCAAATACACGGACACGACCGCGTGCCCTGCCTCATGCGACGCAGTGCGCCTTAGCTCCTGCTCGGGGCTCACATGCACGGCGGTGGGCCACCTTGAACAATCATCCGTAAGAGTCGATGCTTAATCGCGTGCCAAAACATTTTTCAAATCCGTTTGAGGCGCTCCGATGCGTTCCCCATTTCTATTCCTCAACTGCAGCCACCATGACGCAGCAGTCCCCACGACACGGCAAAGCCGTGTGGAGCAGGCGCTTTTTGTCGAGAGCCGCCTGTTGCCGTTTTCTCGCTATCTCCTCAGCCTTTGCGTACAGCTCTTGGGTAAGCCCAAGTTTCATGAAGTCTCTTTCGGCCGGTTCTCCTCGGGGTTACCACCCGCTTGCTACCGCCCGTGCCCCCAATCGGCCAGCGTTGTTATTGAGGGCATGTTCTGCCGCCCTTGACGTGGAATTTCGGGAGTTTTGAGTAGGCAGCCCAGTCCGAGTCTCTCTCCAGTAGTTCAACCGGAAATCCCTCGGTAATTCTTACGCAGGCGATCCCACCTTTCACGTTGTAGTAAGCAACTTGAACCATCATCGCGCTCATCCAGACACCATTAACATGCTTGAAGCGGTAGAGTTCCTCGAACACTCCGTTCCTGGCGAAAAGAGAAATGTTGAATCGTTTGTAGTCGCTGTCGGCGGATACGGGCAAAGTGCCAACCATCTGGGCCCGGCCCCGATACAGAAGGGGCATCGGACTGAGAATGACCGCATACTTGCTTTGGTCTATCAACAGCCCGGGTTTGGCAGCAGCATCAAACGCATCAAGGTCGGTGACTCTGCCGCGTCGAGCAGGTCGTAGTCCCCGTCTTGAATGACGTAAAGGGCAAATCCCCCGCTGACGGGCGACATCTGGATGTATGCGTAACTGTCGCCGCCGTTGGCGATCTTAATGTTTTCACCGACGCCAGTGAGGATGGTATCGCTGCGCCTCATTGTTGCAGCAAACTCCGTCTGGCTGGTGTCTATTTCCTTCTTGATCCCATTCCCGATATCTTTGAAGTTCTGAAGCAATTCGGCTCTGGCGTTCTTCTGCTCGGTTTCATGATCCCTGCGATCAATATAGATCGACCGCAGTTCGAAGCCCATCAGAGCGAACATGATGAACGTCCATCCTGCTTTCTCCCACTTGCCCATCTTCGCCAAGTCTCTGACGAGTGGAACCACAACACCGAGGAGACCGAGCAAGCCAATGAAAATACCAACGGGTGGATGCGCGAAGACTTCGGCCATTCGTAGAGCGTACGCCGACGCAGCAAGGGAAATCCAGTGATCTGCTCCCAGCCTCGCCGCCCTTCAGTAGCCTGCGCCGTGGTAGAATCCGTTCGTCTTTTCCTTCCCCAAAGTTTGAGCAGTTCTTAGGAATAGCCCATGCCCAGAGTCTGCCTCGTGCCCGTCATTGCTCTCCTAGCCTTGTCGCTGACCGCTTGCAATCGAAACAAGTACAGGGTAGTTGAGCGCATAGACAAGTACGTCGATAAGCAGGGACGAGAATTGTCCGATAGGTGGTACGAGGGCCTGTCATATGACCATGAACAAGTGGTTTTCCTCCTGACGCACCGCAGTCATAAGATTCACGCATCGTGCGACCTTAGCACCTTGGACAAACTCGATCCCAATGCAAGTTGCGGACTGCGCCCGTTGAGAACCTACGAATGTGTCGTGGGAAGGGATGATGTGTTGAAGGTTCCCATGCCACAAAGCGATTTGATTTGCAAAGATGGCGATGGACGCAAAGTCTACTTATACGTCAGCAAGGAAGATTAGGCAGGCGAAGACGAGTAATCAGTCTCTCAAATCGCGCAATGCACGTAGGTCTTGAAATATTGCGATGGTCGCTGTGCTTGTTGATGTTTTACGCAGCGGTGTTCCTGCGGGAAGATGAAGAGGGGGCGGTACAGAATCGCTTGGAGGAGTGGTGGATAAGGTTGATGTACCAGAGGGATGCCCAACTGTCCAGAGCAGCCATATTCATGCGAGGAGTGGCAAGACTAGCCAATCGTGCATTCGACAGCGTTTTGGGTAAGAGCTTATGGTCATTCCAAGCTGTTGTAGTGTCTTTTTGGTTTTCCACAGCTTCTCTATGGCTTGCGCCTCTGGTATTGTCCCACTTAAATAAAACGACTCCTCCTCACCAAGGGATGCCATTACATTTGGGGCTTCTTGCGATTAGCTGCGTCTTTTTCGGAATACTACCTATCCTCATCGGACGCTTTTGGGCGATCGTCTCGTGGACGCTGGTAGCGTTGATATTCTTATTTCGGTCTGCGGGTTTCGTTTTGTTTGCGGTACAGACGTATGGCTATGCCCCAGTGCTGCAAGTGGTTGGTGTGTTAGTGATGATACTGCTGTTCTCCATTGGGTTTGATGTGCTGTACATATCAATCACTCGCTGGATGCTGCGAAGAATGTTTCAGATGCGACGGCTCCTCGAACTCATCGGTCTCATCGTGCTCGATGTAGTGCTGGCACTAGCGCTTGTTGTCGGCCCGATAGAGATGGCGGGTGTGATGCTGAAGTCCCCTTTACTACAGAAAGCCAGTGTGGCGGTATTGCTCCTTGTGATGTTCAACTTCGGTGACTTCGTGGCATGTTCTGTATTTTTCCTCGTAATGTTTGCGGTGCTTGTTCATCGGTTGATGTGGCCTATTTTAGAAAGACCCATCTATGCCTTGCACAGGTATGGTGTCATCCGCCAGAAGGCACTTTTATGGAGCATAGGGGTAGCGTTGTGGTTCGGGCCGAAGGGGATCGAGCTTGTGAAGTACATCATTCAGCATGTGTGAAGCTGTCGCGTATTTTCCGGCAGGAGCCAGATATGGACATCCGTTTATTTTTGTGGACGCACCCTTGGTGGCACGCGGCCGCTGTCCTTGTTCCGCCAGTTTTCATAGCCGCTTTTTTCTCTTGGCGGGAGCTTCGCCACAGCCGGGAGGCCAACCGTTTGCGTGGCGAGGCAAATCGGTACCGTGGGGAAGCAAATCGCTTGGGCGAAGAAGCTGCTCGTGCAAACGAACAGGCGAATCAGGCTCGTGAAGAGGCCAACCGCTTGCGTGCGGAAGCAAACAAGTCCGTGGCTCGCATCGCCAACAACACCACCCCGGCTCCGACTCTAGCCGATAGGAACGCGGCCAAGCTTCGCAAGTACATCGGAAAAACCGCAAGAGTCAGCGAAGGCGCTCACGGCTGGGGCACGTCCCCGGAAATCGTGGAAGTGAATGAGGACAACATCGTGACCTTTTTTACTCCCGCTGGGTATTCGTCCACGACCGCGTTTGCAATTTGCGTTCACTGTGAGCAGTTGCAGATTGTTGAGGAACCCACGCTGCAAATCAGGGTTCTCCAACGCTATGCGGACCCGATTCAACTTGGCGAGATTAAAAGATGGCAAGACAAAGGAATGCCGTCGTCGAGCAAGCCCCTTCCCAGAGGGAACAATGTCTTCAATGCCAACTACACTCTGCCGGGCTCATCGCAACGACGCGCCATAAACATTTACGCCCCCGTCGATGGCAATCCGCAATACTCATTGGTGACGCTTGTTGACGGGCAGGAAACCAGCTTTCTGTACGGCAGCAATGTGGAAATCTCGAAAAAGTTTGCCATCCTCCAAATCGACTGGCGTGCAGAAGGATACCAACACGCGGGCGGTGGAACGGGGGGAAGTTCCGAACGTCTGTATCTGTTTGTCCACTGAGGAGGCGTTTGTTACGTCCGCTGTTGTAGTTGCGCAACGTGCCCTGCTCAACCAAACGGGAACTTTCTTCGTTCGCAGTCCTGCTCGATTCGAGGATCACGGCGTTCAAAGTGCGGGGATTCATTTCCATGGAGGACCCGGGCATACCTTCACCGCAAGGAAGGCGATCAGGGCAACGCAGCCTATTGGTATGGGCGGGCGGGGAAGCCCGTTTGCCGGGAGGCGCTGGATGAGGAATGGCTCGGCATTGTGAAAGCGTTGCTGGGGTAGATCGCCGTTGCGGGGTGTCGCGGGCCGAGCGGATCATGCGGAAGATTAATAACCCTCCACCATTGGGCTATTCTCACCTTTCAAATCTAGGCGTAACCTTTCCCCGGTCGGGAGAAGGAGGCGACTCCTGACCCAATGGGGAATTCCATGCCTGAACCAGCACCGCAAACGTGGTTAGAAAAGGAATTGAAGTCTTGGAAGAGCATTATTGGTGTCGTCGTCGTTCTGGTTATTCTAAACGATATAAGAGGATGTATTTTCCCGGATCACCCTGCTCCGGTAGCACTCGAAGCTGATGGTAAGTCCTATATCGCCTGCAACACCCCCGACATCAGTCGCGGTTTATTTCATTTGTCCTCGACCTATTCTGTCGATTTCGAGGACAACAACGGCTCAACGATCAGCCTCCGTGGAGTCGAAAAACTCACCGTAACGAACCTTCCGAAACAGGAAGATGCACCGATGCCGAGCGCCAGCACTGATGACTTGTCCAATAAAGATTCAGACGGAAAGCCGCTCGTTGAGGGACGCATCTACAATTGGGACGACGGAACCGAGGCTCTTTGGGCAGGCGGTAAGTGGTCTCCCGTGAAGATCAAGAACCGCGTTTGCGAATCCGACGCTGCTAGAGACAAGCGATTGGCAGAAGAGGAAGACAGGCGGCAAGCACATCAGAAAGGAATCGCTGAAGCAGCCGCAGCTAAATTGGCGCAAACCTGCAAAGAATGGGAACAGAAACACCCTCTCGGCAGTCCTGTTGACGTATTCACAATCGACAATTCGACTGACAAGGTTGTAGTTGGCACTCCCGAAGGGTGCGAAGGGCTGTTGGAAACCGCCTACAAAGAAAAAATGGAGCAAGAGCAGACATCTAAACAGCGCGCTGCACAAGAAGTGACAAGGCAGAAAGTTGTGAGTAAGCCCATTGCCGTCCATCACCATTGGGCGACAGCAAACACCTCGAACCCGTACGCCAGAACCATCTACAAACGATGCCACTTTGATGTCAACAGTTCCGCTGCTTGCGGCTACCTGAACGAAGAAGTGGCAGCATTGAAGCAGGGAGACCGCGTGGAACTTTTATCCAATACAATACGGTCAGCTTCTGGCACGGAGATTGTTGAAGTTAAGTTCGAGTCGTGGGTCGGTTGGATGGATGCCACGGATTTAACTTTAGACATCGAATGAATCCTGCGAAGACGAGATCGAAATGAAAGATAAATTCACACTTGAACTGACCCGTCATCAAGCAAAAGTCTTGAGCGGTGCGTTGGTGTTCGTTAAGCAGTTCATTGAGTTGCCCGAGGGGACGCCCTTATACAACATTCCCACCGAGGGAATCGCATCCGATTTGGTGAAGGCAGAATTGATACTGATACAGGAAGAAGTCATACGGCAATTCAAGGAACAGGACGATCTTCCGTAGGAGACCCTGAAACTCAACCTCGAAAAAGTGCAGGCGTCTCTCGATGCGATCTGCCCGAAATGCGGAAAGTCGATTTCACCTGCCAAGGTTCGGCGCGTTGATTTCGAGCAGATCGAGTGTCCGGCGTGCGGGGAGCGATTCGCGCCCGCTAGCGGTCATACAGCGTCCGAATTACGTTTCTTATGGCAGTCATGAACGCAGAAAATTGATTCGCCGGGGTACTCATCTTGCTCAAAGATGCCGGGGCATCTCTCGCACTTCCCATCAAGACATTGTTCGGAAATCGAGGTTAAGACTCTCGGCTCTTGACCGGGTGCGAAGCGCGTGTGCTTCATTCAAATATCATGCCACATCCTTTTGTGGTCGTCACGAGCGCCACACCGAAATGGCGTCAAAATATTCTTCGATGATCTGCTTTCGGCGCGCCAATCGATGGCGACCGCACATCGGAAGATTATGGCAGATCGTGAGAGCGTCTGGCGTGCGGGGAGCGGTTTGCGCCGTCAGAAGCGGCAACTTAGTTTTTCTGCGCTGAGGCGGCGTTATGGGGCAGTGATCAAGCGAACGGGAACGGGCGAAGTGCCTAAGCCGATGACGGGGTTCGCTCCGTTGGGTGTCGTGCTACTCCGGCAATGTTGAGTACGGTGATCTTGATATATCGCCAGGGTTTCCACCGCCGTGAACCTCATGTGTTGGATAGAAGACCCGCACCCGCTGGCTGGCTCCTGATGCGGGTCAGGTCGGGGGAGGAGCAGGAGGACCAGCGCCCCACGATGTTACTCGTGGAAGGCCGGACGCACGAAACGTGACAACGCGGTATGCCTCACCGTATTCCGGCACCTTGGGACAAGACACAATTACCGGTAAGTTCCACAACGGTAGGGCTACGAAGGGCGTATCATCGGTACGACAACATTTCGAGTTGTTTGGGCTGCGTGACTGACTGGCAACAGGAAACTCGCAGCCTATTTGTTTGGTCGCGAGTAGTGGGGGACACTACATCAGGTCTATCGGCGTTGGCGGGCATCGAGCGCCCGAAGCTCAAAGCACTTCCGGCAAGCGCACCTGAACGTCTCGTCCTTGGGGATCGCCAAATGTCCGCATTTGCCACACATATATCGCTCGTCCGCAACGGCTGCCATCGGCGTAAACTCGTCGCCCGAGACGCAGTAAGGGCACCGAACTGCGGTCATGGTCATCGCCATAGTCAACAGGAACCCCTGTCTCGTGTTAAAGTTCCGCCCGCCATGAATTCTACCTGTTGACGATTGCAGGGATGTGAAGAATCGCAGGTGCGGTGCCGCCGGGTTTCTGGTCGCCAACTGCGCTGCAATGGGTGGAGCGGATCATGCGGCGTGTTCGGGAAACGAATGTTGAAGACGGCGTGGCGCGCACTGCCGGTCCTAAGGGTGAGCAATTTTGAGCAGTCACACAAATTTCGGCCATTGTAATATGCGCTCTGCGTCATGGGTTAGTGTCGATTGACAGGTTCGACGTTCAGACCCTCACGATTGCCTTGGCCCCAGGAACCCTTTGGGTTTCGGGGGAGGTACTGGGGGAGTTCACTGGGGCCTTTTTGTTGCACTGGATTATTCGTTGACCCGAACGTCAGCGGCTGAGAATCGCGACCGTCTGGCAAATCGAGCCGCTTCGCTTTCAGGCAGTCGCGAAGCCAGGCATCACACAAATCCGTTAGAGTCCTCGTTCGTCCCTCATGCCGCTCACGGCGAAGTTTGACAATGGCAGACGCATGATTTTCAGCTCTCAGTCCGGCAGTTCGATTCGGTCTGCGTGTTTCTTGTCGCGCTCGTGCTCTTCAGCAAGAACCTTTTCTAGCCAATATGCTTGTTTTTCAGCCAGCCATTTATCCACGAATGCGGGATCGTGACCGATAGAGAACTCCTCACCGCAATCGTCACACCGAAGCGTTCCCATTTCGCGGAAACCCGCGCAGGTTTCTCTTGGCCCAGTCCCTTTTTTGTTGCGACAGCCTTCATCTACTGATCTTCTCCCGATCCGCTGATCATAGGACAACCAAATCAAGCCGCTCGCTTCACTTTTAGGCAGTTGCGGCAGCAGCACTTGAAATCTGGGTCGTCGGGGATCACTGCGTGGCCGCACTGTTCGCAGATGAACCATTCCGGTCGCTGCAACATTGTCCCGCTCTGATCGCCCAGCATGCAATATGGACAACGTACGATCTGCTCAGCCATTCCTTGTGCCTCGTTTCTTCTCTTTTTCTCAGCGAATC
>Ga0210406_10003112_pt1 | contig 18398 bp, 17 predicted proteins | sample IncBWC30MmetaG_FD_155454 | JGI IMG/M metagenome (GOLD analysis project Ga0210406, IMG submission 155454) | Forest soil microbial communities from Barre Woods Harvard Forest LTER site, Petersham, Massachusetts, United States - Inc-BW-C-30-M | ecosystem: Environmental > Terrestrial > Soil >... | reverse complement strand
TTATCGCGGTCTCGATTTGCTGACCGCAAAGCCGAATGCGAAGACGCTGGCGAAGGTTCCACATCACCTAATCGGCACGCTTTCGCCTCTCGAAGAGATGAACGCCGAAAAGTTCCGTAGGCTGGCGCTCGGCGCGATCAGCGAAATTCATTCCCGGGGAAAACTAGCAATCGTGGTCGGTGGAAGCGGTCTTTACATCAAAGCGTTAACTCATGGGCTATCAGTTGTGCCATCAGCGGATCCCGATCTGCGTGCGCACTTGAATGAATTAAGCCTGGCCGATTTGCAGAAGAAACTGCGCCGCCTCGATCCGCAAACGGCCGTTGATCTCAAGAATCGCCGGCGAGTTGTGCGCGCGACCGAAATTTGTCTACTCAGCAGTCAACGCGCTTCGGAGCAGCGAACCGGATGGAAGAACGATGTTGTAACTCAAGGCGTCTTCGTGTTTCGAGACCGCGATGATCTTTATCAGCGGATCAATCAGCGCGTGGAAAAAATGTTGGATGCTGGTCTGCTCGAAGAAGTTCGCGCGGCCGGAGCGATGAGCGAAACCGCGTCGAAGATGATCGGTTTGAGACAGGTTCGCGAATTACTCGACGGCCAGGTCTCGATTGTGCAATGCGTGACCGCAATTCAACAAGCTACGCGGCGTTACGCCAAAAGGCAGTTGACCTGGTTTCGGCGACAAACTAATTTTCAAGCGCTGAATTTATCGGTGTTAAGTCACGTCGAAGCTGTTGAACGGATTTCGCAATTCGCGAAAACGTTGGGAGTCGGGCAGGGGAATGATTGAAACACGTCCGAAACGAACGCACGAGCGTGCACTGTTGATTGGTCTCGAGAAACAAGGTGTCTCGAAATGGGATCTGCAGGATTCGCTCGCGGAACTCGCGGAACTGGCGAACTCGGCCGGCGCGGAAGTGGTCGACACGATCACGCAAAAATTAAACCGGCCGACCGCGCCTTATTACATCGGCAAGGGTAAAGCCGAATCGCTCAAGCCCGCGTTGCAAGATCGACAAGTCACCTCGGTGATTTTTGACGACGAACTTTCGCCAGCGCAAGGCCGCAACCTGGAAAATCTTTTGTCACGCAAAGTTCTCGATCGCACGCAACTGATTCTCGATATTTTTGCGCAACGCGCTCGGAGTCGCGAAGGGCGTTTGCAGATGGAGCTGGCGCAATTGCAATATCTGCTGCCGCGATTGACGCGAATGTGGCACCACCTGTCGCGGCAAACGGGCGGAATCGGAACACGCGGTCCGGGCGAAACACAATTGGAAGTCGACCGCCGGCGGGTGCAGGAACGTATCGCGCGGCTGGAGCGCGAATTGGAATCAGTCCGCAAGACGCGCGCGGTCCAGCGACAGGGACGCAAACGGCATCAGTGGCCAGTCGCGGCGGTGGTTGGCTACACGAATGCCGGCAAGTCAACGTTGTTGAATCTGTTGACCGGCGCGGATGTGTTGGCTGAGAACAAACTGTTCGCGACCCTCGATCCAACGACGCGTAGTTTCGTTTTGCCGAACAAACAACGCGTGCTGCTGACCGATACCGTCGGGTTTTTACGAAAACTTCCGCATACGCTAATCGAATCGTTCAAGGCGACGCTCGAGGAAGTGAGCGAGGCCGATCTGCTGATTCACATTGTCGATCTTTCGCATCCGCGCGTGGACGACCAGATGGAAGCGGTCGAGAAAGTGATCAAAGAGCTCAATGCTTTCGGAAAACAAACGCTGATTATCTTCAACAAGATCGACAACTTGCACCCGCCTTCGCTAAACGCCAGTCCGGCTCGGACCTACGGCGAGGCAAGAAACCGCGACCTGATTGAAACTTATTTGCGAAGATTTCCAGGCAGCGTCGCGATTTCGGCGCGGACCGGCGAAGGCGTTAACAAACTTGTGCAGGCGTTGCAGGACGCGCTTAGCGCATGGCGATTGCGCTCGCGCTTCAGAATTCCGGCGAGCGAGTCGGCATTAATCGCGGAGATTCATCGCGTCGGCCACGTGCTTGAGCTGCGTTATGAAGACGACGGGGCGTTGATCGTTGCGCACGTCCCGCCGGAATTGGCGCAAAAACTCGAGCGCTACGCCGCGCGCGCCTGACCTGTCATCCCCGAGCGTAGGCGAGGGACCTCGCGGTCGAAGTGCGGGCGTACATAGTACGCTGTGTGATCAATCAACTTGTGAGAGGTCCTTCACTTCGTTCAGGATGAGAAAAGATGACGGCGCGGGAGCGGGTTAAGCAACTGATCAAGGTTTGGCCAAAGGTTTATCCAAACGCGCACACCGAGCTGAATTTTAAAACACCGCTCGAATTGCTCATCGCGACCATTCTCTCTGCGCAATGCACCGACAAGCGCGTGAACATGGTGACGCCGGGATTGTTCAAGAAATATCGGACGGCGAAGGATTACGCGAAAGCGCCGACCGCCGAGCTCGAGGATACGATCAAGTCGACCGGATTTTTTCGGAGCAAAACGAAAAGCATCCAGGGAGCGACGTCGACAATCGCAAAGAAATTTGGCGGGAAAGTTCCGAACTCCATGGAAGAGCTGCGCGAACTTCCCGGCGTTGGCCGGAAAACCGCGAACGTTGTCTTGGGAAACGCGTTTGGAATTAACGAAGGAATCGTGGTCGACACGCATGTGATTCGTTTGTCGCAACGACTCGGCCTGACGAAACAGAAGGATCCGGAAAAGATTGAGCAGGATTTAATGAAGCTCGTGCCGAAGGAATATTGGACGGAGTGGAGTCACTGGTTGATTTGGCACGGACGGCGCCGCTGTTTCGCGCGTAAGCCGGATTGCGCGAACTGCGAAGTCTTTAAACTTTGTCCGAGCGGCAAGAAATTTTTGCGGACCGGCATCGCCCAGAAACCCGACGCGAATTGAATTAGCGTTCAGGTTCGACCGCTTCAGGCTCGACGTGGCGCATATTCGTGCCGTGGTTCTCCGCTTTCATGCGTAAACGCCTGAATTGACTTTCCAACTTGTCCAATTCTTCGTCAGACAGCTCTTCGAGATCAACCAGCTCGTTGCGCGCCTTTTTCAACGCGCGAATGATCTCATCGAGTTTCAGATGGACCGCCTTGGCATCGCGGTTCTGGGTGTTTTGAATCAAGAACACCATCAGGAACGTGACGATGGTCGTGCCGGTGTTGATGATGAGTTGCCACGTGTCCGAAAAATGAAACATCGGTCCGGTCGTCGCCCAGATGACGATGATAAGAATGGCCGCCGCGAATGCCCAGGCACTGCCGAGAACCGACGAGGCTTTTCGGGCGAAGACGCGAAACGCGTCGCTCACGACGCAAAAGAAATCACGTTCCTCTTCGTGCTTTCTTAATTCTGCGGTTTGCGTTTGATTCACAAGTCTCACTTTATCTTCGCGTTGGAGTTCGAAAGTGCGCGCATCGAAGATGTCGATCCCGCCCTACACATTGGAAACTGGCCGGGATTGATTTTCTCGACAGTTCGAGGAAAATAGAGCCCCGCTAAGGCCATGCAGCACGTCACCGCATTCTCGCGCCCCGAAACGGTCCCGCCGGTGCCGACTATCGTGCCGAAGCGCAATCCCTGGATCCTCGACAGTTGGCGCGATCTGATCCTTTACGTCGGAACGCCGCTTCTCATCATCCCGCTTTTCATGGCCGCGCAAGCGCGGTGGAGCGCGCAGGAAATTTATCTGTTCGTCGCCGCGTTCGGCGCAATGGGCCATCACCTGCCGGGAATGATTCGCGCCTACGGCGACCGCGCATTGTTTGAACGATTCAAATGGCGTTTCATTATCGCGCCGATCTTTCTGCTCTCGGTTTGCATTGGTTTTTATTTTTGGGACATCAAGACCAATCCGGTGGTGATGATTGTGTTCTTGTGGGGCGTCTGGCACGGAATGATGCAGACCTACGGTTTCGGCCGCATTTACGACGCGAAGATGGGCTCCTTCGCGGCGTTGACGCGACGGCTGGACTTCGCAATGTGTGGAATCTGGTTCGCCTCCGGCGTGATCCTTTCACCGGCGAGAATGACCGACACCCTTGAAGGATTCTACGGCTGCGGGCTTCCATTTATTTCGCCGGCCGGCATTCACGCGCTGCAACAGACGTTTTTGGTCGGCGCGATCGCGGTATCGATTCTGTGGCTCGGGAATTACATTTGGATGTGGACCGCGGGAACGCGGCAAAACCCGGTCAAGCTCGCGCTCTTTGTCACGAGCATTGCATTTTGGTGGTATTGCAACAACGGCGTGGCCAACATTCTTGCCGGCATCGCGCTCTTCGAAGTTTTTCATGACGTTCAATACCTCTCGCTGGTTTGGATCTACAACCGCAACCGCGTGGAAAAGGACAGCTCCATCGGCGGATTCATGCGATTCATCTTTCGTCGCAGTGGCGCGCTGGTCGGATTGTATGTCGGATTGGTTTTCGCCTACGGCTCGATCGGCTATTTGAATTCCAAAGTCGGGATGGAAAACCTGACGCGCATCCTGACCGGCTTAGTGGCGGCGTCAGGACTGCTCCATTTTTATTACGACGGTTTCATCTGGAAAGTGCGCGAGAAATCAACGCGCCAATCGCTCGGCCTCGCCGGCGGCACGGCCGACGTCAATCTCGGCGGTTGGGTGCCGGGTTGGGCGGTGCACGGCGCAAAATGGGCGCTCGCGTTCGTCTTTCCGCTCACGGCGATGTGGTTCGGCAAAGTTTATCGCTCGGCGTCGCCGACCGATCGCAGTGGTTATGTTGTTGCCGACTTACCATTCAGCGCACGGGCGCACTATAATTACGGCGCCGAGTTGCAACATGACGGCCGGTTCGAGGAAGCGGAAAAAGAATACAACGCTACGCTTCGATTCGATCCCAACTACATGAAGGCGTACGTGAACCTCGGCTCGCTCTACCAGTCGCGCTCGAAGTTAGATCAAGCGAAGAAATATTATGAGCGCGCTCTGCAAATCGATCCCGCTGCGGGCGACGTGCATTCTGGTTACGCCTATATTTTGGAGCGTCTCGGTAACAGTGACGAAGCTCGCGCCGAGTACGAGAAAGCCGTTCAGATGAGCCCGAAGTCAGCGCGTCTGTTCTACACTTTCGGCGCGTTTTTTCATAAAAGAGGCGAGATCGATGAAGCGATTATGCAATATCGGCGGGCGCTGGAGGTGGACCCTAAAATGATGGATGCTCACGCCGAGTTGGCGAATGCGCTTTTAAGCAAGGGCGATTTCGAACAGGCGAAGGTTCATTTCCTTGAAGCTGCCCGGCTCGATCCCAAGCGCGCGGATGTCCATAGCAATCTCGGTACGCTGTTCTTGCAGGAGGGACAAACGTCGCAGGCGATCATTCAGTACGAAGAAGCGCTCCGTCTGGATCCCAGCCTGACTGAGGTCGAAGAAAATCTTCGCGTTGCGAAACAAAGCGACAACCGGTTTCAATCGCGTCCGCAGAAATAATTTTCTCTGAGGGGCGCACTTCATCTCAATCTCGATGATGCATGGCGAGATGAGCCGTTGCACTTGCCGACGCTCGACGCGCGCGAATGGGGCTCGCGTTTGCGCTTTTGCGCACCGTCGCGTGTGGTTGAGAAATTCTTCGGTGAATTTTCGGAGCGGGTCGCGCCGTTAATGCTCTACGGCTCCGGCGATTTTCATTATTTGAGTGCGCTTTGGCTTCGCCGGGTCGCGCAACCGTTCGTTCTCGTTTCGTTCGATAATCATCCCGACTGGGCAATAACACCGCCGAAGTGGGCCTGTGGCGGTTGGATCAATCGGGCGCTTGAGCTCGAGCAATTACAACACGCCGCGATTTGGGGTTGCGGAAATTTTGAATGCTGGTGGCCGCACAACATTTTTGCGAATCGTTCGGCCCAGCGCACTGGCAAACTCAAAGTCCACCCCTGGGCTGACGATCGGTCGTTGAAAGATCAACAACGTCCCGGCGCAATTTCGCAGGAAAACTGGCGCGAAAAGTTTGACGACTTCATGGCGGATCTTGGTGGAGCCAATGTTTACGTGACGATCGACCTGGACTGTCTGCGCTCGGACGAAGCGCTGACGAACTGGGAGAATGGCCGGTTCACTGTTGCTGACCTTCAATGGGCGCTCGGAAAATTGCACGAGCACGCACGAATTATCGGTGCCGATATTTGTGGCGCGTATTCAGAGCCGAGGTACGCGCGTTGGAAACAGGAATTCGCTTCAAATTGGGACCATCCGAAGATCGAGCCGCCTGATCCCGACAAGCTTCGAAGAACAAACTTTGCCACGCTCGAACAAATTTGGCCGGCGTTAACTCATTGAAACGAGCACGACGCCGGCGGTGATTAGCAAAGTGCCGAGGATCAATCGCGGCGTTAATCGTTCTTTTAACACGAGCGCGGCCAGTAAAGTGATGATGATGATGCTCGAGCCCTGGAACGGATAAAGATAGCTGAGATCGAAATGCTGAAGCAGGCCAAGGTTTAGCAGAAACGAAATTGTCATCACAAGTATGCCAATGCTCAGCGTCTTGATGGTCCGGGGTTTTCGGAATCCAATCTTGCGTGACGACTCCATCGCCCGTTTAAACAACAGCTGACCGGCGATAAACGTGGCCAGCCAAAACAAAATGAAAGCGACGGCGGTCCAATTCATAAACGTTCCTCCAGCTGGGCAGCCGGCTTTGCCACAGTCACCAGGCCGATAATCACCAGCGCGATGCCGCACCAGCGCAACGGCGAAATCGCTTCCTTGAGGATGAGCCAGCAGCTGATCGGCACCAGCACGTCAACCGTCCGCGACAATGGAAACGCGATGGAGAGTGGAATGTATCTCAAAATGTAAAGCCAGATGACGAGGTCCACGATGATGACGGCAATTGCCAGCCACGTGAGTGGTGAGGTGAGAGCTGTGATCCCGATCCACGACCAGCCTCCCGCCGAATCGGCCGTCGCCGTGGCGCCGGCTTTCAATAGCAACTCGTAAACGACGACGCCGATGATGTTCAGCACGAACTGAAACCAGGGATTACGAAAGCCGGTAGGTCGGTCCGAGGTGCGAGCCGCACTGGCAGTGGACTGGCGGTTGACTGGCATGATGTCGATCTTAGCTCGTTAGCTGATCTGCGTTTCGAAATTTCTTCAAGACCGGATCGTGTCGCGTTGGTTCGAGATATTTCACCGCGAATTGGAAAATCGGATTCAACAACGGGTTCATGTGCATCACGTAAAGATCAAGCGGCGCGAGTTCGTGGCCGAGATGCAACTTGGGGTCGTAATTGAGCGGGCCGCTCGAATAATAACGGAGTCCCTGCGCCATCGCCCAGCTGATCACGTCGCGCAGCGTATAAAAATAAAGGTAAAGCTCGAACGCGACGTCGTAATCAAGCCCGAGACATTCGTCATGGATCGTTTCTCCGGAAACCAGACAAAGACTGAAGGCAATGATTTTCCCGGATTGCCGCCAAATAAAAAAACGCGCGCTCTCCGGCATCGTTCGCCCGATCTCAACAAAGAACTCTTTCGTTAGCACCTCGAATTTCATCGGCGACCGCTCATGGACCTGGAGATAGAGCGGGTAAATTTCGTCCACGTAAGCTGTGATATCGGTCACGATTTCTAGGTCGATCTTGGCCGCGCGTTCTGTCTTTCGGAATTTTCGCCTCAGGCTTTTTCGGGACACGTAACCGATCTGTCCCAGATACTCGTCGAAGGTTTTGTAATCGATCTGCAATCGCGTCATCGGCATGCTTGGCACGCGGACAAAGCCGTTCTCGGTCAGCGAAGCCAGCGCCGGGCGATATTTCGCGGGAAAATCTTTCCAAACAACAAGCGACGCCCGTTTCTGTTTTGCGAACGATCGAAGCACCGGAGGCAGCGTTTTTGCGAGCCAGGCCTCGTCCTCGGGATTTATCGCGCCCAAATGTCCGTCGCCGGCGGCGTTCCCAACCATCAAGACGCGCATCGTGAGGAACCGCGGAAATTGTTTCCGAACAAGATCGACAAGCGTGCGAATCTTTCCCGGAACGCCCTCCACCAGGTTTTGCCGGACTAAAAAAATCGGCTGGACCGCGCGGACGTTGCCCGAAAGCTCTTCAAGCACCACGTAGTAATGCTCGAACTGGTTCGCCAGCGTTCGTTCGATCAACTCGTAATAGCGATGGTCCTTGGATTTGCCGGCGAAAGCGCGGATCCAAACGTCGCTGCCTCGCACCGCCTCAAGTCGAACAATTTTGGCGACACCGTCCGAAAACGGAACGGCCAGCTCAACTTCCATCGCGATCTTTCCCGGCCACGCTTTCTATTTTGAGGACGCCACTGCGGATATGGAGGTCGCGTTGCGGGAACGCGAGCTCGATTCCCGCCTCGCGCAGGTTTTTTTCGATCGCGAAATTCAGATCGCTGCGGTAACGCCGTGGCCGGTAACTCATCTCGCTGCTCCAAACGACGAGTTCGAACTCGATGGAGCTTTCACCAAATTTTTCGAGAAACACGCTCGGTTCCGGATCCTTCAGCGTGTGTGGATTTTCCTTGCCGGCGGCAATCAGTGCGGCGCGGACTTTTTCTATGTCGCTGCCGTAAGCGACGCCGATCGGAATTCGAAAACGGACCCGCGGATCGCCGTAAGTCCAGTTCGTCACCGGCGAATCAATGAATTTCGAATTCGGCACGATCATCGTGATGTTGTCGTTGGTGACAATGACAGTGCTGCGCGCGCGAATGTGTTGCACCTGGCCAACAATACCGGCCACTTCCACGCGGTCGCCAATTGTGATCGGCCGTTCGGCGAGAATGACGAGACCGCTGATGAAGTTGCTGGCGATGTTTTGCAGACCAAAGCCAACACCGACGCCGACCGCACCGGCGAAGACGGCCAGCGCGCCGAGATGAATGCCGGCGTTATCGAGAACGATGAAAATGCCGACGATGAGAACGACGTTGCTGACGATCTGGGCGATCGCGTACTGCAATGAGCGATCGAGTCCGCTCTGGGCGAGAAAACGAGTGAAAAGAAAACGTTTTGTTCGCGACGAGAGCCAAAACACCGCGATCAGCAGCGCGATGAGGAGGAAAATTTGGAACAAACTGAGCGCGACCCCGGGCAGCGGCACATTCCACGACAGCGGTATCCCCGCGGCGTTGACCGCAGTGATGAAGAAAAAGACGAGCACGACCAGGCTGAGAATGGTCGTGATGATGGCGATCAGGTTGGTCTCGATCTTCAACCGGCTGAGCAACCGGCGAATGGCGTCGTGTTGGATGACTCTTGCCATTGCAACACCGACGGCGAGCCAAACCACGAACGCGATCAGCCCGAGCAAAGACACATCGCGTCCGAGGACGTGGAGCAAGGGTTTTTGCAGGAGACTGATGTCCATTCTCGTTAGTCTGGGCGCGTTGCGCATTGGCGCAACCGGGAAAGAAAAAACACGGCCGCAGCCGTGTTTTTCTTAAATCAAACTCAGAACCGCTCGACTAACTGGCGGCTGCTTCGCCACCGCCACCAGTCTTGGCGCGTTCTTTAATGTAATTGACAACGTCGCCGACGGTCTGCAATTTTTCCGCGTCCTCGTCCGGCACTTCCACTGAAAATTCCTCTTCGAAAGCCATCACCAATTCCACGATGTCGAGCGAATCGGCGCCCAGGTCCTCGATGAACGACGCCTGTGGCGTGACCTGCTCCGGATTGACCCCGAGCTGTTCGACGATGATGTCCTTGACCTTCTCCTCAATCGTTTTTTCCGCCATAAAAAATTTTTGGGTTGGAGCGCAACGCTTACCCTACGCCTCGCCGCATCGCAAGTAAAAGAATCGCCTATTTTTGCGTTGTCCAGAACCGACAACGCGCTGGTTTTATTGTCGCTTTGGGGTAGAGAACAGCTGTGTCTGACGCACACCTCGATCTCGACGAATTGGTCGATCTGAAAATGCTGCCGGCGTGGGTCAATGAACAACCGACAGCTGAGCGTTTTGCGGATCACCAGGGTGAAGACCAATCCGAACGGCGCGGCCGGGATCGTCGGCCGCGCGATAAGCGCCGGCCCGATCGAAACGGTCCTCGCCGCGAGTTTGCTCGGCCACCATCCGGAGACAAACGGCCCGACCAGCCGCGCCGGCAAGATCATCGAGGACCTTCGCGTGATCGCGATCGTTCTCATCGCCCGACTGGCCCGGATCAGCAGCATGGCAAATATCGTAAAGATCGACATCATCGACCGAATCGGCCGCCAGTCGAAAAGCCGTTGCCGCCGATCGCCGTGAAGTTTTTGCCGCGCGCGACCGCGTTCGATAACGTCGTCGAGCAGATCAAATCCGGCTCGGTTGCGTATTCGCTGTTCGCGCTGGCGCGGTTGTTTCTGGAAAAAGCGCCGCGTCACGATGTGAAATTGATCGCGCCACCGGAAGTTTCGCTTTTCCAACTTGGCGAGAACGGCGCCGTTTCGGTCGATCGCCATTTTGTCGAGCGCAATGCGTTTCGTTTTTCGCAAGCGGACTTTTACAAGGTCAACGTCACCGAGACGGAGCCGATCAAAGGGAATTTCACCAACGTCGCGCGCGATCGACTGAGTGGCACGTTCCTCGGTCCAACCAATCATCACGATTATCAGCGACGCTTGCGAAATCTCTACGAGCAACGGTTCAGCCGGCGGATGAGTTTCGGCGATTTCCAGCGCCAGGTTCAAATCGTGACCGATCCGGCCGAGATCGAGAAATGGAAGGAAGAGGCGCGCAAAGTCACGACCTACTCGACGTCGCGTGAAGAATCTCCGCAAACATTCTCGTCAGCGACGGAAGCGGAACGGCATTTCGAGAAAAATTATTTGGCGGGACTGGTTCGAACGGTTTCAGAGATCGTGGTCGATGGTCCGGCGAGCCGGCGAATGCACGACCGCGTGCTCAACAAAGTGATCGAGAATGCGTGGACGCATGAAACCAGATCGCCGTCGCCCATGATGCAGGAGCTTGCTGCGCGATTTCGTGAAGCCGGTCTCCACGTTTTTCGACATCGCCGCGGAATGTTGTTTGTCTCACCAATTTTTCCGCGCCCATTCACGGAAAAGCAGACGGCCGTTTCATCGCAGGTGCGAACGATTGTCGACGCGATCGCGGCGTCACCGCGGATTGGACGGAAAGAGTTGGCCGACAAACTGATTGTTGATGTCACCGGCGAAGAAGCGGATCGCGCGAAGCTCGCGCTGGCTTCCGATCTTCTCTGGCTCATTTCCGCGGGTCACGTGATCGAATTCAACGACGGCTCGCTCGATCTCCCGCGCGCAAAAACGAAACCGAAAGAAAATGTAGAGACGGCCGTGCCGGCGCCTGAAACAGAATCAAGACAAGAAGCACCTGTGGAGGCAGGCGTCCCGCCCGTAGAAGAGGAAAGAGCAATAGCAGAGATGTCGGCCGCCGAAAAAGAAGCGCGCGTGGAAGCAGGGGCACCGCCAGCTGACGAAACACCTGAAGCTGAGAAAGAGCCCGAAGACGTTGTGGCGGCCGCTGTGTCAGCGGCGGACACCGGCTCGACAGAGTCTCGCCCTACCGAAGAAACCGAGATCGGCGGAAGTTGATCTTCTGCGGAGCACACCCGCCTCGGGTGTTGATTTCGGCGCCTCGCCGAAATCTTTTTGCGAGAGGAAAGTTTGCGATCGCGAGGCGCGTGCGCTCCCCACAATCGCCGGTCCGGCTCGGACCTAAAACGCGCCGGCTTTTTTCAGCGCTTTGTAAGCACCGTTCTTGTTGATCGTCTTCAGCCCGCGCGCGGTTACTTTGACACGGACGAATTTTTTCAACTCCGGCACCCAGATCCGGTGCTCGTGCAGGTTCGGCGCGAACCAGCGCGGCACATTCTTGGTCACGTGCCGGCCAACGCCGCCTTTCTTCTTGGCCATACCGCGGCGACGAATGGTGCTGCCGCGCATTGGCTTCGAACCGGTGATATCACAAACTCTCGACATGGTGCTTGGATGAGGGGCGCACAAGATGCCGCGCGCTGCCGGATTGTCAAACGATACTTGAACGAAACGTGTCCATTTTCGTCAAAACTTGAACTCGCGTAATCCTCAGGCCATGTGCAAGATCGACATCACCATTTCAAGTAATGCAAAAGAATAAATTGCGAATCGGAATCGTCGGCGCGGGCGGCATCGTCAAGACGCGGCATTTGCCCGCGCTCAAGAAAAGTCCCGACGTCGACATCGTCGCTGTTTCGAACTCGACCTACGAGAGCAGCGAAAAGTTTTGTAAGGAAAATCTGCCGAGTGCCACACCGATGGCGAACTGGGCCGATCTGCTCGCGTTGCCTGATCTCGACATTATCTGGATCGGCACACCGCCCTACATGCATTCGGCGGTGACGATCTCCGCGCTCGAAGCCGGCAAACACGTTTTCTGTCAGGCGCGCATGGCGATGGACCTGGCCGAAGCTGAAGAAATGCTCGCGGCGTCGAAACGTTTTCCCGAACTGGTGACGATGCTTTGTCCGCCGCCGTTCGGAATGCGCGCCGATCTGTTGATCAAGAAACTCCTCGCTGAAAACTTCCTCGGCAAACCGCACGACATCCGGATGCAAAGTTTCAACGGCCAGTATTTGAATCCGGAAGCGCCGGCCCATTGGCGGCAAAAGATCGAGATTAGCGGGCTCAACGTGCTCACCCTCGGGATTTATGTCGAAGTGATGCAACGCTGGCTCGGTGACATTGTCGGCGTGTACGCCCGCGGAAGGATTCTGAACGCCGACCGGCGCGGTTATCACGTGATCGTTCCTGACATGTTGAATGTGCTTTGCGTTTTCGAGAACGGCGCCGAAGGCGTGCTCGAATTTAGCGGAGTCCATGCCGGCGCACCTAACGATCGGCTGCGCATTTTCGGCGACCGGGGTGCGTTGCTTTACGATTTCACCAACGAGCACGTCCGGAGCGTGAAGTACGGCGGCCGCGAGATGGAAGAGATGACTGTTCCAAAAGAATTGGTGACCGAGTGGAGTGTGGAAAACGATTTCATCGCGGCGGTGAAATCAAAAGGCCGCAATCGTCCGCGACCGAGTTTCGAGGACGGCGTCCGCTACATGGGCGTCGTCCAGGCCGTGGCCGACTCCCGGGCTCGGAACGAATGGGTCGCGATTAAGAAATAGTCTTTTCTGTCATCCCGAACGGATGTGAGGGACCTCCCACAAGGTGATTGATCACGCTCAGTAATTAGCGTGATCCACGCTTCGACTGCGAGATCCTTCGCTTGCGCTCAGGATGTCGGTCTCAAGCCGCCGGAAGGTTTCTAAACCGCGGATTACGCGGATAACACAGAAGTAAAAAAATAATTAGGAAAGTAGGAAATTTTTTTGTTTATATTCTGTTTCCTGCGTTCTTGTTTTCCTGATTCGAATCTTGTTTGGCGGCTAGGTAGGGGCGATTGCCTCAATCGTCTGCATTCACTTAACCAACCCCGGGATCGCGGCTTCGTCTGCAGTCTCTTTCTTCCCCCAGAGATGGAAGGTGTAAGTGAAGACGATGTAGCCGAAGACGCGGCGCGGATCGTCGTTGCTGAAGTAAATCGCGGGATTGAATTGGAAATCGCGCGTGAGATTGCAGGTGAAGCCGATGGTGGATGAATTTTCCTTACCGCTCTGAAAATCAACCTGGACGCGCCAGGTTTTGTTGAAGTCGTAAGCGTAGCCGAGAATCACTTCGTTCTTATAGCCGGCGTGAATCGCGCCGATCATTCCTTTATTGTGTTCCCCGTAATAGCCGGCCTCGATGTACGGCTGCGGATCGACATTGAGATGCGGCGACCAGTTTATGAAACCAACCGACAACAAATACGGTTCCGTCCTCAGAATCCCGAGCTCGGTTGCTAAAATCCAATCGTCTGGTTGAAATCCACGAAAGACCGCGATTTCGGCCCACTTCGTCAGGCCTAACTCTGATTGGATTTCGTACGGGTTCGCAATTCGTTTGTCCTGAATTTGCAGACTCTCGGAGAGGTCACCTTCCCCCTGCAGATCCGGTGTGACGATTTGGCTGAGGCCTTTCGTGGTAGCGTGCGCCGACGGAATCTGGACGGCCAGAAACACGGCGATTAAGGCAAGAGCGGTACCCGATTTCATCTATCCATTATTTGTTGGTGGCTGTTTGTTCACCGACAATCCACGCACTAGTCGATGTTTGGCCCTGGTTGGTCTTTAGCTCTTCTGGCCGGGTGGGAAAACTAAATCCACGATTTTTTTAGGAGCCAGACTTTCACGACCTGAGTTAGCGCGACATAACAAACAAGCGTGACCAGCAAAAGCATCCAAAACAGTGGCGGCAATGGAACAAAACCCAGGAACGTTGCCAATGGCGAAAATGGAAGATAAGCCGCGATCGCGATGATGATGACTGTGGTTGTTGTCAGCTGCCAGCTGGCTCTGGATTGGATGAACGGGATCAAGTTCGTGCGAATGACGTGAACGATGAGCGTCTGCGTCATTAGCGATTCGACGAACCACCCAGTGTGAAAGAGTGCCGCGGCGTAGGTTGCGTCCGGTTCAGATGTTGGGGGAAAACGCCAGGCCAGCGCGACTGGCGCCACCAGACCGAGATTGTTGCATTTAAACACGAACCACATCATTGCGTAAGTCGTGTAATCGAAAATCGAACTGATCGGTCCGATGAAGACGATGAACTTGGCGATTTCGCCGATGTTCCATGGGCGCGGCTTGGCGACTTGGAGCGGGCCGACATTGTCAGTGGGAATCGGCACTTGCGAAAAATCGTAGAGCAGATTGTTCGTGAGCACCTGGATCGGCGCCATCGGCACAAATGGAAACCACGCACTTGCGCCGATGACGCTGAACATGTTGCCGAAGTTCGAACTCGCGCCCATGCGAATGTATTTCAAGATGTTGACGAACACTTTGCGGCCTTCGAGCACGCCTTCTTCCAGGACCATGAGGTTTTTCTCTAGGAGAATCATGTCGGCGGATTCTTTTGCGATATCGACCGCGTTATCGACCGAAATGCCCACGTCGGCGGCGCGCAACGCCGGCGCGTCGTTGATTCCGTCGCCGATGAATCCGACGACGTGACCGTTCTCTTGCAGGGCTTTTACAACGCGCTGTTTGTGCGAGGGCGAGAGCCGCGCGAAGACGTCCGTTGTTTCTACCGCCTTGGAAAGATCGGCGTCGCTCATCGACTCGACCTGTTTTCCCAGCAAAATCTTTTCCGCGTTAATACCGACCTCGGTGCAAACTTTGCGCGTCACCAGATCGTTATCGCCGGTTAACACCTTCACGTTCACGCCATGCTGGCGTAATGCCGTAATCGCTTTGATCGCCGTTTCCTTCGGCGGATCAAGAAACGCGATATAACCGGTGAGCACTAGGTCGCACTCATCGGTTTTGGAATAGGCCGGCCGCTTTTCGACTTTCTTCGTCGCGATCGCGAGCACACGCATTCCATCTTCATTCAGACTGTTAACCTGTTCGAGAAGGTCGCCCACGAGAATGGGTTCCATGTCGAAAATCTCGCCTTCACTTTCGAAGTGGGTACACTTTGTAAACACCGCTTCCGGTGCGCCTTTGGTCAGTAATTGGCATTCACCGTTTCGTCCCTCGACCACGACCGACATCATTCTTCGCGAAAAATCGAACGGTATTTCGTCGAGCTTCACATATTTTTCGATGCCAAGCTCGCCGTGCAATTCCGCGTGCTTGAGCACAGCGCGGTCCAGCACATTCTTCAGTCCGGTTTGGAAATGGCTGATGAGATAGGCATCGCGTAGCACTTCCTCGTTTTCCTTTTTAAAAACATCGACATAGAGCTCCAGGATGACCCGGTCGATGGTGAGTGTGCCCGTCTTATCCGTGCAAAGCACGTTCATCGCGCCGAAGTTCTGAATCGAGTTCAGCCGCTTCACGATGACCTTCTTGCGCGACATCGCGAGTGCGCCTTTCGACAAACAGACCGAAACAATCATCGGCAGCATTTCCGGTGTCAGCCCGACTGCCACGGCGAGTGCGAAAAAGAACGCTTCTCTCCAATTATGTTTCGTGACGCCGTTGATCAGGAAAACCAACGGAACCATCACCATCATGAAACGAATCATCAGCCAGGTGAACTTTTTCACGCCTTTGTCGAAGGCGGTTTCGACCTGCCGACCGGTCAGACTGTGCGCGACTTTTCCGAAATAAGTATGCCGGCCGGCTGCGACGATTACCGCCGTGGCCGAACCGCTCTCAACGCTGGTGCCGAGGAAACAGAGATTGGTGCGCTCAATTGACGAAACATTTTCGCGAGCGTCAGCTGCGTCATGTTTTTCGACAGGCAAAGATTCGCCGGTCAACGTGGCTTGGATGAGGAAAAGGTCCTTTGCGGAGATCAGGCGCACATCGCCGGGAACCATGTCACCCGCGCAAAGCTTCACGACGTCGCCGGGCACGAGCTCCCGAAGCGGGATCTCTCTTGTCTGACCAGCGCGCACGACGGTCGCAGTGACGGTGATCATCGCCTTCAGTTTGGCCGCGGCGTTGTCAGCTTTTGTCTCCTGGACGAAGCGCAGCGACAATCCCAGAAAAACCATCAACATCATGATGGTCCCGGCTGCAGAATCCCCCGTCGAGTAGGACAAGACCGCGAGGACGGTGAGCAAGATTACCAGCGGATTGCGCGCCGATATGTAAAGGCGATGGAGCCAGCCTTCCTTTTTTTCGTAGGCAACTTCGTTTGGTCCGAAAATTTCCAATCGGTCCACTGCTTCCTCTTCACTCAAGCCATTCGGCGATGTCTTGAGACGTTGAAGGATTTCTGCAACGTCCTTTGTTGCGGCTTCGTGAACCAACTCCGCAGTAAGGTCGCCGTTAGGCTGTTTTACGGCGTGCATGGGCGGATCAGACGGCGGCGTATCGTTTCAGAACCGTTAACAGAGACTGCAGATGGCGACGGCCCTCTGATTGAGTCGCAGCGTTTTCAATGCACTCATGCATGTGCGACTCGATCAATTCTTCACTGAACGATTTCAACGCCTGTCGCGCAGCCACGACTTGCATGAGAACATCCGAACAATCGGTGTCGGTTTCCACCATCTTCTCGAGCGCTTCAATCTGACCTTTGATCTTCCGCAAGCGCACGACGAGGGCTCGCTTTTCTAATCCGGGACGAATGTGTTTCGATTTCATGGGAAAACTCCAAATCGGTTTAAAACGACGTTGCTCTCAAATAGGGTATGGGGGTATATAGTACTACGGAAAGGTAAGCAACCAGATTGAGTGAAATGATCGCTCTCACTTCGGTTGGCGCAGAACCAAGCAACCTCCAAGTTCAGGCTCGGATCCATCGACAAGAGTTGCGTCGAAGAGTTCGTCGAATCCGCCGGACGCTCCGTCGCCGGATTCGGATTCAGCGGGAAGACGCAATCATCAGCTACCTGTCGGCCAGGCGGTTTCCACCGAAATCTAAAGAGGCTCTAATTCTCCGTTTGCTCGCTCAAACCGCTGTCCACCGCACAAGAAAACTTGAATCGGTGCTCAATCACCTGTCCAAGGCAACCAGACCGCAACCGAGAAGATGGTTACTTGACTGGAGATGCTTCTACGTCGCGCATGTTCCTCGGTCGTGGCTGCTTCTGTGGCTCAAACACCACAAGGATTGACAAACATCGATCGGCTCAAGGCCGATCATGTCACAGCAATGTGCCGCGAAGAATGAAGAGGGCGACGTTAAAATAAATCACCAGCCCAGTCACATCGACCAGCGTGGCGACGAACGGCGCCGACGACGTTGCGGGATCGAGTCCGAGACGGCGCAACAGAAACGGAAGCATCGCGCCGCCAATCGTTCCCCAGGTCACGACGCCGACGAGCGCGAGGCCGACCGTGGTGGCCACAAGCCAGTGATACTGTCCGTAATCGAAGATGTGGAGGTACTGCCAAAGACTGATTCGGAAGAAACCGATCGTTCCTAGGATCAGGCCTAACGCAAGTCCGGAAAGCAGCTCTTTGCGCACAACACGGAACCAATCACGCAGCGTCAGTTCGCCGAGCGCCATCGCGCGAATGACGAGCGTGGTCGCCTGCGAGCCGGAATTTCCGCCGCTGGAAATGATCAGGGGCAAGAACATTGCGAGAATCGCAGCTTTCTCGATCTCGCCATTGTAACCCTGCATCGCGGTCGCGGTGAGCATTTCGCCGAGAAAGAGAATGATCAGCCAGGTCGCGCGCTTCTTGACCATTCGTAGAAACGGAATCGTTGTGTAGGGCTCGTCCAACGCTTCCAAACCGCCCAGTTTTTGGATGTCTTCGGTCGCGGCTTCTTCGGCGACGTCGAGCATATCGTCACTGGTCACAATTCCGACGAGCACGCCGTTCGAATCCAAAACGGGCAGGGCAGCTCGGTCGTACTTACGGAAAAGATTCAGCGCTTCTTCCTGCGTGTCGGTCACCTTGAGCGAAACGAAG
>Ga0210406_10003111_pt1 | contig 18398 bp, 19 predicted proteins | sample IncBWC30MmetaG_FD_155454 | JGI IMG/M metagenome (GOLD analysis project Ga0210406, IMG submission 155454) | Forest soil microbial communities from Barre Woods Harvard Forest LTER site, Petersham, Massachusetts, United States - Inc-BW-C-30-M | ecosystem: Environmental > Terrestrial > Soil >... | reverse complement strand
ATGCCGTTTCTCGAGATGTACGACCATGTGAAGCAGCTGCAGCCGAACTGCCTGATGAGTGATTACAACCAGGGCAGGTTTCCGGCGCCAGCCCTCTACTACACCGATGTGAAGCAGTATGAGCAGCACGCCGGGCAGACCATTCCGGCCGGAAGCGAGGTGCCGTCGCAGTCGGCAACCACGCTGCAGAGCGATTGGTTCTGGAAGCTGGAATATCCGAGCCAGGAACTTCGCTCCGCCAAGCAGATCGTGGAAGAATGGCTAATCCCGTTCAATGCGCAGCACTGCAATCTCATCTTGAATGTGGCGCCGAATCGGGAGGGGCGGTTCGACCCGAATGCGGTGGATCGGCTTGCTGAGATCGGGCAACTCTGGCTCGATCGGGTGCCCGCGCCACGGCTCGCAGCCGCACTGCAGATCATTTCATCAAACCTTGCGTCGGGTCGGCCCCCGTACGCGAGCAGCTCCGCCGATACATCGGGACCGGACCTGGCAAACGACGATCGGCCAGGAACGTACTGGCAGTGCGATGACGGGCAAACGTCGGGGTGGATCGAGATCGATCTGCGCAAGCCGACGAGCTTCAACACGATTGCAGTCCTCGAGCCGACCTACCTGGGGGACTATGGGACGGAAAGCCGCATTGCTTCGTATCGCGTGGAAGCGTGGAGCGGGGGGCAGTGGAACGAGGCGCTTGCTGGCGAGTCACCCACAAGGATGGTTTACCGGGTGAACCAGACCTCCGCGGAGCGCGTCCGCCTAAGCGTTCGAGGAAGGGGCAAGCCGCCGGGAATTGCGGAGTTCGGGCTCTATGCGGAGCCGGAGCGCCGCGTTTCCCGTTCGTAAAGAGGCCAACATGCTGTACGGCGCTAGTCGCAGAACGCGGAAATCAAGTGGAGAATCATCAACTGAGAACTCAGTGCAGTCGGCCACTGCGGCCTGACATCGCTCACCTTTTCAATCATCTCCCGCTTGGGTTCTCTTTGTTTTCGAGGCTACCGTGCTGATTCTCTTGGTCAGAGGGTTCTCTTTGCCGTCCCGAAACGGATCAAAAATGTACACTTTTGAACAGACAGAGCCATATGCACGAGCGCATCCTTCGAACGATCCGGTAACTTCGTCATAAGTTGCGTCAGACTCACGATAGTTAAATCGTCGTAAGGGCCTGAGGTTGGCAGGAGGCCACAATGATCCCTACTGATCCCCCGTCCAAGAAAATGATCCTTTGCATCGATGAGGATGCCGCCATCTTGTGCTACGAGAAGGCGCTGCTCGAAAGATCTGGTTACGAAGTTCTTACCGCATCTTCGGCACAAGAAGGACTCAAGGTTGCGATCACGCGCAAGGTTGATGCAGTCCTCCTCGACTACGAGATGCGGGGGATGAACGGGCACGAAGTTGCTTCCGAAATAAAACTCGTGAAGCCGGAACTGGGGGTCATCCTATTGTCCGGGCACGAAGTCCCAATGCAGGCGTTGGCTTTGGTCGATGCTTTTGTGCCCAAACTTGAAGCCAGCCAACAGTTGTTGCCAATGATTGCTGAGCTTTGCAGCCGCAATCAAAAGGCGAAGCACAGGCAAGAAAGCGTTTAGCGCATAGATTCAGCGATACATAGACCCCGGCCCTCTCCCCTTTGAGCCGCTTGCGAGAAGTTCCGTGCTTGTTTCGCCACCACGCGAAGGGAAACTTCAATGAAAGCTGATCTCAAATTGAAGCGCGCACATGCGGAAGATGCGCTGCGTGCCTCCGAGGCGCGGTACCGTCGTCGCAGGCGGACTGCGAACGCCAACAGGGTCTTTAGCCCCTCAGTTTCCTTATCGAGAACGGAGAGGATGAACTGACATGCTGAAAGCTGTGAGGGAGTCGGTTCACAGAATGACGAGCCATCTGCAACTCATAAGCGGCTACTTGGAAATGGAGGACTACACCAGAGCGCTAGAGAAAACCAAGGAAACCATGAACGAATTACACGCACTGGCCACGAGTCTCTCGGGACTGGCGAACGTGGGGATGACCGTGCCGAAGGACGGGGCGGTCGTGGTTCCGCACGGCTCCACCGTGGTGAGCTACGAAGATGTGAACGTGGATGTTGGCAGTAATGAAGTGCGGTCAGTTGACAAGAACGAAGTACGCGCTGGCTACGGCAACGATAATCCCAAGACCAAGTGAGGACTCGCGAACAATGAGCGCAGTCCAGCACGCCACACCGGTCTGCCCGCTCTTTATAATTAGGAAGTGGAAACAGTTGCAACAATCGGAAAGCAATTGCTCGCGGTCACTGGTCAAAGTTCCTCCTCCAGCGCTCACCGACTGGAGAAGTCGTGAGGATAGTTTCTACTCCGGCCGCAAATGGCGACCACAGCCAAATTGTAGGTAGACTCCGGCAGACGATAACACAAACGCCCAGAGGGCTTCTCCATCACGACACCGCCGCCTCTTCAGGCATCGTTGTTTTGACTGCGTTGTTTTGACCACCTTGCTTTTCTGATGCGACGTGGAAGGCAGAACTTTAGGTACCTAGTTGTCAACTCTTTAGGTCAAATAACACAACAACCCCGTTACAATACCTATATGAATGATGTGAATCGACTTAGGGGCAAAACTTTAATGCAAATTAATAACTCCAGGAAAATCCCTCTGGCAAGGAAAACAACGGTACGCATCGCGGTGATCGACAGCGATCCGGTTCGATTTGTCGGGTTTCGGGCGTTGTTGAGTGCGGAGTCGGATTTTGAACTCGAGTCGGTTGCGCTGGCTGAAATCGGCACAAATCACGAAGCAGACGTCGTTCTGCTCGGCAGTCATCCCGGTAAGAGTGTCATCGACGTGCTGACTACCGTGAAGGCACTCTGTCCGCGTCTGGATATCATCGTGACAGGATGTCACCTACATGACGCTGCAATTCTGAATGCGATCTCGGCCGGGGCAAAGGGCTGTGTCGATGAGGCTGCGTCGGTCGGCGAACTCGTGCAGGCGATTCGAACCGTGTTGATGGGATCGGTTTGGGCTCCAAGGCGAGTTCTCTCGATGTTCGTTGATCAGGCATACCGATCCTCGGAGCATGGTGTATTTGCGAACCGACGACCGTTCACGAGTCGTGAAAAGGAAGTGCTTGGGATGCTGGTGGCGGGCTGCTCTAACAAGGAAATCGCGGCTCCTCTCGGGATCGAGGAGCGCACGGTAAAAGCACACGTAGCCAAACTTTTGCGAAAGGTTGGAGTTTCGAATCGCGTGATGCTCTCGGTACATGCGATTACACATTCGCTGGTCCCATCCAAAGCTAATTAACAAAGTAATCCGTGTCTCGGGATCGGGATATTGAAATCGAGGTCGTATTCCCCAACTTGAAACACCGGGGTTCAGGCCACATCAGCAATTAGTGTAGATCGATTCAGCGTGCCCGATGAATTACGGCGCCAGGTCTCGGGCAGCCGACCGTTTCCGCCACCGCTGGCCCTGCACATTGCCAGTTCCAACCGACTCCAGACTCCAAGTCATCAAATGGGCTGCGCAAATGGTTCTTGATCATTTGTTCACCGGTGCCCACGATCTTGCCAATTTCGTCATTGGTCAAGCCTTCCCAGATCAGAATCGAAATCTGACTTTCCGTTGGGCTGAGACTCGCGCAAGGTGTCGTGACTGCCCTGTCTCCTCCGTAAACACAGCGAGCCAACTTCACCGGTTTACGTCCAGCGGAGATTTCGGCACGCAAAAACAGCGTGCGAAGGTGATGTTCACGGTACACAGACCGATGTTGACTTGCTCTCCAATTTCCTTATTGCTACATCCCTGTACGAGCAAGTTCAAAACTTGCTTATCGCGCGGCGTGACGTTGACTTGTTCGAGATTGGTCATGATTTGTTTCTCTAGTACGCCGGCTAAACCGGTGAGGTGTAGTGAATGAACGAGTCATACGAATGTAACGTAGCGACCCACATTGGCCCTAAGTCATGCGGAGCTGCCCGCGATGAGAGCCTGTGAAAATGCTCGCCTATGATGAATAGAATACCCTGTTGATCGAGGAGCCACGGTGGCGCACACAAGCCGCCCCAGCCACTTGCTATCACTCGGAAGGCTGCGTTCCAGTGGCCTCCAGATTGCGCGTGGCCGTTCATGGATCGCAATCGGACAGCGACACATAGGACGATCTTGCTTTGCTCCTTGGGCTACGCCGCCGCTGCCACGCCAGCAACATTGGTGAAACTCTCCATCGCCTGTGTCAACTGGGAGTCCACTTCATCCGCAATTGTCATGACATCCGGTAACAGCAGGCTGAAGTCCAGCGCACTAAGATTTCTCTGCAACATCCCGAAGAGGGTGACTTGCAATATTCGCGAATCGTGCACCAACATGGCAGGAGTGTAGCCTTGCAACTTCCGCATCTTGCCATGGGCGACGGCAGCGGCGGAACCGATGGATTCGCTCTCTTCTCCGGGGTTGTGGGGTCCTCTCAGGCGCACAATGAGGTCTTCAATCAGTTTCGGAAGATATCCAGTGCGCTCTTCGTCGCTAAGAGAAACGGAGCTGAGTTCTTTGTTCTTTTTGACTTTTGCCAACCAGTCGTCGACGATCAGGCTTGTGCAACGCTGTAATATCCCGGCCACTCGTTCCTTCGGCGTCGAGACAGAAGCTTTATGACTGAGCAGCTTATCGTGGACGAGATCAGCGAGTTTCTTAGTCTCGAAGGGCTTCACGATGATTTCGTCCGCTTCCAGAAGGATCGCGTCCATAGCACTCTTCACATCGGGGTAGCCGCTGACCAGCAGCGTAAGTGCTTTCGGTTGAATGTGGCGCATCGCGGTAATCACTGCAAACCCGTCGCTAGGGTTTGGCATGTGGAGATCAGTGATTAGAACACCGAAGCTCTGTGTTGTGATCAGTTTCAGAGCCTCTGTCACGTTGGCGGCAGCGACCACGTCGAATCCCTTGTGTGCAAGGGTGGCCGTCATCATTTCGCGAATGGCTTCGTCATCATCCACAAGCAGAACCTTGTGGGAAACACGGGGTTCGGTCGGAGTCATACGCCACCGCCTTCTCTTCACGAACTAACTACAGTGTGACGTACGTGCCTCTTGGAATATGTTCAAAAGTGTACAGTTTCAGAGATATCGCAGAGCCGCAGGATGGGTGTTGTTGATGGCAGACATGCAAGAGCGAGCCAGCTTGCGCTTCTTGGGGTCAACGGCGCTCCGGTCGCAGAGCCGCTCCGGGACCTTCGTACACACACCCCCATCGCCGTCTCTGTAATACCTGATGTAAAATCCGTCTGAGCGTTTAACAACAGAGCCGCTTTGCTCACGCAAGCTTAAGCAGCGCAACGAGTTCGGTCTTGGTCATGGCGAGGATCATGCACGATCGGACTGATCGGACCAAGACAACTTTGGTCATCAAGAAGGTTGTCTGTAAGCTACTGAAAACAGGTTGTTTCCAGACGGGCGCGTAGCTCAAACGGATAGAGCATCGGATTTCTAATCCGGCGGTTGCAGGTTCGAATCCTGCCGCGCCTACCAGTTTCTTTGCGATTCTCCAAACGGGGGAGTGGCGGCATGACCTGGCTCGGCCGCACTTTAAACTCTGGCCTTGCGATGCTCGCAGCCTGCAATGTTCAGGCAGGAGTCTGCCAGGCGGAGTCGCTCTACTGGCTTTCCGCCGAGAATGTGCGATTCAATAATTTCTTCGATGTCGGCTTCAGTCACGTGTCCGTACCAGACTGCGTCCGGGTAGACTACGACGTTCGGACCGTGTTCGCATTGATCAAGGCAGCCGGATTGATTAGCGCGGATTTTACCTTTCAGCCCGTGCTCGGCTAGGCATCAGGCTGCCTTGGGCACCGAAGCATGCTCAGGCGCACCGAGCTCTGCGTCCCAGATTCCATCGAAGTCGACGAAATATCCTTGCACCTCCATGCCGGGAATCGCAGTCCTCAGGCTGGCGGCAGCGCGGTGCAGTTCGCGCTCGTGATGGATCGCTTCCGCTGCCGCGTTTCCGCCGAACCTTCCGGCAAGACCACCGTAAGCGCCGCAATCGGAGTGGAGCATGAGGACCACGCGCCGTGTCCCATGCAGCCGCATGGACTTGCGGATCTGCTCCAGCACGAATTCGCGGTCGGTTTCAAGTTCTGGAGAGGCCATGCACTTGGCACCGCCAGCGATTTTGATGGGATCGGAATATATGATGCCGATCCGCTTCAGGAACTTTCGGAATCCGAGCTCAAAACGGTTGTCAAAGCACCATAAGATGGCGGCGTCGCAATGATATTTCTCACGCGGAGCATCGAAGTGAAATACCTTTCTCAAAGAAACCTCCTCGAGGATACAAATTTCTTATGTCATCTTACCGTGCTCCTTCGCCAGGCGTCATCCCGCGTGTGGACGTCAGGTCCCCTTCGACTTCGCTCCGGGCAGGCTCTCGCTCCGCCCGAAGGGCGCCTGAGCTAAGGATGATTCCCACAACCAAGCTGGACGCCAATGCCCAAACCGGCTAACCGGCCTGAAGCGCGTTGCTATTCGCCGTGGTGTCACGATAAGATAACTTGTACACGTCTTCTCCGCTCCGATCCCAGTAATTTTGTGTGCAGTCATCCTGGCGGGCAAAGAGTGTGCGACCCCCGGGTGCAGGGCAGATATCTGCCTGCTTGAATCCCCATATCGGAGTTGGGAATTGCAAAGAGGTAAGACTGCGGTAATCGTGGGCGCCCAGTGGGGCGATGAGGGCAAAGGGAAGATCGTCGACGTGTTGTCGGAGAACTTCTCGGTGGTGGCCCGTTATGCCGGCGGGCACAATGCCGGACACACGGTCATCATCAAGGGCGAAAAGTTTATTCTGCAACTTGTGCCGTGCGGCGTGTTGCGCGCCGGCTGCCGCAGCGTGATTGGCAATGGCGTGGTGCTCGATCCCATTGCATTTCTGAAAGAAGCGGGCGCCTTACGCCAGGCCGGGGTGACGATCGACGGTCATCTGTTTGTTTCCAACCGGGCTCATGTGATCCTGCCCTATCATCGCATGATTGAACTGGCGGCGGAGAATGCGCCGGGACGAGTCAAGATCGGGACCACGTCACGCGGCATCGGTCCGGCCTACGAAGACAAGATGGGGCGTCGCGGCCTGCGAGTTTCCGACCTGCTGGATCTACAGCTGCTCAAGAAGCACATCGAGAATGCGGTGCGCGAGAAGAACATGATTGCACATGCGCTTTTCAACACCGAACCGCTAGACGCCGACAAGATGTATGCGGAGTACGCCGATGCGGCGGAAAAGATCGCGCCCTTCGTTTGTGATACGGCAGTGCTGCTGAATCAGGCACTCAAGAATGGCGAATCGATTCTGTTTGAGGGCGCGCAGGGCACGATGCTTGACATCGACCACGGGACCTATCCGTTTGTGACGTCTTCGAGCGCGACATCCGGCGGCGCAGTCATTGGCACGGGAGTTGCGCCCAATGCCATCGACTCGGTTGTCGGAATCACCAAGGCATATTGCACGCGGGTGGGTGAGGGCCCCTTTCCCAGCGAAGACAAAACTGATGCGGGGAACAACCTGCGCAAACGAGGCAAGGAATTCGGCGCCGTGACTGGCCGTCCGCGGCGTACGGGATGGCTCGACCTGCCGCTGTTGCGGTATTCGGGGATGATCAACGGTACGTCGTGGCTGGTGGTGACCAAGCTTGACGTGCTCGATGAACTGGCCGAGATTCCGATCTGCGTCGGCTACAAAATTGACGGGAAGGCTAGTTCCGATGCGCCCGCACAAGCCTGCGGATATGAAAAGATCGAGTGCATTTACAAAAACCTTCCGGGTTGGCGCACTTCGACGGAGGGCATTACCGATTACGAGAAGTTGCCTAAGCCGGCGCGGGAGTATTTGGCATTCGTTGAGAAAGAAGCGGGTGCGAGGGTTGGCATGATCTCTACCGGTCCGGACCGCGGTCATACGATCCTGGTGGATGAATTCGTTTCGGAGTTGAAGACAGCCGCGAAAAAAGCTTAGAATCGCTTCCCCGAACGTCCAGCTAGAGGAGAAGGAGCGAAACGATGGTGGTATTGGCAGTGACCTGGATGGCGAAAGTGGGGCACGAGGCCGAGGTTGCCGCACTGTTTGAGAAGTTGACCGAACAGTCCCGCAAAGAGCCGGGTTGTGCGATGTACCAGGTGCATCGGCACAAGACGGAGCCGCGCCGCTTCTTCATCTACGAGCAGTACAAGGACGATGCCGCGCTGGAGGCGCATCGCGGCGCGCCGCATTTCTTACAACACGCCCGCAAAGATTTACCCAAGATTGCCGACCGCGTGGAAGGCCATCTGTTTGAGCCGCTGGGATAAGTTGTGTAGTTAGCTTGAGGGGGCGCGAGCGACTCGCCCGCGCTTGTGTGTGAAACCATTGTCCGGGAAGTCGATCACTTCACTTTGTCGATCATCAACTCGCCACCTGAAGCGTAGCTCTCCTTTGAAACCTCGTTGAAGGCTACGATAATCGCTTCCCGCCGCGCGCCCGCTTCTTCCACCAGTGCATCAGTGATGCGCTTCGCGATCTTGCGTTTCTGATCGGCGGTGCGGCCTTGCAGCATGGTGATCTGGACTACGGGCATCAGACGACTCCTCTAGCCCGACGTTCCAGAAGAAATCAGCCCAAATCGTGGGATAAATATCTGATTTATTTGACATATGACAAATTTTACCCTGTGGAAATGTTCCCATGTAATTAACATCATTTCCCTTGACTAGTATCGGCTATTATGCATAATAGCTCCCATGTACATCGAGACCGTCCCCAACCGCAACTCCCCGCCCGCCATCCTCCTCCGCGAGGGCTGGCGCGAAGGCAACAAAACCCGCAAACGCACCTTGGCCAACCTCTCCGATTGGCCCCAGGAAAAAATCGAGACCTTCCGCCGCTTGCTGCGCGATGAACCCTTAGTCGCTCCCCACGATCTTCTCTCTACGCAAAAGACCCTGCCGCACGGACACGTCGAAGCCATGCTGGTGGCCATTCGCAAGCTCGGCCTCGATAGCATGATCTCCGCCAAGCCCTGCCGCGAGCGCGATTTGGTCCTGGCCATGATCGTCGAACGTTTGCTCGATCCCTGTTCCAAGTTGGCCACCACGCGGCAGTGGCATAGTACGACGTTAGCGGAGGAGCTGGGGGTAATGGAGGCCACCGAGGACGATCTGTATCAGGCCATGGACTGGCTGTTAGAACGACAACCGCGCATCGAGAAAAAACTAGCCACACGCCACCTCCGCGAAGGCAGCCTGGTGCTCTATGACGTCAGCAGCAGTTATTACGAAGGCCACCATTTTCCGTTAGCGCAGTACGGGCATGATCGGGACGGGAAGAAAGGGCTGCCCATCATCGTCTATGGCCTGCTGACCGATGGCGACGGCTGTCCCATCGCGGTCGAGGTCTACGCCGGCAACACCGGCGATCCCACCACGGTGGTGGATCAGGTGAACAAGTTGCGGGAGCGGTTTGGTCTCTCCCGGGTCGTGCTGGTCGGAGATCGTGGCATGCTGACTCAGCCGCAGCTTGACAAGCTAAAAGCTCATCCCCAGATGGGCTGGATCACGGCCTTGACCAGTGTAGCGATTCGCGGTTTGCTGGCCGAGGGATCTTTACAACTCTCATTGCTCGACGAGAAGAATCTGGTCGAGATGCAATCGCCGGACTATCCCGGAGAGCGGTTGATGGTGTGCTACAACCCTTTGCTGGCGGAGGAGCGGAAACGCAAGCGGGAGGACTTATTGTCAGCGACGGAGAAAGCGCTGGCGGGAATCGTGAAACAAGTGGAGCGCCGCAAGAAGAAACTGATGACGGCAACCGAGATCGCTTTCAAGGTAGGCAAGGTGCTGGGGCGTTACAAGATGGGCAAACACTTCGCGCACCAGATCGAGGATGGGAAGTTGAGTTGGTCGCGGCGGGTAGAGAGGATCGAGCAGGAAGCGAAGTTGGATGGGATTTATGTGATTCGCACCAGCGAGACGGCGGAGCGATTATCGGCGGCGGATACGGTGCGCGGTTACAAGAGTCTGGCCCAGGTGGAGCGTGCCTTCCGCAGTTTGAAAGGGCTGGATCTGCTGATTCGTCCGATTCGCCATCGCACCGAGGAGCGAGTGCCGGCGCATATTTTCCTCTGCATGTTGGCCTACTACGTGGAGTGGCATCTGCGGCGCGTGTGGGCACCTCTGCTGTTTGAGGACGAGGAACTTCCCAAACGGCGGCAACAACGAGATCCGGTTCTGCCACCCAGCATCTCGGAATCAGCCCAAGCCAAGAAACTCACCCACCAGACCGCCGACGGATTACCGGTACAGAGTTTCGCTACTCTGCTTTCGGACTTAGCCAGCCGCGCGCGTGTGACCTACAGCTTGAAAGCGGATAAGTCCAGTCCCACGTTTCAGCAGGTGCCGCCGCCCACGCCACTGCAGGCGAAGGCATATGAGTTGCTGAATCTGTTGCCAGTAGCAGGAAATTGAATTTTGAATTATCTCTCAGCGAATCAGCAGAATACTGTCTGAACTCATCTGGAACTTCGGGCTAGGATAGTTCCAGTTCCACCAACACGATCGAATTCATGTTCCTGCAGAACACGCAAGAGAGCGATCTGGGTCTCGGCTACCTGGATTGCTTAGACTACCGCTGCCCGGTGCAGTTCGATCAGGCGCGCCGCAAGAAAGCTCAAATACTCTTCCATGCCCTCGCCGGTCTTAGCTGAAACTTTAAGTACCGGCATGCCCGGGCGTACAGCCTGAATGTTGTCGTACGCGGTCTTCCAGCTGAATTCAACCGCGACTGCCAGGTCAACCTTAGTGACGACTGCCACATCCGCGCTGTTGAAAATGGTCGGGTACTTGAGCGGTTTATCCTCGCCCTCGGTTACCGAAATAAGCACGAGACGGAGATCTTCGCCCAAATCATAAGAAGAAGGACAAACCAGGTTTCCAACGTTTTCGATAAAGAGGAAATCCAACTGGTTGAGATCCCACCCTTCCAGCGCGCCTTGGACCATCGCCGCCTCGAGGTGACAGAGAGTTCCGGTCGTAATCTGCTTAACTGGGGCCTGGCTCCGCGCCAGCCGCAACCCATCATTTTCGGTGGCAAGGTCCCCGACCAGAGCGGCCACGCGGTAGTTTGGCCGGAGAAGAGTGAGGGTCCTTTCGAGGAATGCGGTCTTCCCCGAGCCGGGGCTCGAGACCAGGCTCACGACAAAAACTCCGGCGCCGCAAAAGCGGTCGCGAAGCGCGCGGGCCACTACATCATTCTGCTTCAGCACATTCTTGCGGACTTCGATCAAACGGGGTTCGGGGCGCATTCCTGTATCTCCAAGGCAACTACTTCGAGTTCCCTGCCCTGCACGATCTCAGAGCACGGAGTGCCGCATTCCGGACAACAAAACAACTGTACAGAGCTGAGAGGGCGTTGTGCCCGGCAACTGGGACAAAAGATCACCACGGGAACCTCTTCAACCGCCAGGCGAGAACCTTGCAGTGGAGTATTCTCGCAGGCCATTTCATAACAGGAGAGAAGTGCCGCTTTCACCACGCCGGAAAGGGCCCCCAGCTTCAAGTGCACAGCATCGATCTGAACGCCGAGGCGCTCTGCCTCCTCCTCGGCTAGTTCGACGATGCTCATCGCAATAGAAAGCTCATGCATAGGTTGGCTCGCTGGTGTGTGCGTCGGACTGCTGAATGGTATCGAACTGACCGAACGCCGCCAAAGCTCCCTGGCCCAGGCTGATGCCTCCGTCGTTGGGCGGGACTGCCTGATTCGTCCACACCTGCAGCGGTCCGCTTGCCAGCAGAGACTTCAAATCTTCCATCAGCAACTCGTTCTGAAAGACTCCTCCGGAGAGAACAACCGTATCCAATCCGTGACCGCGAGAGATGACATTCAAGGCATTGTGTAAACCCTGAGCCATTCCCCGCTGGAAGGATCGCGCGATTTCCCTCATGTCCCTCCCCCGAACCCGGTCTTCGGCCACGGCCTGGAGCAGCGGTCGAAAATCGAGTTCCCTGCCAATGAAGGGGAAGGGATAGGCTTCCGTCAAGGACGCGCTGCGGGCGAGTTGCTCGAGCCACATCGCGGCCTGTCCTTCGAAAGTCACCTCACGGGTAAACCCGAGAAGCGCTGCAGCGGCGTCAAACAGACGCCCCACAGAGGTTGTAGCAAATGTGCGCACGTCTTTGCGCACCAACTCCATCGCCTTCTGGTATCGCTCGGGAAAAGCGAACGGACCGGCAAGCACGTCTGGCAAGCTATCTAGCTGGGCAAGGAATCCAGCCGCCGCCTGGACTGGGTAGTGCGCAGCAGCGTCGCCGCCGGCAAGGGCTGCGCGGCGCAAATGAGCCACACGCTCAAAACCTTCTTGCACGCTGCCCACAAAAATCTCACCCCCCCAGATCGATCGGTCGTCGCCGTATCCGGTGCCGTCGAAGCTTACGCCTACAACTCGTCTCGTCCACTCTCCCCGTTCCGCAAGCACAGATGCCACGTGTGCGCGATGGTGCTGCACCGCGTGGCCTTGTGAAACTCCGAGGGTTGCGGCGTGAGCCGTGGAGAGATATTGCGGATGAAGATCGTGCACCACAAGCAGTTCGTCGAAGCGGACTTCGTACATCGAGACCATGTCCTCGATGATCTGTTGAAATGCATGGAGCGACTGGTAATGATCCAAGTCTCCAATGTGCTGGCTCACAAAGGCCTGGCCGGCCACAACCAGCGTGATCGTGTTTTTCAGGTCGGCGCCCAGCGCAAGGACAGGGCCCTCGGCAGGAAGTGACGCAACAGCGCCCGGAGAGTAACCACGGGCGCGGCGCAGGACTACGGGACCGAAAGCCCCGGCCCGCGCCACGGAGTCGTCCACTCGGCGCGCGATCGGCCTCTGCCCAATCAGAAACGAGTCCGCGATTCCCGCGAGACGCTGCAATGCGTCTTCGTCCTGGTAAGCGATCGGCTCACTCGACCGGTTCGCGCTGGTCATGACCAGTATTTCCGGAGCGCCGGCCGCGAACAGCAAGTGGTGCAAAGGGGTGGAAGGTAACATCACTCCGAGTTCGATATTCTCCGGAGCGACCCCGCTGAGTTCGATTCTTGCCGGCGCGAGCACGACTGGACGGGCGACCGAAGTGAGCAGCGCTTCCGCTTCAACAGAAAGCTTGACCAGAGTGTGAACCAGCTCACTATCCCGCACCATCAGGGCAAAGGGTTTTTCTTTCCGGTATTTGCGATCCCGCAAAGCCGCGACGGCTGCCGGATTCCGGGCATCGCATGCCAGGTGGTACCCGCCGAGTCCTTTCACCGCGAGAATTCCGCCAGCCCGAAGAATCTCGGCCGCCCGACGAATGCTGGCTTCACTTCCACCTGCGGTTTCATCTTTGTTCGGTTGGAGCTGCGGGTAGAGATAGTAGCCGGGACCGCAAGCTGGACAGGCTACGGGCTGGGCGTGAAAACGACGATTGCCGGGGTTGGAGTATTCCGCGGTACAGTAGTCGTCGAGCAGCCAATCTTTCATGGTGGTGTGCGAACGGTCATAAGGGAGTGCCAGCACGACGCTGTAGCGTGGCCCGCAGTTGGTGCAGTTAATGTAGGGATACAGGTAACGCGGATCGGCTGGGTCGAAGAGTTCTTTCAGGCACTCATCACAAACCGGCAGGTCCGGTGAAATGCGAACTGTCGGGCGCTCCCGGCCTTGGCTAGTCCGGATTGTGAATTCGTGCAGGCCGGTTGCCTCTGCAGGCCGCACGTCGATTTCCGCGATACAGGCGGCGGGTGGCGGCTGAGATTTCAAGTCCCGAACAAAAGCTTCCAGCCCGGTCTCCGCGCCTTCGAGATGGATTTCAACACCCTCCTCCGCATTCAGCACCCATCCCTTCAAGGTATTGGCGCAGGCCAAGCGATAGACAAAGGGACGGAATCCCACCCCTTGCACTACGCCCCGAACTCGGATGGAACAAGCGCTGGCCATTAGGTTGCTTAGGTTGTCTACTCGTCCGCTTTATTCGTCCACAATGCAGCCGTGACCTTGCCATCCCACCTGGACTACCTTGCCGTCCTCGACCAGGATGGGCACGGTGCGCTGGCCACGCGCGATCTCGCGCATGCGTCCCCGCGCCACGGGATCGGCTTCAACGTCGTACTCCACAAACTCACTGCGCTTCCACTCCAGCCACTCGCGCATTTCGTCGGTGTGCGGGCAGCGAGCAGTTCCATAGAGCTCAAGCTTGGCCATGGTTCAGCGCCTCCAACGATTCCCGCATGACATGGTAGATGGAAGCCTGCACTTCCTGAATGCGAGGGATATAGTCGCAGTCCACTACCACAGGAAAGTCAGCCAGGCGCTTGCGCTTGATCTCGCCTCCATCGTAGCCGAGCAGCGCCACGGTCAACATATTTCGCTTCCGCGCTTCTTCGAGCGCCATGATGATGTTTCGCGATCCGCCGCTGGTGGAAATGCCGATCGCAACATCTTCCGGACGGGCCTGCGCAATCAACTGGCGAAGGAAAATTGCATCTGTGCCGATGTCGTTGGCAACGGCCGTGATATTCGCAGGCTCCAGGGAGAGTGAGATCGCGGGGATAGATTGATAGCCAGGCGGCGGGAGCACGCAATCGATAGCGAAATCGTTGGCGTCGGTCGCAGACCCTCCATTGCCGAAGAGAATGAGCTTGCCCCCGCGGCGTAGACGCTCATGAATCGCTAGCGTGGTGTTACCGATTTGCTCGGCTTGTTCCCGCGCGACTTGCGCGCGCAGCTTGGCATCATCGTGAACCTTCATCAAGATGGAAGATGTTACTTCGGCCACAACATCGCTGGTTCCCTGCTTTTCCGTACCGAGAAATGGATAAAGGAATCCGGAGTCGCCCACCTGAAAGCCCAGTTCGCGGTGCTCGAAAAAAACGTGTACCGTCTCCCAGAGCGTGTGATAGAGGACCTCGATCATCTCCTGGTGCATGAACGGGTCGTGCGTAGCGGCATCCACGGCATAGGAACCTTCAACACCAGGCAGAGCAAAAGTCATCGCATCTTTTAGGCGAGCTTCCTGAATCGTCGCCCAAACTTCAGGATCGCCCTCCGGGGGACCGAATCCCATGACGATATCTTCAGGGCGAAGGATAGCTTCGAGCCACGGTCGAAAGAGGACCGATAGATCCAGCGCGGGCAACGCACGCTTGCCCACGATCACCGGATGAACGAACTCCACAGATACATGCTGGGCATCCGTGGCATAGGGTCCGCGCCCAAAAGCGAGCAATCGCCCTCCGCGCAGGAATCGTTCGGACATCTCGCGGCACGCCTCCGCCATGCGAGGCGCCTCGCGCGAGAAGAAATCTTCAAACAATTGGTTACGCTCGAGCAGGCGCTCTTCGATTTGGCTGGCGAGCTTACATGCAGTTGCCATAGCATCTGTATTAGCAAATTCTTGGCAATGGATCGCCGACTAGCATATCTACGATTCGGCTGCCCCCGTAAAGGGTTGTCACGAGCACCGTGCCGGCAGGCTGTTCGCGAACTTCGCCAATCACTTGGGCTTCACCTCCGCCCGGCGCCAAGCTCAATGCATGGACGGCGGCGTCGGCGTACTCGGGAGAGAGAACCGCAAGAAACTGCCCCTCATTCGCAATGTGCAGCGGATCCAGCCCCAGTAATTCACAAGCTCCCCGCACGGTATCGCGCACCGGAATCTGATCTTCAAAGAGAACCATCCCCAGTCCGCAGTCGCGCGCCAACTCATTGAGCGATGTCGCAGCACCGCCGCGAGTTGGATCGCGCATCCAGCGGATGCCCGGCCCGGCGGCGCGAATAAGAGCTTCGACCAGGGGGAGCACAGAGCGGGTGTCAGAACGAAGATCGGCTTCGAGATCAAGCTCACCGCGCGCCAACAGGATGGTGATGCCGTGATCGCCGATGGGCCCGGAGAGCAGAATCCTGTCGCCCACGCGCACCGAGCGAGGATCGATGGTCACCCCATGAAGGAGGCGGCCAATGCCGGTCGTAGTGACGTACATCTGGTCCGCTTTGCCGTGCTCGACGACCTTGGTGTCCCCGGCAGCAATCCGCACACCGGCGTCCCGCGCGGCCTTTGCCATGGCTCGAACTTCGGCTTCGAGAACCTCGGTAGGCAGCCCGGCTTCGAGAACATAGCTGACTACGAGCCCTTCTGCCCTGGCTCCGGAAACCGCGAGGTCGTTCACCGTACCGTTCACCGCAAGTTCACCAATGGAACCGCCGGGAAAGGTCAGCGGCTTGACCACAAAACTGTCGGTCGTGATCGCAACTCTTGTGCCGTCGATGTCGACCTGCGCGGCATCTCCGAGTGGTCCGGGCGCCGGGCCAAAAAGCAGGGGAGCAAAAAGGCCTTCGACAAGCTTGCGGCTGGCTTTGCCTCCGGCACCGTGCGCCATCTCGATTTGCGGATCGCGGAAGCGGACGGGTGCGGATTCGGCAACTGCGGCGGCCGGAGCGCTCAGGCGATCGAGCTCAGACTTACCATTGCTGCCTTGCGGTACTCGTAGTTGTGATAGGCGGCGCATGATCCTTCCGATGACACCATGAGTGCACCGATCGGATGCTCCGGCGTGCACTCCCGGCCAAAAAGTTTACACTGATGCGGCTGCAGGACGCCCTTCAGCACCTCTCCGCATTGCGCCGCTTTAGGATCGGTCACTCGAATGCCTGGAACCGCGAAGCGTTGTTCCGCGTCCCATTCGGCGTACCTGTCGTTGATGCGCAGTGCCGACTGCGAGATGAATCCCAGACCGCGCCACTCAAAATAAGGGCGCAACTGGAAAACTTCGGCCATGGCACGAAGCGCGGCTCGGTTACCTTCCCAGGGAACAACGCGCTTGTATTGATTCTCCACCTTAGCCTCGCCCGCCTTCAACTGGCGCAGGAGCATGACAATGGATTGCAGCATGTCCAAGGGTTCAAAGCCCGACACCACGATCGGTTTGCGTTCGTTCCGGGCGATCCACTCGTAAGGACGGCAACCGATGACGGTCGAAACGTGGCCGGGACCGATGAAGGCGTCGAGCCGCATGTCGGGAGAGTCGAGGATGGCACGAATCGCCGGAATGATGGTGACGTGGTTGCAGAACACGGAGAAATTGCGGACGCCTTCGGCCTTGGCGCGCATCATCGTAAGCGCGGTGGAAGGCGCGGTGGTTTCAAACCCGATGGCAAAGAACATGACGTGCTTGTCGGGATTCAGCCGGGCCAGCTTCAGCGCATCGGAAGGCGAATACACAATCCGAACGTCCATACCACGAGCCTTGTGCTCAAGCGGGCTCCCCTGAGTTCCGGGCACACGCATCATGTCGCCGAAAGCAGCGAAGATAACATCCGGCTGCTGCGCGATGGAAAGACCATCGTCGATTCTTCCCATGGGAAGCACACAGACCGGGCATCCGGGGCCGTGGATCAACTCGATGTTGTCCGGAAGTATATCTTTCAGGCCGAAGCGATAGATGGCATGAGTATGTCCGCCACAGACTTCCATCATGCGGTAATGGCGTTCCGTACCGGCGAGGCGGCGAATCTGGTCTGCCGTCTTCGAAATCAATTCGGGTTCGCGGAACTCATCGACGAATCTCATGCTGATCCCTCCCTTGCGGGCTGGGACACGAGCGGGCCTCAATTCACATCCTCCAAGCCATATCCCTGGACTTCCTGCATGGCTCCATCGATCTCTCCCAGCATCCTGAGCGTGCTCATCTGGTCGGCGGCATCCTGCTCGCTAATCTTGCTCATGGCAAAGCCCACGTGAATGAGTACCCAGTCGCCCGGCGCTGGCTTGTCGTCCTGCAACAGGCCCAGATCAATCCTGCGCCTCACGCCGACTACATCCACAAGCGCGGAATCCTGGTTATCGGAAGAGATCTCGACGATCTTCCCTGGTATGGCTAGACACATGCGACATCCTCCCGCAACCTCATGATTCGCTCCATCTGGATCCATCTTCGAAAACCTTTGCCGCGAGCGGCTTACGCCTGCTTGCGCGCGGAAATATCGAACGACAGCTTGAGCTCATCCTTCAGCTTCACCGTACCCCCAGCCGCGGAAACCGGCTTGATTTCGTAATCGCTCTGGCGAAGGGAAAACTCCCCAGCGGAGCGCACAACCTCACCTTTCACCGTCACTCGCGCGGAAACCGGCTGACTGCGCGTGACCCCGTGCAAGGCCAAATCTCCGTTCAACTCGACCACATATAGACCTTCGCCCATCTTCTGAATCGACGAAGATCGGGGGCATTCATAAATGATCTCCGGGAATTCATCCGTCTCGAGAACCTCGTCGTGCATTCTGCGTTCGATTTCCTGGCGGTCCTCGGCGCTGATGTCGCCGGTCACCGCCAGCGAGGCCGCCTGGATCACGATCCGCACAGACGAACCCTCCGGAGTATCGGAGG
>Ga0210406_10003110_pt1 | contig 18400 bp, 18 predicted proteins | sample IncBWC30MmetaG_FD_155454 | JGI IMG/M metagenome (GOLD analysis project Ga0210406, IMG submission 155454) | Forest soil microbial communities from Barre Woods Harvard Forest LTER site, Petersham, Massachusetts, United States - Inc-BW-C-30-M | ecosystem: Environmental > Terrestrial > Soil >... | reverse complement strand
CTGGCGCAGCGCCGCGAGGACGAGTCTTCCGAGCATGAGTAAAAGCTCAGAGGTGCGCGAAGTACCACTGACGTCTTCACCGCATGCGCGGCCACCCGCGCCGCTGTGGGCATCGTTGACGGCAACTTTCTTTGGCACCGGTTACTTGAAACCCGGGCCGGGTACGTGGGGATCGTTGGCGACGATGCTGCTATGGGCAGGCATCGCTTACCTGCTGCCGGCTGACTGGCGCGTGCCGGTGAGCGTTGGGCTCGCCGGGCTGGCGGTGGGGGTTGGGATTCCGGCGGCGACGCTGGTGGCGCGGGCTTCGGGATTGAAAGACCCGCAATTTGTGGTCATCGACGAGACTGCCGGACAACTGATCACGCTGATCGGCGCGCCGCTCGGTTGGAAAACATTTTTAGCGGGCTTTATACTTTTTCGAGCGTTCGACATTACGAAACCTCCGCCGGTGCGGCAACTGGAAAAGCTGCCCGAGGGAACGGGCATCGTGGTGGACGACGTGGGCGCTGGCGTTTACGGATGGATCGTGATGCAGTTGCTGCTGCATTTCGGTGTGTTCAACCACTAGGCTGGAACTGGCGTATTTCGCAGAGTCGAGGTAATGGGAATCTCCGACCGCATTTTGGGAAAGAAGAGCAACAACTCTAAGCCTCACATTGAGAGTGTTTTTCCCCCGGCGGCGCTGGCCGGAGGAGAGATCCGGATCAATGGGACGAGCCTGCGTCCCGCGGAATTGAAGCGACCGCGCGTGCAGTTTGGCGAGGTGGAGGGTGCGGTTGTGATCAGCGCGGACGACTTTTTGGTGGCGCGGGTTCCCGAGGGCGCGAGTTCGGGTCCAGTGGTGGTGGCTACCAACGGGCATGTGAGCAACGCGCAGCCGGTGAAGGTGGCAGTGCAGATTGCCGACAACTTGCATCCAGTCACGAACCCGGCGCTGGATGCGGAGGGGAATATTTACGCGACGTTTTCCGGATCGCGTGGACAGAAAGTCCCGGTATCGATTTTCAAGATCGATACCAACTATGTGGTGAAGCCGTATCTAAGCGATCTGATGAATGCGACCTCGATTGCGTTTGACCGTAAGGGCGAGATGTATGCATCGTCGCGAAACGACGGCACAGTGTATAAAGTCGCCACGAACGGGACCATGACAACGTATGCCGAAGGCATGGGCGTGGCTACCGGGATTGCGTTCGACACCGACGAGAATCTTTATGTGGGAGACCGGAGTGGAACGATTTTTAAAATCGCCCGCGACCGGCAGATTTTTGTGTTTGCGACGCTGGAACCGAGCGTATCGGCCTATCACCTGGCGTTCGGGCCGGCGGGCGATTTGTTCGTGACCGGACCGACAACTTCGAGTTTTGACACGATCCATCGGATTGACCAGCACGGCGCGGTAACGACTTTCTATCGAGGGCTCGGACGTCCGCAAGGATTGGCGTTTGATGCGCAGGGAAATTTGTATGTCGCCGCGTCGCTGGGTGGGCGGCGCGGGATCGTGAAGATTACGCCGGCTGCAGAGGCGTCACTGGCTGTTTCGGGTCACAACCTGGTTGGGCTTGCGTTTGCGCCGGGACGGTCAGTCGTGTTGGCTACAACGAGCGCCGTGCACCGGCTGGCCTGGGAGGTTCAGGGCCTGCCGCTGATTCCCCAGTAAAGCCTATTTCCTTTCTAACACTCTCTCCTAAGCCCTTTCTCGGCCAAGAATTCCTTTGACTCACAATATCCTGGGAAGCGCCTCATGCGACGCTCGCGTTTCGGGTTTCAGGTTTCTGATGTGCCGCCGCTGACGGCGGGAACGATCGAGATCTCGGATCCAGCAGGGACCGGACTGGCGAGCCCGCCCGTGTAACGGACGTTTTCGTCTCCTATAAAAATGTTGATGTGTTCGCGCACTTGTCCTTGCTCGGTGGCGACGCGGTCTCGCACGCCCGGGTAGACTTTCCAGAGAGCCGCAAGCGCGTCCGCCAAAGTTGCCGGTGTGTCGGCGATCTCGACGCGGCTTTTGCCAGCGGTGAACTCACGCAACGCGCCAGGAATGTGAAAGAAAACTGGCAAGCTTCACCTCTTCGTGCGGCGCGTCTTGCTCTTTGAGGCCGGCGATTGACGCGAAGGTGTGGGCTTCGGCTTATGTGAGATGGGCGCGTCGGCCGCAGGGTCCTCGACCACTGCACTCCGGACACAGACCACCGACGGCAATCCTTCGAGAATCTTCTCCCAGCTTCGTCCTTCATCGCGCGAAGCAAAGAGCTGGCCGCTGCGAGTGCCGAAATAAATTCCAACCGGATCGAAGCAGTCGGCAGTCATAGCGTCTCGTAGGATCGTTTCGTACGCGCTTTTCTGGGGCAAGCCACGCACGAGGGGTTCCCAGGAGGCACCGGCGTTTCGAGTGCGATAGACGCGCAAGCGGCCGTCGCAGGCGCAGCGAAACTGGTCGGACTCGACTGGAACGACATACACCCAGTCGGTATTTCGGGGATGTACGATCATGGCAAAACCAAAATCTGAAGGCACGCCATTAGCAATGTCGATCCAATTCTCGCCACTGTTGTCGGAGCGATATAAGCCCCAATGATTTTGCAGGAAGAGGCGCTCGGGGCGGCTGGGATGCATGGCGATTTTGTGGACGCACTGGCCGAACTCGGGATACTTGTCAGGCATGAACATGGCACGGACACCGCGGTTTTGTGCAGTCCAAGTACTCCCGCCGTTGTCGGTGCGATAAACGCCGCCGGAAGAGATGGCGATGTACATGCGCTGTGGGTTGCCCGGGTCGAGGACGATGGTGTGCAGCGCCAAACCGCCGTTACCCGGCATCCAGCGTGGACGGTGTGGGTGATCAAACAGACCACGGACTAGACACCAGGTTTCACCGGCGTCGCAACTCTTAAAGAGCGCGGCGGGTTCGACGCCACAGTAAAGCACGTCGGGCTCTTCGGGACGGCCGAGCGTGATCTGCCAGATGTTCTTCAAGGACAATCCGGTGTCCTGGGGAAATCGAAGCGGGGCTTGTTGCGGGTTGGTCCAACTTTTTCCGAAGTCATCGCTGGAGCGCAAGAGCGTGCCCCAGTAACTCTGCGTTGAAGCCCATATGCGGTGTTGTCCGGCGCGCCCGTCGTAGGCCATCGCGTAGACGTTGTGGCCATGAAAATACGGACCGCCGACTTCCCAGCGGGAGCGCTGCGCGTTGGAGCGGAGGATGAATGCGCCTTTGGTGGTTCCGACTAACAGAAGGAAGTCGCGCTTGCGGACCTGAGCGTGGCGCACGCTGTGCAACATGGTGGTTCTGGGCGGGCCCACGTCGGGAGCGGGATCCGAGGAGACGATGGCGCCAGACTGAAGGGCTTCTAGAGCGGCTTGGACTTCGGAGGCACGTTGATAGCGCTGCAGGGGTTCCTTCGCCAAGCAGCGCTGGATGACGGCCCACAGGCCCGGTGGCACGGGAGGGCCGAGTGGAGCCGGAATCTCACGTAGGATGGCCGAGCTGATTTCGAAGCCGGTGCGGCCTCCGAATGGCAGGCGGCCGGATGCCGATTCGTAGAGTACGACGCCGAGGGCCCATAGGTCACTGCGATAGTCCGCAGTTTCGCCGCCGAGAATTTCGGGCGCCATGTAGGGCAACGTGCCGCTTACGCTGGAGACACCCTCCATGGTGGCGAAGGAGCGGGTGGAACCTTCGAATATGCCGCTGCCGACCTGACGGGCAAGGCCGAAATCGAGGACTTTGACGAGGCCGTCGGAGGTGACAACGATGTTGGCGGTCTTCAGATCGCGGTGAACGATCGCTCGATCGTGGGCGCGAGCGAGGGCGCTGGCAATCTGCGCGCCGTAGCGCATGACGGAACCCGGGGGCAGGCCCGCATCCTGGCTGAGGGCGCGGAGAGACTTGCCCTCGATCAGTTCCATTACGATGTAGAGTTCGCCGTCGGTCTCGCCAACTTCGTGGATTGTGCAGATGTTGGGATGCGCGAGAGAAGAGGAGGCGCGCGCCTCGTGGAGCAGACTCTGGCTGGCGGAAGAATCGAGATTGGCGTCTTTGTTTACAACTTTGATCGCGACATCGCGGTGCAAGACTTCGTCATAGGCGCGATAGACAACTCCCATTCCTCCTTCCCCGATCTTGGCGACAATCCGATAATGACCGAGTTGCTGTCCGATCACGCTCCCAACCTTTCACGCCCATGCTAGGCCGCACGTCGGACTTGCGTCAACGAATTGCAGACGGTATGCGAATCGAAACGCGAATTCGGCCGAACGCACGGATGAGGGGTTGGGCCGCCTAGCATCATTTACACTGCTAGCGTGAACGCGGAGATTATCGCCATCGGGTCGGAGCTGCTGACTCCCTTCCGAAAAGACACCAACTCGCTGTATCTGACAGAGAAACTGAATGTGCTGGGCGTGGCGGTCAAGTTCAAGACCGTGGTGGGAGACGATCGTGCGGACCTGGTGGCGACTGCACAGCATGCGCTCTTCCGGTCAGACATCGTGTTGTTCATGGGCGGACTGGGGCCTACCGAGGACGATCTGACGCGAGAAGCGGTGGCCGAAGCGCTTGGATTGGAATTGAAGCGTGATCCGGAAGTGTTGCGGAAGATCGAGGAGCGATTTGCTTCGTTCGGGCGGAAGATGACCGAGAACAATGCGAAGCAGGCGGATGTGATTACAGGCGGTGTGGTGCTTCCGAATCGTAACGGGACAGCGCCCGGGCAATGGATTTCAGGCAAGTATGAAGGACGGGAGCGGATCGTGATTCTGCTCCCGGGGCCCCCTTCGGAATTGAAGCCGCTGTTCGATGAGCAGTGCTTTGAGCGGCTGCGGGGGAAGTTGCCTCCGGCATTTATTGCGACGCGCGTGCTTAAGGTGGCCATGCTGGGTGAGTCGGCGGTGGATGCGCGCGTAGCGCCGATTTACAAGCGGTATACCGATATACAGACCACGATTCTGGCGGGCGCGGGCGACATCCAGTTCAATCTGCTCAAGCAGAGCGATTCGCAGACTGAGGCCGAGGCGCGCGTCGAAGAGTTGGCGGGGCTGATTGAGGATGAGTTGGGCGATGCGCTGTATTCGTCGAAGGGCGAGTCGCTCGAGCAGATTGTTGGGTACTACCTGCAGATGCGGAACGCGACTTTGGCGGTGGCGGAGTCGTGCACAGGTGGGATGGTGGGGGCGCGGATTACATCGATCTCCGGGAGTTCACGATATTTTCTGGGCGGGGCGATCGTGTATTCGAATGAATTGAAGACGAAGTTTGCCGATGTGCCTGCGAGCATTCTCGCTAAACACGGAGCAGTGAGCAATGAAGTGGCGGCGGCGATGGCGGAGGGAATTCGCGAGCAGACTGGGGCGATGATCGGGCTCGCGATTACGGGGATTGCGGGGCCCGGCGGCGGGACAGTGGAGAAGCCGGTGGGGTTGGTTTACCTCGCCGTGAGCGGAGAGAGTGGCACGGAGGTGGTGGAGCGAAAATTTCCGGGGGACCGGCATCGGGTGCAGATGTTTGCCACGCAGCTCGGGCTGGATCTGGTGAGGAGAAAGCTGATGTAGGCAGTTGCCAATTGCCAGTTGTTAGTTGTTGTCAGCTTGCACTGATCGCAGATTTCGAATGCGGGTTTTCAGATTTTAGCCTTCAGATCTGATTTCAGGTTTTAGATTGGTCTGAAGGACAGACTTGGTGATCGTCATTCTGGATTCGCAATGAGATTGTTTGTGGCGTTGGATATTGAAGAGGCGATTCGGGAACGGATTGCGCGGTTTGTGGAGGGCGTCCGGGGGTTTGCGCCGGACGCGCGGTGGGTTCGGGCTGAGTCGTTGCATGTGACGTTGAAGTTTATCGGCGAAGTGGCGGCGGGGGAACTAAACGGGATTCAAGGGGCGCTGGTTGGCGTGCGCAATGACGCGCTGCCGCTCGAGTTTCGCGGATGCGGGTTCTTTCCCAATCCGAAGAGTGCGCGCGTGTTTTGGGTCGGGATTCAAGGGGGCGAAGCGCTCGCTGGACTAGCCGGATCGGTGGATCGCGGGCTCGAAGCGGTGGGCGTACAGCGGGAGAAGCATGCTTATACGCCGCATCTGACGCTCGCACGTGGGGCCGGTGGATCGGGGGCACCGCGGTGGCGGAAGGGCGATGGCGAGAACTCGCAGTTCGCGAAACTGCAGCAGAAGCTGGCGTTGCTAACCGCGGAGTTTGGTACGATGACCGCCCGGGAATTCTTTCTTTACCAGAGCCAGCTTTCGCCAAAGGGGTCGCGCTACACGAAAGTGGCCCGGTACGGGCTTGGATAGACCGAGCCGAGGCGGGCACAATCGCAGGATCACCACTGTGTGGCTAAAGGACGAGGCCCATCGACTAACCCTTCTCATTCATGAATCCTTACATCATCACGGCAGCGGGGAGTTATCTGGCGGGCTCGATTCCTTTCGGGTATCTGCTGGTGCGCTTGGTTCGCGGCGAAGACATTCGCCAGTCGGGCAGCGGAAATATTGGCGCGACTAATGTATCCCGAAAATCGCCCGGGCTGGGCTTGCTCACATTGCTGCTTGATGCACTGAAAGGATTGATCCCTGTGATTCTGGCAAGCCGGGCTTTCAGTGGAACGGAGGGGCTTCAGCTTGGAGCCTTGGCGGCGCTGGCGGCGATTGTCGGCCATTTGTTTCCCGTATGGCTGAAGTTTCGCGGTGGTAAAGGAGTGGCCACCGGTTTGGGCGCCTGGCTCGGGTACGCGCCAAAGAGTGTACTGGTGATGGTGTTCGTATTCGTTGTGATGGTGGCAGTGTTCCGGTACATATCTCTGGGATCGATTACGGCGGCGGCGATTTTTCCGCTGGCAGCAAGGTGGCTCGGCGACGATCATGGATTGCCACTGGTGCTGAGTTGCATGGCGGTGTCTTCCCTGCTGATCATCGTGAAGCATGGGCCGAATATCCGGCGACTGATGGCGGGGACGGAAACTAAGTTCCGACAGGGATCGAAATGACCGACATCGCGATCATCGGAGCGGGCGCGTGGGGAACGGCGCTGTCAATGGTGGCGGCGCGCAAGGGCGGACACCGGGTGCGGCTGTGGGCGTTCGAAGAAGAAGTGTGCGAATCGATCCGCGCCCGGCGCGTGAACGAAAGGTTTCTGTCCGGACTGACGATGCCGGAGGGAGTGGGAGTCACGCGCGACTTGGGCGAGGCGGTCGCGGGGGCAGACATGGTAGTGAGCGTGATGCCGTCGCACCATTGCCGCGGTGTTTTTCGCGGGCTGGCGCCGCACCTGCGGCGGGAGATGCTGTTCGTCAGCGCGACCAAAGGGATTGAAGAAGACTCGCTCTTGCGAATGACAGAAGTGGTCGCCACAACGATTGAATCGGTGAGTGGATTTCGTCCCCGGATTGCGGCGTTGAGCGGGCCGTCGTTTGCGCGGGAAGTGGCACGCGGAGATCCGACAGCGATCACCGTGGCTTCCGAGGATGCGGAAGTGGCGCAGGCGGTACAGATTGCGCTGAGCGATCCGCGGCTTCGCATATATACGAATGATGATGTGATCGGTGTGGAATTGGGCGGGTCACTGAAGAATGTGATCGCGATTGCGGCCGGAGTGTGCGACGGACTTGGCCTGGGGCACAACTCGGCGGCAGCCCTGATCACGCGTGGACTGGCTGAGATGACGCGGCTGGTGGTGGCTTGTGGCGGCCGCAGCGAGACGATGGCCGGTCTCGCGGGACTGGGCGATCTGGTACTGACCTGCACTGGAGGGCTGTCGCGCAACCGGAGCGTGGGTGAGCAGCTCGGCAAGGGGAACAAGCTGGCGGACATCATCGAAGGGATGCATGGGATGGTGGCGGAGGGCGTGCCAACGACGAATGCGGCGGTGGGTCTCGCGAAGCGGCACAAGGTCGAGATGCCGATTACGGAGAGGATGTGGGAAGTGCTGCACGAGGGGAAACCGCCCGCGGAGGCGATGCATGAGTTGATGACCCGCAGCGTGAAGAGTGAAAGCGGAGCCCGGGTCTAGACTTCAGTTAGCGTCTGAAGCGCGCTTGTAATGACCTCTACCTACGATTCCGTCCGCAGCTCGCGGTGGCGGTCGAACCACCAAGTCCACAAAAGCAGAATCGGAATGATGATTGCGGAGGGCTTCGCGATGTCGCCCATCACGTCTCTGGGCGGCGCACTAAAGCGGTCGCCGGTATAGGCCGCAAGCAGTAGCAGCACAAATGCCCAGAATGCGTAGCGGCCGATCCAGTCGCGCGGACGCGTGGTCCGCACGTAGAGCCAGATTCCGATCGCGAACATCGAAACCTCAACCACCAGCGTGCCGGGAATCGAATTCCACAATCCAAGGCCGTAGCGCGGGCCGCCGGGATAGAGCGGCATGTCGGGGCGATGCGTGATCCAGTCGAGCACCCAGTGGCTGACAACGCCCATCCAGAGCACGATCGCTCCAGGCCGGTAGCGGGTGACGGCATAGTAGATTCCGGCAAACAGCGTAGCCCACACAATGGACATGAGGAGGCTGTGCGACCACGGGTAGTCGTAGAGATCGAGCGGAGTAAAGCGGGTGTTGCCGGGATCGATGCGCACGTGCTCCCAACCGAGCAGCAGGAAGAATGGCCAGAGGATGTCGAGCCATAGAGGAGCGGCCATTAAAATCCCGAGATTGGTGCGGGGCGCGAATTTCTTGCTGGCAAAGCCGACGGCGAAATGGCCGATGAACATGGGCCTAGGGTAAGACAAAAATGGGAATGTCGGAAGCTTTCGATGTAGCGTTGGAGCGAATCTCTTGGAATTACGGTATCAACATAAAGCGGCCGACTAGCACTTCCCTTTCAGTGAGCTTCTCGCATTCGCGATCGATGGCGTCGTAAGCTTCCTGGTTTGAGGCTTGGAAGCGATCATAGGCGGCTTCCGACCTCCAGTAGTCGAGCGTGAGGTAGCGACCCGGTTGGTACAGGTCGTGCTGGAGTTCCGTTCGAAGGTAGTCGGGATCGCGGGCGAAGAGCTTCGCCCATGCGCCAGCCGGGCCGTAGATATCTTCAAAGCGGCGCTCATGACCCGAGCGAACCTGGAACTCCCATACAACAAGGAATGGAGCGAGAGGCACGCGAATCACCTTTTCTGGCAAAACCCGCGGGCACAAGTCCGAAATCCTGCATTAGTCCTGGTCTTTAGTAACCGGCCTAGACCCTCGGATTGGCCCGAACTAAGAGGGGTCCCCGTTACACTCTAATCGACTTCTCGAATGGCGCACCGGCTCTCCCCTTCGGTGCAACAGGGCCACTTTGACTCTCAAGCTCGCGATCCCAAACCGCGTCCCGATCCTCTACGTCATTCTTGGCGTACTGGTAGTGATCAGCGTTGTGCCTATGTATTTCTACTCGGCACAGGTGGAGTCGATCAACCGCGACCGGCTGAAGACCAATGAAATGCTCCTGCAGAACACAGTGACACGGTCGCTGGCCGATGATATCTCGCAGCATGCGGGTTCGTTACGGATGATGCTGGCGAATCTGTCGTCGGCAATTCAGATCGCGAGCGGCAGGAATATCGCCGCGGAGCACGTGCGAGCGCCCGAGTTGCGGGCTCTGCTGGAAGATTTCGTTTCATCGTCGGACGACATTGCCTACGCGACCTTGTTGAATGCTGAAGCGAAGGGAATTTCAGCGGGACGCATTGCGCCGGATGCCTTCCTGCAGCGCGAACTCGAGCGTGGGTTCGCCGCCGCGCGCGACGGACGCATGTACAACGGACAGGCGCTGATGGTAGGTAGCGGGAAATCTGCGAAGACAGTCGTGCTCGTTACCACGCCCGTGATGTACGGCGGGAAGTTTATCGGCATGCTGGGCGCGGTGGTGGACTTGAAGTTCCTCATCCGGCAGCTGGAGGATGTGAGCCGCGCAGGCCTGACTCCATATGTAGTGGATGCGCAAGGCCGGCTGGTGGCGGCTGCGCGTGTGGACTACGCCACCGGGCAGGACATGAAGTATCTGGAGATCGTCCGGAACTTCGTGGATGAAGGCAACAAAGCGCAGTTGGTTGCGACCAAAGAATTCACCGCGCAGGAAGGGCGCGACCGGGTTCAGATGCTGGGCACGTTCAGCCCGGTGACCGCGCTCGATTGGGCGGTCGTTGTGCAGAAGCCGCAGCTCGAGGCGTATCGCGGCGTGTACGAAATGCAGCACACCGGGCGGCTGCTGGCGCTGCTGGCGGTTTTGGCCAGCATGATGGTGAGCATTTATGCAGCACGCAGAATCACGAATCCATTGCAGATCTTGACTCAGTCGAGCCGAGCGATTGCGCGCGGGGATTTCTCGCGGCGCGTTGAACTGGATAGCCGAACGGAGATCGGCGAACTGGCGACTACGTTCAATGCCATGTCCCAGGAACTCGAGCGTTACGTTGAGGATTTGAAGCGCGCAGCCGAGGAGAATCACGCGCTGTTTCTAGGATCCATCCAGATGCTGGCTGGTGCGGTCGACGAAAAGGATCCGTATACGCGCGGTCACTCCGACCGTGTGACGCGGTATTCGCTGCTGATTGCACGAGAAATGCAGCTGGATGAGGACTTCCTGCAGATTCTTCGCATCTCGGCGCAGCTGCACGACGTGGGCAAAATCGGCATTGAAGACCACATCCTGAAGAAGCCGGGCGCGCTCACGCCAGAAGAATTCGAAGTGATGAAGACGCATACCACCAAAGGCGCGAACCTGTTGCGTCCGGTGACACAATTGAAAGACATGCTGCCCGGCATCGAGTTGCACCACGAGTCGCTCGACGGGCGCGGATATCCTTATGGGTTGAAGGGCGACGAGATTCCGCTGCTGGCGCGCGTGATTGCAGTGGCGGATACATTCGATGCGCTGACGACGAACCGTCCATACCAGCGTGCGTATGAGCCAAAGGAAGCGTTGAAGATTATTCATTCGCTTGCTGGCAAGCGGCTGGACCCGCAGGCGGTGGACGCCGTTACTGCCGTATATGAGCGTGGGGAGATTCGAGTGCAGCGGTTGCGGACAGTGAACATGCAACCGCCGCCGCCGCCCCCTGCAGCCGCAGTGGTTCCTGCGCCGACTCCAACTCCCGAGCCTGCTTCCGAAACACCAGAGGCCTCTGTCGCAGTAGCTGCAGCGGCAAGTTCTGCTCCCAAATCTCCGGCCTCCGGCGAAACACTCGTCCAAACCTCGCGCTTCTGAGTTGAGCGCCACCCGGGCCGCGAATCCCCCGCACCCTGTGCCGACCGCTATAATTAAAAGGTGCTCGAAATATTGCGACCTTTTATGATTCAGACCCTGTTCGGCAGTCTGGAAGAAGAGAAGAAGCCGAGTTTTCTTGAGCGCATGAAGGAGGCGGTCTCGCGTACGCGCGAGAACCTGGCCGAGCGCATCGAGGAAGCGGTTTCGTTCGGCAAGGAAATCGACCGGAACACGCTGGACGATCTGGAAGCGACTCTCATCGGAGCTGATCTGGGAACGACCACCACGCAGGAGGTTCTGGGTAAGCTGCGTGAGAAGGCTGATCGCAAGCAGATCCAAGACGTTGAAGAGTTAAAGCGATTGTTGAAGGAAGAGCTGCTAGCGATTCTGGCGCGAGCGCAATCGCGACCCGCACAACGGGTGGAGAGTGGGCCGGAAGTCATTCTGGTGGTCGGGGTGAATGGCACGGGAAAGACGACGACCATCGGCAAACTGGCTGGCGTACTGCGCGGACAGGGGAAGACAGTGCTGTTGTGTGCGGCCGACACATTCCGCGCGGCAGCGATCGAGCAACTGGAAGTCTGGGGGCAGCGTACGGGAACCGAGGTCATTAAGACCAAGGCTGGCGGGGACCCTTCAGCCGTTCTCTACGACGCGTTGCAGGCAGCGGTTGCGCGCAAGACCGATTACGTCGTAGTCGACACCGCCGGCCGTCTGCATACGAAAACCAGCCTGATGGCGGAACTTGAGAAGATGCGGCGCACGGCGCAACGCATTCTTCCGGGCGCGCCGCACGAGACGCTGCTGGTGATGGACGCGACCACGGGGCAGAATGGCTTGCAGCAGGCGAAATTGTTTACTGAGGCCGCAGGCGTAACCGGGATCGTGCTGACCAAGCTCGATGGCACGGCGAAGGGCGGCGTGGTAGTAGCGATCAGCCGTGCTCTGGGATTGCCGGTGCGCTACGTAGGCGTCGGTGAGAAGGCAACGGACCTACTGCCGTTCGATGCGAAGGAGTTTGTGGATTCCCTGTTCGCGTGATGGGCTAAGGAGGAGACATGGCTCTGCCTACAAACTGAAGTCTTCTTCTGGTTCCGCTACGCCGCCCCGCTGCGTCCTTTCGGACCGCGCTGCGGATTTGAAATTCCATGTCAAACCATGTCACCGACGAAGCTTTTCTTCAGCGCGCACTCGAAATGGCGCGCCGAGGGATTGGTCTGACTTCTCCGAATCCGAACGTGGGCGCGGTGATTGTTAACGACCAGAAGCAAGTCGTGGGAGAAGGGTTTCATACGTGGGAGGATATCAAGCACGCGGAGGTGCTCGCCATCGAGCAGGCCGGCGAGCGGGCGCGGGGCGCGACTTTGTACCTGAATCTTGAGCCGTGCTCGCATCAGGGACGCACTGGGCCGTGCGCGGATGCGGTGATTGCGGCGGAAATCCGCCGAGTGGTGGCGTGCATGCCGGATCCCAACCCACTGGTGAGCGGCAAGGGTTTTGAGAAGCTGCGAGCGGCCGGAGTGGCGGTGGCTTCCGGCTTTTTGCAGGAAGAAGCGCGGGAACTGAACGAGAGTTTCGCGAAGTACATTCGCCAGGCGACACCGCTCGTGACCTTAAAGGCCGCCATGACGCTGGACGGAAAGATCGCGCCGCCGCCGAGCGGATCAGCGAACTCGACCGCGTTGGGTGGTGGCGGGGTATCGGGCGGTTGGATCACGAGTGAAGTTGCGCGCGCGCACGTGCAGGAGTTGCGACACGCGAATGACGCAATCATGGTCGGCGTGGGAACGATCATCGCGGATGATCCGCTGCTGACCGACCGGAGCGGGAGGCCCCGGCGGCGGCGACTGCTCCGGGTGATTGTGGATTCACGGCTTCGGCTGTCGCTCGAGTCGCGGCTTGCGAAGTCGGTGCAAGATGACGTACTGGTTATTTGCTCCTTCGCCGAGGAGAACAAGAAGAAGACGCTGCTGGAGCATGGCATTCGCGTCGAGCAACTTTCCCCGGCGGCTCCCGACGGCAGGCCTGATATGGCAGCGATGACGCGGCTCTTGGGGAAACTGGAAATTACGAGCCTGTTAATCGAGGGCGGGGCGATGGTGAACTGGGCAGCGCTTGCTTCGGACATCGTGGACAAAGTTTTCTTGTATTACGCGCCGAAGATTCTGGCGGGGACGGGATCGATTCCCTTTGCAGCCGGAAGCGGGTTTGGACGCATGAGCGAAGCCGCGTATGTGAAGTCGATCCGGCTGCACCGCTTTGGCGAAGACTTCGCGGTCGAAGGTTATGTGCACGACCCTTACGGGTCGATATAAAACGGAGCACGCAAGGAGAGTGTTGGATGTTCACAGGAATTGTGGAAGAAGTGGGAGAGGTCGCGCACATCGAGCAGCAGGGTGAAAACCGGCGCCTTACAGTGGCAGCCAAACAAACATCGAAGCAACTGGCGACCGGCGAAAGCGTTTCGGTCAGCGGAGTTTGCCTGACAGCCATGGATATTCGAACAGGTGCCTTCTGCGCAGACTTGGCGCCCGAAACGTGGACGCGGACTTCGTTCTCACGCATGCATGAAGGAGCGCTGGTTAATCTGGAACTGCCGATGAAGGCCGACGGGCGTTTTGGCGGACACATCGTGCAGGGGCATGTGGATGGCGTGGGCAAGTTGATCGCGTTCGAGCAGATTGCGGACTCGGGCAACTGGTGGCTGCATATTGAGATTCCGCGCGAGATTGAGAAGTACACGGTTTTCAAGGGATCGATTTCGATTGAAGGAATCAGTCTGACGGTGGCGAAGCTCGAGGGAAACCGGTGCACCGTTGCCATCATTCCGCACACAGTTGAAATGACAAATCTGAAGTCGCTGAAGGCTGGGGACCCGGTGAATTTAGAGGCGGACTTAATTGCCAAGTATGTGGAGAAGATGATGAAGGGCGAGGCCGGAAACGGGCCGCTCACCGTCGAAGAGTTGGTTTCGCGAGGCTTCTAGACCTACGACAGGAATGACGCACCTAGACGCGCGCTGACATCCACTCTGGGTCTGCCAGCACTACGGACGTTTCAGCCTGACGTTCGGGAATCGCCCAGTATTCTCGGAGCAGACGCTCCTTCTCAACGGGGGCTACGGTGCGGAAACCGTGGCGCTCATAGAACCGGACAGCCCAGGACGCGGCAGTCCAAGTGCCGATCAAGACTGGGCGTTCGGTCGTATCCAACAGGTGAGCGAGCAACTGGGAGCCGATTCCACGATTCTGGTGATCACTGCGAACATAGGCGTGCCGGATCAAGGTAACGTCTTTCACTGATTGAATGCCCATCACGCCGACTAGAGTTCCGGCATCCTCATAGCCCCAAAACATTACGCCCTGGTCGATTTCATGCTGCAGATCCTCTCGAGACATGTAGGGGTCGTGCAGGCAATCTTGCGGGATGATGCCTCGGTAGGCGCGGGCACCGTCGTTGATGATGGCAAAGATCAACTCGAAGTCATGGGCATGGCAGCGTCGGATCATGGAGATGGGACCTCCCGGTCTGCGGTCTGGTGCCTCTCGCCATCGGCCGATTTGTTGCGAATCAGGGCGCCCATCGCACCTCGAGAGCGCTCGCGTCTTCATAAATCGCATTGGGAGTCCGGTTCCGTCTTGAACGAAATTGCAGGCGAGGCGGGCTAGGAAATCGCAGCCTGATAGCGGCCAGGAGTTACTCCCACCAGACGGACAAAGGCGCGGGTCATGTGGCTTTGGTCGGCGAATCCAGTTTCGGCAGCGGCGTCGGCAGGTGTGCGGCCATTCGCAAGAAGCTTCCGCGCAAGACGAACTCGCCGCTGAATCAGATACGCATGCGGCGTGATGCCGAGTTCTTTCGCGAAATTCCGCAAGAGTTGAAAGCGTGTCACGCCGGCCAAGGCCGCCAACTCCGCAAGTGAGACGGGCATTTCAGGAGCGGTGTTCAGCCGGTGAACTGCCTTCTTAACGGGAGAGGACGGCAGGGGCGGGCATTGGGCGTTTCCGTGGCGCGCCAGCACAGATACCAGAGAGCTGACCAAGTTTTCGTCAATGGCAAGCTGATCTGCGTACGGGTCGGTTAGGCAACCGAACAAGCGAGCGAAGCGCTGGGCTAACCAGCGGTCTTGCGCAACCGGATGCACAATCTCAACGGACCTCGCAAACTCTTCTTTCACCTGAGCCGTCATGAGTGCCGGATCCAAATAAATCATCCGCCAGCCGCGAGGTCTGCCGTCGAACGGAATGCCGTCGTGGATCTCTCCCGGGTTCGCCATGATGACATCGCCGACTGATGCCTCGACAGCTCCGACTCCGCTCCACGACCGTTGCGTGCCAAAAACAATCACACCGATACCGAATTGATCGTGCGAGTGGCGGGGAAAATGATGGTTCGAAACGAGCGTCATCGCCTCGACGCCCGCAATGCATGTCCTGTGCAGCTTTACCTCGTGGATTCGAGACGGCCTTGTTGGGAAGCTTCGGTGCTTTTCGTCTGCTGCCGGATCGGCCATGGTAGCCCTCGTCAAGCTTCGATCACGAGCGTATCCAACTCCAAGAACTCCTGAATGATCGGGTGATCGCTTTTCGTCATCTCGGCGTAGGTGCCAAAGAAGATCGCTTTCGCTTCGTAAAGGAACACGATGCGGTCGGCAAGCTTTTTCGCGAGGCGCATGTCGTGAGTTACGACCACGCTGGTGAGATGCAACTGGATCTTAAGGCGCTTGATGAGATCACCTAGAAGTTGCGCCATCAGCGGATCGACCATGGTGGTGGGCTCGTCGTAGAGCACACATTCGGGCTGCGCGGCTAACGCTCGCGCTATTGCTACTGAACGCTTCATCCCGGTCGAGAGGTCGGAAGGCAGAAGGTCGCGCATGTGCGCGACGCCGACCATCTCGAGCAGGCCGTCGATAATCTGGAAAATCTGGTCTTCGCTCAGATCGCCGCGCTCGCGTAAGGGAAAGGCGATGTTCTCGCCGACCGTGAGCGAATCGAAGAGCGCGCCGTTCTGGAAGACCATGGTGACTTTCTTGCGGACGGCCTCCATCTGCTCTTCGGTGAAATCGGTGATGTCTTCGTAAGCGACGATCACGCGACCCGAGTCGGGCTTGAGAAAACCCATGATGTGATGGAGCGACACCGACTTGCCTACGCCACTGCGGCCAAGGATGCAGACGGTTTCTCCGGCGCGCACATCGAAGCTGACGTCGTTGAGCACGTGGCGCTCGCCAAAGGCCTTCGAAACATGCCGGAAATCGATATAGGGCGAGTTCGGCGGGCTGGGCGGGTTGGGCGCGTCTGAGGCCATGGCGTGGGTCAGTTCTTTTTTATCAGAGCGGCGCGCTCGAATTCGTCGGGGGTGTTGAGATTTCGGAACATGTCGGGAGAAAAACCGTGGCTGGCGAGTTCCCTCTCGTCGATTACACGCGTTGAAATCTGGGCAAAGAGGTTGTCGATACGATTGCGGCCGCCTTGCAGCGCGGGCTCGGCGAGGTCGGCGAATTCACGCCGATAGACGGCGCATAACGGCTGCCAGCCCTTTTCCCCGCGAGGCAGGGTGACGACGGCGTTTGAGCTTCGGGACTGCTCGAGCAGGTACACGAGCCAAGTTGGGTCGAGAAATGGCATATCCACGGCTAGGATCAGGTTGCGATCGCAATCAGAAGAGCGAAGAGCAGCATGAATCCCACCGAGCGGGCCGTGATCGGGAAATTGGTCTTCGACCGTCGGGGCGAAGGACTGGAATTTTTGGACCGAGCCGACAATGCGGACTACGGGCACGACGGCGCGAGCGGCCGCAAGGGCCCGGTCCAACAATGTGCTGCCCTCGAAGGGCAGAAAAGCCTTGTCTTGGCCCATGCGCGAGCTCAGTCCCCCTACCAATACGAAGGCGCAAGCTTCGTTCATGGTTGGATGATACCAACTTTGGCAGCTCGGCCAGACCCGCGATTCCCGGCGCTGCGCAAAGCGAGTGCGTTCGCAAGAAATCCTTGGACCTACGGACCCCTGACACGAAAGTAACCTACCCAAGAATGGGTACTGGGCTCATGATGAGGCTTCCCGGGAGGTTCCTGCCGGAAGTTGCTATGCCACAGAAACTGATGGATGTCCTCATGCTGGGTCGGTGTTCGCACGAGTTCTCCTGGCCGCGTCGGGCTGCCGACGGGCACTATTACCAAGTCTGCCTGCTATGTGCCTCCGAATACAAGTACGACTGGGCGACGATGCGGCGAACCGAGCGGGTGGCGCAGGAGGCCGTGCAATCTGGGGTAGCGCCTCGCCGCACCCGCGAGAAAAAACCCTCCTGGGTGCCCAGAGCGCGACGCCTGAAACTCGACATCCCACTCCGCTACCGGGTCAAGAATCTGAACACCTGGTCAGAAGGTATCATTGCGAACATTAGCCAGTCGGGCGTGCTCTTCCAAGGGCCAACGGAGCTGCCAGTGAACGCGCTGGTCGAGATGGTATTCGAGATGCCGGAAGAGATTTCGGGTCAGAAGAACAGTAACGTGCTCTGCCAGGGCCGCATCATCCGCGCGAAGGATGCACGTCCCTCCCCGAACGGGGCGAACGTCGGATTAGCAGCTTCGATCCTGGATTACAAGTTTCTGCACCAGAGCTGAAACGCGAAAGAATCTAGGGTAAAGTCTTTGATTCCGAGCGTTCAGTTTTGCGCTCAGAAGCAACCGGGTTGCATCTAAACTAGACAAAAGTCATTCATTCTTTACTCAGGAGCTTCGCATATGAGGGCGAGGATCGTGTGTTGTGCGCTGCTGCTGGTTTGCCTGTTTACAGCGGGCTGCGCCAAGGCGCCTAACGACGCTCAACTGGCCAGCCAGGTACAAGATAAGTTCAGCCAGGATTCAGGATTGCAGGGCAAGCAGCTTTCGGCACAGGCGGCGAACGGAGTCGTAACCATCTCCGGTACGGTCGATAACGATACGCAACGGGATGCTGCGGCGCGCTATGCGTCCGGCATTCCCGGTGTGAAAGAGGTTGTCAACAATTTGACCGTCGGAGCACCGACGCCTCCACCGGTTGCCCAGGAAGCCCCACCACCGCCGCCGGTTGAGGAACCGAAGCCCGCGGCTCCGGTGAAGAAAGCGGTTGTGCACAAGAAGAAACCGGCCACGACCGAAATGGCCGACGCAGGCGCGGCAACAGGGGCTGCCGGAGGGGCAAGTGCGATGCAGGATCACCAGCCAGCCTCGCCGGTAG
>Ga0210406_10003109_pt1 | contig 18408 bp, 19 predicted proteins | sample IncBWC30MmetaG_FD_155454 | JGI IMG/M metagenome (GOLD analysis project Ga0210406, IMG submission 155454) | Forest soil microbial communities from Barre Woods Harvard Forest LTER site, Petersham, Massachusetts, United States - Inc-BW-C-30-M | ecosystem: Environmental > Terrestrial > Soil >... | reverse complement strand
GCCAAAGGTATCTCCGAGCGGGCGATGATCGAGAAGACGGTCTCTGAAGGACCGGCGGTCGCGACGGAGAAATCGCAGGCCGAAAAGGCGGTCGACAAGCCCACCGAGACCAAGCCCACCGAGACCGCGAGCATCCCGGTCGTCGACACCCATCGCAGGCCGTCTGCGCCGCGTGAGAAGGCGGCTGCCAAGACTGCGCCGCCGCCGCAGGTCGCGGCGCCGGTTGCCACCCCGCCGACTGATGCCGCTGCCATCCCCGATGAGCGCCGCGATGCCAACGATCTGGCGCGCGCGGCGATCGAGCGCCTGCGCGGCACCAATGAGGGGCCACCGCGCGCGCAGGAAACCGCCCGTGCCGCGGAGGCACCGCGCACGACGGAAGCGCCGCGCGTTGCGTCGGCACCACCGGTTCAGCCGCTGCCGCCGCCGATCACGGTATCTACGCCTGCGGCTGAGGAGCCGCCTTACGCGGCCAATTTGCGGATCGATCCGAGCCGCCCGACGCCGCCTGCGGACATCCCGCCGCCGCCCCGGCCACCGCTCGATCTGCGGGCCGATGCGACCGATCCGCCCGCGCCGGCGCATAAGAATGTCGCCGAAGAAATGCTGTCGGCGGCAAAGTCGATGTTTCACTCGGTGCTGCCGAACAGCGCGGCGAAATAGCTCCGAACCCGTTGTTTGAAGAATCCTTGGTTTGAAGAACCCTTGCGGACCTGATCAAAGGAAAACGCGGGCCTAAAGGCCCGCGTTTCGATTCATATCCTCAAGGAAGATTTCGATCAGCGCATGCCGCGCGGACCGCCGCCGGGACCGCCACGCCCGCCGCCAGGACCGCCGCGCTCCGCGCCCGGACCAGCACCGAACACCGGCTTCGGCTTCATCGGCAGCAGGCCTTCGCGCTGCAGCTTCTTGCGGGCGAGCTTGCGCGCGCGACGCACGGCTTCCGCCTTTTCGCGGGCCTTCTTCTCGGAGGGTTTTTCGTAGTGACCGCGGAGCTTCATCTCGCGGAAGATGCCCTCACGCTGCATCTTTTTCTTCAGCGCCTTGAGGGCTTGATCGACGTTGTTATCGCGAACGAGAACCTGCACGCGGCATCCTCTTTCAGTGGATCGGAATGGAATCTGGCAAAGCCAAAGGGTTGGCGAAAGGCTTGGCCCTCGACCTTGAGCGCGCGGATGTATCAGACAAAAGCGGGATTGTCCACCGGCGGACGCGCCGATTTAAGCGCTTTGGCGCGGATGAGTCGGCCTTTTCTCGCAGCCGGTCAGCTCGTTTTCGCTTTGCCCGCTTCGACCAGCGTCACATGCCCCATCTTGCGGCCGGGCCGCGGCGGCCCCTTGCCGTACAGGTGAACAGTCGCACCCGGCACCGTGAGCCATTGCTCATATTCCAGGATTTCTTCGCCGATCAGGTTGGTCATGGTCACGGGTCCGTGACGCACCGGCTTGCCGAGCGGCCAGCCCGCAATCGCGCGGATGTGCTGCTCGAATTGCGAGATCGACGCACCATCCAGTGTCCAGTGGCCAGAATTGTGCACCCGCGGCGCGATCTCGTTGACCAGGATCTTGGGCCCGCTGCGGTCGACCAACACGAACATTTCGACGGCGAGCACGCCGACATAGTCGAGCGCGGTCGCGATCTTTGCCGCCACATCGCACGCCTGTGCGGCCAGCGCATCCGGGATCGCGGCCGGGGCGCGCGAGATTTTCAGGATGTGGTCGCGATGCTCGTTTTCGGTGACGTCGAAGCATTCGACCTCACCTGAGGCGGCGCGCGCGGCGATCACTGAAATCTCGCGCTCGAAGGGAACGAAGGCCTCCAGGATCGCCGATTTGGTGCCAAGGTCCGCCCAAACGCGATCGGTATTGTCGCCCTCGCGGATCATGGCCTGACCCTTGCCGTCATAGCCGAAACGCCGGGTCTTGATCACGGCGGGCAGGCCGATCCGCGAAATCGCCGCACGCAAAGACGCCGCCGACGACACGTCGGCATAGTCGGCGGTGCGGATGCCGAGCCGCTTCACGAAATCCTTCTCGGCCAACCGATCCTGCGTGGTTTCCAGGACCTTCCGGTTGGGCAAAAGCGGACGCCGGGCCGCCAGGATCATCGCCGCCGCTGCCGGCACATTCTCGAATTCGTAGGTGATGACGTCGACATCATTGGCGAATAGTTCCAGCGCCTCGACGTCGGCGTATTCCGCGCAGGCCGCGTTCAACACCACATCGAAGGCCGGCGAATCCGGATCCGGCGAGAACACCTGGCAGCGCAGCCCAAGGCGCGCGGCCGCCATCGCCAGCATCCGTCCCAACTGGCCGCCGCCGAGGATGCCGATGGTGTCGCCGGGCTTCAGCTTCACCTGATTGGTGGCAGTTACGCCATTGATGATGGCTGTCACGCCGGGCCCTCCGGGCGCTCTTTGACTGCGTCGGTCTGCTGCTTGCGCCAGGCCATGATCCGCTCGGACAGTGCCTGATCATTCAGCGCAAGCACGCTGGCCGCCAATAGCGCCGCATTGATTGCGCCGGCCTTGCCGATGGCCAAGGTCCCGACCGGCACGCCTGCCGGCATCTGGACGATGGAAAGCAGCGAATCGACGCCGGACAGCGCCTTCGATTCGACGGGCACGCCGAATACCGGCAGCTCCGTCAGCGACGCGGTCATGCCCGGCAGGTGCGCCGCTCCGCCGGCGCCGGCAATAATCACCTTGAAGCCGGCGGCCTTGGCGCCCTTGGCGAACGCGAACAGCCGGTCCGGCGTGCGGTGCGCCGAGACGATCCGCTTCTCGCAGTCGATCCCGAGCGCAGCCAGCGTTTCAGCGGCATGGCGCATGGTCACCCAGTCCGACTGGCTGCCCATGATGATGGCGATGGGAGCGGTCATACGGTCAATTCTGCTCGGGAATCCAAAAACATAGGCCGGATTATAGGTTCAGGCCCGACTTCAGCAAGGCGTGGCAAGGAGGTAGGAATGGACTATCCTGTCTTGGTGAATCGCGGCAAGCCCTCATAAGCAAGTCTTTCACCAACATGCCCATCAGGAAGAAGACCAACGCGACCGCGTCCGGAGCCGCGAAACGCCGCAAGAACGGCGTGGCGGAGCGTAAGGTCGCGCGAGCGCGGAATGGGCCGGCCTCGGTGCGGCAGCCGCGGGTTGTTTCAGGCGACGCCAGACAGACCATGCGCAAGCTCAAGGCTCAATTGGCCGAGGCGCTCAAACGGGTCGAGGCGCTGCAGGCCTCGGCCGATACCGATTTCCTGCTGGATATTCTCAACCGGCGCGGCTTCGAGCGCGAGCTCCGTCGCGCGACCGCCTACATCAAGCGCTATCAGGCGAGCGGGGCACTGATCGTGCTGGACGTCGACCGTTTGAAGCCGATCAACGACGCCTTTGGCCATGCCGCCGGCGATCAGCTGCTGAAGGCGATCGCCGGGGTACTCTCGAGCCAAGTGCGCTCATCCGATGTGATCGGCCGGCTCGGCGGCGATGAGTTTGCGCTTCTGTTGTGGAACCTCAGCGAGACCGATGCCAAGGCCAAGGCGGTGTCGCTGGAGCAAGCGATCGACCGGCTGGCGTTTGTGTTTCGCGGCAGCACGATCACGGCAGGCGCGTCGGCCGGGGTTGCGATGCTCGGACCACAGGCGGAAGCGGGCAAGGCGCTGGAAGAAGCCGACAGCGCAATGTATGTGCGTAAGGCGCAACGGCGGCACGAGGTGTGAGCAGGATCATGGCGATCAAACCTACCCCATTCACCCTCCGCATCCCGGACACCGACATCGCCGACCTTCGCGACCGGCTTTCCCGCTCCCGCTTCCCGGACCAGGCGCCCGGCGCCGCCTGGGCCTACGGCTCCGACGTCAATTATCTTCGTCAGCTCACGGAATACTGGCGAAGCAATTTTGACTGGAGGGCCGAGGAGGCCGCGCTAAACGCCTTTCCGCAATTCCGTGTCCCGCTCGACGGCATCGACCTCCATTATCTGCATGTTCCCGGCGTCGGTCCCGACCCTATGCCGCTGCTCTTGCTGCACGGCTGGCCCGGCTCGGTGTTCGAGTTCCTCGACATCATCCCGCGCCTCACCGATCCCGCACGCTTCGGCGGCGATGCGCGCGACGCGTTCACCGTGGTGGCGCCATCCTTGCCGGGGTACGGTCTGTCTTTCCGCCCCGGCCAAAAGCGGTTCGGCGTTCCCGAAATGGCGGATTGTGTCGCCGCCCTCATGCATGAGGTGCTCGGCTACGACAGCTTCGGCGCGCAAGGTGGCGACTGGGGAGCCGCGATCGCAAGTCGGCTCGGCTACGCGCACGCCGATCGGATAATCGGCATCCACATCAATCTGATGATGGCTGCAGGCCGCGATCCGGCATCGTTTCCCCATCCGAGCGAGGAGGAGCGACTTTACCTGAGCGAACTTGCTCATTGGACGCGTGAAGAGACGGGTTATCAGTGGATCCAGGGGACGCGGCCGCAGACACTGGCGTTCGGCCTCACGGATTCGCCTGCCGGCCTCGCGGCATGGATCGTGGAGAAATTCCGCGCCTGGTCCGATTGCGGCGGCGAGGTCGAGCACGCGATCGGCCGGGACCGCATGCTCGCCGACGTATCGCTCTATTGGTTTACGGCGGCGATCGGATCGTCGTTCTGGCCCTATTATGCCCGTCTTCACGGCTCATCGATTCTGCCCGCCGGCGCTACGATCTCGGTGCCCACCGGCTACGCGCAGTTCCCGCGCGAGATCCTCAAACCGCCGCGTACCGCCGCGGCGCGCGTGTTCACCGACATTCGTCGCTGGAGCATCATGCCGAGAGGCGGGCATTTCGCAGCGTTGGAACAGCCGGAGTTGCTTGCCGATGAGGTGCGCGCCTTCTTCCGGGAATTGAGGGGTATGTCGAAAGCGTGAAGCCTGCGAGCGCTTCACAGCCCGCTCAGATCATCAGGCACGTTGCCGAACTTTTGCAACAGCCGGGCCTCATTGAATTCGCCGATCATGGGATCGCCGGTTCGGCTGAAGGCGACCGCGCCGATGCTGCGTTCGGACCGCGACATGATCTCGGCGCGTCGTCGCGCTGCGGTCGAGCTGTGGCATTCCTCCGCCGCGCCCGCGATGGGCACGCCGGTATCGTCGGCAAAGAACGGTAGCGCGACGTAGTAGGTGACATCGGCCATGATCTTGCTCCGGACGCGGCTTCTTCCGATGATGATCAATCAGGCGGCGTCGCTTGCTGTGTGAGAGGGCGCGCAGCCGGCGGCGATCGCCGCCTGCAATTCCTGCAATTCCGCTTCCAGATATTCGTTCGCCATGATCAGCGCCTTGATCGTGCTGCGCAGGTTACCGTCGCACATGGCGATGGCCTGGTCGCAGGCCTGTTCATAGCGGCTGTTGTCGAAAGAAGAGGTGGGTGCGGACATGGCAAAACTCCTGGCAGGGCTGCGAACAAGGCACACGGCGAGGCTTCTGGACTCGAAATGGGCTGAGCCATGTTCCCTTTTTGTTCTCTGCGAGTCAAGTAATTTTGCACGTGCCGGAACTGTTCCTGCAGCGTCAGTCGGAAGGCTGTGTGGACGACCGTCACGCGATGATATCGGGCGTGATCTGGTCTTCGATGAAGGCGATGCGGTCGCGCAGTTGCAGTTTGCGTTTCTTCAGCCGCTGCAGCCGCAACAGATCGGGCGCGGGCGATTGATGCAGCGCGTCGATCGCCGCGTCGAGGTCGCGATGCTCCTGTTGTAGCCGCGCGAGTTCGGCCTGGAGCTCGCGCTCATCTTCGTCGGTCATGATGTACGTTAGCTGATAAACGCGATCGGATTGCGAAAGGCTGTGGAAACCCTGTGGAGAATATTGCCCTTGCGGGCGCTCCCCGCAAGCCAATCCGGCGGTTCGAGATGGGCGACAGAGCCCCGTCGAGCCCAAGCGGGGCCCCTTCAAAACCCTTGGGTTCCGTACTCACGGATCGTTACATATGACGTCAAATATGAGGGCGCGATTTCCGATACCCATCGACAGATTCAGGCAGTCGTGTACACTTGCTGGTCGGTATCGAGTCTGAGGGTTTAATCCTACCGAGGAGGTTGCGAATGGCAATTCAGGCACATCTCGTTGAATTGGAACGGAAACATAAAACTCTCGAAAACGAATTGCACGAAGCTCTTGTGCACCTTTCAACAGACGACCTGCAAATTGTTGAGTTAAAGCGGCGGAAATTGATGGTGAAGGACCAGATCGAGCGGCTCAAGCACAGCGCCGAAACACTGCACTAGCGTTACTCGGATAGCCCACCTGCGAATCAGCAAAGCGCGACCCATGGCTTGGGCTGCGCTCGCGCTTTGCTTTGCGCCGCAACATCGTTCTTCGTTTTTCATGTGGCTGAAAGCTCGCCGACATGCTCGGCGATTGCCAGCGACGATGTCAGTCCCGGCGACTCGATCCCGAACAGATTGATCAATCCGTCGACGCCGTGATCCCGCGGTCCCTGGATCAGGAAGTCCTGGCGGGCGACGGCCGGCGGCACGATCTTGGGCCGCATCCCCGAATAGCTCGGCATCAGCGCGCCGTCCGGCAGCGCCGGCCAGTAGCGGCGGATGGCGGGATAAAACCGTTCCCCCCGCGTCGGGTCGACGGCGTAATCGATATGGTCGACCCATTCCACATCGGGCCCGAACCGCGCCTGTCCGGCCATGTCGAGGGTGAGATGCACGCCGAGCCCGCCGGGCTCGGGCACCGGATAGATCAGGTGCGAAAACGGCGCCTTGGCGGCGCAACTGAAATAGTTGCCCTTGGCCAGATACGCCGGTGGGATCAGCCCAAGCGGCATGCCATCGATACTGCGGGCGACCGCAGTGGCGCCAAGCCCCGCCGCATTGACGAGAAGCCGGCATTCCAGCGTCATCGGTGCGTCACCGCCGGCGTCCAGTTCGATTCTACCGGCGGCGGCTTTGGCGCGCTCCAGCGGTGTGTAAAAGGCAAACGCCGCGCCGGCAGCTTCGGCATCGCCGCGCAACGCCAGCATGTAGCTGTGGCTGTCGATGATCCCGGTGGAAGGCGAAAGCAGCGCCGCATCGCAGTTTAGCGCCGGCTCCAATGCGCGAGCGGCCTCGCCCGACAGCGTCTGCATGTCGAGCACGCCGTTGGCTTCGGCATGGGTCCTGATCGCTTGCAGCTTTTCGGTTTCGCTTCCCGTCGTCGCCACGATCAGCTTGCCGCAATTCCGGTGCGGAACGCCATGCTCGGCGCAGTATTGGTACAGCGCCCGTTTGCCGCTGACGCACATCCGCGCCATCAGGCTTCCGGCGGGATAATAGATCCCGGCGTGGATCACCTCGCTGTTGCGCGAAGACGTGACGGTGCCAATGCCCTCAGTGGCTTCCAGCACGACCACCTCGCGGCCGGAGAGGGCCAGCCGGCGCGCCACCGCAAGGCCGATCACGCCAGCACCGATAACGACGCACTCAACCTTGTCCATGGGCAGCTTTGGGTCCCGCGAAATTTGGCGCAAAGATCTGGTTCAGCCGCGCTCAGTTATGGGTGTCCTGCTTAAACAACCCATTGCTCTGCCTCGAAGTATCCGCGGCATCGGTCCCCGTTAGCGATTCATTAATCATGTGGGGGCAATTGCCACAATTTAAGAAACATTTTTGAGCCTCGCGGGTACGCGTTTACCTGATCCAAACCCGTGAAGCCAGACACTGCGGCGCGGATCCGCGGGTGATTGATGGCTGACAAGAATTGGCAGACAAGCGGCATGAATCCGATTCTTGCGCGGGCTGTCGTGTGCCTGGTCGCCAGCATTGTGACGCCCCGTGGCGCCCAGGCCTTCTCGGACAAGTTTTCGCCGGCGAGCTATGTCGGCAACGCCGATCCCAGCCTGGCATGGGAAGTGCTGATCGGCGGCATCGTGGTCTGCTCGTTTCTGGCGGCGATCGCACTTTGGATCCATACGGCCCTGCGCCGGGTCAAGCGCTCGCATTTGCGCAAGAATACGCTGTTCAGCTCGGCCCTGAACAATCTGAACCAGGGTGTTATCCTGACCGATCCGAAACGGCGGATCGTGTTCTGCAACGATCGCTATCTCGAAATCTACGGCCTGGTGCGCTCGGATTTGCCGCCAACCGGGCCCGAACTGCTGAAGCTGCGGCGCGCGCGTGGGATGCTCGACGTCAGCGTCTCGGATTTCTTTCGCGATGCCGCCAGGCCGGAAGGTCTGATCACGGAACTGCCCGACGGGCGATCCATCTTGGTCAAATATTTCGCGTTGCCAAACGGCGGCTCGATCTCGACGCATCTTGACTGCAGCGATGCGCGCGCGCTCTCGCGGAAGCTCGCCTCGACCAAGCAGTTCCTGGAATCGGTGCTCGACCAGGTGCCGGTTTGCGTGGCCGCCAAAAGCATCGAGGACGGCCGCTATATCTTCGCCAACCGCGCCTTCGAGCGCTTCTCGCGCTTCTCCAGCGACCGCATCGTCGGCAGGCGCGCCGACGAGATCTTCAGCCCCGTCACCGCGGCGGGCATCGACGCGGCCGACAAGGCGGCGCTGCTCGCGACGGACGGGCACCATCGCAGCGAACTCGTGGTCGAGCGCGGCCCGGAAAAACGCGTACTTGCCTCCAATCGCGTCATCGCGCGCGACGAAAACGGCCGTCCAGAATTCCTGATCGCCATGTTCGACGACATCACCGAGCGGCGATCATTGTCGCAGGAATTCGAAAAAAACAAGAAATTCCTCGAACTGGTAGTCGACAACATTCCGGTATCTCTGATCGTCGAAGACGTCCGCGACGGGCGATATCTGCTCGCCAACCGCAGCGCCGAAGCTATTCTCAACCGGCGGCGCGAGGACGCCACCGGGTTGACGGCCGCCGATATTTTCAATCCGAGGGAAGCCAAGCTGATCATCGCGCGCGACGAGGCCGCGATCAAGAAACGCGGCCTGCTCGCCGAGGAACATCCGATCTCGACCAAGGACGGATTGCGGCTGTTCCTGACGCGGCGCATGACGGTGCTGGATGAAGCCGGCCAACCGCAATATCTGATCAAGACCCATGAGGACGTCACCGACCGCCGCCAGACCGAGTCGCGCATGGCGCACATGGCCTATCATGACGGTCTGACCGACCTGCCGAACCGGGCCGCGTTCCTGCAGGCGCTGGCCCAGATGATCGAGGCCTGCGCCGGCACCGGCGAGGAATTCGCCGTGCTGTCGCTCGACCTCGACGGGCTGAAGGAAATCAACGACGTGTTCGGCCATGCGACCGGCGACAAGCTCCTGATCGAGGTGGCCCGCCGCCTCCAGGCCGCGGCCGGCGGCGGCGTCGTGGCAAGGCTTTCTGGCGACGAGTTCGGACTGATCATTGACGGCAAGCAACCGGAGACCGGCAAGGCGCTGGCCCAGCAGCTCGCCGAAGCGATTGCCAACGAGTTCGTGATCGACGGCAAATCGGTCCGTACCGGCGTGACCACCGGCATCTCGGTATTTCCGCATAACGGCGCGGATGCTGCATCGCTACTGGCCAACGCCGGCGCGGCGCTGTTCCGCGCCAAGGCGAAGTCGCGCGGCACCATCAGCGTCTACGAGCCGGAGATGGACCAGCAGATCCGCGACCGCCGCGTGCTGCATCAGGACCTATCGCTTGCGATCAAGAACGGCGAGCTCTCGCTGCATTATCAGCCGCAGGCGGTCGCGCGGCCCACCGTCGCCGGCAGCGAGGTCGTCGGCTTCGAGGCGCTGGCGCGATGGCAGCATCCGGTGCGCGGCTTCGTTCCGCCGAGCGAATTCATTCCGCTTGCGGAAGAGAGCGGCCTGATCGTCGAGATGGGCGAATGGATCCTGCGGGACGCCTGCAAGCAAGCCGCGTCATGGAAAGTGCCGATGCAGATCGCGGTCAACCTGTCGCCGGCCCAGTTCACGCACGGCGATCTGGTCGGCCTGGTGCACTCGATCCTGCTCGAGACCGGGCTCGCGCCCGACCGGCTGGAGCTCGAAATCACCGAGGGCGTGCTGATCGAGGATTTCGATCGCGGTCTGGCGCTGCTGCGGCGGCTGAAGGCACTCGGCGTACGCATCTCGATGGACGATTTCGGCAGCGGCTATTCTTCGTTGAGCTATCTGCAGGCTTTCCCGTTCGACAAGATCAAGATCGACCGCGCCTTCGTCGTCAATCTCGGCCGCAATCCGCAATCGGCGGCGATCGTCCGCGCCGTGATCGATCTCGGTCATGCGCTGGAAATGTCGATCGTTGCCGAGGGCGTGGAGACGCAAGAGCAGCTCGGCTTCCTCGCCGAGGAGGGCTGCGACGCGGTGCAGGGCTATTTCATCGGCAAGCCGCTTCCAATCGGGCAATATGCGGCGCTGGTCGGCCGCAACGTTGCCGATGTCATGGAGTCTGCTCGCAAGACTGGCTAGTTGTGGCGAATTAGTTACACTGGAAGTCGTGCATGGCGGACTACGATCTGGCGATCATCGGCGGTGGGTTGAACGGTGTCAGCATGGCGCGCGACGCCGCCGGCCGTGGCTTGAGGGTAATCCTGCTGGAGCAGGGCGATCTCGGCGCCGCCGCATCTTCCGCGACACCGCGCATGATCCATGGCGATCTCGCCGTGCTGGAGCGCAGGGGGTTCTTGCGCGTGCGCGCGGCTCTTGCCGAGCGTGACAACTGGCTCAAGATCGCACCGCATCTGGTGCGACCGATGCGGTTTGCGATCCCAGCGCATTCCGACGAGCGTCCGCCGTGGTTGTTGCGCTCCGCGCTATTGCTCTACGACCGGCTCGCCTCCCGGCCTGGTCTTCCCGCTTCCGCAACGCTCGACGTCACCCACCATCCGATCGGCAACGCGCTGAAGCGGCCGTTCGGCACCGCATTCGAATATTCCGATTGCGTGGTCGACGATTCGCGCCTTGTGGTCCTCAACGCCGTCGACGCCGCGGCCCGCGGCGCCGATATCCGGACCGGCGCCCGCTGCGTTCGCGCCGACAGGGCGGAGTTCTGGCGGCTGGCGGCGATCGACCGCGGCTGCCGACGGGTAATCACCTCGCGCGCGCTGGCGGTCGCCGCCGGCGCCTGGACCTTGACGGTAGCCGAAACCGTCCTGCGCCTGCCGCCGCCGCGCGCGCTCGCGACCCAGGTCAACCAGATCGTCGTCCGCCGCTTGTTCGACACCGACAATGTCTACGTGTTCCAGAACCGCGACCGGCGGCTGATCTTCGCCAGCCCCTATGAGCGCGATTTCACCATCATCGGCACCACCACCCACGCCTTCAGGGGCGATCCCGCGATCGTGGCCATGGATGCGCGCGACATCGGGTATCTCTGCGATGCGGCCAACCGCTATTTCCGCGAACGGGTCGAGCCGTCGGACGTGATCAGGACGGTTTCCGGTGCCAATCTGGTATTGCGCCCGGCGGGCAAGGACGGCGCGATGGCGTTCGACGCCAGGCGCGGCAAGGCGCCGCTGATCACGATGTTCGGCGGCGATGTCACGACCGTACGGTTGCGGGCGGAGCGCGCGGTCTCCCGCCTGACGCCGTTCTACGCGATGTCGCCGCGATGGACCGCGCAGACGCCGTTGCCCGGCGGTGACTTTGCCTGGGAGGCGTTCGATGACGAGGTCGAAGAGGCGCGCGAGCGCTGGCGGTTCTTGACCGAGCCGCAGGCGCGGCGACTGGTCGGCGCCTACGGTTTGCTGCTTGCCGAAATCCTTGGCGACGCCAAGGACCGCGCCGATCTCGGCCCGGGCTTCGGGCCGGAATTGACGGCTAAGGAAGTGCGCTATCTCATGACCCGCGAATGGGCGCGCTTCCCGGAGGACATTCTGTGGCGGCGCTCAAAGCTCGGCCTCACCATGCAGCCGGCGGAACGCGAGGCCCTGGCGGCGTTCATGGCGGCCGCGGCGTGAGCCGGCGCCGATATTATTGTGGCTGCGCGCTGCGGCGCGGTTGAGCGGGGGCCGATCCGCCGCTAGCGTGCGGTCACGATTGGGGCCGGCGGGGAATATGGCGGACCAGCTACCGAAATCCGAACCGGGCGCCGAGGCGGCCGACATTCCGCTGTTGCGGATCGAGGCCGTGGTGAAGAGGTTCGGCTCTTTCCGCGCGGTGGACGGCGTCTCGCTCGATATCCGCGCCGGCGAGTTCTTCGCGCTGCTCGGTCCGAGCGGCTGTGGCAAGACCACGCTCTTACGCATGCTGGCCGGTTTCGAGACCCCCGACGAAGGCCGCATCCTGCTCGACGGCAGGGACATCGCAAGAGCGCTGCCGCACGAGCGGCCGGTCAACATGATGTTCCAGAACTACGCGTTGTTTCCGCACCTCACGGTGCGTGACAACATCGCGTTCGGCCTGAAGCGGGCGGGGATGGGGCGCGCCGATATCGACACCCGCGTCGCCGAGATGATCGCGCTGGTCAAGCTCGACGGTCTGGAGCAACGCAAGCCCGATCAGCTCTCCGGCGGCCAGAAACAGCGCGTCGCGCTGGCGCGCTCGCTGGCGCGGCGTCCGCGAATGCTGTTGCTCGACGAGCCGCTGGCCGCGCTCGACAAGAAGCTGCGCGAGAGCACGCAGCTCGAATTGATGGAGCTGCAGCGCCGCCTCGGCATGACCTTCATCATCGTCACCCACGATCAGGAGGAGGCGATGACGGTCGCGGGCCGGATCGGCGTCATGGACGCCGGCCGCCTCGACCAGGTAGCGACGCCGCGCGAGCTTTACGAGGCGCCGAGTTCGCGCTGGATCGCCGAGTTCGTCGGCGACGTCAATCTGTTCGACGGCCAGGTCGAATCGCGCGAGCGCAACCGGCTGACGATCGCAACGCGCGACGCCGGAACGGTCGTGGTCGCGGGGCCCCGCCATTCCATCACCAAGACCACCGTCTCGGTCGCGATCCGGCCTGAGAAGGTCAAGCTGTCGCGCCGCGGCCCGGCGCCGGATGCGGTCGCTTCGCAGGCGATCAACCGCCTCGAAGGCATCGTGACCGATGTCAGCTATCTCGGCGGGCTCACGACCTACAAGGTCAAGCTCGCCTCCGGCGCGATCCTGCGCTCGTCGATGGCCAATACCGCGCGGATCGACATCGATGCCTATAGCTTGGGCCAGCGCGTAGTGGCGTGGTTCACGCCGGACGATTGCGTGGTGCTGGAACAATGAGCGAACGCCGCATCTTCGCCCTTCCGGCGCGGCTCGCCGCCATCGCGCCGTATGTCTGGATGCTCCTTTTCTTCCTGGTGCCATTCGGCTTCGTGCTCAAGATCAGCCTGTCGCAGACCGCAATCGCGCAGCCGCCGTATCTCCCGGTATTCGACCTCACCGAGGGTTTTGCGGCGTTCAAGGCGGCGCTCGCTTCGCTATCATCAGACAATTTCAAGCTGCTCGTCTCCGATGATCTTTATATTCTGTCCTATCTGCGCAGCCTCCTCGTCGCGGTCACCTCGACCGCGATCCTGCTCGTGATCGGCTATCCCGTCGCCTACGGCATGGCGCGGCTGCCGCGGAGATGGCAGGCGGTCGCGATGATGCTGGTGATCGTGCCGTTCTGGACCTCGTTCCTGATCCGAATTTATGCCTGGATCAACATCCTGCAGCATGACGGATTGCTCAACAAAATGCTGCTGGCGCTGCATCTGGTGTCAGTGCCGGTGGTGTGGCTGTCCACCGATACTGCGATGTATCTCGGCATCGTCTATTCCTATCTGCCGTTCATGATCCTGCCGTTGTTTGCAACGCTGGTTAAAATGGAGCCGGAGCTGGAGGAGGCAGCCGGCGACCTCGGCGCCTCGCCCCTAAAAGTGTTTTGGCTGGTGACGTTTCCGTTGTCGCTGCCCGGCGTCGGCGCCGGCGTGTTGCTGTGCTTCATTCCGATCGTCGGCGAGTTCGTGATCCCTGATCTTCTGGCGGGCTCCGATTCGCTGATGATCGGCCAGACGCTGTGGCTGGAATTCTTCACCAACAAGGATTGGCCGGTGGCCTCGGCCGCCGCGGTGGTGCTGCTGGTGCTGCTGCTCGCGCCGCTTCTGCTGTACGAGCGGTTGCAGCGCCGCCAGCTTGAAGAGGCGCGGTGATGGCACGCCGCAGGATATCGTCGTTCAACGCCGCCTCGCTGCTCGTCGGGTTCGCCTTCCTTTATCTGCCGATCGTGATTCTCGTGATCTATTCGTTCAACGCCTCGCGGCTGGTGACGGTGTGGGGCGGCTGGTCGCTGCGCTGGTATGGCGAATTCTTCAACGACCGCGCCATGATCGAGGCGGCCTGGATGAGTTTTCGCGTCGCAGCGGCATCGGCGAGCATCGCGACGCTGCTCGGCACGCTGGCGGCGATAGCACTCTCGCGCGGCGAGCGTTTTTCTGGCCGCACGCTGTTCTCCGGCATGCTCTACGCGCCGCTGGTGATGCCCGAAGTGATCACCGGGCTCTCGCTGCTTTTGCTGTTCGTCGCCATCGACGCCGAACGCGGCTTCTGGACGGTCACGATCGCGCACACCACGCTCACCATGTGCTTCGTGGCGGTGGTGGTGCAATCGCGGCTCATCTCACTCGACAGGAGTTTTGAGGAAGCCGCGATGGACCTCGGCTGCGATCCGCTCCGCGCTTTCCTCGCCGTGACGCTGCCGCTGATCCTGCCTGCGATCGCCGCGGGCTGGATGCTTGCCTTCACGCTGTCGCTCGACGACCTCGTGATCGCGAGTTTCACCACCGGTCCGGGCTCGGCGACCTTGCCGATCAGAATCTATTCTGAAGTGCGGCTTGGCGTAAAACCCGAGATCAATGCCATCTGCACGCTGGCGATCGTTGTGATCGCGGTGGTCATCGTGGTGGCCTCGCTCGCCGCAAAACTGTCGGGCGCGCGGGCTGAGAGCGCCGCGCCGCTGTGACCCCGTCGTTCCGGGGCGATGCGAAGCATCGAACTACGATGCGCAATTGCGCATCGGAGAATCTCGAGATTCCGGGTCTGGTGCTAGCGCACCATCCCGGAATGACGGCGCGTGGACTGTCACGACTTCACTGCCCCCGCCGTCAAACCGCCCACCATGTAGCGCTTGAAGGCGTAATAGATCGCGGCCGGCGGCAGCGCGTAGATGAAGCCGGTCGTCATCAACAATTCCCATGGGCTGTCGTCGGCGGCGAGAAAATTGCCGAGCGCCACGGGGAGCGTGATGTCCCGATCGTTCGACAGCAGCAGGAAGGCGTAGAGATATTCGTTCCAGGCGAGCAGCACGGCATAGGTGCCGATCGCGACCAGCGACGGCATCATCAGCGGGATATAAACCAGGCGGAAAATCTGCAACGTGGTGGCGCCGTCCATGATGGCGGCCTCGTCGAGCTCGACCGGCAATTTGTCGCTGGCCTGCTTCAAGACCCAGATCGCGTAGGGCGAGGCGATGGTCACCATGGCGAGGATCAGCGCCCAGTGATTGTTGAGCAGGCCATAGTTGCCCATGGTGCGGTACATCGGCACGGCCAAAAACGCCGCCGGAATGAAGTAAGTGAACAGCGCGAGATTCATCACCACCCTGCCGCCGGGAACGCGCAGCCGCGAGATCGAGAACGCGGCGGCGGTGGCGACGAACAGCGTCAGCGCGCCGACCGCGACCGCGATCACGAGCGAATTCCAGAACTGAATGTAAAAGTCGCGCAGGAAATAATGCTGCTGGCGAAACACGATCTCGAAGTTGTGCAGGGTCGGATGATCGGGCCATAATTTGCCCGAGAACGCGTCTTCCTTCGGCGAGATCGCGAACAGGAACATGTGATAGATCGGCACCATGGTCCAGATCAATACGGGGATGCCGATCAGCAAGAGCCGGGCCTCGGTGCCGACTTGGCGTAACGTTGGCAACTGCAGCTTCATCGCGACAACCGTTTCATCATGAAATAGACCAGCGGCAGCACCAAAGGCAGCGCGCAAACGATCGAGGCCATTGCGAGGTTGAGCTGGTCGAGCCTGAGATAACGGATGCCGAGCGTCGCCAGCACGTGGGTGAGGTCGGCCGGTCCACCGCCGGTCAACAGGTAGACGCTGTTGAAATCGCCGAGCGTCCAGATCATCGAGAGCAGCGTGCAGGTGATGTAGAGCGTCTGCATCGACGGCCAGGTGATGAAGCGGAATTTCTGCCACCAGGTCGCGCCGTCGACCTCGGCGGCCTCGAACAGGTCGTGCGGGATCGCAAGCCGCCCGGTGATCAGGATCAAGGTCCAGAACGGCAGCGATTTCCAGATGTGCACGCCGATCGCCATGGCGAGCGCCACCGCCGGATCGTTCAGCCAGTTCGGGCCGTCCTCGCCGGTGAATTTGAAGATCAGCGTGTTGATCACGCCCCATTCCGGATTGAGCATGAAGCGCACCGACAAAATGGTCGGGATCGACGGCACCGCCCAGGGCAGGATGAACAAGACCGACAGCCATTTGATCCAGCTCCGCTGCACGACGAAGAAGCCGGACAAGAACAGCGCGATCAGCATCTTGATGTTGATGCCGATGACGAGAAAGATCAGCGTGTTGACCGCGGCGCGCGCAAAAATCGGATCGTGGGTGAGCGCGACATAGCTCGACGGCTGCCGCGCGAGCCACAGCCCATAGCCGACCGGATAGACCACGAAGGCGAGGAACACGAGGACATAGGGCGCAAGCAGCACGATGCCCCAGACCTGCGGCGGCGTTAGGCGGGCCGACAGCGGAGCGCCTGGGATATCTGATGCTGAAAGCGTGATGGCCATGGTGCGCTTACTCTATCTTAGATGCACCTCTCCCCACCCGCGGGGAGAGGTCGGATCGCTCTTGCGATCCGGGTGAGGGGGACTCTCCGCGAGTTACGCCCGCTGAGAGAGCCCCTCACCCCGACCCTCTCCCCGCAAGAGCGGGGCGAGGGAGAAGATTACCCCGCGACTTCCTTGAGGCGGGCGATCAGCTCGTCGACCGCCTTGTCGACCGGCACCTTCTCGCTCACCACGCGGTTCATCGCTTTCGCCCAGACGTTCTCGTTGTTCAGGATCGTGAACTTGTAGTTTTTGGTGAAATCGAACGGCGTGGTGCCGCCGGTGAACTGGTTATAGACCGCCTTGCGGTGGCGGTCGGCCTGCCAGAACGGGCTCTGCTGGCTCGCCGTCGTCACCGGGAACCAGCGGCCGAGCGCGCCCTCGATATAGGGCCGAAGGTTTTCCTCCTGCATCAGGAACTTGATGAACTCCTTGCCCTCCGCCTTGTTCTTGGCGGCGGCGAAGATCAACCCGGTCTTGACGTCGGAGCGGTATCTGATCGGCGTGCTGTCCGGCTTGTTGGGGAAGGCCGCGGTGATGATGGTCTCTTCGTACGCCTTCTTGCCGGCGGCGCGCTGCTCGGGGGTCAGCGCCGGGTTGTTGGCATCGTCGAGCCATTTGGCCGCGATCGAGATCGTGAAGTTGTGGGTCATCACGATGGTCTTGTTGTGGAAGGCGACGTTGTTGTCGGGATCCTTCCAGGTGGTGGAGGAGGGCGGCGTGCAGCCCCTGACATAGGTGTCGGTGTAATCCTTCAGCGCATGGATCAGGCCGTCGCGCACCTTGGGATCGTCGACCAAAAGCTTGCCGTCGTCGTCGACCAGCTTGACGTTGTAGGCGTCCATGAAGGTGTAGAACGACTGGAAACTGTCAGTCGATTCCACGCCCATCGGCTGGCCGACGGCGTAGATGCGCGTGCCCGTGGCTTTGCGGATCGCCGGCTGCACCTTGTCGCACCAAAACGACCAGTAATCCTCCCATTTGGTCGGGATATCGCTTGGCTTGAAGCCGGCCTGCTCCAGCATGTCGCCCCAGATCTGGACGTGCATGCTCTGCTGCTTCAGGGGAAAGCCGTAATAGCCCTTCTTCTTGGTCTGATCGTTATAGAGATAGGTGGTCTCCAGCGTGTTCGGCGCGAACGCCGATTTCATGGGAATGAGAATGTCGGAGAGGTCTTCGAGCTTGCCTTCAAAGGCCCATTTGCCCTGCGCCTGCACGTCGTAAGAGTCGGAATAGGCGACATCGGGCACGGTGCCGGAATCCAGCGCCGCCACCGTCTTCGGGATCATGTCCTGCACGGCGTATTGCGACAGCTCGACCTTGATGCCGGTCTTGGCCTCGAATTTCTTGACCACGTCGAGCAGCGCGTCGTCTTCGGACTTGTAAAAGCCCTTGGCAAACCAGACCGTGATCTTCTTTTCCTGCGCCATTGTCGGCGCCGCGACGAGAAAAAATCCGACTGCCGCGAGCGCGATCGAAAGCGCAATCTTACCCTTGGATCTCACATCGTTCTCCCTGAATTGCCGATTTTTCCAACCGGTTGTATGTAAAGGCTAGCGCATGGGCGCTGGTCGATCTAGCGGCTTGTTGTGCATGCAGGTAGTGCAGTAGCGTAGGGTGGGTTGGCGATAGCGTAACCCGCCACCTTTCGCGCAGCGGCGAATTACGCTCGCGCT
>Ga0210406_10003108_pt1 | contig 18412 bp, 17 predicted proteins | sample IncBWC30MmetaG_FD_155454 | JGI IMG/M metagenome (GOLD analysis project Ga0210406, IMG submission 155454) | Forest soil microbial communities from Barre Woods Harvard Forest LTER site, Petersham, Massachusetts, United States - Inc-BW-C-30-M | ecosystem: Environmental > Terrestrial > Soil >... | reverse complement strand
CGACAAGAAGGTTATGGCGGGATCGGACGCGTCGAGCGCCAGCGTCACGGGCAAGATCGTGGAGCAGGGCCGGGCGAAGAAGCTCACAGTCTTGAAATTCAAGAAAACCAACCAGTACAAGATTCAGCGGGGCCACCGGCAGAACTACACGGCCGTGCAGGTCAGCGAGATCAAGCTGTAAATTATCGAGAGGAATTGAGTCATGGCACATAAGAAGGGCGGCGGCTCGTCCACAAACGGGCGCGATTCACACGGGCAGAGGCTGGGCGTCAAGCGGTTCGGTGGGCAGTTGGTGAACGCGGGAACGATCCTGATCCGGCAGCGCGGCACGCGGCACCAGCCGGGCGAGAACGTGTCCAAGGGCAAGGACGACACGCTGTTTGCGCTGGTGCGGGGCTACGTGAAGTTTGAGGACAAGGGCAACCGGGGACGCTTCATCAGCGTGACACCGGCGGCGGAAGCAGCAAAGGCCGCGAACTAAGTCCGAAGGCATGCGAGCGGCCCCGGCGCGAGTCGGGGCCGTTTTGTCTTTATAGGCATAAGAAGAAAGAATTTTTAACACAGAGAACACTGAGTTCGGACAGAGTTCACAGAGAAGAGTAGGACATGTTTGTTGATGAAGCGAAAATTTCGGTGAAGGCGGGGGACGGCGGAAACGGGTGCGTGGCGTTTCGGCGGGAGAAATATGTGCCGAGGGGCGGGCCGTCGGGCGGTGACGGCGGACGCGGGGGCAGCATTTACCTGGAAGCGAATCCCAACGACAACACACTGCTGCGTTACCGTTACAACCGGGAGTTCATGGCGGACCGCGGGCGGCACGGCGAAGGCTCGAACTGCTCGGGGGTTTCGGGCGACGACACGATTCTGAAAGTGCCGGTGGGCACGCTGGTTTTTGATGCAACGGGGAATGTGCTGCTGGCGGATTTGAAGCAGCCGGGGCAGCGCTTGCTGGTGGCGCAGGGCGGCCGCGGCGGGCGCGGCAATCAGCATTTTGCAAAGCCGTGGCACCAGGCGCCTCGGGAAAAAGAAGAAGGCGAAGCCGGTGAAGAACGGAATCTGCGGCTGGAGCTGAAGCTGCTGGCGGACGTGGGCCTGGTGGGATTCCCGAACGCGGGGAAGTCCACGCTGATTTCGGTGATCAGCGCGGCGCGGCCGAAGATTGCGAATTATCCGTTCACGACGCTGGAGCCGAACCTCGGCGTTGTGAATGCTGACGGCGGCACGGGCGGGCACGGGACTGAGCTGGGCCGGACGTTCGTGGTGGCGGATTTGCCGGGGTTGATTGAGGGCGCGAGCCATGGCGCGGGATTGGGCATTCGCTTTCTGCGCCACGTAGAGCGAACGCGGCTGCTGGTCCACCTGATTGATACGAGCGATATGGCGGAGATGGATCCGGTGAAGGCGTTTGAGATTATTGAGGGTGAGCTGGGGGCGTTCAGCGAGAAGTTGCTGGATAAGCCGATGATCGTGGTGGCGACGAAGCTGGATGCCACGACAGACCGGGAGAAGTTAGAAGAACTGAAGAAATTCTGCAAGAAAAGAGGATTGGAATTTCACGCCATTTCGGCTGCTGCCGGCGAAGGCGTGAAGGAGTTGGTGAGAGGGATTGCGGACGCACTCGACAAAATTCCGAAGGAAACGGTCGAGGACGAGGATAGTGAGGTAAATGAGGTAGAGGAAGTAAATGACGTAAAGGATTCAGAGGGCGCCGCGGTTGCGGATGAGCTGGAAAACGAGGACTGAGACGGGTTTCCTGGACTGCAATTCGTGAGAGAATTGGGTTGGGGAACATCCGGGAGGCGGATTGACGACTGCGCAGGCGAAAAGTACGGCGGCGAAACACCATCCACGACGGATTGCAATTTTTGGCGGCTCGTTTGACCCCATCCATTCCGGCCACCTGGCTGTGGCCCGGGCGGCAGACCGGCGGTTCAATTTCGACGAAGTGCACTTTATTCCTGCGAGCCGTCCTCCGCATAAATTGAAGCAGCACCTGGCGCCGTTTCCGCACCGGTTCGCGATGGTGGCGCTGGCGGCGACGGAGCATCCGCATTTTGTGCCTTCGCTGGCGGAAGCTGGGGAAGACTTCAGCGGCACGCAACTGCACTATTCGGTGGATACGGTACGGTATTTCAAGCATGCGTATCACGGCCAGGGCGACCGGATATTTTTCATCATCGGCGCGGATGCGTTTCTGGATATTCCAATGTGGAAGGAATACGAAACGCTGCTGGGGCTTTGCGATTTTGTGATTGCGAACCGGCCGGGGATCCGGCTGGAGGCGCTGCGGCTGGTGATTCCGCCCGACCTGCACGGTCGGCGGGACGCCAAGCGCGAGAAGGAAGAGGAAACCGTCGCCCACGGCTCGCCGATTGTGGCGCGGTTGGATAAGACGACGGTGTACCTGCTGGAAAACGTGGCCAGCGAAGTGAGCGCAACCGATATTCGGCGGAAGGCCAGCCGCGGGCAATCGATTCATGGTTTGGTTTCCGCGCGAGTGGAAGAATACATTTTGAAACAGAGGTTGTACCGGTGAAATTAGAAAAACTACCGAAGGGCGTGCGGTTGGCTGTCGAAGCCGCGCAGGAGAAAAAAGCGGGCGCGATTACCGTGCTGGACTTGAGCGGCTTGAGCGCATTCACGGAATATTTCGTGATCTGCACGGGATACAGCACGCCGCAACTACAGGCGATCTGCTCCGAGGTGGAGGAAGTGCTGTACAAAGAGATGAAACGTTCGCCGGAGCACCGCGAGGGGCGCCGGTCGGCGGAATGGGCTCTGTTGGATTTTGGCGGGTTCATCGTGCACGTGTTTGGCGAGCAGGCGCGGCGTTTTTATGATTTGGAACGATTGTGGCGGCAGGCGCCGTCGCTGGTATTGCCGGACGAGCCGGAAACGCATAGGCGGAGCGAGCTTTCGGAAAAAGCGGGCTAGACGCGCTTAATAAGCACGGCGGTCAGGTCGTCTTGCTGGCTGGTGCCGCTGGAATGGGCAAGAACGGCGTCGTATAGCGACTTAATGATTTCCTCGGGAGACAAGGCACGAGAGGCGCGAACCGCCTCTTTCAGCCGGAGCATTCCAAACTCTTCGCGCGCGGGATTTTCAAATTCCACAAAGCCATCGGTGGTCAGGAGGAAGATGTCACCCTTCTTCATCTGGATTTTTGTCGGAGGGCCGCAGCTAAACTCGGGCAGGATTCCGAGCGGCACGGCTTGCGATTCGATCTCGATGAAGGCGTCGTGCGATGTCGAATAGAGCAGGATGGGGCCATGGCCCGCTGACAATATTTCCAAATCGCCGGTGCCCGGAGTGCAGGCGACTCCCGCGAACGTAACGAACCGGTTGGGCTCCAGATCGCGAGCGATGGCGGCATTAATTTGCGAGAGCGCCGCCGGCAAATTCTTGTTTGCGCCGAAGCTTGACCGGGCGTAGGCACGGCAAGCGGCGGCAAGCAGCGCGGGTCCGATGCCATGGCCGGTGACATCGCCGAGGATAATAATGAGCCGGCCATCGGGCATGGCATCCCAATCGTAGAAATCGCCGCCGGTGTCGTCAGCGGGTTTGTTCCAGCCGGCGATAGTGAAACCCGGAATTTCGGGAGGAGCTTGCGGAAGGAGAGCTTGCTGGATATCGCGCGCGGTTTGCAGGTCATGCTGGACGCGATCTAGTTTCCGCTGTGTTTCGGCTTCACGAAGAGCGGCTTGCACGTGCTTGCGAATTTCGCCGGCGACCGCTCCGGCGACGAAGCCGCAGACCAGCAGGATGATGGCGAAGTGGCTCACGTCAGTTTGTGTCTCGGGAGCGGGCCTGCCGAGAGTGGGCGGGATCCAGCCGAGATAGAGGGCCGCAGCGAGATGGCTGATGGTTGCGGTGATGCCCGCCAGGCGGCAGATCCAGGGATTGAGGCGCAGGATCGAAAGGATGATGAAAACGAAAAACAGCAACGTGACGGGGTTGGCGAAGGGACGATACGAAAAGCCGAATTCGGTGGTGTAGAGCCACGCAACGCCAATGCCCGGCAAGGAGGTTTCGATGATCGTGCCGGTGAACCAGACGAAACGTGGGAATTCGCGATCCTTGCGCAGCGCGCGATTGACCAGGCGAAGCATGAGGTACTCATAGAGACCGATGACGGCGACCAGGACCAGATTCCAGACGGGATGTGGGTTGAGAACCGTATTGTGCAACAGGAAGATGCGAATCAAGAGCACCATCACCAGGATGGTGAGGAACGCAAGCACGCCAAAAATGCGGACGCGTTCGCTCCGAAGTTCTGCTGCGTGGAAGGCAGGCGACTTGATTTCGCTCTGAGACATGAGTCGGAAAGGCGCAGGGCGGCCGCTGCGCAATAATAGATGGAAAGCTGCTGGATTCCCTAAGAAAAAGATGAGAAACCAAATAGGACGCCCGGCTGAAGAGAAGGATAGACTCGCGGGATGAAGATTTGCCTGCTGATGCTGGGGAAGACGCGGCGGCCGGAGATGGTTGCGACGCTTGACGACTATGTGAAGCGCATCTCGCGGTCGGGCCCCATCGAAATTCTTGAAGTGCGGGATGCGGCGGCGGCGTTGAAGCGGTTGGACGCAAACCGAGCCGCGGTTTCAGCCTTGCTGGATGCGGGCGGCAAGGTTTACGACTCCGATGCATTCGCGAAATGGCTGGGGGAGCGGCGGGACCGCGGCATCCGCGAGGTGATTTTTGTTTGCGGTGACGCGGATGGGTTTCCCGACGGGCTGCGGGAACGCGTGAAGCAGAAACTTTCGCTGAGCGCGATGACGTATTCGCATGAACTGGCGCGGGTGATGCTGGCGGAGCAGATTTACCGGGCTTTTGCGATTTTGTCGGGAAGTCCGTACCCCAAATAGGCGATCCGACTTCCTGTTGTCTGGTTGTCAGCGCAGAAGGTGGGATTTGCAGCGTTCCGGGGAATGATGTGCAACGATAAAAGGCATGGCCCTACGCATCGCGGCGGATAAAGATCAGCCTTCGGTGGCGATTGAAATTCCCATTGAAAAGCCGCTGCCGGACTACGACCTGGAACAGGTCGAGCAGCCGACGCCGCGAGACATCGACGTGCTGCTGGTATCGCAGGGATTTCGCGACCTGGTGGACGACGCGCGCGGCGTCCTGACGGAGCTGACGTGCAACCCGCCACCGCTGCCGAACACCACGCATCTGGTGGATCTGGGATTGAGCCACGTTCCCGATTTTGAGATTACACAACTGACGGGCGCGATTTGCCCCGCGGACGATGGAGTATACCGGCCGGGTTTGTGGATCGTATTGAAAGACAGAAAAAGTCCGGCGAAGCAGACGCTGGGCGAAGTGGCGATGGAGCATGCGCGAATCGTCGCGCACGAACTGGTCCGGCGCCTCGGGATTCAGTAACAATCCTTTCCAATTTCCGTTTCCCCAGCGGGTTGCTGACGCTGCAACTTGACGTTTCCGCGGCAACTCCGCAGACTGGAATTATCCACACGAAATTGCGCGCGTGACGAGGAAATGGAGTTATGCCGGAAGGTAAAGGACTGCTGATTGTTTACACCGGGCCGGGCAAAGGCAAGACGACCTGCGCGCTGGGAACGGCGTTTCGCGCGGTGGGGCAGGGATTGCGCGTGCTGATGGTGCAGTTTATCAAGGGCTCGTGGCACTACGGCGAGCTGGATGCCGCGGAAATGCTGGGCAAGGACAAGTTTGAAATTCGGCCGATGGGTCGGGGTTTCGTGAAAATCGGCGGCGTGGAGACGGATCCGGAAGACATTCGCATGGCGGAAGAGTGCTGGGAATCGGGGCGCGCGGCGATTTACAGCGGCACCTATGACCTGGTGGTGTTGGATGAGATCAATTACACGATCAGCTACAAAATGCTGGACGCGGAGAAAGTGGTGGCGGCGCTGACGGGGCGGCCGGAGCAGGTGCACGTGATCTGCACGGGGCGAAACGCGCATCCGAAACTGGTGGAGGCCGCGGACCTGGTGACGGAAATGAAGGAAGTGAAACACCCGTACACGAAGGGTATACTGGCGCAGCGGGGGATTGATTACTGAGGGCGATGTGGCGTTCGTCTGGGAGAGAGTTCGGGGATAACAGCGAACAGCGATCAGATAACAGGAAGCAAGAAGGAAACTGAAAACTTAGAGCTAAGGACTAAAAACTTTTCATGTCGTGGTTCAAGCGGGATAAAAAAGCGATTGACCAGGTGACGCCGCCGGAAGAGCGGCGGGTGCGCACGGAAGGGCTGTGGATGAAGTGCGAGTCCTGCCGCGCGATCGTGTTCCGTAAGGACCTGGAAGAGAACCTGTTTGTGTGCCCGAAATGCCAGTTTCATTTTCGGGTGAACGCGAAAAAGCGGCTGGAGCTGCTGTTCGACGGCAAATGGACAGAGCACGACGCGGGAATGGTTTCGACGGACCCGCTGAAATTCGTGGACACGAAGCCATATGCCAAGCGGATTAAGGAAGCGCAGAAAAAACTGGGGATGAACGACGCGGTGATTACAGCCGAAGGGAAATTGAATGGCAAGCCGGTGATCTGCTGCGCGATGGAATTTGGATTTATCGGCGGTTCGATGGGCGCGGTGGTGGGCGAAAAAGTGACTCGTGCGATCGAGATGTCGATGGAGACGCGGCAGCCGCTGATCGTGGTTTCGTGCTCCGGCGGAGCGCGCATGATGGAAGGAACGATCAGCCTGATGCAGCTGGCGAAAGTGTCGGCGGCGCTGGCGCGGCTGGACGAGGAGAAGCTGCCTTACATTTCGGTGCTGACCGACCCGACGACCGGCGGCGTAACAGCAAGTTTCGCGATGCTTGGCGACCTGAACATTGCGGAGCCGGGCGCGCTGATTGGATTCGCGGGGCCGCGCGTGATCGAGCAGACCATCCGGCAAAAGTTGCCCGAGGGATTCCAGCGCTCGGAGTTTTTGCTGGAGCACGGATTCCTGGACGCCGTTGTGCATCGCAAGGACATGAAGGGCTTCATCTCCAGCGCGCTTGACCTGCTGACCTCCTGAGATGAACTACGAGAGCGCGGTCCGCTACTTACTTTCTTTGGGCCGCGAACTGGCGGCGCCCACGCAGGCGGCCGCGGCAAAATTCAACCTCGAAAACATAACCATATTGCTGGAAAGGCTGGGACGGCCGGACCGCGCGTTTCCGTGCGTGCATATTGCGGGTACGAACGGGAAGGGTTCGACCGCGGCGTTTCTGGAAAAGATTTTGCGCGACGCGGGGTTCCGTACCGGGCTGAATACTTCGCCGCACCTGGAGAGGATCAACGAGCGCATACGAATTTCAGGAAAGGAAATCAGCGACGAGCGGTTTGCGGAGATATTTACGCGGATTCACGCGCTGATTGAAGAATTGCTGGCCGAGGGGAAGCTGCGGGCGCACCCGACGTACTTCGAATGCGTGACCACGCTGGCGTTTGAAGCGTTTGCGCGGGGGCGGGTGGATTTCGCGGTGATTGAAGTGGGGCTGGGCGGGCGGCTGGACGCGACAAATGTGGTGACGCCGCTGGTGTCCATCATTACCCGGATCGATTTTGATCACGAGAACTATCTGGGGCATTCGCTGCGGGAAATCGCGGGAGAAAAAGCGGGAATTCTGAAGCCGCGGGTGCCGGCCGTGTTCGCGGCGCAATCGCCGGAAGCGCACGAAGTGCTTGTGGCGCGTGCGGCGGAGTTGCGCTGCCCGTTTGTGGAAACCGGCGAATTGTTTCGCGTCGAAAAGGAAACGCTTGAGGACGGCTGCGTGCGCGCGATGGCGGTGGAAACGTCAGGTGGAAAATCATTTTCACTGGAACCGAAGCTCGCCGGGCGCTTTCAATTGCAGAATGCACTGAATGCGGTCGCGGCGGCGCGGATTCTGCAGAACCGCAGCTATCGCATCACCGACGAAAATATTGTCACCGGGATTGCGACGACAGAATGGCCCGGCCGATTGGAACGCTTGCAAACTCGGCCGGACGTGTATCTGGACGGCGCGCACAATCCGGGCGCGGCGCGGGAGTTGGCGCAATTCTTGGAAGAGAATTGTTCCGGCCGCAAGGTGTACCTGATTTTCGGGGCCATGCGCGACAAGGCGGTTGACGAAGTAACCGGTATGCTTTTTCCGCTTGCGCACGAAGTGATTTTCACGCAACCGGGGACGCCTCGGGCGGTTAGCGCGCGGCAACTGGCGGAGATGGCCGGCGACCACGCCGCGAAATTCACCGTAATCGAGGATGCGGAGCGGGCCCTCGAATCCGCGCTTTCGAAAGCGAGCCCGGAAGATGCCGTCTTCATCACGGGCTCTTTGTACCTGGTGGGTGAACTGCGACGTGTGTGGAGCTCGCGCGGAAAAGTCGCATCGCGATAGGAAAGACCGTAGAATGGGGCTTCTTTCCGGTTGCTGCCGGCCGCGCGGCCGGCGTTCTGTTTTGTAGAAGCACAGAATTTCAGGGCAGAGCTTCGAGCGCATGAAAAAACCAAAAGCCGCGGGGACAAAATCGGGAGCGCCGCTGGTGGGCATTATCATGGGCTCCACATCGGATTGGGAGACGATGGAGCACGCCGCGAACACGCTGCGGGAGTTGGGCGTGCCGCATGAGACGCGCGTTGTTTCCGCGCATCGCACGCCGGACCTGCTGTTTGAATACGCGGCGAGCGCTGAAAAACGCGGCATCGAAGTGATCATCGCCGGCGCGGGCGGCGCGGCGCATTTGCCGGGAATGGCGGCTTCGAAGACGGTGCTTCCTGTGCTGGGTGTGCCCGTGGAGTCGAAAGCGCTGAAGGGGCTCGACTCGTTGCTTTCGATCGCTCAGATGCCCGGAGGTATTCCCGTGGGGACTCTGGCGATCGGGAAAGCGGGCGCGATCAACTCGGCGCTGCTGGCAGCGGCGATCGTGGGAATTAAGCATCCGTCGATTCGCGAGGCGCTGCGGGCGTTCCGAATTGCGCAGACGAAAAAAGTTCTCTCGCAGCCCGATCCTGCTGCAGCGGCGCGGAAGGCGCTGAACGCCGTGCACGCGCAACTTTCCGGAAAGAAAAAGAAATGACCATCGGCATCCTGGGCGGAGGACAACTCGGCTATATGCTGGCGCTGGCCGGTTATCCGCTGGGGCTGCATTTCCGGTTCCTGGATCCCTCGCCGGAAGCGCCGGTGGGCCGCATCGCCAATCGAGTCACCGCTGATTTCAATGACGAACCGGCGCTCGAAAAATTTTCGCACGGCTTGGAAGTCGTAACCTACGAATTTGAAAATGTGCCGGTGGCGGCCGCGAAGTTTCTGGGGGAACGCGTGCCTGTGTATCCTCCCGCGGCGGCGCTGGAAGAGGCTCAGGAACGTTTGAGGGAAAAGCGGATGTTCCGCAGGCTGGAAATACCGGCGACGGAATTTGTGGAGATCGCAGGGCGCGAAAATCTCGACGCGGCGGTGAAACAGGTTGGATTGCCTGCCATGCTAAAGACGTGCCGGATGGGCTACGACGGGAAAGGGCAGTGGCTGCTGCGAACGTCGGAAGACGTGGAGAAAGCGCGGCCAGAGCTGCCGGATGTGCCGCTGATTCTGGAAAAGTTTGTTCCGTTCACGCGTGAACTCTCGATTCTCGGCGTGCGGGGACGCAGCGGGGAAATTGCGTTCTACCCGCTGATCGAGAACCATCATCGCGGCGGAATTTTAAGATTGTCGCTGGCGCCGGCGCCCAATTTGACAGCGAGCCTGCAACAGGAAGCGGAGCACGCGGCGCGAAAGGTGCTGGAAGCGCTCGAGTATGTCGGCGTCTTGTGCATCGAATTTTTCGAATTTGGCGGGCGGCTGCTGGCGAACGAGATGGCGCCGCGGGTGCACAATTCCGGCCACTGGACGATTGAGGGGGCGGTGACCAGCCAGTTTGAGAATCATCTGCGCGCGATTCTGGGGATGCCGCTCGGCTCGACGGCCGCGGTGGGCGTTTCGGCGATGATGAACCTGATAGGCGAACTCCCGGAGAGCGCGGAAGTCTTGAACGTTTCGAACGCGCACCTGCATCTTTACGGGAAAGAGCCGCGGGCGGGGCGCAAGCTCGGGCACGTTACCGTGCGGGCGGATCAGTTCGAGAAGTTGCAGCAGAGATTGAATGCATTGCCGGAATTTTTTCGCCGGCCGGAATATTGCTTGGAGAAGGCTTTGCCGGAGTTGCTGGCCAAGCGGGCTTAGAGCACGAAGAAAATACCATCAACCCAAGAGCGACCCAAGAGGGCGGAGCGAAGCGCCTTTACACTTGCAGGACGTCGCCATCGCGGGCGACGAGTTCGTAAAGCACAGGGTTGACGAAGAAGCCGAGCAGGAGGCGCGAGAGAAGTCCCGCGACGACAACGATGGCGAAAGGCTTCTGCGTGTCGCTGCCGACGCCGGTGGACATGGCGGCGGGGAGAAGACCGAGGCACGCGACGAGTGCGGTCATCATGATCGGACGGAGGCGGAGCAACGAAGCTTCGAGCGTGGCTTCGCGAACGTTTTTACCTTCCAGGCGCAGCTTGTTGATATAACTCACCAGAATTACCGCGGTTTCCACCGAAACACCAAGAAGGGCGAGCAGCCCGAGAGCGCTGGAAACACTGAGCGGCGTGTGCGTGAGTTTCAGCGCGATCAGCGCGCCGACCGGCTCGGTGAGAATGACGCCGAGAGCAATGGTGATGGGGAATTTAAAATTCCCATAAAGCGCGAACAGGATCAGGAAGATCAGAAATATCGCCAGCGGGCCGATGATGTAAAGCTGCGCCTTGGCATCGAGCAGTTCGCTGTACTCGCCGCCCCAATCGAGGCGGTAGCCTTCGGGAAGATTCACTTTCTTCGAGATCGCTTGCTGGCCGGACTTGACGATACCTTCGAGGTTTCGCCCTTCAATCGAAAACTGGATGCCGATGTAGCGCGAATTATTTTCGCGATAGATGAAGGATGCGCCGGTGGATTCCTTGAGCGTGGCGAGTTCGGAGAGTGGAATCTGCTGGCCAGCGGGAGCGGGAACGAGCAGGTTGCCGATTTCATGCGCGTCGGAGCGGAATTTCGGGTCCATGCGCACAACCAGGTCGAATAATTTTTCGCCCTGAATCACCTGGGTGGCGGCCTGTCCGCCAATCGCGGCTTGGACGACTCCTTCGACGTCCGCCACGTTGATGCCGTAACGCGCGATTTTGGCGCGATCCGCTTCGATCAGCAGGCTGGGCTGGCCGAGTTCGCGCACGACGGTGAGCTCGGTGAAGCCTGGAGTCTTCTCAAGGACATTCTTGATTTCAACTGCCTTTTTCTCGAGGACGTCGAGATCGGGCCCGAAAATTTTCACTGCCAACGCGCTTTTCAAACCAGTAAGCGCTTCATCCACGGCATCTTCGGCTGGTTGTGTGAAATTGAAAATCACGCCGGGGTAGGCATCGAGCTTTTTCTGGAGGTCGGCGATAAGTTGGTCTTTTGTATGGATCGAGGATTGCGACCAGGATTTGTCGTTGTAAGGCTTCAGGCCAACGTAGAATTCGCAATTGAAAAAGCCGGTGGGATCGGTGCCGTCGTCGGGTCGGCCGAGCTCGGAGCCGGTAACCGTGACCATCGGGTACTGAATGAGCAGGCCGCGGACCTGCGGCGCGAATTTCGCCGCCTCTTCAAACGAAATCGTGTACGGCATCGTGGCGCGCACCCACACGGCGCCTTCGTCCAGATGCGGCAGGAATTCTCCACCGATGAGGGGAATGAGGAGGAGCGTGGCGCAAAAAATCGCTATGGCTACAACCAATGTTACGGCGGGGTGGTTCAGGCACCACTGCAGGCGGCCGGCGTACTGATCGCGGATCCAGTTATAGATGGGGTTCTGCTTTTCTTTCACACCGCTCTTAAACCAGTAGGAAGCGAGCACGGGAACAACCGTGAGCGTGAGAATCAGCGCACAGATGAGCGCGAACCCCATGGTGTCCGCCATCGGATGGAAGAGCTTGCCTGCCGGGCCCGTGAGGGCGTAGATGGGCAGGTAACCCGCGATGATGACGGCGACGGAATAAAATATGGGGCGATCGACGTCGCGCGCGGCGGCGAGAATGACGTCCGTCAATTTGTAATCGGTGCCGTGGCGCAGGCCAAGTTCGCGGTAAATGTTTTCGACCATCACGATGGTGCCGTCAATGATGATGCCGAAATCGATGGCGCCGATGGAGAGCAGGTTCGCCGCTTCGCCCGTTAAATTGAGAAAGATGAACGCGAAGAGCAAAGCAAGCGGGATGGTGAGCGCAGTGATGATGGCGGCGCGGAAACTCACCAGGAAGAAAATCAGCACGATCAGAACGAGAACCATGCCGCGCAGAAGATTTCCCTCGACAGTGTCCGTGGTGATGCGAACGAGATCGCTGCGGTCATAGTAAGGACGGACTTTCACGTCCGGCGGCAGTAGCGTCTTGTTGATCTCGTCGGTTTTTTTCTCGACGCCTTCGAGCACGTTCTGGGTCTGCTCGCCGCGGCGCATCAGGATGACGCCTTCGACCGCGTCGTCATTCTTTTTTTGCTTGGTCTGGAAACCGAAGATGCCGAGGCGCGGCGCGTGGCCGATTTCCACGCGGCCAATATCCTTGATGCGGATGGCTACGCCATTGCCGCTGCCGACGACGACTTCGCCGATGTCGTCCGTGCTTTTCACCAGGCCAAGGCCGCGCACGTAATAGAACTGCCCGCCCTGCGTGTAAAAGCCGCCGCCGGTGTTGGAATTGTTGGCGTTCAGCGCAGTCACCACCTGCACGACCGGCAAGTGGTAGTTGTAAAGCTTCACAGGATCAAGCAGGACGTGGTACTCCATCGTCGGCCCGCCAAAGCCGGAATCATCCGCCACGCCCGGAACACTCTTGTACGCGCGCTGGATAATCCAGTCTTCGTACGTGTGCAATTCCATCGGCGAGCGGTCGGGGCTTTCGATCACGTAGCGATACACCAAGCCGCTCGGACTGAAGAGCGGCGCCATGCTTGGCGTAACACCCTGCGGCAGAGTGGCGTCGCTGATGCGCTGGAAGACAATTTGCCGCGCGAAGTAAGGATCGACGCCTTCGTCAAAGGTCAATCGCACGTCGGAGAGGCCGTAGAGCGAAATCGACCGCATCACTTTCAAATGCGGCGAGCCGTTCATCGCCAATTCCAGCGGCAATGTGGTGAGGCGTTCCACTTCTTCCGCGGCGTGCCCCGGCCACTGGGTGATTAACTCCACCATCGGCGGTGAAAGGTCCGGGTAGGCATCCACCGGCATCTGGCGGAAAGACCACGCGCCCGCGACAGCGATCAAGACCGTCAGCATCAGCACCAGGAAGCGCTGCTGAAGCGCGAATTGGACGATGCGATGGATCATCGAGAGGTCTCCGGTGCGCTCTTCCTAGTGCTGAATGGAATTCTTGAATTGCAGGAACAGGCTGCCGTCGCCGACGACCTGTTCGGATTCTTTCAGGCCGCTGGTGATCTGCGTGCGGCCCTTGACGCTTTGGCCCAGGGTGACCACGCGGCGCGCGAACTGGTTGGGCCCCGCCTGCACGTATACAAACGGCTGGTTTTCCGTATCGCGCAAGATGGCCGCCTCGGGCACTGTGATGGCGTCCGCCACAGAGCCCGCCTTGACCGTCGCGGTGACGTACATGTCTTTCTTCAATTTTTTGCCGGGATTATCGGTGACGATGCGCGCCTGCAGCGTCCGCGTATTGGGATCAAGCGCGGGCGCAAGGTAGGAAATTTTCCCGTGGAAAAGTTCCGGGTAGGTGTCGGTGTTGATTTCGACGGCGTCGCCCGCGTGCACATACGGCAGGTCGCTCTGGTAAACGTTCACAAGCACCCACACGCTGCCGGTATTGGAAATGGTAAAGCATTGTGTGGCGCCACTCTGGAGCAGTTGCCCGGGGCCAACCAGGCGCTCGACGATATCGCCGGTGACAGGGGCGAGCACCGGGCTTTCCGATGTGGGCCGCGCGGCGTTCTTGATCAAGGCTTCGGGGTCTTTCACGCCGAGCGCGTGAAGGGCGTCGGCGGAGGATTCCAGGTCGGCGTGCGCTTGGTTGCGAATCGTCTCTGCCTGCTGCAGATCGGCTTCGGAGATCGCGCCGTGGGTGAAAAGGTCCTGAGCCCGCGCATACAACTTGTCCGAAAGAGTGGAGGCTTCACGGGCTTTGATGTAGGCGGAACGCGCCACGGAGTAGTCCGGGCTGGTGACGGTAAGGAGCGGCTGGCCCTTTTGGACGAACTGGCCGGGCGCGACAAAAATTTCGTGCACGGGGCCGCCAATCGCGGCAAACACTGGCGTGGTTTCAAAGGCATTGTAGGCGACGGCGCCGGCCAGGCGCAGCGTGCGCGGAAGAGGGCCTTTTTCCACGGGCACGATTTGCAGGTGAGCCAACTGTTCTTTCGGGACGGTGAAGAGTTCGGCCGTGTCCGCCTTCGATTCGGATCCGGTGAACGAAGTCATTTTGGATTCCGCTTCGCCGGTGCCGGAGCCGCAGCCAGACAGTCCGGCGCCCAGCGGGAAAACGGCGAGCGCGATGATCATCGAACTTGTAAATCGTCTTTGCAGGAAAGCGTTCATGGAAGATTCCTTGTGCCTGTGGCCTGGCGCATCTGTTCGAGCGCGAGCATGTAACTTGCAAGCGCCTGGCGATAGGCAAGCTGATTGGCGCGATAAGTTCGTTCGGAATCCAGATAGTCCAAAAGGCTGGCGGCACCTTTGCGGTAGGCGTATTCGCTGATGTCGCGCGACTGCTTTGCCTGGTCGACGTAGCCGCCTTGATAGAGCTGGATGATCTGGTCGTTGGTCTGAAGATTGGCGAAGGCGGTCGCGACGTCGGTTGAAACCTGCTGCGTGGTTTCGCTGGCCTGTTCGCGGGCCTGGGTGATGGCGTATTGCGCGCGCGCGATCTCTCCCTGGTTCCGGTTAAAGATCGGCAGCGGCATGCTGTAGAAAAACGAGCCGCTGCTGGCGCCGGCCGTGTGGGAATAGTTGAACGTGCCGGTGATGTCCATCTTGCCGTTGGCCTTTTGCAGCGCGTACTGGCTTTCGGCGGCGGTGACGGACTGCTGGGCGGCGCGCAGGTCGGGCCGGTTCAGAGCCGCGACGTTTTTCAGCCCGTTCAGGTCCGCGCGCACCGGTTGATAGTCGAGCGTGCCCTGCACGTCGTAATCGTCGGGAACGGTCTCGAAACCGAGCAACTGGCGCAACGCCGAGAGGCTTTGCAGCTTGGCGAGTTTCGCTGCGGAGACGTCGCTCTGGAATTGCAGCAACTGAAGCTTGATTTTCAGAAAGTCGCCTTCGCTCATGTCGCCCGCGCGAAAGCGCTCTTTGCTGATGTCCACTGTCTTCTGGAAACTGTCGAGATCCTGCTGCGCGAACTCCAGCGTGGATTCCGCCAGCAGCACATCCACAAATTGCTGGCTCACGTTGAAGACCAGCTGCCGCTCGTTGTCGGTGACGAGCGAGCGCACGACCGAGGTCTGGTCCTTCGCGGCCTGCAGGCGGTGCTGGCGCTTTTTGCCGCGTTCAAAGAGATAGCCGATGCCGGCGTCGAACTGCGCCGACTGGTCCAGATAGTCCGCGTCCAGCTTGTTGGGCTGGAAGATGGGCAAAAACTGCGCGTCCAGGCCCAGCGTTGGATTCGGACGAAGGTTTGCGGTGATTTCCTCGGCAAGGCTTTGCTGGATTGTAGTGCGCATAGCCTGCAACGCGTGATTATGCAGAAGCGCCAGGCGGATCGCGTCGTCCAGCGAAATCCGCGCGGCGGCGGAGGCAGGCGGCGTTTGAGCAGCGGGCGCAGGGTTCTGCTGGGCGTCAACGAACGGCGCCAGCAGCAGCAATGCCAAAACCAAAAACTTTACTTGCTTCAAGTGAAGACTCCTCGCGCGTCACTGTGGAAGCAACGCACGACAATGCTGATCGAGGGATTAGGGCCGAATGGGGATTGCTAAACGGCGGGAGGCGCGCGGGGCGCGATGCTGCGGGGAACAACTGGAGGAACGAAAACGACGACGCCGGAAACTTCCAGCCGGTTGATCGCCGGCGCCATCTCCACGATCAAAGAAGGAGTCTGGACGGCAGTGCCCGTGGCAGAGCAGATCGGGCAAACGTGCGAGTCGAGCGAGCGCGAATTCAGGTCAACGCAGCAGTGCTGTTGCCCCGCCAGGAGGATTCCTCCAAGGAGAAGCGCCACGAAGAAAAACCGCTTTGATTTCGAAGGCATGGTGCCAGTATTCGAGTGTTTGGCGATGTGTTTATAGTACACCCTCTGGCGGGCCCAAAACACCTCTTAACAAGGGGGCTTGTGCCAAGCTGCACCGCACCCTACTTGGATGAGCCAGCCGGGCCGGAGGGATGCCACGGGAACGCGAGGTTGACACGGCTTGGGGGCGTGGAAGATAGTGCCGCAGTCGGAGGTTGCCCCATGACCGCGTTCGAGCCAGGTCTTTCGCGTCGCAGCCTGCTCAAGGTGCTTGGTTTGGCCGGAGGCGGCCTGGCCGCGGGCGGCTGGCCCGGGGCCGGCGATGTGATGGCCCAGGATCCGCAGCGCGCCGCGGCCCCGGAGACCTTCACCGGGCCCGGTGCGAACCCGCATTGGAATTCGGTGGGCCCGTATCTGACCGAGCCGCAGAAGGCGCCGCTGATTCTGTTGACGGATCGCCCTGTTCAACTCGAAACGCCACGGCACTATTTTCGGACGGCTTTCACTCCCAACGAAGCTTTCTATGTTCGATGGCACCTGGAAGGGATCCCGAATCGCGTGGATTTGAAGCAATGGAAATTGCGGGTGGAAGGAAACGTAAACAAGCCGCTGGCACTGAGCCTTGTCGATTTGACAGAGAAGTTCAAGCCGGTTTCCGTCGCCGCCGTCAACCAATGTTCCGGCAACAGCCGCAGCCGCCTGCAGCCGCGCGTGCCCGGGGCGCAGTGGGGAAATGGGGCAATGGGCAATGCGCTGTGGACCGGCGTGCGGCTGCGCGAAATTCTGGACATGGCCGGGGTGAAAACCGGCTCGCTACAAATACAGTTTCAAGGGCTGGAAACTGGGCAGGGGCCGGCGGGCACCGCCTCGAATATTTTTCAGAAGTCGCTCGACCTGGCGAATCCCGTCGTGGACGAATGTGTTGTCGCGTACCTGATGAACGGTGAGCCGCTACCGATGCTGAATGGATTTCCCGTGCGGCTGGTGGTCCCCGGATACTTCGCAACGTATTGGACGAAATGCCTGTCGTGGATTCGCGTGCTGGACGCGCCGGACGAAAATTACTGGATGAAGACGGCGTATCGCGTGCCGGATACGCCGCGTGGAAACACAAATCCCGAGGACGTGAAAGCCGACAAAGTGAAGACGATTCCGATCGAACGGTTTCCCGTGCGATCGTTTCTCATCTCTCCCGATGGGAGTTCGAAAGTCCCCGCCGGGCTTAGCGTCACGTTGCGCGGGATTGCCTTCAGCGGATTTGGCCGCGTGAATCGCGTGGAAGTTTCGGATGACGGCGGAAAGACGTGGGTAGACGCAACGCTCGGCGAAGACCACGGCGCGTATTCCTTCCGCACCTGGGAAGCTGCGTGGAAAGCGAAGGCGCCAGGGCGATATTCCCTGGCGGTGCGCGCGACCGACGAAAAAGGCAACACGCAGCCGGATGAGCCGGTCTGGAATCCGGGCGGCTACTTGTGGAACCGCATCGAGCGGCAGGAACTGGTGGTGGGCAATGCCGGCTAACGGGAGAACCGCAATGAAAAACAGAACCGTGGCGATCCTTGTGGCGGCATGGGGCGTGGCACTCGCGGCGGGTGTCGTCTACGCCGATTTGAAAAAGGGCTACTACTCACCCGATCAACTTGGCAGCATCCAGCAATCGGCCCCCGGTGTACTTTCGACGGACGCCAGCTATGAAGTTTCAGCGTACCCTGTGCCCACTCTGGAGCTAGCACCCGGCGATGGCCGCCAGGACGTCCAGATCTTTTGCAACACATGCCACAGCCCGCGCTATATCACCATGCAACCGCCACTCCCCGCCGCAACGTGGGAAGCCGAGGTAAATAAAATGAACAAAGCCTATGGCGCGGGAATCCCCGAAGACACTACCCGCAAAATCATCGCGTACCTGCAAACCCACTACACGCCCGAAACCCGTAAACAGTAAGCGAAAGTCAATCGAACCGCGGCGTCACTGCGGCGCGATGCCTTCGACGATGAAGATGCGGCTCTTCGCGGAGCTTTGGCGCATCGGCTTGATCGCTTCATAGGCTGGCGAATACTCCCACGCATGCGCCTTCTCCGCGCTTTCGAAGGCGATCACCACGACGCGCTTGGGCGCTTCGCCCTCGACGACCTGGATTTTGCCCCCGCGCACCAGGTAGTGGCCATCGGCGGCCGCCACCGTTGCCGGCACCTTCTCCGCGTACTTCTTAAACGCCTCAGGGTCCGTCACATCCACTT
>Ga0210406_10003107_pt1 | contig 18419 bp, 17 predicted proteins | sample IncBWC30MmetaG_FD_155454 | JGI IMG/M metagenome (GOLD analysis project Ga0210406, IMG submission 155454) | Forest soil microbial communities from Barre Woods Harvard Forest LTER site, Petersham, Massachusetts, United States - Inc-BW-C-30-M | ecosystem: Environmental > Terrestrial > Soil >... | reverse complement strand
AGAGACAGGGCCTGAAGAAATGTTTGCGGTGCAATGCTCTGAATGCCGGATAGGTACAACTTGGTGGTCTCGCGCTAAAGCTATCGAGATTTGGAACCGGCGCGAAGCTCAAAATCGACCATGGAGAGGAGCGGCGCGCACCGACGACGGATGTTGGCCCGATTGCTCATAGCATTACTGATGGCTCCTTTGTGGCTATGGACACGTTTTGTTTTGGCGTGTTTGTGGCTTTTATTAGCTACAGTCGGCTGCGCATCAATAGAGAACCATGATGCATACTGGAATAAAGCTTATCTAAAGACCGATGATAATCAGCGGCCTTGAGATCGTACAGGGAACTCCATGGGATGTTTTCGAACTTCAAATCGTGAATCCCGAAGTTAATCCCTACACAAGCACGGTAGTGTGCGGAAATACCGCCTTCGACGATCCTGAACGACAGAAAGAAATCAAAGAGTGGTCGGAGAGTAAACACGGCAAATGAGCGCATGGACTTTAGGCCAAGCATGGCCGCAGACAAGCCCGAGTAACGCTTCCTCTGCAACGATCACTGGCCCTGCTCCAAGTGTTATCGGACGGCGCATCATCCTTTGGGTGTTTTGGACCAATGCGTTTACGGTCTCGACTGTCACCGATAACGCGGTCGTCCCAAACACTTATTCTCTAATAGGAACCTCAACCGAAGGCAGCAACCACAACACTGCGCTCTATACCGCTGTAATAAACTCAATCCCTGCCAGCGGGAATATGACAATAACGGTGACGATGAGCGGGGTTGCGAATAGCATTTGCTTGGCTGCCGCCGAGTACAACGGACAAAATGCGAGCATTGTATTCGATCTGATATCCTTAATCCAGGATGGCGGCCCATTCTTTCCCGCTAGCGATTTGTTCACAACGGCCTATACCGATACACTCATTATTGCCGCATACCACAGCGCTGCCAATTCAACCGTCACAATCGGAGCCGGGTTTAACTCGCGCGGCATAAATTCGATAGGCCAAGGAGCCGCTGACTCGCTAGGGACCGTTGTACCAACAACTCCGCTAAACCTCGTCCCCTTTAGTGCGACAAACACCGCTCCATCAACAGCATACGTCCTCTGCGCTCTAGTAGCGAACGACAGCACCCTTGTCGGTAAAAACGCCCCGGCGGCGACGGCTCCTGTCGTACGACAATATGCGCGCGGGTTATTCCCCCTTAACGGCGTAGACGCGTCTTGGGTAGGAGCTCCGGTATTCACGCAGGCTAATATGAGCGGTCCGTCTGGGAGATTCAGCTGGAAGAATTGTAACCCTTCTATCGGGGTTTATAACTGGAACGAGATTGATTCCATGATTAACCTCTGCCAGCTAAACAACAAATATTACGCTCTCGGCGTTTTCACAAACCCTGGTCCTGCTAGCGGAATCTCTAAACAACCATCTTGGCTGGGATCGACCCCGATGGGAGCGTGTTCAACGTATACGTACTGGAACGCCTCCAACACCGTCCCCACGGTTGGATATGCGCCTTGGGACCCAATATTCCAATTTTATTACAAGCAGTTCGTACAGGCGTTCGGAGCTCGGTATGATGGATCTCCGCTCCTGGCGTACATCGCGCTTGATTCAGGTGTAGGCGACGGAGAAAGCTACATAACTCGAGGCACAAACGGGGTGGGTCCGCTGAATGCGCTTGGGGGAGTCCAGATCTGGATTAACGCCATGGTCAACGGGTATGTACCGTTCTATGTCGCGGCATTCCCGAAGACTCAACTAATATTTGTTACCGGCGCGCCTGTACCCGGCGATGTGACCTCTATGCCTTCTCTTTTGGCTACTTGTACCTCTCGATATGGATCGCACTTTGGGTTCAAGTCCGATGGACTTACTTCAGGTGGTACACCAGCCGATTATTTCCAACAATATACAGTCAGTCATCCGCTTGGATTTCAGCCATCACCAACCGGCAACATAGGCGTTCAACAGATGCAGAGATTACTTGCTAATGGCTACACGCTAGCCGGTGACGTTACAAAACTTGGTGGACAGTTCTTTGAGCTCTATCAGTCCCAGTACACAGATGCCAATAGCCAGGAATTATTCAGTCTCTACAACCAACTGCTGTTCGGGAATAACCCGCCAGTCATTCCCCAGCCATGGTTTGTCTTATCTACGGCTTACCAAATGCTGACTCCCTATTCGTCACTGGGATTCTTAGGCTAAGAGACCGTCGATCTCTAGAAAAAGTGACCCGCCGGTAATAGAGCTTGTGATATTGAATTGAGCCCCAAAAATCGGGGTCGTCACCACGATAGCGAAAGCGAATCCAGGGACCGAAAGGGCCTGTACCGGGCCGTAATCTCTATAAGCTCCGTCTGCAAGTTGGATTTGCAGTTGAATTAAGCCGCCTGTCACCCCAGCGTTCGCGTACCCATAAAACGTGGTGCAGATAAACGCTAGATTCACGTTGTAGGGCTGCGGCGACACGCCAAAAATCAGCGGGGGATTATTGGCCGAAATCGTACAGTATGTGCCTGCCGAGGCGGCGACCGGATTAAACGAGCCTATGCTGCTTAACGCATTTTCTTGCCATTGGTAGCCGACGTAAGCCTTCATTTTAAGCTGGTTGCAAACTGTACGTTATCCCGTTAATGACTGCCGCTGTACCGGGAAACAGTTGGTAGGATACACCCGAATCGATTCCACCGCTACGAGGGCTTGGATTGATCCCGAGCGCTTCAGCCGCCGCCACTGAAATCTCGCCGATATCGTTCGGTCCGCTCACGTCCGCCACCACCGCTTCAACTTGGCGACCATTAAACGAAATGACAACACGGCATCCAATAACCACTCCAATGGAATTGCGGCGCACATGAGGATTAACCACGGCGTAAGGAACCGTGCAAGCATCCACGCTTCTCTCGGCCACTGAGCGACCCGGCCAGACGTAACTAGTCTTCGAATACGCATTGCCGTGGCCGTCGGTTAACGGGTGTCCGGTTCCGTCGTCGTAGAGGACGTCAGTCCATGACTGACTTGGGTATCCGGCGTCAGCAAGAGTGTCCCATCCATCATTGTCGGGATATCGATACGCAAAGGGTTTCCCTGCTTGTCCATTAGCACCATCCGCGTCAACAGCGGCGCCACTAGTCCAAGTGATTCGGTAGGATTGCTCATCTTGATCGACCTGTATGCCTTTTATTGTTGCAATGACCATAAGTTTGATTTGTTCACATGCGGGAACGGTATGCTCGGGATCGGTTTATCAAGGAACGCGCAAAGCTTCTGCCACCCATCTCCCTTGTCCATCCGCAACACTACCAAGCTTTCCGGCCTGAATTTGAAGTACTCCATGACTTCAGCGTTGTGCTGCCGGTATCGTTCTAGAAACATCTCAGCGTCGAAATCGCACCGGCCGTAGGTCAACTGATGCACTCGATGCGTGAACGGATCGTTATTCCAATTAGCTTTCCAAGGATTATGGCCTGCCATGAAATGGCGCCGCATCGAATCCAGCCACTTCGCTTCGTTTCGGATCGTCAGAACGAACTTAGATCCTGGGTACGCGGCGTCCAGTTTCTGGTAAAGGAGCGGAATCGGAAGGTCACAGAGCGCTTCGAACCGTTCCACTGTAAGCGACCGGTCGTTGGTGTTCATCTCTTGCCAGATCGCTTTGGCCGTGTGCGCGCTCGACCAGTGCCAAGAATCGTAGCCTAGAATCCTGAACGCCTTGTGCAGCGAAGAGGTGGCAGTCTTTGACAGACCAACGCCAAAGACTCGAGTCGCCACTGGCTTAATATCAACGATATCATCTCGATCGAAGTTTCGGTACACGGTCCCACAACCGACTCGCCCATCATTAACTACGGCTTTCTTTATGCAGGATGGGTCAACGGTGAAATACGATTCGGGAGAAGACGCCAGGTGTGGGTACTCTTTAAATCGGAGCTTGTTGTTATGCTTAACGGCAGACAGAAAGCGTTTATCGATCTCGATTCCCTGGTAGCCAACCATTCGCAACCGGAGATTCAGATCTTTATCGTCGGACGCCCAAGCGAAGTATTTCTCATCGTAGCCCCCGACTTTTCGGAACTGTTGCGGTGAAACAGCGATCCGGCCACTGATCCCTCGATCCATCTCGCCTTTGACCATGTTGGCCCACAAAAACACATCCGGCCCGAGAGCCACCATCTCTTGAGCCAACTCATGGAAGTTCGGGCCGGCGAAGTTGTCCGCGTCGAGGTTTACAATCACTTGGCCGCCCTCAACGATTCCCAGCCGATGCGCCATATTCTTGGCGTGCGCCATCCGAAACTTAGGCCACCCGGCGTAACTGTAGACGGTCAGTTGGCGGTCAGCGATAGGCCCTTCGAGAGTACGAAGGAACGGGATCAGGTCGTCGCCCGAATTGTAATCTAGGACTACGAACCTAGAATCAGGATTATCGGCGAGATTGCGCGGCAGAGTTTTCCGCAAGTGGTCCGTCCGATTCTTGCATGTCGTCGCGAAAACAACCATAAACCACTCATGTAGGGAAACCTTTGTCTTTATCCTGAATCTCAGGATCTATAGAAGTATTGTCTAAAATCTGACCATCCTGCTCGCCGATCCCTGTCGCAGAATCGATCGTCTCGTCGTCTCGCTCGTCGTGTGGCGTCTTACGGTCTGCTGGAGTCGGCATTATGAGTATTTTCCGTACAACCAAGTCGCGAAGTAGCCGAATGACCACGCTGCCAGAAGCCAAAGAATTCTCATTGGATCTAACGCTACAAAAACAATCAGGCTCACCATTAAAGCGATGGCGAGAAAGACCATTAAAAATAACCAACCTGAGTCGTCATCCCTTGATCTGCCTCTGCGTCGCCTTCTCATTTCTTTGTGGTGTTCTCCTTAGTCATGTCAGCCAACTGTGCGCGAGGAGCGCCGGAGAGCATCGCTCCAAGGATACTAGACCAACTGAATTTGGCCCGTAGCGCGTTCCAGATGACAAGCCATGCCGCAGTACCAACCAGCGCCCAATCGGTCGTCTGGAATGAATGGCCTTCGATGTAGGTATGGTACAGGGTCGGACCAGCCAAGAGGATGGCCCCGATAAGTCCGTTTACTGTCGTGCCCCAATTAGAGACCACGGCAGCAAGGAGATGCTTCCAGATCAGATTGACGAAGAAGTTCACAGCGTCAGAAAAGCCCGCTTAAGGGCAAAAGAACATAAAAGATGACAACTAACGCTAGCGCGATAATCCCTAAAACAACGAGGACGGTTCGGAGCGGTTCAGGAACTCTCGCGGCCAGTTGCGACCATGCCCACCATACGACAAAGATAATCAGACACAGGATGACGATGAACCAAATGTAATGCCCCCAAGCCCCAAAATTAGGTGCTCCAACCTGTGATGGAGCACCAGCAGCCAATAAAGCCAGTAAGTTCACAGATTGGCCGTCGGTATCGCTCCCGGCGCGGCCGGCGTAGGCACGGCAACAGGAGTCGGAGTCTCCAGCGTATCCACGTAGCTATCCAGCGCATGAACGGCGATAGCGATTGCCGATAGATACCCGGCGAGCGGTGGATAAACCGAAACGAACGGTTGAAGCGTATTTACTGAGTTCTCAACCGTATCAACAACTTTTCCAGTCTCGTCAATTACGGATTGGAATTGAGAAGGCGCCGGCGGCGTAGTGGGTTTTGACCCCCAACCGAAGAAGGACTCTATTTTTTGGAATATATTCATAACTTGTCAGTCAATGCAGGACAAAGCAGCACTTTACAACAGATCTGCTCGAAAACCATTTCTATGTAACCGTCGTGCACGAAGCTCGTTCCTTTCCCTCGATATCCTGACCGCGTCCTCGTGCTGGTAGGGACCATCGATCTGCTCCCATGGAGGCATCGTTGCCCTCTTTGTCGATACAACCGACCAACGTCCCTCCATGTTCCTGCAAACGTGATAGGACCATGAGGCTTGGCCATTGTCGTATCGTCTGCTCATTGATCAATCAACTTGCTCATTGATCATCTCCTCGATCGCTTCCAGTAGCCTCGTCACCCTCGGTGCTGAGTCCGGGTCCGACAGGAGCAAGGTCAAGTCCGTCTGCAACTGGCTGTAGTTCGGGGCTGAGTCCAGTCGATCCAACCAGTCCGAGATCAGTATGTCCATTTCGTTCGAGGTCAGCTTGTCGAGTTCCGTCCAGCCCGGCGGTATCGTCATTCGTATCAGTTTCATCTAATTGCTCCCGCAGTGATTTTCGGTATTCGATCAGGGTTTTGTGACCATCGGTTAAAGGTCTATACATCTCACGAGTTGCCACCAATCCGTTCTCTAGAACATCAAGCCATACCTGATGGATCTTTATTCCTGATCCGTTAGAAAGCTCTTGCAGCTGTTTGTAGACACGCCGCAAAATTGGCAATGACCCATTTTCAGGTACGGACTCTTTATTCTTGCTGCCTACCGGGCGTCCACGTTTCATTTCCAGTGCCATGCTCCGTTGTAAAACCGGCCAAACTGACCGGATTTATTTAAAGCGTAGTCGCGATGAAAACCGCCTAAGACCCAAGACTCGATCCACCCCTGTGCGTTACGTCTCCATCGCGTGGTGTAAGATCGCGTCATTATGTCAGTCATAGCATGACATTTACTCAGGAGAATTACCAAACCTCAAAATTACAAAGCTAGCGACCGCAAAACAGGCGAAAGCGATTATTCTCAAATAAGTCGGATCAATCAACGTCCAGATTATTATCGAGAAATTCATAGTCAGGGCTATCAGCAGCGCCGTTCGTTCGGAAAGAATCCTGAAAGCCAAGTTTAATTGGCTTGCCAATGATGGCGGCTCGCTCCCGTTCTTCGTCGGAGAGGGTTTGACTAAATCCTGACCCGTAGTTGACTCGGGCTTTAAGCTGGCGACGGGCGAATTTAATGGCCTGGATGACATCTGGAGCGGATTTGTCGTCAATATTGTCCAGCTTATTGATTAAAAAAGCAATCCATTCATGCGCCTGGGGCTGGTGTTCCTCGGGAACTCCGCTACTTGTCTTCGTGTATTGCACGAATAAACGGAGCCATTTTGCGGCTTTTTTGTAATTCTCGCCGCCGACAGACTTTTCCCAGCCGGAATTAATCTTTGTCAGGATCGGGTCGCTCATCTTCAAACTCCGACCAGAAGAAATCAGCAGCGACTTTGCGCTCCCAATCGGTCATTGGTCTTGAATCTTTTAAAATTAATTCGGCTAATACCGCTAGTTCAATGCTGCTGATACCATTCATGCTGCACTTCCTTCTTGGCGAGCGGGAGATAATGAGCGCGTTGCTGAGGATTAAATGATTTAAGAATAGCGATCTGCCTCTTATTCGAAAGATATTTAAAGAGACGATCCGCAGGAGGTGTTGCAGCGGTTCTCTCTGCGTCGTTAATCGTTTTGTCTGCTACTCCTAGCCGATGTAGCTCAGCCTTTGCCTTAGCAATCGCGCCAGGATCCTTGTCGACTATAGCCTGCTGATAGACTTTCTTGGCGTCGTACACATCCGCCTTTGCTTTGCTCATGGCAGGCGACTCGCCCTTTTCTTGGAAATAGGCGTTCATGATGTCGTTCTCAGCGCCTGTTCGTCCGGTCCACGTCGGAGCAGGGGACAAACCAAGGAACATGGCAAGCCCTTCGTGCGCCTGCACCTTGTCCTTGCTTAGTTGATTCTCGAACGAGATCGGCAGGCCAAGGTTCTTTACCGCGAACCACACATCGTCAGCTCTTTGTTGTGGCCACGGGTCATCGGGATCTCGAACCTCTCTCCCTCGGAAGTCTTTATTCCTGATGAGTTCCCATATTGTTTGAAGGCCTGGGTTGAGCTTATTTCCAAAGTAATCGAGCGCGCCTAATCCGAGCCCTTCTTTGTTGTAATGCGCGTACAGGCTCGCCCATTCGGTCGTGAAGAACGGCGTTCGGACGCGGACCGGCTTGCCTTGCTTGTCGGTCCCGACCGCAGGAAAGAACGCATCCATGATGCCGTGATAGGCCCCTGTGGCCGCGTAAGAAGCGAGAGTGCAAGAGATCATCGCCAGTGCCGAGTAATTAGCCATGTAGAGCATTCTCTCGGTGATTAGCTCGGGCTTTTCGCCGCGCAGCTTGGCGGCTGCGAGTTCATCCAAATGCGTGAACTTGCGGATCGTATCTGTCACGCCGTCACCGTAGATTCGCCAGAAACCTAGCGTCCAACCCAGGCTCGTTGGGACGTTGATTCCTAGCTGCTTCGCCATCCCGTTCCAAAGGAGGTTGTCATAGTTCATCTCGCCAAACCGGCCCTCGATGTCGCGCTGTATCCGGTCGTACTCGCGCATCCGCTGGATCTTGTTCTCCGGCGCACGAAGGTTTGGATTCTCGCGCAGGAGACTGTCTCGGGCTTCGAGCGCAGAACTGATTTTAAGCGCCGGGATAAGTTTCCCAAACATGTACTTCTGATACGGCTCGCTGATCAGAAGCTTGTAGCCCAGTCCGGCCACTTTGGAAGCTGGTCCAATCTTGTTGGCTTGCTGACTTATCCAATTAGTCCACGCCATCTCTCGATCGTGACTGACATGCGGGACAATGCCCATCTCCAGCAAGTCGCGGCGGTTGATCTTGTCTGCGTCGGACAGCGTCTCAGGAGAAGCTTCGCCGCGCATTACCTCGATCAGATTGCCAAACTGGCCTTTATATGAACCAAACGGCGCGCCGCCCTTACGAACCATCTCGACGGGTCCGGTTGCGCGTCCTAGGAGATTCATGAAGTCCTCCCCTTTGAGCGTGCCACGCATCGCCCGCTTCTCGACTGACGCCAAGGCCTGCGCCAAGTCAACGCCCATGATGTGAACTGCGTGAAAGCCCGACCAAGCGAACTTTATCCCAGTGAAGCCTTTCACGATGCCCGCGAGGCGCGTTCCCGGCCCCGCCAGCGTGTCGTAGATGCTCGACAGACTGAACATGTTATCGAGTACCGGCTTAGTGTCTGGCGCGACGTGGCGCGTTACACCGTCAGGCGTGCGGATCTCCGGCCAATCCTTCGCGATATCTGGAACATAGTCTTTCTTGTTCCAAGCGTAGCCTTCGGCTTCCATCTGCTTGAGTAACTGGACCTGAGAGATCGCCCGGTTAACACTGCGGACGTACGCCTGGATGACATGCTCCGGATTGTAACTGCGCATCTCGTAGCCGAGTTTCACCGCCAAATCTGTCGTAGGGATCTGTCGATGCTTCGTGAAAGAAGGATCACCCCACATGCGTTTGATCTTTGACACCGCCTCGGCCTGCGTAGCCTTGTCGCCCTTGATCATGTGCGGAAAATAGTTATCGATCCAACTATCCATTTTCAGCCCGTTAGCGAGCGCGCGTTTGCCGAAGTAATCGGTGACCGAGTTGTAGAAATCGAACAGCTTGTCGAGCTTCTCGTCTCCTATCTTTTGACCGCGCTCACGAGCCGAGATCATCTCGATTAGTTTCGCCTTGCCGTATTTCGTAAACTCCTGCGCTCGCCTTTCGCTCTTAAGGCCGCCGCTGATAACGCTGTCAAGATTGTTTGCCTCGGCAATCTGGCGAACCGCCAACACCGCTTGGTTCTTTTCACCTGCCACAGTACCGCGACCGATCTGCGCCACATCGCGCGCTTCTTGGGCATTACGCTCGGGAGCCATCGCGTTGTTCCATTTCTTAGCAAACTCGTCGAAGTGCGTGAAATGACTCAGCCAACCAACCGTACGTCGGCCAGCCTTGAAGATGTCCTCAGGCATGAATCCGAGTGGCGTTCCTTCCACTTCTGGTTTCTCGCGTGGTGCTACCTCAACACCTTCCCGTGGCGCTTCGTCGGTCCCGAAGTATGGAGCGGTCACTTCAGGCTGCTGATCTCTCGCTGGCATCCGCCATGACGTAGCCCCAGTCTTCGGATCAACCTTCGTCTCAGCACCCGCCGGAACGTCCGCCTCAGTCTCAGCCGCCCCAAGCTCTTTCCATTCGGTCGCTGGCGTCTGCGTGCGTTCGTGCGGCTTTTCAACGAGAGTGTCGACCATCGAGCGGATCGTAGATGCGATCGCCTCATGAGTCTCTGGCGGCTGATCCTGCAAGACCGTATCGAGATGCTGTTGCGCTTCCTGGGAGTTTCCTGCATCGCGAGCATCTTTAGCCTCCTGCAAAGCTGGGTGATCTGGCGCGTGCTGTTCGGTCGCAGCAATCCCGAGATCCAGCGCCGTGTAGTCGCGCGACTGGACAACGGGGTTCTCACTCCCACCTTCCGCAAAGTCGTTCGCCTCTTTCGGCGTCATGATCGACACCTTTTCAAGAGTGCCCGAGACCTGCTTTCCTTTCATGCTCGTCGAAAGGAACTGCGAGATACCGCGCACCGTTAAGCCCATGCCGCCGCCGATTGCTCCGACAGCAAAGCCCTCGCCTACAGCTTCCGGTATCCCTTGAGTCAACGGCTGTTTCGCAGTCAGGTTCCGAATCAACTGGTTGTTAGTGAAAGCCGCAGCACCAGCGCCACCGGAAAGGACAACGTCACCAATCGCCCGCATGACCTTATTAGTCAGCCCGGCAGTGAGCGCCCCTCCTCCCCTCATCATGATAAGCGAAGCCACCTCTTGCGCCGGGAACTGAACATCGGCCATCTTACGCGCCATCTGGTCGATCTGATCGCTCCCCAGCGTCGGCATCTTAGTCTCAAGATATTGGCGGTTTTGACCGACGAGCATGGCGTAGTTGCCCGTTTCTCGTAGACCTGGAACAGCAGCAATTATCAAATTAGCCGGCTGTTGGGCTAAGAACGTTGCGACTTTCTCTTGCGCTTCCGGAAGATACGTTTGCGATTCCTTATCGAGTTGACCAACAACTTTACCCATCCAAGCATGGGTTTTCTCCATCTCCTGCCGATGCTCTAAGCCGTTCATCCCTGCGTCAAACTCAGCGACAACTTGTGTGACGTCTTTCCCCTGCTGCTGAAGTTTCTCCATCGCTCCAGGCTGCTTGGTTAGATCAGCGATGAAGGCTTTCTCGCGTTCGCTCTGGTCCTTGATCGCAAAGAACTTGGAGTAATACGCTTGTTTCTGCTCGGGAGTTGTCGCGTCTGGATAGGCCATCCCAAAAGCAGAATCGAGATTGCGATCTATGGCCGTATTCTCCATCTCGTTCAGATCCTTCCAAAGCTCCATCCCTGCCACTTGTGTCTGAGGAATTAGCTTTTTGGCAGTTGCTATCGTCGTGTCAGCTACAACCTTCGCCCAACTCTGGTGGCCGCCATCCGGCTCAAGTAAGTGGTTAAACTCGTCTTGCGTTACCTGCGGATGCTTGGGCTTGTATAACTCGAAAAGCTTCTTCTTGACCGCCTCTTCTTGCCCCGCGTACTGCGGGTTCTGATCCATGAAGCGCTGAAGCGGGTTCTTAGCCTGCTCAAACTTAGCTTGCGCCTGCTTGATCGTTGTAGCGCCATTTGGATCTTTGAGCGCTTTCGCAAACTCGTCCTGCTGCATCCCGAAGCTCTTGATTTGGAAAAGCTTCTTAGTAATGTCCTCGTCCGATTGGCCGGCATATTCCGGGTGTTGTTGCCGGAACATCCCGAGAGGCGAGGGGTCAATCGTTTGCGCGGCCTGCGGAGTTTCAGTCTGCGCTGTTTCTTGCCCCCCGCCCTCCGCTTCCTCAATGGGCGGTAAATCACCAGAGGTATCACCGTTGCTAGCCTGCGGCTGTTGCAAGCCTTGCTCTGCGGCGTAAAGTCGGTAATGGACAACACCGGTCCCGTCAGTCAGCCCGAGTGCCTTCGCCGTGGCATAAGTGAGATCGATCCCACGGCCGGTGGACTTTCCTGGGCCTATGTCTACTATCGGAACCGAGACCTTGCGACCGTCTCCAGAGGTAACCTCAACTTGGTACGCCCCCCGAAGTATCGCGTTCTCTATAGCGGAGGAGTGCGGGTCACCGATGTAGCGACGTATAGTGTCCTCGGGTAAAGCTACCCCGCGCAGAGTCGGGTCCCGAGTGTTAGCGCCCCAAGCGCCTTGTCCCTTGTCCTGGGTATCAACTGATCCGTCAGGATTTAGGCCAAACCACCCGTACCCGGCAAAATCGCTCGTGAGATCTGGGTTGTCAGGCATTGACTGACAATAGCTTTAACGCTTCGTCAGGTAAAGCTGCGCAAGCGCGATGTTACCGCCTGTTAGCCCAGCGACTACTAGGCGAATACCCAGGCACGGGAAGAAAACGCCACCGCTCACGCCAAGAGAACCGTTGTATGTAGCGCTAGCTCCAAGCGTAGCGACCAAAGTGAAAGCCGCGCCGGTCGCGCTATTGGGCGTCGTCGCTGTCACCCAGACCGGAGCACCAGCAGGCGATAGCGTAAGGATTGCGACCGATACAGATCCCGCAGAAACGCCAGTTCCGGTCTGAATTAAGTACTGACCGGAATCGAACACATCTTCGCCCGAGTCGTAGGTTCCAGAGGCAGCGATGACTTGAGGCAACGCGGTTGTCGCCTGACAATAGTTGCCATTGGCTGAGATATTGGCCGCGTAGGCCGTGACGTTACCTTTAAGCATTCGGTTCTTTCATTTTACACGATTTTAACTACTGCCGCCTCCCCAAAAATCATAGGCCCCTATCAGCGATCCGCCGACCCCACCACCACCGCCACCGCCCGGAACATAAAAAGCCTGAAAGACAGCGCCCCAGGCTCCGGTCGGAGACTGGTTTGCGGGAGTCAAAGCATTCGATCCAGCCGTTCCTCCAGATAGCTGATCAACGCTCATCAACTGGGTGGTCGTGTAATTTCGCTGAGTCCATCCCGTTCCAGGCGTTAAACCTGAAGGCTGGATGCCGAATGGGAAACAAACAAGTAACTCCGAAGCTTTCGTCAGCGTCGTGCTCACATTAACGACAGTGCCTGATCCGGTGGGATTAGCATAAGAGAGCGGATCAATAATAGTGCCAGCCGGTTTACCGTATTCAAGAATGCTGGTGTAAGCCAATGCTGCGCTTGGAGAAAAGGTGACAGCAACCGTTATAGCGCTCCCGCTGGCAATGAAGCTGTTACAATAGAATAAATAAAGAAACAGAAAGTCACCGGAGAACGGAATGCTTGCGGCTGGAGCTCCTGCTTGCGTATACACGTTGCCAGTTCCAGCGGTATCAAACACCGTCGCGCTTGTCGGAGCCACGTTGGTAGTGTTGAGAGCTCCGACCGCAGCGACCACAAGATCACCGGTAGTGGACACTCCGGGGAATGCTACGGAGGTAGCCTGGGCTGAGGCTGCTTGTATAAAGGTAAAAGGCATTAGTAAAGACTCAAGTAAGACCGGTTCCTGATCGTGGAGAAAAACTGATGCGCGATCTCGACGTGTCCAGGAGCGTTCTGATGGAACCCATCAAAGAACAGAAGATCGTTCTGATTGATCGTCACTGAATTGTTCCACTGTGTCGTCGCGTCTTTGAACCCGTAATTAGTTGGATTGGTCACGATGTTATTTGTCACGGCGCTCACATCGAACACCGCAACCTGTTTCGCAGTGTTAGGGTAAAGGCTCGCTTTGGCTTGTGTTTTCCAGTAGTTCCAAGTCGTTGTCGCTAGAGCGGCCTGGCCAGAGAAGTTTGGCAGCTGCCCTAAGTTCGGACAGATAACAAAATAGATCTGCGATACTCCGGCTGAAATCAGATTCGTTATCCCCGTTTGGGCCGCAGTAATATTGGCTGCGATCGTGGTAGCCGAATAAGCCTGCATGTTTCCAGCCGCTACCACCGTTCCTTGCGTGTTATTAAACGAATTTGTCAGCGTTATATGTGTTCCGTCCGGCACTGCCTGTACAGTCATTAGATACAGTCCGTTTACAAATACTAGGTTGTTTGCGCCCGCCACGCACTGAGCCGAGTTTGTCACCGTCACATTGATGTTAGCGAGATTAGCCGGCATCGTAAAACCACTCTGAGCCCAGGTAACGGTAGTACCGTCCGTACTAAAGATGCCGCCACCAATGAGATTACCTCCAAATTGCATTTCGTTAATCCCGCAGTGGATCACAACCACGCTGCCCGTCGGTAGTCCTCCTGGATAATCAGAGATCAGTTTAGCGGTTTGTGTCGCTATCGTAGTATTGACACCGGTTATGTAATTACTCCAGCTTGCCCCCGAGACCGCGTAGATCCTGCCGAGGTTACCAGCCACACTCCCTGCCGTAGTCCAACGTCCGACCGAGTTTTGACCGAGAGTCGCATTCACTAAAAAAGCCCATGAACCTGAAAACGTAGTGGGAGCAGTGAGTGACTGAATCGCGTAATAATTCGGCCAGTTATCCTCGTAACTTGCGCCTAACCAGAAAATCGGGCCGATGCTGGGGTTGATAGCGAAACGAGAAATCAGTGGTACAATCGGAGCTCCCGTAACCGGAATCCCGAGATACTGCCCCATCAGATCCACTTGCGACGAGACCACATCGAGCGGAAGCTCAAACTGGTTCTGATAATAAACCACGTAAGGCTTGGTGGGATTATTATCCTTTGGCCACATAGATTATTGCAAGCCCATGTCTGAGAAGACCTTGTTTGTATCTTCTTCGGTTGGCTTCTTGTCGCCCTTTAGGCCAAGGATATCGTCTTCGTGTTCCTCGACCGTACCGCCTTTGAAGTCTTTATTGAACTGATCCAGGGGGTACTTTTCCTCCGCTTTCTGAAGTTCCTCGTCCGATTTGGCAGGATCTATCCCGTAACGCTTCATCACTTCGGCGCGATAAGCGGCGGCATTGGGCAGCTTGTAGTACGTGCTAGTAAAATGCTTGGTCGCGTCTTGGTTTGCCTTTTTGTAAGCAAGATGCGCCGTGTTCATATCGTGGATTGTCTTAACCAACTCGGTCAAATTCTTGGTGGCAGCCGCTTGATAAAGCCTCGCGTTATTGGTCATCGCAGCTTGCTCCTTGATAACGTCCATCTGCTCTTGCAGGGTCAGCTTTTTATCAGCCAAGGTCTCCTTGTATACCTGCAATTGTTGGGCGTTTTGTTTTTCGATCAGTGAGGTTTGCTCTTTCCATTGTTCAAGACCGGCTTGAGCAACCTTCTCTTTTCCCTGCGTGTAGCCGTTAACGAATGCACCAACCGCTGACATCTGGATAGCCTGTGCATAGCCGCCGCGATGTTTGCCGAAGATTGTGCTCGCAATCGCCACCATCGAAAGCACGTCGCCAATTGCGGTTCCCCAGTTGAGCTTGTCTTTTGTGGTTGGAGCCGGAGGAGTTTGCTGCAACTGCGGTGCAGGTGTTGCTTGCATCTCAGACATCTTCTTCTGAAAGTCCGTCCACATCGACTGGCTTTGCGACATGTATTGCTCGTCTTGATGCTTCTGATCGTTGATCGTTTTTATCAACGCATTGACATAGGGCTTCTCTGACACCAGCGGATCTTCAGCATCTTGCTTCTGCTGTGCGACAGGAGGAGGAGAGGCAGCGGTTGGCGTCTGCTGTTGATCCTGAACGATCTGCGGCGTTTGTAGCTGCGAATCGTCCGGAGGAGGAGCTAGAGTTGTATCACCGTCAGCCATAAATCAGAGTGTTGTTCTCAAGAATTTTGTCTAGGACTCCGGTAAAAAGCGGTCGCAGTTCCGACATCTTGAGCTTAGTCGGCGGATAATCCTGATTATCCCTTGCGTACTGAATCGCTTTCAACGCATCTAGTCTCTTTTGCTTGCTCCCGCATGGTGCTTCAGTAAGCGGTTTATACGTCTCTGGATCATAACTCATCGCTACCCAAGCGTCGTCTTGTATTGACCCTTCGCGGTACGCTTCAAAGATCTCGCCGATCCCGATCATACCGTATCGCCAGAGTTCAGCGGCCCGCATCGCTCCCATCGATGAAGCTCCAATACAACGCACCCCGACCGCCATGGCATAAAGCAGCTCTTTAATCCAAACAGAAAGAGTGTGATAAAAAGTTCCGTCGATCAGAACCAGTTGCTTAGGGTTGTATGTAAGTACGTTTTTCAAAACATCTCCCTGTCCTGCTGGTGGTAACCAAACTTCATCCTGCAAATGCTCCAGCTCTGTCCCGTAAAGAGTTGGACCGACAAAGATTAAAGTCTTTTTCATATTTGTTTCGAACATGCTTCCAGCGTCCAGGTTGCCAATCCTCTGTCACGATAGTCTCGAGTCCCGGTATAAAAACTTTCGCTGCCGGGAATTCCCCAGGGATCTCTTTTACTAGTACTCGGTCCCGCCAATGCCCGATCATCTCTAGCAGGATTTCCAGCTCATCGCTTATCTCGTAATCTCTTACCTCCCAATTAGGGGTCGCCTGGACGGGTAGTCCTTCAAACCGTCGACACATTGCTTTTTGGTCGGATTGTTTAGCTTTATAGAAATCGCTCAAGTAGATGTCGTCCCGGCCGCCGCTGATGTAGACTAGCCTCCCTTGTATTGCCTCCATGATCGCGCGCTCTATAGCCACGCTGTCCCAGATGCTGGTTCCCATACCTACGGTCGGCATATAATAACCAGACGGATCAACCAGAAAGACATTCACGCTCGGAACACGGATATCGAACGTCAGACAGAAGGCGTATATCTTCAGCCCCGCTTTCGCGCAAATATCGATCAGAGTCTTTACCGACCCAACGGCGTTGCTTAAATCAATCCTGGGCGCAAACACTCCGAATTCTTTCTGAGCTTCCGCTCGGATCGTCATCGCGTCGCGCTCAACACATTCATAGAGCCCTTGAACGATAGCGTCCTCCATGCTAGAACCGATCGCTTGCCCGTTTGAATTCCTCTGGAACGCAGACGTTTCTTTTCGGACATTCAGCCAAATCAAATCGCTAGGGAAAAACACGTCAGCACCCGACATGTAATGAGTAACAATCTCACCTGGGAATTTATGACCTCCGCCTATCTCAAACCCCTTCCTTATCGGTAACTCTTGAAGGACTCTAGGAGGATAAAAACCGTGGATTTGTGGTTCATGATGTTTCTCGAAAATAGAGAGTTCAATCCCCTCGGCAATCGCTCCGGCTTTCGCTAAGGTTGGGTTCAGATTCTTACCTCCCGAGAAGGTAATGGTGTGCGCTATCGGTCGAGTGCTAGACCAGACAGGAACACCGATAACATCCAACCCAGTCAGATCGCTGATCCTGGTTATCCCAAAATTATCGAACAGATAATCATAGGATAGCTTGCAAAGCCTTTCAGCGCTTTTAAGCCGTTCTTGTGTTCTGGTCATGTTCCACCACCTGATCAACCAAGAAAAGAATGACTTCTCGAGCCCAAGGATAACGAACCAGGATATCGTTTATCGATTCTGAGTGACCGACATAAAGCGACCTAATCAAACTAGGTGCTCTGTAAAGAATCCAATCCCGGAAAAGCACCCATCGAATATCAGTTACTCCTTTTACTCCACGGCCGGCCGTACAAGAAGAAGCAGCAAGAGCGCTAACCGCCGCACCTATCCCGCTGCCAATTCCGCCAAGCGCTCCTCCAAGGCCACCCAGTATCCCGGTTCCGGCTGTCGCCCCTACCTGACCGACAATTCCAGCCCCGAGAGAACCTGTTGCTATTCCGCTACCAGTAGTACCGATTAACCCACCCAATAGGCCGCCGCCACTTCCTCCCTGACCTAGAAGCGACCCCAACGCCCCAAACATGCTGGAGGCCCCTTGCTGCGCCATCTGCGCTTGGCTTGTCGCAATGCCGGCCTGGATTTGTGCCGTCGTCTCGTTAGCCTGCAAGACGTCCTCTTGGGTCTTCATCGAGTACCCAAAAGCGGCCAAGGTCGAATTCATCATCTGACCGAGCGTGCCGTAACCTTGCTGAGCTTCACTCCACATCTGGGCTTGTATCGATGCAGACTGAGAAGCGATTCCGGCGAACTGGCCGTAAAGCGCTTGCTGGGCCGCGAGATCTATCTTTTGCTGTTCTTGCTGGAGGGCGGTGGCAGTCTGTCCGAGGCCAACCGTTTGGTTTGCAGCAGAGATGTTGCCCTGAACCAATTGACCAGCTGCAGCCGCAGCACTCATCTTAACTTGTCCTTGCAACTGAGCGTTGACGCTAGAGCCTCCCAGTCCCTCGTTAGCAAGCTGTTGTTGAACAGCGGCCTGCTGGCTCTGTTCCGCTTGAGTGATCTGGGCTTGCTGACTAGGGAATAGGCCAGGCCCATTTGTAGCCTGGCTCAGCATTACGTTCCCCTTGTGCGTCAGCCAGTTAGCCTGCGTCTGATCCGCCGCAGCCTGATTGACGCCAGTATTAAGCAGGTTTTGCCCCGTAATCGTCGAGGCTTCCATGCCGGTCAAGCCCTGCTGCGCTTGTGATAAGAAAGGCCCAAGCGTGCTGCTGTCGGATGCGTTCGTAAAAGGCGAAAAGACTTTACCGGTGCCACCTGCTAATAAGCCATTCTGCGGCAGTGTTCCTTGAGCACCCAATACATTGCCGCCAGTTGCGATATTAGCCGCCCAATT
>Ga0210406_10003106_pt1 | contig 18422 bp, 13 predicted proteins | sample IncBWC30MmetaG_FD_155454 | JGI IMG/M metagenome (GOLD analysis project Ga0210406, IMG submission 155454) | Forest soil microbial communities from Barre Woods Harvard Forest LTER site, Petersham, Massachusetts, United States - Inc-BW-C-30-M | ecosystem: Environmental > Terrestrial > Soil >... | reverse complement strand
AGTCACGGTCGGAATACTAAGGCACCGCCAGACGAAAGGGGCGGAAACAGATATGTTCGACCTACAGCAACCGCGTCACATTCCGACTCTACCATTCGCGCCGTTGAGCGACTCCGACTGATGTCGGCTCTTACCCCAACAACCGAAGTCGGAAGGGCCTGTTGAATCGAGGTTCTGTGTGCCACTAAGCGACATCGTTCAATTAAAGAGGCCGCCAATTGGGGCGGTGTCATTTCTGGTTAGCGGCGGTCAGTGGGCGGTCTGGCCCCGCAGATCTGCCACGTCGCGGGCCGTAAGCTTTGACGCAGTGCTACCAAACCGGCCAGTAACGTAGTTGCCGACCGCCGCGATCTCCGTGTCCGTATAGGTGCCGCCAAATGCGGGCATTGACATAGCGCTCGATGTGAAGCGTTGCGTGCCGGAAATGACAATCTGCGCGACATTGATCGCAGACGGGTCGTTGACCGCGCGGCTACCGGAGATCGTGGCGACGGGCGAGAGTGCGCTTACGCCGGTCCAGCTATGGCAGCTGACACAGGCCTGCTGGAACACCTTGCGGCCGAGCGCATCCGCCACTCCGCCGCCCTCTTTCGGCGAGGCGGGCGCAGGAGGCGCGATCGTTGCCGGTTCGACCGAGGCTAGGGCCGGAACGGTACGAAGATAGGTCACGAGCGCTCGGATATCCGCCGGAACCGTGTGGCTAAAGCTGTGATCGACTGCCTCCCCCATGGGCCCGGATGCCGTGCCGCGGCCCACGGCGTGACCTTTGGCGAGATAGGCAACGATCTCCTCATCGCTCCACGAGCCGATGCCCGCATCTCTATCGGACGTAATGTTGTAGGCACGCCAGCCGGCGGCGACGGCGCCGGCAAATTTCCGGCGGTTGTTGGGCGCGAAGGCGAGATTGCGGGGGGTGTGGCATTCGCCGCAGTGCGCCAGCGCTTCCGCGACATAGGCGCCCCGGTTCCATTCGGCACTCTTCGCCGTATTCGGCGCAAAGCGAGTATTAGGACTGAACGCCCATGACCAGAACATCATCGTCCAACGCTGGTTAAACGGAAACGGCAGTGTGTCGCGTTGGTTCTGGCCATGTACGGCGGGAAGGCTGAATAGGTAGGCCTTGATCGCCAGCACGTCGGCGTCGGTCATCAAGGTATACGATGCGTATGGCATGGCCGGATAAAGCCGCGCGCTGTCCTGGCGAGTGCCCCGCTGCACTGCATTGAGGAAATCCTGATCGGTATAGCCGCCGATGCCCGTTTCCTTGTCCGGCGTGATGTTGGTTGAGTAAAGCGTCCCGAATGGGGTGGGAAAGGCGAGTCCGCCAGCGTATTCCGTGCCGCCTGGCACGGTGTGACAGACCATGCAGTCGGCGGCCTTGGCGAGGTATTCGCCGCGCCTGACGCTGTCGGTTTTCACCAGATCTGCCGCAACGCCCGTCGGATTGGCTTCGCGATAGTCGACAAGCGCCACTGTCGAACCGCTTGCAAACGCGAGCGGCCCGGGGTTGACGACGCGCCAAGCGAAGATACCGGCGGCTACGATGACGATGGCGGCGACAATCACAATGGCAATGCGACGCATGGCCGCTAAGCCTTTATCGCAATAGCAGCGCGGTCGATCGGCAAGCGGCGCAGGGGCACGCCCGTTGCCGCGTAGATCGCATTGCGCAAGGCGGGCGGGCCTGCGGTGACGCCTGTCTCGCCGATGCCGCCGGGGTGCTCACCGCTCTTGATCACGTGGACGTCGATCGGCGGCGTCTCATCTATGCGCAACATTCGGTAGTTGTTGAAATTCGACTGCTGCACGCGGCCTTTCTCGATGGTGACATTGCCCCATAGCGCTGCGGTCAAGCCGAAGATCAGTCCGCCCTGGAGCTGCGCAACTATGGTGTCCGGATTGACGGCGATCCCGGTATCGACCGCGCAGGTGATGCGCCGCAGATGCACGGCGCCGGCGTCATCGACCTCGGCCTCGACGACGGTGGCAATGAAGCTGCCGAAGGACGGCTGGACACTGACGCCGCGGCCGACGCGCACCGGCAGCGGCGAGCCCCAACCCGATTTCTCGGCCACGAGTTTTAGCGACGCTTTCAGTCGCGGCGCGCCGTCGAGCATGCCGAGCCGGAAGGCGACCGGGTCGATCTTCGCCTTGCGCGCCAGTTCGTCCATGAAGCTTTCAATCGCGAACACATTGTTGTTCGGTCCGACACCACGCCAGAAGCCTGTCGTCACCGCCGGCGTCTCGACGCGCACATACTCGACGCGCTTGTTCGGAATGTCGTAGGGCATATCCACGGCACTATCGACGGCATCGATATCAATGCCGTCATGGAATGCTGGTGGAAGCCAGCGAGCCAACACCGACGACCCGGTGACCCGGTATTTCCACGCGACGATCTTACCGCTCGAAAGGGAAGCCGAAATCGTATCTCGATATGCCGGTCGATAGACGTCGTGCCGCATATCCTCTTCACGTGTCCATACGACCTTGATCGGCGTTGGAACCTCTTTGGCGATGCGGACCGCGCTTGCGACCATATCGGCCTCGAGCCGGCGCCCAAAACCGCCGCCGATGTAATGGTTGTGGACCTTCACCTTGTCGATCGGCAGGCCCGCGGCTTTGGCCGCATATTCCTGGGCCCTCGTCTGTACTTGCGTGCCGGTCCAAATCTCGCAGACATCCGGCGAAAGCCGTACCGTGCAGTTCTGCGGTGCCAAGGTCGCATGGGCTAGAAACGGCAGCTCGTAGTCGGCATCGAAAGTTTCACCTTGCGCAAGGCCCTTTTCGACGTCGCCCAAGGATTTGGCGATGACGCCGCTCTTCTTGCTCGCAGCGCGCAGTTCGTTCCAGACGTCCGCTGAGCTGATCTTGGCGTTCGGCCCTTCATCCCAAGTCACCTTCAGCGCGTTAAGACCCTGCCAAGCGGCCCACATATGATCGCCAACGACTGCCACGAGATCATCGAGAACGACGATCTGACGCACGCCGGGTATTTTTTTCGCGGCGTCGTCATCCACATGCTTCACCTTGCCGCCGAGCACTGGGCACTGGGCAAGCGTCGCGAACTTCATATCCGGCACCATGGCGTCAATGCCGTAGATGGTCTTGCCGTCCGATTTGTCAGGCGTGTCGTAGCGTTTTAGCGGCTTGCCGATTAGCGTGAAATCCTTCGGATCTTTGAGCTTCGGCTGGTCCGGCACCGGTAGCTTACCGGCGGCATCCGCGAGTTCGCTGTAAGTTAGTGTGCGATTGCTCGCGGCATGCGTGATCTTGCCATTCGAGGCTCTGCATTCTGCCGCATCGACCTCCCATTGCGCGGCTGCGGCGGCAATCAGCATGGTGCGGGCGCCCGCGCCTGCGTTGCGCAGCTTGGTCCAAAACGCGCGGATCGAGTTGGAATTGCCGGTGACCTGAACGCCGAACGTCGGGTTACCGTAGAGCTTGTCGCTCGGGGGTGCGTGCTCGATCGTGACTCCGGCGAAATCGGCGTCGAGTTCCTCAGCGAGGATCATGGCGATTGCGGTGTAGACCCCTTGCCCCATCTCGGCCTGTGGGATGACCAATGTCGTTTTGCCCGCTTTGTCGATGCGGATGAAAGCGTTCGGCGCGAACTGGCCCTCAGGGTGGTCGGGAGCCTGTTCTGGCTCGTTCACAGGCGCTGCGCGCAGCGGCCACTGAAACGCCAGAAGCAAGCCGCCGCCGAGGCCGCTTTTCAGTACAGCCCGGCGCGAAAGGTTGGCGTGCGGTGATGACATGGCGACCTCGCTACGCCTCGCCCGCCGCGCTTTTGATGGCTTGGCGGATGCGCACATAGGTGCCGCAGCGGCAGATATTACCCGCCATCGCAGCGTCGATGTCAGCGTCGTCGGGATGCGGATTCTTGGCAAGCAAGGCCGCCGCCGACATGATCTGCCCCGATTGGCAATAACCGCACTGAATCACTTCCTGATCGAGCCAGGCTTTTTGCACCTTGGCGCCCACTTCGGTCGCGCCGATACCCTCGATTGTAGTGATATCGCGGCTGCCAACCGCGTCGACCGGCAGAAGACACGAGCGCACCGAATTGCCGTCGATTGCACCGTGCAGGCGCCGCACTGGGCGATACCGCATCCGTATTTCGTGCCCGTCATGCCGAGCACATCGCGCAACACCCAAAGCAGCGGTGTGTCGCCGCCGACGTCGACATCATGCTTGGTCCCATTGACGCTTATCGAAAAAGTCATGGCCTTCTCCTGACGAAGCAGGGCCGCGATCTGATTTCCATTTTATCTCACCATTCGCAACCAGTCTTGCAGCTTCGTTAGCTTCGGAATCCCAAAGCAAGTGCAAATCCTCGCAAATCCTACAAATTTCCATAACCACGGTGCGCGCGGGCGGGCAAAGGCGCCTACGAGGCCGCCGCGCCCAGCTGTCGCGGTTGCTGCATTCGCGCCATTTGATCACATAGGGGGTTGCGGGCCTCACAGGCGCACGCCGCGATTGCACGCGCCTGCTTGTTCGCGCCGTGTCGGACGATTCGCGACGTTCGAGTGCGCGAACAGGCGCGGTGCTGCCAGCGCAGTTGACAACGACGGTGAAGCCGTCTGCTGCGAGCCGCTCCGCGATTGCGGCGCCGATACCAGCGAGGAACCAGTGACGATCGCGACTTTTCCGTTTGCCTTTGACATTTGCCACCTCCGTATTTTCGGATCCCCCGAACGTTTAGACCAGTACGGCGCCGCCATCGACGACGATCACTTGGCCGGTGCTGTAGCCTTCGCGCATCAAGTAGATGTAGGCTTGGGCGAGATCGTCGCCCTCGCCGACACGACCGACTGGAAGTTTCCGCCCGATGTCGCTGTACATCGCCTGGCGATCGGACTCGGGCATGTCACTCCACAACTCAGTCTTGACTACGCCGGGACATACCGCGTTGACCCGGATGGGCGCGAGTTCCATTGCCAGGGCGCGAGTGAGGGCCTCCAATGCTCCGCAGATGCTCGCGGCCATCGTCCAGCCCTTCTGCGGGCGCAGTCCGGCAACGCCGTTCGTCAAGGTGATCGACCCGCCCGACCGAATGTGAGGACTACCGTATTTCACGGCCATAAACGCGCCCCAGAAGCGCAGGTTGACGAAGCCGCGCGCCTGGTCGAGCTCCATCTTTTCCAAAGTCTGCAAATGCAGTGTTTCGCCGGCGCAGAAGACCAGGTGATCGAACGCACCGATCCGGTCGAAGAACGCCCGCACCTGCCCCTCGTCCGAGAGGTCGACGACCTCTCCGTCGGCCTTGCCCCGCAGCGCTGACAAAGCGCTGTCGACTCGATGACGCCGGCTCGACGCTACTACGATGGAGGCGCCCTCGCGCTGGGCCGCCTTGGCCGTAGCAAGACCGATGCCCGAGGTCCCGCCAAGAACTACCACACGCTTTCCATTCATAATCGTCTCCTGCTCCGGCGAACGCCGGCCGGACCGGCCAAGCGTGACGCGACAACAAGATGACACTGGACATTCGATGACAAAAGCGCATCCTTGTCATAGAAAAGATGACTGATTGTCAGGCTGCGCGATGGCGTTTGATAGCCGGCTGCTGAGCGGGATCCAGGTTTTGGTCGCCGCCGTCGAAGCTGGCAGCTTCGCGCGCGCGGCGGCGACGCTTGGGATCACTCAATCCGGCGTGAGCCGCGCGGTTGCGCGGCTCGAGCAGCGCGTCGGCATCCGGCTGTTCGATCGCACTGCGCGTGCCGTCGCGCTCACCGACGAGGGACGCAGCTTCTATCAACGAGTCAAGCCGCTGCTGACCGGCATCGAGGATGCCGCCACCGAGGCCGCGGGCTCGGCCGCGGTGGTGCGCGGCCGACTCCGGATCAATGCCGATCCCTTCTTCGCGCGTGTCGTCCTCGCACGGCGCCTTGGAAAATTCCTGGCCGCCTACCCTGAGCTGTCGGTGGAGATCGTGGGACGCGACCGTCTCGGCGACCTCGTGGCCGACGGTTTTGACGCCGCTGTGCGTTTCGGCGAGCCGGAGCCCTCGGCGCTCGTCGCACGGCGGCTCCTTGAGACAAGGGTCCTTACGTGCGCCGCGCCCTCCTACTTGGCCAAGCACGGCCGCCCGGCGCATCCCCGCGACCTCGCCCGGGGACGGCACGAATGCATTCACTACCTGGACCCCGTCACTGGCCGGCCGTTTCCCTGGGAATTTCACCGCGGCCGGCAGAAACTGCGAGTCGCGGTTTCTGGCCGCCTGACAGTGAACAACGTCGGCGCGATGGTGGGCGCCTGCTCGGCCGGTCACGGAGTGGCGCAGATCCTCGCGCTCGGGACGGAGGATCTCTTCAGCCGCGGCAAGCTCATCGAGCTGTTCCCCGATTGGTCGGACGAGCGGTTTCCGCTCTACGTATTCCATCTCTCACGACACGTGCCCCCCGCAAAGGTGCGTGCGTTCCTGGATTTCGTAGTTAGCTCGGTTCGCTGACCGTCCAATTCCCTCGTACCAAGCAAGGCCATGTCCGCTCGGGGGGTCATGCGCGTCTGTTTGAGCAAGCGCCGGGAATGTCCGCTTCTCTAATCGGCCATTCGAGGTCAAGCGCTTTCAGACTATCCGCCGCTGCGGTGTCGATGTCACTCACGGGCTCATGCTTCTCTTCGGAATCGGCACCAAGGCCCTTCCATCATGGGATTCGAGAATGAGGTGGAACAATCTCTTCCGCGGCCTTGCCGTCAGACCCTACGGCGGTTCAAGCGGACATGCGAACTCACCTCATCCATCGTCCCGCGAGGGACATCATTCCACCACTCGGTGGATCTCGAGTTTCCTCCTATTGCATTTGATGCTGCACGGTACTCATGCCACTGCGGTTTCCCGGGTCCATCTGAACTTAGTGCCGTCAACCCAGATGCGGTGGAGGATCACGGCCAACCGACGCGCCAGAGCGACGATCGCCTTTTTCATCCCGCGGCGCCTGGCGATCTGCATCGCCCACGCCTTGAGCCAAGACCATTTCTTCGAACGGAGCATGCTCTGCGCTGCTTCGTAGAGCATGACTCGCATCATCTCATCTCCGCAGCGTGATATTCTGCCGCTGCGTTCGATCTCACCGGATTGGTACTTGGAGCACGTCAGCCCAAACACGGCACCGACAGCCTTGGATTTGCGGAAGCGAGCCGGTACGTCGACGGTGGCGCGATAGGTCAGCGCCACCACGGGACCGACACCGGGGGTCGTCATCAGGCGCCAGCACACTTCATCATCCCGCACGAGCGCCAGCAAGCGGCGATGCAGGATGACAAACTGCTCGCGAAGCGCCCGTCGGACAACAAGTAACGGTTCGATCAGAACCGCCAGGTCGGGTAAGTTCTCGATCAGCTCCTTGATGCGGGCCTCGAACTTCGCCGTCCCGACGATGCCCACCTTGAGGCCGAAGTTACGCAAAGTGCCGCGCAGGTCGTTCTCGATGGCGATCGCTTTCGACTGCAACAACTTGCGATGGGTCAGCAGCATTCGCAGTTTCTGACTGCGTAACGTCTTCACATGCACCGGACGGTAAAGCCCCACCCGCATCATCTGCGCGATGCCGCGCGCATCGTTGCGGTCGGTCTTGTTGATCTGCGCCTTCAGCACCGCCTGCATGTGCCGCGTCTCAACGCAGACCACGGGTAACTCTGCTTCGGCGAGAGCGCCGAACAGCCATTGCGAAAGTGGTCCGGCTTCCAACCCAATCCGTTTGAAGCGGTAGGCGGGGTTCTTCAGCACCGACAACAAAGCCTCGGGCTCGCTCGCAACCTTCACTTCCCGAACGATCTTACCCGTCTCATCCACAATGCAGACGCTGCTCTCCTTGACCGACACATCCAGTCCAGCAAAATGGTCCATGCAGCGCTTCTCCTTCTGATATTTGAGGCCGTACAAGCGGACCTCGTTTCACCATCAGCCTGAAGCGCAGCACCTGAAATCTTCAGCTATCCACAAGCTGCCGGCCGATTACCCCATCTCTTCGTCGGCAGCTGCCAGCTTGTTGTATCCGGCTACGTCTGCCGCGAGAATTGCAGCGAGTTTCCTGGTCTCGGCCATGAATGCCCCTTACGACGAGCCAGACTACCACGGAACATCAATCTCGACGCGCTTTGGTCACATCCGGCCATACGGGCAACCCCCGGCGGCCGGTCGTTTATCCTAGCGTCAGGCTCAGGACGATCGTATGCTTTCCTTCCCACAGATCGCCGTTGATCTCCAGCCGCAACCTTCGCGGAGGCCGCGGCAGGCGAATTTGACGGCCCGCTTTTCGCCGGGTGCCGGAAAGTCCCGACCTCAACTGGCGGCGCGCTTGGGTTGACTTTCTGGTGCGGCGCGACGCTTAGCCCAGCCCGGCGCACGCCGTTATGAGCCCGCCGATGCCGGTCCTTGGTCGGACCGGGCGAGAAATCCGTCGCGCATGAATGTAGGCGAAGATCGGCGCATGGCGGCGGCCGACTGCCGCTGATAGATCATGCGCCATGGCGCAAACGCGAAAGGACCCCGTCGCATGAGCGATCTCGCCAGCGAGGCCGCGGCACTGCGGCGCTGGCTCTTCGACATTGCGCTGCCGCTGTGGTGGAAGGTCGGGGCCGACCGCGACAACGGCGGGTTCCACGAGGCGATCGATCTCGACGGCAAGCCGCTGGCGCGGCCGCACCGGGCGCGCAGCATTGCACGACAGGCCTTCTCTTACGGGGAGGCCGGCCGGCTCGGCTGGAAGGGGCCCTGGCGCGACGCCGCGCAGCATTGGCTCGATTTCTTCGCCCGTTGCTTCGTCACCGCTGACGGTCTCGTGGCGTCAGTCGTCGGTCTCAATGGCAAAGTGCTCGACGCCAAGTTCGATCTCTGCGATCAGGCCTTCGCGCTGCTGGCTTTCGCGAGCGGCCATCGCGCTTTCGGCGATCAAACACCTTGGCGCCGCCACGCGGTGGCGTTGCGAACAGCGCTCGAACGAAACGTCGCGTACGCGCAGGGCGGATTCCGCGAAGATCGCGCCGGCTCCCTGCCGCAGCGCGCCAACCCGCACATGCACCTTTTCGAGGCGGCGCTCGCTTGGATCGAACTCGACGACGATCCGACGTGGCAGCGGATGGCGGACGCCATCGCCACGCTCTGCCTCGATAAGTTCATCGATCCCGCGAACGGCGCGTTGCGTGAGAATTTCGCCGCGGACTGGTCGCCGGCGGCGGGTCTGGCAGGGCGCCTGTGCGAGCCCGGGCATCACTACGAGTGGGCGTTTCTGCTCGACCGCTGGGCAGGGCTTAGCGGTCGAGCGCGGCGCAGCGGTGGCGCGGCTGATCAACTTCGCGGACACCCAGGGGATCGATGCGCGGCGCGGCCTCGTGATTTGCGCCGTGCTCAGCGATGGGGCGCTGCACGACCCCGTGGCGCGGCTCTGGGCGCAGGCCGAACGCATCCGCGCCTATGCCATCGATCGTCAGGCAGGCGATGAGGCACGGCTCGCCGCCGCGATCCGCGGCCTGCGTCGCTTCCTGGCCACGCCGACCCCCCGCACCTGGTACGATCAATTGGGGGGCGATGACCGCTTCGTCAGCGAGCCGGCGCGGGCCACCAGCCTCTATCACATGATCGGCGCGGTGGCGGAACTAGACAGGATGCAGCTTTCCCCACCGGCTGTCGCCTCGCGCTCGAAGCCCGGGGCAGGGCGTTCTCCCGCTCCGCGCCTCATCTACCTGGTCACCGAGGATTGGTACTTCATCTCGCATCGCCTGCCGATGGCTCGCGCCGCGCGCGACGCCGGATACGAGGTGCATGTTGCCACCCGCGTCGACCGCCATCGCGCCGCGATTGAAGCCGAAGGTTTTCTGCTCCATCCGCTCAACTGGCGGCGCGGCAGCTTCGATCCGCGCGATCTGGCGCGCGTTATCTACGAAATTCGCGGTCTCTACCGCCGACTCAAGCCAGATCTCGCGCGTCACGTCGCCGTGCAGGCAGCGCTGGTCGGGTCGCTGGCGGCGCTTGGCTTGCCGGTCGTTTGTCTCAACGCCGCCACCGGCCTTGGCACGAGCTTTCTTGGCAACAGCGGCAAGGCCCGCGTCGCCCGTCCCGTCGCCGCTATGCTCATGCGCGGATTGCTCAACCATCCGCGTTCGACGGTACTGGTGCAAAACGGCGACGACCGGGCGGAGATCGAACGGCTTGGCGTCGACGCTAGGATCGCGCTCATTCCCGGATCGGGGGTCGACACCGACGCTCTTAAGCCCAGTCCCGAGCCCGCCGGCCCGATCACCGTCGCCTTCGCGGGCCGGCATGTCGAGGACAAAGGGGTTCGCACCCCTCATCGCGGCGCACGATCTCCTTACCTCAGGCGGCCACGACATTCGGCTATTGATCGCCGGACTTCCGGATGCGGCCAACCCGACCTCGATCCCACTCGCCGAGATCAAGGCGTGGAGGGACCGGCGCAACCTCACGCATCTCGGGTTCGTAGACGACATTGCTGGCTTCTGGGCGTCCGCCCACATTGCCGTACTGTCGTCCCGGCGGGAGGGATTGCCGCTGACCCTCCTCGAGGCCTCCGCCTGCGGACGCCCGCTGATTGCCACTGACGTCCCCGGCTGCCGCGAAATCGCACGAGCGGGCGTTAAAGCGCTGCTGGTGCCGCCGGATAATGCGCGGGCCCTGGCCGATGCGATCAGCCGGCTTGCCACACACTAGGCGCTGCGCGCCAAGTTCGGCGCCGCCGGCCGCGCCTTGGTCGAGCGTGAGTTCTCCAGCGCGCGCATCGGCCGCGAGGTGGTCGATCTCTATCGCCGCCTGCTCGAGGAGGGTGCCGCGGCAGCTGTTCGCACAACACAGCTGACAACTGCCTCTTCAGGACAGGATTGACAGAATTGCTCGCGCTTTGGCCGACCGCGATCTTTTGAGCGCGATATTTTCGACCGCTGCGGCCTGGGTTGCGGCTATGATTCGGCCGTTTCTGTGACCCGGCTTGCGCGGGATCGGGTGCATTTAGATCCGGGGCATCAATGTCATCTTCACCGGCAAGTCCCACCAGAGTGAACAGGGCATAGCGCCGAGCATAGGTGAGTGCCGCGCCCATCCGGTGTGGGGTTGCCGTCTCGCTAATCGTGCAGACGGGCCGGTCCGAGGCGATCCACTCCCCTGAGGAATGGGCCAACATGGTGATGAGGTTGACGATGCCGGTGTTCTGATCGATCGCGGTGGTCTGTACGGTCGCGATCTCATGCTGGCCTAGGGTCTTGCGCACGATCTCAAGGCCGGTGGACAGAGGGGCATATCGGAACGAGCGCTCGGTCTCGCCAGGGCCATCAGGCCGGATGGTCGCCACCAGAGATTTCTCTGGATTGGTCAGTTGTGTTTGTGCCTTGGCCAGTGCAGTCGCCAGGCAGGCGATGGATAAACCTATCGGCCTCTTAGGGCCCGTTTGAGAATGAGAGCTGATGCGCGCGGATATTCATTATGGCCAAGAGCACCAAAGCTCTAATCACGGGCCGGATACAGATGTGCAAGACCAATCCCCTCCATCGCTCACATTGGGCTTGCAACACACGGCCGGTCCATACAGATAGGTTCTAACTGCCATGGCTCGGTGAAGCATGCCTACTAAGGTTATCCTCTTGGGCGGCGGGGTCGCCGGCATGAGTGCCGCGCACGAGTTAGTCGAGCGCGGCCTCGATGTTGTGGTGCTCGAGAGCGGCGATATTCCGGGGGGGAAGGCCCGCAGTATTCCCGTCGTCCACGAGGGCGAGGACACCAGCGGACATCAGCTTGCCGACGGGGACCGGGGTTCGATCCAGCACAGGGTGCCCGGCGAGCATGGGTTTCGGTTCTTCCCAGGTTTCTACAAGCACGTAATCGACACCATGCGCCGCATACCGTCGTATGATGGGAGCAAAGTGGCGGATCACCTAGTACCGACCACGCGTCTGGAATGCACGCAATACGACAAGCCCACGTTCGTTGTACCGGCAGGGTTTCCGCTCTCGCCCCGCGATGCCGGCACCACGTTGCGGGATATCCTGCTGTTGTTCGAACAGTCCGCCGACATCACCCCTGACGATCTGGCATTCTTCGGCGCACGCCTCTGGCAGATACTCACTTCGTGTCAGCAGCGCCGGCTCGCAGAATACGAGCGCACGAGCTGGTGGGAGTTCGTTGGCGCCGAGCAGCGGTCGGCGTCATACCAGAAGTTCCTCGCCACGGGCATAACGCGCTCGCTGGTGGCGGCCAAAGCGCGCAAGGCCAGTGCGCGCACTATCGGCGACATCTTTGTGCAGCTGGTGCTCACGATTCTGAACCCGATTGCGGGATCGACCGATCGCGTGCTCGACGGGCCAACGAATCTCGTCTGGATTGATCCATGGCTTGCGTGTCTCGAATCGAGGGGCGTGCAGTATGTCAAGAACGCGCAGGTCGAGGAAATCCTCTACGAGAACGGACGGGTCACCGGCGTCGTCGCTCGCCAGCAAGGCCAGCGCACCGTGGTGCATGGCGACCACTACGTGGTGGCGCTCCCGCTCGAGGACATTGCCCCCCTGGTGAACGGCCGGCTGGCGGCAGCAGACCCGACGCTCGCCAACCTGCGCGCGCTGGCTGCGAACCTGGAGTGGATGAGCGGCGTGCAGTTCTATCTGCACCGCGCGGTGCCGTCGGCGCATGGACACGTGGTTCACATCGACACCGAATGGGCGCTTACGAGCATCTCGCAGCTCCAGTTCTGGCGTAACGTGCCGTCCGAGCTGTTTGGAGACAGCGACGTGCACGGCATCCTCTCGGTCGATATTTCCGATTGGACGACCCCAGGGTCGAATGGACGCCCGGCTATGCAGTGCTCGCGTGAAGAGGTGGTGCGAGAGACATGGAATCAACTTAAGCGCTCGCTCAATGACGCCGGCGACGAGGTGCTGCGCGATGAGGATCTGCATTCGTGGTTTCTGGACGCGGACATTGATCAAGACCCCGCACGCCTGGGCTGGCTGCGGAATTCCGAGCCGCTGCTGGTGAATCTCGTCGACACCTGGGCCTTGCGTCCCGAGGCGACCACCGCTATTCCGAACCTCTTTCTGGCCTCGGACTACGTTCGCACGTATACGGACTTGGCGACGATGGAGGCAGCCAATGAGGCAGCTCGGCGCGCGGTCAATGGGTTGCTTGACGCCGTGAAGTTCGATGGAAGCCGCTGCGAGCTGTGGCCGCTACATGAGCCCGAAATCCTCCAGCCATGGCGGCTGCACGATGCAGCGCGATATCAGGTCGGCCTGCCTTGGGACGCTTCACTCGTGCAGGTAGCTGCCCACGCGTTACGCGGTGGGTCGCCGCTCCTCGAGCAGGTGCGCCCTCTGCTCGAGCTGGTATCGCCGTTCACCCATGCCATCGCCGACACGCTCGACCCGCGCGCAGATGATGTTAGCGTGCTCGATGTGGTCGACCCGACGACAATGGGGCGCCGCTTGGTTGATGTGCCCACGCTGCAGGATGTGTTGATCAAGGTCGCCGACGCTGTGCCAGCCGCCGGCGAGATCGTAGGGCCGGCCGGGTTCCTGGACCGCCTGGTGTGGTATCGCGACATGATCGCCGATATGCTTGCCGGAGGTGTACCGACGCGGGAACCGCAGCGGCACCTGTATGGGCTCGTGAGGGATTTCGTCGACCAGTCAGGCAAGGGCCTTCGTCCTGCCCTGTGCATCGCGACCGCGCGAGCGTTGGGTGGCCGCGCGGAGGATGCGCTTCCAGCCGCCGCCGGCCTGGAAATGCTGCACAATGCATTTCTCGTCCACGACGATATTGAAGACGGTAGCGATTGGCGGCGTGGCGTTGCGACAATGCATCGCCGCGCGGGGATCCCGATCGCTGTGAATACCGGCGATTCCATGAACGCGCTCGCCATGCGCTTCTTCCGAAAGACTGGCGAGCGACTCGGACCAATGGCGGCGCTGCGTATCTTCGACGAAGTCGATCACATGGTTGTCGAAACTCTCGAAGGGCAGGCCACCGAGCTTGGCTGGGTGCGTGACAATGATCTTAATGTCGGCACCGAGGGCTATCTGCGGCTCGTGCTCAAGAAGACCGCTTGGTACAGCTTCATCCACCCGATGCGCATCGGCGCGTTGGTCGCCAACGCCGACGACCAGCATCTCGATCGCTTCGACCGCTTCGGTTATCTGCTCGGCGTCGCGTTCCAGATCACCGACGATGTCCTCAATCTGGTCGGTGACGTCGGTCGCTACGGCAAGGAGATCGATGGCGATCTGTGGGAAGGGAAGCGCACGATGGTGCTGACGCACGCGCTCAGCCATGCCAACGCAGTTGACCGCGCATGGATCGGCAGCTTCCTGGCGCGGCCGCGAGAGCGGCGCTTGCCGCGTGAAGTCCTGCGACTGCACCGGATCCTTGCGAGCAGCGGGAGCATCGCTTGGGCGCAGCAGTCGGCCGCGACTTTCGCGGAGGCCGCGGCGCGCGAGTTTGATAGCTCTGCCTTCGCTGGAGTGCCGCAAAGCCCCGACCTCGACTGGCTGCGCTCGTGCGTGGACTTTTTGGTACGGCGCGACGCTTAGAGTCTGTCCGGACGCTTTAGGCCGGGCTACAAAGTTTTCTAAGCATGAGCCGAATTGAGGCGAGGCGCAGGAACGCAAGCGCCTTTCGATTGCGGTTCTCCCAATCCTTGGCGAACCTTCGGCAGCGATTGAGCCAAGCAAGCGTGCGCTCGACAATCCAGCTTTGGACAAGACAACAAACCCTTTGGCCCGATCAGAACGCTTGACGATCTCCATGTTCAGATGCGGGCGAACTTTGGCCAGCGCGGTGCTGAATTCCGGTCCCTGATAGCCGCCGTCGGCGAATAGCTTTTGAAAAAAGGGAAACATCCCGAACAAGGTCGCCATGACGAGAATAGCTCCATCTCGATCTTGGACGTTGGCAGGATGGACAACAGCGTGAAGCAGCAGGCCTAATGTATCGACCTCGTCCGTCATATCGCTCGGATAGCGCAACTTGCTGCGGTCATAGCGCGCGCGCTTCCTGCTCGTCCACATCGGTGCCCCCCTCGAATCAAGGCCACCACTCGTGAATCACGACTGATTCACTCGATTCAAGAACTCTCCGGACAGACACTTTGGTCGGACGGGGCAGGCCGTTGCAAGCCCGCTGATGCTGGTTCTCGGTCGGAGTCGGGCAAAAATCCATCGTCGCCAGCGTGTTGGCCCGCCTGTCGTCGCCGCCCCTTCCCGCAAAGTGGGTAACCGCGTGACGACGGCGCGATCGGCGCATGGCGGCGGCCGGCCGGTACTGATAGATCATGCATCGTGGGAGCAAGGGCACCCCGCAGCAGCGTTATACTTTCGGCTGATTCTGTCAGCCAAGGTTAGGCTCAACGAACTGCGCGAACCGGCCTTGACCTGCCTTGTATAGCCTATCTGTCGAACAGCAGTCTTCTGAGAAACGCCCGGTTGCGTAGAACCTTGTCCAACGTTTTCGTCGGTTGCCGCGCTCACGACGACAACTCGTCCAGTTTCTGCGGCGAAGATGCGGACCCGACGCGGGTTGGCGCAACAGCATGATTGTAGAGGTTTAGGGACGGATCATTTCAAGTCCTCCAAAATGCGATCGGCCTATGCTGGCGCTTTGAGCAACTTTTAGCCTCTTTCGGATCGCGCGCGTCGAAGCCTTCTGTGAACAACCGTAGACCAGGGCGAGAAGCTCGCAGGCCTCCTGCCGCTTACCCTGGTCACGCCAGATGGATGAAGGGACGTGACGCGGACATCGCAAATCAGTAGGATTAACCTTGACCATACGCGCGACCCTTCCCACCGGGCGCTAAACATGTTTGGGCATAGTAGAATGCCTTGACCCGTCCGCGGATTGCGTTACGCGTAGGGGGTCCGCCGATGCAGCAAATTGCGGATTGGCTCCAAAAGCTCGGCCTCGGGCAATACGCGCAGCGCTTTGCCGAGAATGACATCAGTTTTTCAATCCTGCCCGATCTTACCGATCAACACCTTGAAAAGATCGGTGTTGCGTCGCTCGGTCATCGGCTCCAGCTGCTGCGAGCGATAGCTGAACTGGCCAGCCGGGAGAAAGAGGCTCCCAAGCCGGCGGGTCCTACTACCGCCGCGATTGCTGTCCCGACGGTCACGCCGTCTGCGGGAGCCACCGGCGAGCGTCGCCACGTCACGGTGATGTTCTGCGATCTGGCGGATTCGACCAGTATCTCCTCGAAGCTCGACGCCGAGGAATGGCGTGACCTAGTAGGTGCCTTCTTCGATGCCGCCTCGGCAGCAGTGACGGATATGGGCGGTAAGATTGCGAAGAAGCTCGGCGATGGATTGATGGCACTGTTCGGCTATCCGATCGCCCAGGAGAACGATGCCGAGCGGGCGGTATCGGCGGCGCTTTCGATCCAGCGCGCGTTAGGGGAGTTGAACCGCAAGAATGAACTGGCGGGCAAGCCCGCATTGGCCGCACGCATCGCCGTCGACTCTGGCCCGGCGGTGCTCGATGTGGGCGGCGAGATTTTCGGCGATGTGACGAACGTCGCGGCACGGGCACAGGCGCTGGCCGATCCGGGTGCGGTGGTGGTGACGGCGCGGGTACAGCGGCAAGTCGCCGGGCTGTTTGTCGTCGAGGAGCGCGGCAGCCATGAACTCAAGGGCGTGCCCGAGCGCGTGACGCTGTTCGGGATCATTCGGGCCAGCGGCGGTGGCCGTCGCGCCGGGCAGCGTCACCTCACCCCCCTCGCGGGTCGCGACGAGGAAATCGGCATGCTGATGCGGCGCTGGGAGCGGGCGCGGCAGGGTAGCGGCCAGCTCGTGCTGATCGTTGGCGAGCCGGGGCTGGGGAAGTCTCGTCTGGTCGAGGAGTTCCATGCTCGACTACGCGAAGTCCCGCACACCTGGATCGAGTGGAACTGCTCGCAGCTCTTGCAGAACACGCCGCTGCATCCGGTTGCTGAATGGGGACGGCAGCGTTTCGGCGGCGCTGACGTACCGGCGGAGCGGCGGCTTGCAGACCTGGAGAACACCATCACGCTGATCAAGCTCGATCCGGCGGAGAATGTCCCCTTGCTCGCCCCGCTCCTCGACATGCCCCTACCAAAGGAGCGCATGTTGGCTCTAGCGCCGGAGGAGCTACGGCGACGGCAATTCGCGGCGCTGACCGGCGCGATGATCGCGAGCGCGAGGGTTCAGCCGGTGGTGCTGGTGTTCGAGGATCTGCAATGGTCCGATCCGACGACGCTCGATCTGCTCCGCGGCCTTGCCGAGCGTGGTGTGCTGGCGCCTTTGTTCATCGTGGCGACGGCGCGGCCGGAGTTCCGGCCACCTTGGAGTATGCACTCGCATCACGGCACCATCTCGCTTGCGCCGCTCGACCGCTCCCAGGTCCGCGATATGGTGGCGGCGCTTTCCGCCCGCCATGCGCTGCCGGGCGATGTGATGAAAGACGTCGCCGGACGCACCGGCGGTGTACCGCTGTTCGTCGAGGAGGTGACGCGGCTGCTGCTGGACCGCGGTGGCGAACAAGGTGGCATCCACACAATCCCGCCGACGCTACAGCAATTGTTGACCGCGCGGCTCGACCGACTTGGTCCGGCGCGCGAGGTGGCGCAGATCGGCGCCGTGATCGGGCGCGATTTTTCCTACAGGTTACTGCGCGCCGTGACCGAGATGGCCGACGCGCCTCTACAGACGGCGCTGGAGCGGCTCGTTGAAGCCGACATTTTATTGGTCCAGGGCATTTCACCCGAATCCGACTACCGTTTCAAGCACGCGCTGATTCAGGACGCTGCGTACGAAAATTTGCTCAAGAGCCGGCGCCAGGTCCTGCATCGGCGCGTCGCCGAGATTTTGCGCGACCGGTTTGCCGCTATGGCGGCGGCCGAGCCGGAAGCACTCGCGCAGCACTTCACGCAGGCTGGCCTGACCGACGCGGCGATCGAATGGTTGGGCAAGGCCGGCGACCAGGCGCTACACCGGTCCGCCTTGCACGAGGCGATCTCGCATCTCGGAAAGGCCATCGAGATGGCGGACAAGGCTGGTGAAGGCGCACCGCCAGCAGTTGCCTCGGCGGGTCAGCGGCTGAAACTTCAGGCTGACTACGCGCAAGCGCTGATGTGGTCCAAGGGCTTCGTTGCAGAGGAGACAAGGGCCGCCTTCGCCCGCGCCCGGGAACTGACGACGGGTGCCGACAATTCCGCCGAACGGTTCGTTATCTATTACTCGCAGTGGCTCGGCAGCCTGGCGCGCGGCGAGTGGGCCTTGGCGCGGGAAACCGCAGAGACCTTTCGGCGAGAAGCGGACAAAGAAGGTCGCGCGACTGAACGCGTGGTCGGCCTACGAATACTCGGCTTGACGTGCCTGATTCAGGGTGACCTCAGTGAGGCCCAGGCACATCTTAGGGTGGCGCTCAGCACCTACGATCCCGCGCGCCATGGTGACGCCAAGTTCCGATT
>Ga0210406_10003104_pt1 | contig 18425 bp, 16 predicted proteins | sample IncBWC30MmetaG_FD_155454 | JGI IMG/M metagenome (GOLD analysis project Ga0210406, IMG submission 155454) | Forest soil microbial communities from Barre Woods Harvard Forest LTER site, Petersham, Massachusetts, United States - Inc-BW-C-30-M | ecosystem: Environmental > Terrestrial > Soil >... | reverse complement strand
GTGGTGAAGGAAGGCCCCGAGTACAAGATCGTCGTCACCGGCGAGAACATCGGCGACTTCCTGGGCGTGATCAAGTTCCGCGATACGCTCGCCAATGAGAAGAGTGAAGTCGGCCTGGTCACCGGCCTGGCATGGACGGAAGTGGGCGGCTCGATCCTCTCCACCGAAGTTACGGTGGTCGACGGCAAAGGCAAGCTCACGCTGACCGGTAAACTCGGCGACGTGATGCAGGAGTCGGCGCAGGCGGCCATGTCGTATGTGCGCTCGCGTGCCGCTGGCCTGGGCATGCCGCGCGACTTCTATCGCAATCTCGACATCCACGTGCACGTGCCGGAAGGCGCCATCCCGAAAGATGGACCGTCGGCCGGCATCACCATCGCAACGGCGATCGCCAGCGCGCTCAGCAAGATTCCGGTGCGCCGCGATCTGGCTATGACGGGCGAGATCACGCTGCGCGGAAAAGTGCTGCCGATCGGCGGATTGAAAGAGAAGTTGCTTGCCGCGCACCGCGCCGGACTGTTCGAAGTAATTCTTCCCAAGGACAACGAGAAGGACCTGGCGGAAGTCCCCGAGAACCTGCGCAAGGAAATGAAGATGCACTTCGTCGACACCATGGACCAGGTGCTGAAATTCGCCCTGGAAGGGCCTCTGCCGCAGATCCTCGAGGAAACGCCGCAGACCATTACCGCGATCGCCCCGCAGGCTGGGGAGAGTCCGGCTACGCATCAGTAAAACAGGTCACAGGTCACAGGTCACACGAAAAGCTAAGACAAGGCCCGCCTCCGGCGGGCTTTTTCTTTTGTTGCGAGCTGTCTGCACCACGGGTTCTGACGGCGGTAAAATAGTTGCAGGATTTTCCGATGGCGTCCGGCAACCGTTTTCCCAGTTTGTTCCCGGGACGGAGCGGCCTCGTTGCGGTTGTGGCCGTAGTCGCGGTTCTTTTGATTGGGCTACCTCCGTACCGCGTATTCTTCCTCATCAGCATCCTGCTCGGACTCGGCATCTTCGGGCTTCTGCAACTTTGGTACAAGTACAAGCCCGTGAAGAGCGAGGATGTGCACGACGACAAGCATCCTCTGGGACTGGACCGCTAGAGTCCCGACACCCTCGCATCACTCGATCTGAAAGACCATTTCCACGGATGCGGTCACGCTGATTTTGCCGAGCGCCACACTGTCCTGTGCGTCCCCTCCCCCTCCCCCGCCTCCCATGTTCTGTACGGCGTTCTGCCCCATATAGTTGCCGTATCGCCCGCGTCCATAGGAAGACCAGTAGGTATTCGCGGACGAGGTGCTGACATGAAGCGGCTTATCCAGGATGTGGAAATTCCCTGCCTTGGCGAGATCATGCGCTTTCTCACTTGCTGCTTGCACGGCCATGGCACGAGCCTGATCGCGATACTTGCGCAGTTCTGACGTTCTGAAGTTGACGTCATCGATCTTGTTGGCTCCTGCTTTCAGACCCGCCTGCACCAATTGATCGAAGTGCGACACGTCTTTCAACAGGATTTGAACTCCCTTACTGGCGGTGTAGAAGGCTACACGCGTACCTTGGCCCTTGTCGGAATACGAAATTTCCACGCGGATGAAGTCTGTTTGTATATCGGTAGGGTCGATACCCAATCCACGGGCCGCCGCCATCACTTTCTTCACAGCTGCATCGGTGCCGGACGTGGCAGTTTCAAGATCCGTGTTGCGCGTCTCCACTGCAAACGAGATGGAAACGCGATCGGGAACAACTTTCACTTCAGCGTCGCCGCTGACGTCGACGGTCGGCTTGTCGTACGGGATCTGGGCCCAGGAGAAGGAGCAACAAAAGATGAAACACCACGCGAAGCAACGCATCAGGAAGCACCTCCAGCCCGTTTATACCCCACGAACTGCCGCCACGCACTTGCAACTTCCGCACGGAACCTCCACACTGGAGTGTGCGCGTCCTTTCACGATTTCTGCTCTCCGCCACCGATGTCGGGCACTTCCCTGCTCCCACGCTGCCTGAGATCGCATTCCTGGGGCGCTCCAACGTTGGCAAATCGAGCGTGATTAATACCCTGGTGGGAACTAAAATGGCTCGCACCAGTTCCACCCCGGGGCGCACGCGTGCGATCAATTTTTTCGAACTACGAATCGCAGGCAAGCCGCGCCCGGAGCTGATTTTCGCCGACCTCCCCGGCTACGGCTTTGCCAAGATCTCCCGCGAAATCTCGAATCAATGGCCGAGCTTCATTGATCCCTACCTGCGCGAGCGCCCGGTGTTGGCACTCTGCGTAGCTCTGGTCGATTCGAACGTTCCACCGCAGGAGAGCGATCAGCAACTGATCGACTTCCTGGCGGCCACGGCACGGCCCTTCGTCATCGTCGCTACCAAGAGCGATCGCCTCTCGGGCAACCAGTTGCACAGCGCCCTGCGCACGTTGGGCGAGCGCCACCCGCAGGCACGTGTCGTTCCGTTCTCGGCGAAGACCGGGGCGGGCAAAGAACAACTATGGCAGGAGATTCGCAAGGCATCGGAGGAGTTGCAATCTTCCCGTTTGCGGACCGCTTCCCAGTCCTGAACTGACCCTTCTCCCGACGCCGTGCAAACTGACTTTCGTGACGGCGGCTTCTGCGCGTCTTACCGATAACGTAGGAGCAGGTAGTGTGCGGGACTTCGCCCGGTGCGGTTCGCCCCATCGCGCGGGGTTGCTCCGGCCGCCTGCAGGACATCGGCATGAGTTTCGAGACCAGCGGCGCAGACTATCTTCGCCGGTTAAAGCGGGACCAGGAACAGCAGCCCCAGGCGTATGTTGAGGCCGCACCGGCGCCGGCTCCCGCGGAACCGGAGAAGCAGGAGCGCCGCCGAAATCCGCGATACCAGTGCGAAGGCAGCGCGACGTTCCGCGTACAGGGTGGGAATATGCGGAGTTGGGGCACCTTCACCGACCTGAGCATCAGCGGCTGCTATGTCGAACTGAAGGCGACTTTTCCGATGGGCGCCCTCCTCGATCTTGAGCTGGAACTGAATGGCGTGCGCGCCCAAGTCAAAGGCGAGGTGCGGGTGAGCTACCCGTTCCTGGGAATGGGCGTGGCTTTCCGCGAGTTGACCGCGGAACATCACATGCAGATTGAGGCGATGATTGAAACGCTTCGTCCTGCGCCGCTGAAGGCTCCCGAGCCGGTGCCTGACAATTCCATTCATCCCGCGTCGATGCCGATCATACTCAATGCCGCCTCGGCCCTGCAGGCGCTGGCCGAGTTCTTCGAAGGTCACACGGTCATGTCGCAAGTCGAATTCATCCGGCTGCAGCGCAAGAGCCAGGGGCTCTAAGCTTCTGGCTTTTGGCTTTTGATTCCGCCTCACCGGCTTCGTGCGCCAGCCTTTTGTTAAGGATGATGTGAATCCCTGATTACCGACGTACTCCGCAGCTAACCCGTAATCTCTTTTCATTCGCTATCATGGAAAGCCTATGGCTCTTCATCTGATCACGGGAGTTGCCGGCTTCATCGGCTCATCTATTGCGCGCGCTCTTCTGGAGAGGGGACAGCAGGTGCGCGGCATCGACAACTTCGCCACCGGCAATCGCGAAAACATTGCTGAAATTGCGGACCGCATCGAGTTTCGCGAGGCCGACCTGCTGGACGCGGAGGCGATGAAGAAAGCATGCATCGGCGTGGACTGCGTGTTCCACCAAGCGGCGATCCCCTCGGTGCCGAAGTCGGTGCTCGACCCGGTGGGCAGTAACCGCGCCAACGTTGACGGCACGGTCAATCTGCTGGTGGGGGCGCGTGACGCGAAGGTGCGCCGCGTGATGTACGCCGCTTCTTCTTCCGCGTACGGCGAATCCCCGACGCTGCCCAAGCATGAAGACATGACGCCCAATCCGATCTCGCCGTATGCCGTAGCGAAGCTGGCCAGCGAGCATTACATGATTTCGTTTTTCCGTTGCTACGGCCTCGAGACGGTCAGCCTGCGCTACTTCAACATCTTTGGGCCGCGGCAGGATCCCACATCGCCCTACTCAGGCGTGCTGGCAAAGTTCATCACGCAGATGCTGCGGGGCGAGCAGCCGACGATTTTCGGCGACGGGGGCCAGAGCCGTGACTTCACCTACATCGATAATGCCGTGAGCGCCAACCTGCTGGCGGCGCATGCTCCGGCGGAGCAGGTGGCGGGGCGGGTGTTTAACGTGGCCACCGGAACGCGCGTCGATCTGAACGAAACCTTCCAAACGCTGAAAAAGCTGACTGGCTACTCGGGCGAGGTCAAACATGCGCCTGAGCGGGAAGGGGACATCAAGCATTCGCTCGCCGACATGAGCCGCGCCGAGAAGGCTTTCGGTTACAAGCCCTCCGTAAATTTCGAAGAAGGGCTGAGGCGCACGGTGGAGTGGTATCGGGGTCAGGGGAAAGCGGCTGGGGCTTAAGGCAGCGCACGCTACTGCGAGTCGCCATGCGATTGATACAAGCGAGCAAATCTGTCTTTGCGCTAGCACTGCCGGGCATTATCTGGGCTCTTGTTGTGTCGAATTGGCGAGCCGAGGCAAGTGCACACGGCGGAGAGCCGACTGAACTGACGCAGGTGGATCTGTTCGGGTTGCCGGCTTGGGAACAGAAACCCGTGTCTGTCAATGGTTTCACTCTTGGTATCACGCGGGAGCAAGCCTTCGAAATTGCGAAAGCTAGAAATCTTGTCTTCAAGCCAAATATGCCTACCGCCACAGCGGCAGAAGGAAAGGCCCCGTGTACCCCGGTGTCTTGCACGGTTTCTATGGCCAATGGAAATGCGATCGGTGTCGACCTTAAGTTTGATATGGATCGCATAACAAAAATTACAGTGTCAGTGCCAGAGGATGCAGATCCTGAAGTGAAGAAAGTTAATGTATCGAGAGAGTTTAAGGGGCTCACACGTCAATTCTTCAATCACTATTCCGACAGTCTCCGCAACAGAATTTTTGGACCCCGTGAAGGAAAAGAATCGCACGATCTCCTGAGCGCCGGGCCTGATTATTCCTACACGCATGTTGAATATGATTATTTGCAGTCTGGCGTAATAATTCATGTGACCATAAGCAAGCGAGATCCAACGCCGTTCGACCTAGAGGTCGACCTCGTCGCTCCCAAGTGATATATGGCTGACCTGATGGGGATGGACGTACTGATCAGATCCCCTCTTTTCGCGCGAAGCTGAGTATGACTGCGTCGAAGCTGATCGGTCCTTTTTTTTCGGAGTTCGGTCCACTTCGAGGATTCTGTGATGCCCGACGGCTGACAAACCAGGGTTGTGAGTGTCATCGTTAACAACAGGAACAGACTTCTCTCCTGATGCGACAATGAGCAGGGTCTCAGCGATGAGAGAACTTCTGTCCCGACTTATTGTCATGTTTCTCTTGAGTGCCAGCGGTCCGTTTCCAGAAGGACAGACGTCGCGGCAGGCTTCAGCGAAGGTCCCACCGGAGTACACGTTTGCGGTCGTTCAAGTGTTTCCTCATGACACCTCCGCCTATACCCAAGGTCTCGCGTATCGCGACGGATTCCTGTACGAGGGCACGGGTCGAAATGGGGAGTCATCGCTTCGCAAGGTGCGCCTCGAAACAGGAGAAGTGATTCAACGCGTCGATTTGGGGCCTGAGTTTTTCGGCGAAGGAATTACCATTCTCAAAGACAGGGTGTTCCAACTGACATGGAAATCGGGAGTGGGCTTCGTGTACGACCTGAAGACCTTCCATCTCTTGCGAAGATTTGCCTACGCTGGAGAAGGATGGGGACTGGCGACGAATGGCCGCGATCTCTTCCTGAGTGACGGAACGTCAGAGATTCGCGTTTTGGATGCCGAGACTTTTCAGGAAAAGCGTCGGCTCAGGATTCAAGAAGGGCACACCCCCGTTGATCAAATAAACGAACTGGAGTTTGTGGAAGGGCAGATTTTTGCGAACATATGGCACAGCAATCGCATTGCTCGCATTTCTCCGCAAACTGGCGAAGTGGTCGGGTGGATTGACCTCACGGGACTCTTGAGCCCGGTCTACCGTCTCGAACCGGAAGCCGTTCTGAATGGCATCGCCTATGATCCAATTCGAAAGCGGCTGTTTGTCACTGGAAAGTTGTGGCCAAGCATCTTTGAAATCAGGCTATCCCCGAAACACACGAGGTAGCTGTTGCAAAATCGTCAGCGAACAGCTGTGCTTGCGAACGCTCCAGCCAGAAGCTCGCGTCCCCACGGGGTGGTGTCCAGTTCCGAACACCCCTGCTCGTCGATGGACACCTTATACCCGTTCTCTTCATCTAAGCAGCAGATTCAGCAATGTCCCTGGCGCCTCTGTCTTTGGGCGAAGGCGTGCTCCAGCACGTGGTTGCTCACCTAGAATCCAACGATGAGTCCAAGCTGAAAGCGCCAACATGACAATCTTCCAGGATGTGCGCTATGCCCTGCGGAAGTTGCGCCAGGCTCCGGGCTTCACCACTACAGCGTTGCTGACGTTGGCTCTGGGCATCGGCGCCAATGCCGCCATCTTCACGCTGCTGAATTCGGTCCTGTTGCAGAGTCTTCCGGTCGGCGATCCCAAGACCCTGGTCCGGCTCGGAAATCAGGACGATTGCTGCGTCAACTCCGGAACCCAGGATGACGGCAACTATTCCCTGTTTCCCACCGAAACCTACGAACTCCTGAAGAAGGATGTGCCGGAGTTCGAAAGCCTGGCGGCCATGCAAGCGGGATTCGGCTTTCGTCCGGTAACCGTCCGGCGCGACGGTACGCAGGCCGATGCGCGCTCCCTGATGGGCGAGTTTGTCTCGGGCAATTACTTCAAGACTTTCGGTCTGCGCCCGCGCACGGGCCGGCTGCTGGTTGATGCGGACGACTTCAAGGGCGCACCCGTCGCGGCGGTAATGAGCTATCAGGCCTGGCAACGAGACTATGCCGGCGATGCTTCGGTCATTGGCAGTACGTTCTGGGTGAACACGCGACCGGTGACGGTCGTGGGTATTGCACCGGAGGGCTTCTACGGCGACCGCCTGATGAGTACGCCTCCGGATTTCTATCTGCCCATCGAATCGATGCCCGCGTTGGCGAATGCTTCGTATGTACACGATCCCAGGGCCAGTTGGCTCTACTTGGTTGGGCGTGTCAAACCGGGCGTGGCCATGGAACCGCTGCAACAAAAAGTCAGCGCGCTGGTTCGGCAATCATTTTCTACGATCAAGGACTACGTTGAGGAACCGGGCAAATCGCTGCTGCCGAAGGTCCACGTAGTCCTGAGCCCGGGTGGCGCGGGCATCCAGCACATGCAGGAGGAATATGCTTCGAAACTCCACCTGCTGATGTGGATTGCCTGCATCGTGTTGTTGATTGCGTGCGCGAACATCGCCAACCTGCTGCTGGTGCGTGGGATGGCGCGGCGCGCGGAGTTGTCGGTGCGTACGGCGCTGGGAGCCATGCGCGGAAGAATCATCCGGCAGTTGTTGACCGAGAGCATCGTGCTAGCAGTGCTAGGCGGTGTTGCCGGATTGGCGGTGGGCTACGTGGGAGCCCACATGTTGCTGAGTCTCGCGTTTCCAGGGGAACAAAATGTTCCCATCCATGCGAGTCCGTCGTTGGCAGTCATCGGCTTTGCGTGCGGTTTGTCACTGCTTACCGGCGTTGTGTTTGGAGTCGCTCCAGCCTGGATCGCCACCAACACGCAGCCTGTGGACGCCTTGCGGGGCGGAGCCCGAAGGACGGCCAGTGGAGCTTCGCGGCTGCAGCGTTCCCTTGTCGTCCTGCAAGCGGCGCTCTCGCTGGTGCTGCTGGTGGGCGCCGGGCTGTTTTCGCAAAGCCTGAACAAGCTCCAGAGCACCGACATGAAGCTGGATGCGACGAACCGGTACATGGTGCACATCAACCCGCAGGCCGCCGGATATTCGCAGACTCAGTTGGAAGCGCTCTACCGGACTATCGAACAGGAATTTCACGCACTGCCCGGCATCAGGCATGTCGGCATCAGCACATACACGCCCATGGAAGACAACAATTGGAGTGATGGCGTTCAGGTGCTGGGCCGGCAGTCCACGGACAAGGGCGCGTCATGGGTGCGAGGCAATGCGGAGTATTTCGATTCCGTGGGGACTCATGTGCTGATGGGCCGCGGCATCCAGCCGCAAGACACGCCCACGAGTCGTACGGTCGCGGTCGTGAACCAGGCGTTCGTAAAGGAGTTCTTCAAAGACGGATCGAATCCGCTGGGGCAGCACTTCGGTTCGCCGGGCCCGGTTTCTCCGGGCGACTACGAAATCGTCGGCGTGGTCGAGGACACGACCTACACCAGCGTCTACTGGAAAAACCACAGCATGTTCTTCATTCCGGCAATGCAGCGGCCCCCGAGTGACAAGGAGCCTATTGAGGATGACTTGTCACTGTACGCAGGCGCGATCGTGCTCGAGACCGAGCGCCCCATGAACGACCTGGAACAGCTGAGTCGCAGCACTCTTTCGGCTATCAATCCTAATCTGACGGTCGTAAGGTTTCAGACTTTCACTGACCAGATCGCCGAGCGCTTTCACGGCGAGCGCCTGATCGCGCAGCTGACGACGTTGTTCGGCGCATTGGCGCTGTTGCTGGCGATGATCGGCCTCTACGGTGTTACCGCGTACACGGTTGCGAGGCGAACGCCGGAAATCGGCATTCGCATGGCGGTGGGAGCGGAGCGCGCGAGTGTGGTTGCAATGGTGATGCGAGGAGCAGTTATCCAGATCGCCATCGGACTAGCCATTGGACTACCCGCGGCCGTGCTGGGCGTTCGCTTTGTGAAGACGCAGCTCTATGAGATCACGAGCGTTAACCCGCTCCTCGTTCTAAGCGCAGTTGCCATTTTGATCACGGCTGCCTGCGTTGCCGGAATCGTCCCAGCAAAGCATGCGGCATCGATTGAACCTGCGCAGGCGTTGCGATCGGAGTAGGGGGCCACTACCTCACCCTTCCGGGACGATTACCGAAAGTCCAGAGGGCGCAAGAGGCTTGCGGCCCGATTCGCCTGCTTCTGGGAATTTGTGCCTCTCATCTACCTCTCGCCCAACCAGACCAGCAGGTTCCCTCGGTCGCCAGGTTGACGCCTGCGGCACAGCCGCGTCTAAACGCTCGTCCACTATGTCGCGGATATCGCCGCCAGAAGGGGGAATCTTCCATGAAACGCACCTTGCCAGCGCTTATGACATTCATGTTGCTTGCCGCCGCGAGTCTGTGCGGCCAGACCCAAACACAGAATGCTGCTCCGAGTCCGGCACGCTCTCGCTCCGAAGAGATGTTGGACCAGTGGAACAACATTGGGAACAAACTCGTCGCGATGGCGAACGATTTTCCCGAAGACAAATACGACTTCAAGGTACAGAAAGACCAGCGCACCTTCGCCCTGAATCTTCTCCACGCTGCCGCCCTGGATTTCGTTCTGATACGCAGGGTTTCCGGATCAAACATCGGGCCTGACTTCGGCGAGGGCGATAATCCTACGCGCGACGCTTTCAAGACCAAGGCCGACGTGGTGAAATTCGTCGAGGAGGCCGTCGCGGACGGAGCGCAAGTGATTCAACAGCAGGGCGACGCGGGAATGGACAAGACATCGAAATTCTTTGGGAACCGTCTGGCCCACAACTCCAGCATCTGGACGTTCGCCATCGAGCACAGCGCCGAGCACTATGGACAACTCGTGGTCTACTACCGAGCCAACGGCCTGGTGCCGCCGGATTCGCGGCGCTAGGGTCTTGGAAAATAGCATGGGAAGGGGCTGAGCAAAATCCGCATTCCACTCACTGCGGGATCCCTAGGTGTTACGCTGCGGTTCCGAAACATTCTTAACCAGGAACAGCATTCGAAGATGCAGCCGATCCAGATCGAAGTGAGCCTGCAACACGCCGGAGGCAGTCGTTTGCAGGATCGCGGATTCATCGCGCAGTGTGCAGTTCCGCTTCGCCGCAGCTTTCTGACCGTGGTGGTGCTGGCGTCGGTCGCTTTAGCCCTGGGTGGGGATTCAGTCCGGGAGCAGTCGCTCACCAAGAAAGTATTCTGCAGCTGCGGCTGTCGTGAGGTTCTGGCGGAGTGTTCGCATGCGGAATGCAACACAAGGGAACCTTTGAAACGTGAGATCGCCTCTGCCGTCCGTGAAGGAAAAAGTGACGGCCGCATTCTGGATGACCTGGGAAGGAAGTACGGAGCCGCGATTCTGGTGGTCCCTGCTTTTCGGGGATTCGATGCGCTTCTATGGATCGTACCCATCGCTGCCGCTCTTATCGCCCTGGCAGTGTTCGTTTGGCGGCGCTGGTCGGGCGCCGCCGCTGAAAATCGATGAATGGTCTCTCTTCACTGCGTTTAACTTCAGGTACTGGACTATGACCCCAGTTTCTGAGATCCCAAGGTTGATGGGATTCTCTACGTGCCGACCTTCTCACCAATTACTTCCCCGGACACGATGATCTCGACGCGGCGGTTCTTTTGACGTCCCTCGCCCGTGCTGTTATCCGCCACAGGGCTGTTCATGCCAAAACCCTGCGCCGATAAGGACCTGGCATCAAGTCCCTGGCCGATAAGATAGTCACGGACCCCGTTTGCGCGCGCTTCCGAGAGAGTCTGGTTCAGGTCGGCACCGCCGGTACTGTCGGTGTGGCCCTCGATGTTCAATTTGAGGCTGGGATAGTTGAGTACGATGCCAGTCAGCTTCGCCAAAGCTTCACGGGCATCGGATCGAAGATCAGACTTGCCCGTATCAAACAAGACGTCGCCCATGTTGACGATCAAGCCTCGTGGCGTGTCGGTGGTGGGCAGGACGCGATTGAACTGCTCGAGTAAGCGCGCTCGCAATTGTTGTTTCTCTCGTTGGGCGGTCTGCACGGCCTGTTCCTTGGCCGCGATCTCGGCATCCGCTTTGCGCTTCGCTTCAGCCGCTTCGGCATCCGCCTTGCGCTGGGCCTCAGCGGCTTCTGCAGCGGCCTTAGTTTCCGCTTCAGTCTTGGCCTTAGCCGCCGCCTCGTCACGCTCCCTCGCGATGCGTTCCTCTTCCTGGCGCTGCACCGCTAGAATTCGAGCATCCTCAGAGAACTGAGCTGTCTGCCGCGCTGTCGAGATGATCGCATTCTTGTCCGCCTTGCTCGCGAGGGACTTCTCTGCCATCTGCAGGCTACCCTCCGCCTTGGAAAAGATCTCCGGCGCATACTTGTCGGCTCCGCGCGACTTCGCGATCTCCACTGCATTGCGAGCTTCGTACATCTCCAGCGGGACACCAGGGTCCAGTGTCAGAGCCAGCGGGTTCCCCATTTTCTGGTACTGGGCACGTTTCAGGAGCTTGTACTCTTTGACGGGGAAGATCTTTCCCTTGGTGTCTTTTCGCCGTTCGCTTTGCAGGACCACCATTTCGCTGGGCAGGCGGACGGCGAAATAGGGTTCGGCCGTGACCAGCAACGAAAACGTTTGTGCAGGTGTGGTGGCGGTCAGTTTTCCGTCTCCATTTTTGTTGAGGAGAATTTCCCCGGTGTTGCCAGTACGTCCCTCGGGGGTGACCACCCAAAGCACGTATGTCAGAAACTCAGCGCCGAGTGCCGAGGGAGGCTTCAGGTCCTTCATCTGCACCTCAATGCTGCTCCTTCCGGCTTTGGCCTTAATCTCAACTTTTGCCCAGCCGCTCGCCTCCGGCATCAACTCAGTGCTTTTCAGATCGACCTTGGTGCCGCCCCCTCCGACCTCATAGCCGATAGCCGTGACGGACTTGGTGATCGTGGCCGACGGGGGTAATTCCGGATTTGTTTGAGCATGAGCGTCATTTGCCGATAATCCCGACGACACCCAACCCACAGCGATGGCATACGCAATCATCCATTTTTTGCAGGACTTCATAGAAACCTCTTCTCGTACCGCCGCCTGTGCCACAAAGCATGTATCAGTAGATCCACGATGGTCTGTCCCATCTCGGTCGTATCGCTAGCACATGGCACAAGACTGCGGGCTTCCGCACCTAGCGAGAGCATGGCGTGTTCGGGAGCGAGTATTAGTCCGTGGTGGCAGCCCAGCCACTGTCAATAGCGACAGGGGATTAATTGGAAAGCTAGTGAGAAATTGATTTCATGACAATGTCGGTGCCTCATCGACATTGATCAACCCGCAGCCGGTTGTCCACACACTTGACCGCTGAAAGCGCCAGCCTAGTTACCTCAGTGGGTAAGTCTCAACTTGTAGCTAGACCCCGGGGTTTCCGTTTGCTGTAATCGTGCGTTAACCCGTCAGGGTAACTCTTCTCAGAACTTAGGTGAGTGTATTGCACAAGATCAGTCGCGGTACTGAGGGCACACCCAGGCAGAGGCGCACCTGGGTGTTTATAGGCCTCCTTCTGACCGCGTTGGGCAGCTACTCCGCACCAGCCGAGGCCTGCGCCCACCTGGCCGCCGGTACCTCGTTTTGGGTGCGATTGACTGCCCCGCTGTCCTCCTACACGGCAAAGCCAGGGACGCCAGTGCATGCCTTTCTGTTGGAGTCGCCCGAATGTGACAACGAGCCCGTCTTTCCCACAAGAGTACTTATCGAAGGCCAAGTCTTGTCCGTGCACCGGGTCGGGCTGGGCCTGCGGCACGAAACGGCGGCACTGGAGATTGCATTTATCCGGATTGTGCCCCCCGGCGCCAATCCGATTGAGATCAAAGGCCGAGTGAGGCTAGTTGATAACGCGCGTGAAGACGTTAAACGCGGTGTCATCCACGGCATTCGCAGTACCAATACGCCGCAAGGTCGCATCAGTAGCCGATTGAAATACCTTCCTTCGCTTCACCTGTATCCGGATCCGTTCCTTCTGGGGTTCAAGATGTTGTTCCCAATCTTTCCAGAACCTGAGATCACTTTGAATGCAGGAACGGATATGCAAATTGTGCTGCTGGAGAGTGCGAAACTTCCATCGGGGCTGGCTAGTGTTCCGCTAGTTCCCGCCCTGGGCGACGAAGCCGAGCTAGCGATGAGCCTCGGCGGACTACCTGAGCGTACGTTCACCGGGAAAGGGAAAGAAGCTGACGTTGTCAACATCGTGTTCGCTGGCTCCCAAGCCGACTTGGAGGAAGCATTTCGAATTGCTGGCTGGCGGCAAAGTGAGGCAGTCTCGACCCGTGCAACACTCCACCAGTTGTACGCATTCTTCGCGAAGACGAACTACCCAACTGCTCCCATGTCCACGCAACTCCTGCAGGGGCGCAAGCCGGGCCTGACTCTGGAGAAGGCGCCGCACAGCAACGAAAGGCGGAATCATCTTCGGATCTGGGCGCTGGAGAACCCGTGGGAGGGCACGCCCTTGTGGGCCAGCGCCGCTGTCCGTGAGACGGGCGCCACGCTCTCCCTGCAGCATAAGGGTTTCATTCACCACGTGTCCGAGGACTTGGGCGAGGAACAGCGGGCGGTCGTACGAGATCTGCTGGCGGCAGATTGCGTGGACGGGTTGGGATCCATCGCCCGGCCTGCGATGGATCATATGATGCGAAACGCCACCGGTGAATTCTTTCGTACGGACGGATCCTTGACGGTGGTCCGCCTGAAGCCTTGCACTTCAGATTCGCGGGGAACTGACTTTAATGATTCACCGGCCGCCCAGCCCGGTTCCCGAGCGTTTCGCTTCCTACGAAGGCAGATCCTGACCGTGCGCAGCGATCTGTGGCGCGCGAACTGCGTCTATTCTTTGTTTGATCTGACTCGAATGACAATCGGTGTTATACGTCGAACTTCTTCGCATCGCGCTGAGGCCGCTGAGTTCCGACAGGGGGCTACGTTGCGTCCTGCGGGCGAGATGGAGTCCTTCGGGTCGGAAGAAATTGCTGGCCCGCACGGCGATACGAAAATCGTCGGCAACCGGAAGTAATCTCGTCGGATAGTCGTTTTGTTTTCTCCTTGAACTCTGACGAACATCGGAAATTCCCCACTCGCGAGCGGGTAGTTGTCGAAGCCAGCACCCCACTTTTCTCCCATTACCTTCGTGATCTAGGGAGCCGTTACCTCGGCGCATAGAGTAACTGCATGGGACTTTCTTCGATGGTGGTTTCTCGGGACTTTCAAGAAGTCAGCGTTTTGGAATGCATCCTCGGTGGACTTCAAATCACATGCGATGTTGAGTCGCGTCCCGAACGGGCGCAGGCGAAACTCGCGCGGTCGAAGGTCGATGCCTTGATTGTCGACTGCGATTTGAGCGGAGCCGATGAGTTTCTGCGCCACCTGCAGCACGATTCGCACTTTCCAGTGCGCACGCCACTCGTGGTCATGAGCGGGCCGCGCCAGCGCCATGCCATCGATTCCACCGGCGCGCTCTTCAGTTTCGAAAAACCAATTTCGGTCGAGCAAGCGGTGCGCACACTTTCGGCGGCGCGCAACCTCATCCTCGACGGCAGACTGCGCTATCACCGCCAGTCGATCGCCGTCCCGGTCGCCCTGCTGTGCGGCCCGCACAAGAAGCTGCAAGCGGAATTGTTGAACCTGAGCCAGGGCGGAATTGGAGTTCGCATGGACCGCGAACTCGATGCACAACAGCCTCTGCAGATTTCCTTCAAACTGCCAGGCACGCGTTACACGGTGAAGGCGCAGGGCGAAATCGCATGGACCGATCAGCAGGGCAATGCCGGAATTCGCTTCCTCGACATTCCCGATCGACTGCAGCGCAGCCTGCAAATCTGGCTCGCGCAGCAATACTTCGCCAACTAGCCTCTAACGAAACTGGAATCAGCCTGAGCGCCAGGAATCTCAAGACCTGATGTCCGTCTCTTCATTTCAACCTAAGAACCATTCAGCGAAAGCGCGCCCGTTTTTCGCCTGGATGGCTGTCCGCGTCCCTTGCGGCGACTTTTGCTAGTTGCGCGCCGGGGGTTCCGCAACCCAGCCATGCTCCCAGGCACAGATACAGCGAGGTAAAGAATCCGCACACGCCGATTCCCACCAAAGCAGTGAGAGGCCAGGCGGGAATCTCGTGCGCGACCGCGACGAACGTGCAAAAGAACATCAGGCTGGCGGAAATCAGGATCAGCGAGTCCATGACTTTCGCGAGTGTGGCGGACGTCATGGGCACGGGGCACCACGGCAAAGAGATGGTGCGATGCTCAGGCACCGTCGTCGTACGGGCCGCCGCGAGGCCCACGCGAATCGCCGGACGCGCCGGCGCCGAAAGAATCAGGTCATCGGGCTCACCCGGCAGGGGCAGCACTGGCGTTGCCTGGGACACTCCCCGCATCAGGTTTGCGAAGACCCAGTCATTCAACTGCCGGACAGCCTGGTGCGGAATATCCACAAAGCGCACTCCCGCCTGCCCGGAAGGATTCGCCCAGCTCACCACCGCCCGCACGTCGAAGCGAGTACGCGGGTTGAGCAGGTCGAAACGCATACGCACCGACTGACCAGGGCGCAAAGGCCCGACCGCCTGGATCGCGGCCCCGCTCTGGCTAAGATTGCGAATGATGCCCCCGTTTCCCTCGTCAAGTGTCACGTAGACGAGCGAGTGAATGGGATGGCGATAGTGATGGCGATGGTTGACGGCTGGCGCCTCAAAGGCGGGCGAGGCAGCCATTCCGGAAAAAGACTGCATGGGGGAATCTTAGCCTCGAAAACTATGAACCCCGCAGTAGCGCGGATGGTTCGGACCCGGCCAAGATTTTTTTCAGGAGGCAGTACGGTGTTCGTCCGGTGCGGCCTGCGGCTGATCTTTCAATCGCCTTGCCTGATCGTAGGCAGTCAGACGTTGGATGTCGTAGCTGTATGGGCCGTAGCCGCGGAAGGCGTCTTCATCGAACAAACGCTTGATTCCGCAGCCGGTGCAGACCTGGTAGGCGACTCCCTGGGAGCGAACCGGCCAACTCATTTTGCTATGCCAGCAGCCGCGGAGAACGACCGCCGCTCCGGCCATGCCGGTCGCCAGCAAGCCCATGGGCCACAGCCACCGGGAACGCTTGGTTTTCTTCGGGTCTTGATCCTGCTCGGTTTCCACCACAAACCTTTCGGACTACTTTTCAGAATATGCCGATTCCGGGCGCAGGGCAATCACCCGATGGTGGGATAGCGCACCCTCGATTCCCGTTGAGGGCGCTATTCAATTTGAAGGGGCACCTCAGTACCTTCGTGCGCTTGAGCTTGGCAACGCTTCTGTATGACCGTCAGGATGGTTTCCTGCACGTCCGACATCACCCCGTCTGTCCAGAAACGTGCGTACCAATTGAAGTCGGTCGAGACTCGATGCTGGCTCGACAGGTGCAGCCGGGTCTCGCCGTTTGGGAGTGGTTCGATCACGTATTCGCCGCGCAGAACGTCGAAGAACGGGCCTCCGATCCGCACATGCTCATCGAGGGTAGTAGCCGGAATCTGGTCGGTTTGCGCGTGAATCGAGAAGGCGAGCCTACGCTCAGGTTCCCAGCTGTCGATATTTTCGATGAACAGGACGCCGCCTGCGAAGGTCGCATGTCGCACTGCGCCGATGCCCGGGTAGGAAAGAGTCGCTTCGACGGGACTGGGGAACCCGATGCGGTGTGCCCACGAGAAAGGCAATTCTGCGGGGGCGATCCGAGGTACGCGTTCGATGTTCCTCCAAACAATTGCAGGCGATGCATGAATGACACGCACGTTTTCGACTGTGCGCACCTCGCGCCTGGTCAGCGCATCATGCAGCCAGGGATGGGACATCAGCGGCAGAATGCTCACCGCGGCGAGACACACGTTTTTCGTCGCCATGGTTCTCGGCAGGCGCACGAGGCCGCCTGCGACCAGTCCGCCCAGGCTGCCGCAAATCATGGCAATCGGCGCGAACATGATGACGCAGATGAATCCCTCCCACAGGGTCAGCATCGCGCCTAGTGATCCGCCCAGCACGGGAACCCACGGAAGCAGGAGCCAGATCCATACTGGCTGCGGCTGACGGCGCTCGACCACGAACACCGTGATGAAGCCCACCGCGAATGGCACCAGCAGCAGGAACGACACTGACATCACCGGAGTCCAGCCTGGCATGTGCCACTGCGTTCCGGCACGAAGGATCATGCCGTACAGAAGCCCGAAGGCGGCTCCCAGTATGAGGAGCCTGACATTGCGCGGTCGCCGCTGCGACCGGGTTGTCGGGGCCACTGGGGGCTGGCCTGCGATGGAGGCCCGCAGGTCTGCGCTTTGCGGGCTCAATTGCGGATCTTTTGGGTCTTCCACTGTCCGGAACTCCCTTTAAGCCGCAGAGTTTAACCCATTGAAAGGAAAGTATCTTAACTATTCCATTTTGGAACGTTTTGACGCTGCTGAAATTCGAGAAAGACCCATGTGACTGTCGTGCTTCGGTGGACATTGCAACTCAGGAGAAAGCCCGGTAACTTACCAATGACAACCCGTGTAATACGGGCAAAACCCTAAGTCTGGCGTCCTTCGGTAATGGGACAACCGTCTCATTGACAGCGGGTTGCGCTTCGAACACACTGGCTGGCGGGAGCGTAAGCTCTCTACGCAGATCCCTGCATGGCGACCAATCCGTCCAACACGGACCCGACGTTAACCATTCCATCGGTAGGTACGCCGGATGCTGCGGCGCTCGGTGCGCCACCCGACCAGCGGGAAGCACTGCAAGCGTTACTTGCCTTCTCCACCCTGCACGACCAGATTCGACGGCGGCGCGCCGAGGAATCGCACGCCGCGGGCGCCCGTCATCCCGATGATGCGTGGCAATATGAACAGTTCGTTCTCGATGAAGTCCTGCAGCTGGTAGCCGAGCGCGCGCAAGCGATTACCGACGCCGACGGAATCGCCATCGCACTGGCGGAAGGCGATGAGATCATCTGCCGGGCTTCCGCCGGGACAATGGCTCCCGATCGTGGGGTGCGGCTGGACGCGAAGGCTGGCTTTTCGGGTGCGTGCTTCCGCACTGGAAGAATCGTACGTTGCGATGACACGGAAAAAGATTCGCGCGTCAACCTGGAAGCCTGTCGCCGTCTGGGCACGCGATCGATGGTGGCCGTCCCGCTTCTCGGCCAAGAGAGCGTCGTCGGACTTCTTGAGGCTTTCTCCACTGAGCCGTTTGGGTTCAATGACAGCGATGTGCGCAGCCTGAATCTTCTGGCGGAGTTGATTCTCGCGGCGCTGAAGCCGGAAGACGAGGATCGCATTGTGCGCGCGGCTAAGGTGGCAGCCGCCGAGTTGCAATCCGTCGAGTTGCAAACACTGCGGCAGATTCCGATGACTCCGCCGGCACCTGAGCGCGCGGCGAGTGCTTCAGAGAACATCCCGCTCGAATTTTCCAAGGACGATATTGCTCCGGACCTCTACCAGGAGAGCGGTGCGATCGGTCGCTTCAAGACCGTGATCGCGGGCTTGGCAATCTTCGGTTTGCTGCTGGCGGGGGGATTGTGGGCCAAGTTCCGCAGAACGTCGCCTGCATCGATGGTCGACGCGGGAAAGGTGAGCGCTCCAGCAGAAACTTCGGCGCCCGCGCCCGCCGAGAACTCTGCGCTGGC
>Ga0210406_10003103_pt1 | contig 18430 bp, 8 predicted proteins | sample IncBWC30MmetaG_FD_155454 | JGI IMG/M metagenome (GOLD analysis project Ga0210406, IMG submission 155454) | Forest soil microbial communities from Barre Woods Harvard Forest LTER site, Petersham, Massachusetts, United States - Inc-BW-C-30-M | ecosystem: Environmental > Terrestrial > Soil >... | reverse complement strand
ATACTACAATTTCACCGAGCTCGCGGCTGAGACAGTGCTCAGATCGTTACACCATTCGTGCAGGTCGGAACTTACCCGACAAGGAATTTCGCTACCTTAGGACCGTTATAGTTACGGCCGCCGTTTACTGGGGCTTCGATTCAAAGCTTTGACTTGCGTCTGACCTCTCCTCTTAACCTTCCAGCACCGGGCAGGTGTCAGGCCTTATACATCATCGTTAGATTTTGCAAAGCCCTGTGTTTTTGATAAACAGTCGCCAGAGCCATTTTACTGTGACCCTCCGAAGAGGGTACCCTTTATCCCGAAGTTACAGGGTTAATTTGCCTAGTTCCTTAGCCGCGGATCACTCGAGCACCTCAGGATTCTCTCCTTGACTACCTGTGTCGGTTTGCGGTACGGGTTGTTTACAACTGAAGCTTAGAGGGTTTTCTTGAGAGTCTGATTAGGTTCACTATCCACGCAGCCGAAGCCTTGCGGTACTATCACCTTCGACAGGTCCTGCGGATTTGCCTACAGGTCCTATATCTACTGGCTTTAACGTTCTATTCCGTAAGAACGCGGAACTTTCACTACTCTGTCACCCCATCGCATTGTAAACAAGTACTGGAATATTAACCAGTTATCCATCGACTACGCCATTCGGCTTCGCCTTAGGTCCCGACTAACCCTGATCCGATTAACGTTGATCAGGAAACCTTAGTCTATCGGTGGACAGGTTTCTCGCCTGTCTTATCGTTACTTATACCTACATTTGCTTTTCTGACCTCTCCAACAAAGCTCACGCTTCGTATTCACTGATGTCAGAATGCTCCCCTACCACTTCGTATTGCTACGAAATCCAAAGCTTCGGTACTATGCTTAATGCCCGATTATTATCCACGCCCAATCGCTCGACTAGTGAGCTGTTACGCACTCTTTAAATGAATTGCTGCTTCCAAGCAAACATCCTAGCTGTCAATGCAATCGGACCACGTTTTAACAACTTAGCATAGATTTTGGGACCTTAGCTGTTGGTCTGGGTTCTTTCCCTTTCGCCCACGGACCTTAGCACCCATGGGCTCACTCTTGGATATATATTATAGCATTCGGAGTTTGTCAGGGATCGGTAGGCGGTGAAGCCCCCTAGCCCAATCAGTAGCTCTACCTCTATAATACTTAACTCCAAGGCTGTTCCTAAAAACATTTCGGGGAGTACGAGCTATTTCCCAGTTTGATTAGCCTTTCACCCCTACCCACAGCTCATCCGGAAGCTTTTCAACGCTTATCAGTTCGGACCTCCATCTCATTTTACTGAGACTTCATCCTGGCCATGGGTAGATCACAAGGTTTCGCGTCTACCCCCTCTGACTGTTCGCCCTATTCAGACTTGCTTTCGCTTCGGCTTCAGACCTTAAGTCTTTAACCTTGCCAGAGAGGAGTAACTCGTAGGTTCATTATGCAAAAGGCACGCAGTCACCACACGTAGTGGCTCCTACCGCTTGTAAGCGTATGGTTTCAGGTTCTATTTCACTCCGCTGTTCGCGGTTCTTTTCACCTTTCCTTCACAGTACTAGTACGCTATCGGTCTCTTAAATGTATTTAGCCTTGCCAGATGGTCCTGGCTGATTCCCACAAGATTTCTCGGGTCTCGCGGTACTCAGGATACTGCTAGTGTACAAATTTTTACGTGTACGGGACTATCACCCACTATGGTTCATATTTCCATCTGATTCCACTTGAATTTGCACACACGTTGCAGTCCTACAACCCCAACTTTGCCGAAACAAAATTGGTTTGGGCTGTTCCCTTTTCGCTCGCCACTACTAAGGGAATCACTGAATTGTTTTATTTTCCTCCGGGTACTTAGATGTTTCAGTTCTCCGGGTTAGCATCCTTTCGGATAATAGACCTTCAGTCTATTGGGTTGCCCCATTCGGACATCATCGGATCACGGGATATTTCCTCCTCCCCGATGCTTATCGCAGGTAATCACGTCCTTCTTCGCCATTAAGAGCCAAGGCATCCTCCATACGCCCTTATTTACTTTCTTGTTACCAATTTCCTGGTAACACTCTTGTATTCTCTTTCTCAATATGTCAAAGAACGTCTCCATGCATTTATAGCAAGGATTCGCTGAAAAACCCGGATTCGAACCGATGAATCTCCGAATTGCTTCGGATTATCCGACCCCTATTTGGTCGTTTTCCTCTATTAAAATAGTAAAAGAACGTTTCAATCTAATTTCACTAACCTCGACTGCTTGTGTTGGTAGTGGAGGTTATCGGAGTCGAACCGATGACCCCCTGCGTGCAAGGCAGGTGCTCTGGCCAGCTGAGCTAAACCCCCGTAATTAAGTGACTAACTTAGTAGTCCCGAGCAGATTTGAACTGCTGACCCCTACATTATCAGTGTAGTGCTCTAACCAACTGAGCTACGGGACTATTTTTAAATTACGATTTAGGATTTACGATTTAGGATTTTTCAATCTTAGCCGTAATTCGTAAATCGTCAATCCGTATAGCTCGGTGTGGCAAAACACTTCTGAGCTCGTGTGGGTATAAATAAATAAAATAATTGAGATATAGTAGAAACAACAAGTACCTTTCTAATTCTTGCGAACCAGAACGAACAATTCTCTCCAGAAAGGAGGTATTCCAGCCGCACCTTCCGGTACGGCTACCTTGTTACGACTTAGCCCCAGTCATTGGTTTTACCCTAGGCGACTCCTTGCGGTGATCGACTTTAGGCACTCCCAACTCCCATGGCTTGACGGGCGGTGTGTACAAGGCCCGGGAACGTATTCACCGGATCATTGCTGATATCCGATTACTAGCGAATCCAGCTTCATGAAGTCGAGTTGCAGACTTCAATCCGAACTGAGACGAGTTTTAGAGATTAGCATCATATCGCTATGTAGCTGCCCTTTGTACTCGCCATTGTAGCACGTGTGTAGCCCAGGACGTAAGGGCCGTGATGACTTGACGTCATCCCCACCTTCCTCACCGCTTGCGCGGGCAGTTTCTTTAGAGTCCCCAGCATTACCTGATGGCAACTAAAGATAGGGGTTGCGCTCGTTGCGGGACTTAACCCAACACCTCACGGCACGAGCTGACGACAGCCATGCAGCACCTAGTTTCGTGTCATTGCTGAAAAGTACCTTTCGGCACCGGTCACTAACTTTCAAGCCCTGGTAAGGTTCCTCGCGTATCATCGAATTAAACCACATGCTCCTCCGCTTGTGCGGGCCCCCGTCAATTCCTTTGAGTTTCAACCTTGCGGTCGTACTCCCCAGGTGGATAACTTATCGCTTTCGCTTAGACGCTGACAGTGTATCGCCAACATCTAGTTATCAACGTTTACGGCGTGGACTACCAGGGTATCTAATCCTGTTTGATCCCCACGCTTTCGTGCATCAGCGTCAGTTACAGTTTAGTGAGCTGCCTTCGCAATCGGTGTTCTATGACATATCTAAGTATTTCACCACTACATGTCATATTCCGCCCACTTCAAATGTACTCAAGTTCTGCAGTATCAATGGCAATTTCCGGGTTAAGCCCGAAGATTTCACCACTGACTTACAAAACCGCCTACGCACCCTTTAAACCCAATAAATCCGGATAACGCTTGGATCCTTCGTATTACCGCGGCTGCTGGCACGAAGTTAGCCGATCCTTATTCTTACGGTACAATCAGCCTCGGACGCATCCAAGGGTTTTTTCCCGTATAAAAGAAGTTTACAACGCATAGCGCCTTCATCCTTCACGCGGCATGGCTGGATCAGTCTTGCGACCATTGTCCAATATTCCTTACTGCTGCCTCCCGTAGGAGTCTGGTCCGTGTCTCAGTACCAGTGTGGGGGTTAACCCTCTTAGGTCCCCTAAACATCGAAGCCTTGGTGAGCCATTACCTCACCAACTAGCTAATGTTACGCGTGCCCATCTTTAACCGCCGGAGCTTTAATTACAAAAAGATGCCTCTTCGTAATGTTATGGGGTGTTAATCCCGATTTCTCGGGGCTATTCCCCAGTTAAAGGAAGGTTGCAAACGTGTTACGCACCCGTGCGCCGGTCGTCAGCAGATATTGCTACCCCTGTTACCCCTCGACTTGCATGTATTAGGCCTGCCGCTAGCGTTAATCCTGAGCCAGGATCAAACTCTCCATTGTAAGTTTGTATTCTTTTCCCGATCCGGGGGGATCGGGAGTTGTCTCAAGGAATTGTTACCTCTCATCCGCTGGTATGGCGGAATGAGGGACTTGTTGTTTCTAGCTATATTCTCAATATTTTCAAAGAACGGATGCTTATATATTCTGCCCGAAGGCTCAGCATTTCAATTTTCAAACCCCTTTTTAAAGAACGTTTCTTTTATTTGGGGAGGCAAAAGTAGAAAGGTTTTTTGATTCTGCAAAACTTTTCTAACTTTTTTTTGATTTTTATTTCTGTGAAAGAACGTGCTTGATTCGTAAGGGGCGTAAAGGTAAGTACATTTTACACTCCTGCAACTTTTTTTTAAAAAAAGATTTAAACTAACCTTTATATACCCCATTTCTATTCTATTAATTAGGCCTCTATCCTAGCCCCCCATTGCCTCCTGCGCCTGCCTATTGCCACTATTTCTGCCTCCTGCGCCTGCCTCCTGCCGCTTATTACTCAGCCCGCTCCTCCCATATCATCGCCAAATTCACCACCACCTCCGCTGCTTTCTCCATATCCTGCACCGATACCCACTCCTGGCGACTGTGAAAAGCATGCTCTCCGGCAAATATATTGGGACAAGGCAGCCCCATAAACGACAAACGCGATCCATCTGTACCTCCCCGTATACTGGAAAGATGAGGACGTATTCCCGACCGCTCTATAGCATCCACCGCATTCTGCACCACACTGGGATGGCTTTCCAGCACCTCTTTCATATTCCTGTATTGCTCTGTAACGGTAAAATCAAAGGTCGACCTCGCATATTTTTTCATCACCACAGCCGTCATCTCCTTCAATTCCTTTTCCAGATCAACGAGCCCCTGTCTCGAAAAAGAACGGATAATAAACTGCAGCGTAGTTTTCTCTATGGTACCACTCATATGTATCAGATGCACAAAACCTTCCTTTCCTTCTGTTGTTTCCGGAGATATCCTGTCCTTGGGCAAGGAAGAAACCAGCTCGGAAGCTATTTTCAACGCACTTTGCATCTTCCCCTTGGCAAAACCGGGATGTGTACTCACTCCATATATTTGAATCGTCACCATATCAGCCGAAAAAGTTTCATCTTCTATATGTCCCCTTGTTTCCCCATCAATGGTATAACCAGCATCGGCTCCCAACTTTTTCATATCTACCTTATCTACCCCCCTCCCTATCTCTTCATCCGGGGTAAACAAAATCCTTATTTTACCATGCTTAACCTCATTATGCTTTATTATATAGTGTGCCGCATCCATAATAGCAGCCACCCCTGCCTTATTATCAGCCCCTAATAAGGTGGTTCCGTCCGCAGTAATTATATCATTACCAATCTGTTGCAGCAGCTCCGGATGATCCGCTGTCTTCAACACCTGTGTCTTATCGGCCGGAAGTACGATATCCTTACCCCCGTAATTCTTATGTATCTGAGGTTTTACATGGGCACCTGTACAATCGGGAGAAGTATCCATATGCGAACAAAAACAAATAACAGGCACCGTTTTGCTTGTATTGGACAGAATAGTGGCATACACATATCCATACTCATCCAATTCGGCATCTGTAATACCCATGCTATGCAATTCTTCTACCAGCACTTTGCCCAGATCCTTTTGTTTCATAGTAGAAGGACAGGTTGGTGAAGACGGATCACTCTGGGTATCTATCTGCACATAACGCAGAAAACGTTCGGTAACGGTATGTTTAAAGGGAACGGGGAGCATGGGGGAAGGATTTAAGATTTATGATTTAAGAATTAAGATTTATGAATTATGATTTGCCTCCTGCACCTGCCTCCTGCCGCTGTTGTTTGCACCTGCCTCCTGCCGCTGTTTTTAAGGAGTGCCTGATGAAACCGGGATAATTTTTCCATTGTGATAATGCTGCCCGTTAAGGGCAAACCAGCTGATATAGTTACCCATCTCCTTTGCCGTAACAGAAGCCTTGTATCCGGGAAACGCTTCGCGAAGCATATCCGTATCCACAGCACCCAGACAAAGACAATTAACAGCAATCTGTTTGGTTTTAAATTCTTCTGCAAGGCATTCGGTGAGCCCGCACAAAGCAGATTTGCTTGAACTATAGGCCGACAGACCAGCAAATTTTGCACTCCCCTGAAAACCTCCCATACTGGAAATATTCACAATATGTGATTTTTCATTTCTGCTCCGCTCCATCAATGGAATCAATTGTTTTATCAGGGCTGCCGTTTTAAAAACATTGATCCGGTATACTTGTTCAAAATCCTCTTCTGTCAATTCCTCAAAAGGTTTCACAACAATAGTGGCTGCATTATTAATCAATACATCTATCTTTCCTGCCTTCTCCTTGATCCGTTTAACAAGCTCCGAAAAATTGTCTTTCTCCATATCAAACACCAATGGAGAAAAAACGGCTTCTTTATTTTGTTTTATGACTTCTTCCTGCAAGCGCTCCAGATTTTTTTTATTTCGCGAAAGCGCCAAAACATGTACCTCTTTATGCGCAGATAATATCAATGCTGTTTGGTATCCTATCCCGCGCCCGCAACCAGTTATTAGAATATTCATAGAAATTGCCGTTTTGTGGCTTCTAAATTAAACAAGTTTGCAGAAACATCGTCCTAGGGTTAAGTCAGATGCGATATATCCCATTTCCTTTTCGTCTAAAATTTTGTATCTTTATCCCTATGAATATGCGCAAGATATCCCTCTTTTTTATGGTCATTGGTCTTCTAGGTTTTAACCTTGCCTCCAATGCACAGGATGATGATGGTTTTGTACCTAAACCACGCCCCGTACACCACGATGCTCCTAAAGCCGACATCATGGATAAAATATATTTCGGAGGAAATGTGGGACTCAATTTTGGGCATGGCTTTTCTTTCTTCGAAGCAGATCCAATAGTAGGCTACCGCCTCACGGATAAACTCTCTGCGGGGGTTACCTTTACCTATATGTATTATAACTTCATAGATGTATACGGGGAAAATTTCACCGATAACATCTATGGAGCCGGAGTTTTTGCACGATATTTTGTGACTCAAAATGTATTTGCTCATGTGGAGACAAAATTTCTGAATGGTACATGGGCTGATGGAGATCGCTCTACCATCTATCCCTTCCTGGTAGGAGGAGGATACAGAAGCAAAATGGGAAGCCGGAGTTCTGTCTTTGCCATGATTCTGTATGATCTGAATTATGACCCCGCCCGTTCACTTTTTCCTTCTCCTTTTCTGTATACAATCGGTTTCGGCGTAGGTTTCTAGAAAGATTCCTTCATCTCCTCTTCTGATCTTATTTCCAGACTATTATCAGCATCTGATATCCGGATTCCTGCCGGATTTTTCGTTACATTTGGCTTACTCCAACAAGTAATCCATGAAAAAAGTTTTTACCCTCCTGGCTGTATTCACAGCATGTATACTCCATGCCGCCATTAATCCAAACGACTTCATAACGGAAAACCCTTACCAGGCTTCTTTTGACAAAGCCTATAAACAATACCCGCTTATTAAACGGGGTGTGCTGGAAGCCGTTGCTTTTACCAATACCCGCTTTCATCATATTCCTGCCAATGGTCCTGAAAGCTGCATGGGCATTCCTCACGCCATTGGCGTAATGGGGATGATGCAGGATGGCAAAGGTTTTTTTCATCCCAATCTGTTAATTGCATCCACTGCTTCCGGCTATTCGGTTCAGGAAATCATATCTGATCCCGAAAAAAATATTCTTTCCTATGCTTCCATGCTTTATGGAATGCTTTTATCACAACACATTACACTAACCGATCCGGTAGATGCCCAATTAAAGGTAACCTTGCTGGTGAGCGAATTGCCGGTGGATAACAGCAATACGGTTATCAATTTTGCAAGGGAGTCGTTTGTCTATTCCCTTGCCATGTTTCTTTCCAACAAAGGATATCAGCGCAATTTCAATTTCCCCGATTATCAGCCGGATCTTCCTGCTCTCTTTGGCTCCAATTATGAAATTTTGAGTGCAGCAACTGTTACGGTAGGTAATAAAGGCGTAAGTAATAAGCAAGGCCACAAATACAGCAATGTAAATATCGGAACCGGTGTATTATCCCCCGATTACGCTCCTGCCATCTGGAATCCGGCAGCAACGTGTAATTACAATGTAGGTCGTACCATGGCCATCACAGCAGTCGTTATCCATGATACCGAAGGTTCTTATGCAGCATCCATTGCCTGGTTTCAAAACTGTTCTTCCGTTGTAAGCGCTCACTATGTAATTCGTTCTGCCGATGGGCAGGTTACCCAAATGGTGCTGGAAGCCAATAAAGCCTGGCATGTAGGTTCTGAAAACGGCTATACTATTGGTATAGAACACGAAGGATATGCCGCTCAAACCGGATGGTACACGACGGCTATGTATACCAACTCTTCTGCTCTGGTAAAAGATATCTGCAACAGCGGTTACGGTATCAACCCTAAAAACCTGGCTTTCTGGCCCTGGGCCGCCACTACCGATTACAACGGCACCAGCACACCCAATACCTGTACAACTATTAAAGGGCATCAGCATTATCCCAACCAAACGCATACCGATCCGGGTGCAAACTGGGACTGGGAAACTTATTACCGCATGGTAAACAGTACGGTTCCAACAGCCACTGTTTATACTAGCGCTACAGGTAATTTTTATGATTCCGGTGGATCGGGAGGCAACTATACCAGTCTGGAACGTTCTGTATGGACCATCAGCCCTACCTCGGCCACTACGGTAACACTTAATTTCTCCAGCTTTAATACCACTAAAAATTACGACTACCTGTTTTTGTACGATGGCAATTCCATCAATGCCCCCCTCATTGGTAAATACACCGGCACCACAAGTCCAGGAACGATTACATCGAGCGGAGGATCTATCACGGCCGAATTCCGCTCGTCCTGTACCGGTACTTCTCCGGGATGGGCTGCCACCTGGAGCATCAATGGTATAGCCCCGGGACCAGACAATACCGCACCCACTACCCTCGTAAATATTCCGGGAATCTGGCAAACAGCCAGTTTCAACGCTTCTTTTACCGAAGCCGATAACGCAGGTGGCAGTGGACTTTTCAAAAGCTTTTATCAGGTCATTGATCTGAACGGCACCGACTGGAGAGCCAATAATACACAAGGATTTTTCAGCGATAATTTTAATCAAGCTGCTATCAGTCCCGAATGGACTTCATCCGTGGGTACCTGGCTGCTTAATACCACCAATGTGAGTCTGGAACAAACGGATCAGACCAATGCCAATACGAATATCTATGCATCGCTTACGCAGAATCTGTCTAATGTATACCTCTACAACTGGTCGGGAATGATCAGCGGTACGGGCACGAACCGGCGTGCAGGTCTTCATATCTTCTGCGACAGTGCAGGGCTTGCCAACCGCGGAAACAACTACTTCGTTTGGTTTAGGGTGGATCAGAGCGTATGCGAATTTTATAAAACCACCAATAATGTATTCAGCCTTGTCAATTCAGTTGCTATGACTACCGCTGCCGGGCAGTGGTACGACTGGAAAGTGGTTTACGATCGTTCTACCGGCAAGCTGGAAGTTTTTCAGAATAATGTTTTCATAGGCAGTTATACGGATCCAACTCCGATCAGCAACGGAAGTTATATCTCTTTCCGAAGCGGTAATTGCGACTGGCAAATACAGAATTTTAAAGTATACCGTTCCCGGGCGGCTAACACTCCCGAAGCCATCAGTGTGGGCACCTGCCCCGCTTGTATGCTGCGTTACCAAAACCAAAACCCTTCCACGCCGGCAGGAAAAGTAAAATCCATTGTACGCGACTCGGCCAATAACTTCTCCACCATCGTGAGTCAGGATATCAATGTAGACTGGACACCGCCTGTTAATCCCATTTGGGTTAACGATGGCACCGGCGCCGATCAGGATACCACCTATGTAGGAACTCAGCTAAGCGCTGTATGGGCTTCATCGTCCGATCCCAATTCAGGAGTCAATCTGTATACCTATGCCATGGGTACCAGTGCAGGCGCCACCGATCTGGTTAGCTGGACCGGCAATCTGCAGGATACTGCTGTTACCAACACCCCGTTAAGTTTAGTGGTAGGTAAAACATATTATACCAGTGTGCAGGTAACCAACGGAGCCGGTTTAGTTTCCGGCATTGTAAGCTCCGACGGAGATTATTATGCAGGAGCCGCCACCGGAATAAAGAATATGACGGCACCTGTTACTTCCATCATGGCTTATCCTAACCCATTCGGAAGTTCCACTACCATTGTTTATTCTCTTGCTGAAAACACACCCGTTACCATTTCTTTAGTGGATGTCTTGGGTCAGCAGATACAATTACTGAATCTGCCCGATCACAGTTCCGGTCAGCACCAATTTACCATTGATGCAAATGCACTGGGACTTTCCAAAGGAATGTATTTTCTGGAGATGATTACTGCCAATCAGGTGAGAACGCTTAAGTTGAGTGTGAAGTAGGAATAAGGGAATTAGCGAGATGCTATCCTCCCCCTTGCCCCCTCCAAAGGGACGGCAATCCCGCAGTGCGGGATTGAGCGAGCATGTGCGCAAGCATATCCCCCTCTGGAGGGGGCAGGGGGAGGATGTTAGCCAATACACCAATAGATTCTTCACCCTCATTCACTTGCCCTACGCTTCTGTTCAGAATGACAATGTGTATGCTCACCCATACATACAAAAGGTACACTAATACCAACTCTTCGTTCACCGATACCATCTCCAACTATCGATATTCTCTCTCCTCCTTCACCGATTGGTACTAAACCTTCACCTTTACCTCCTCCTCCTTCACAAATCCTATCTCCAACTACACCGATCCGTCCTACTCCTTCGCCTATACCACCTTCCTGGTCACAAATCCTGACAATTCCTTCACCGATACCATCTTCAACTTCACGAATTGTATCTCTTCCTTTAGCCATACACTCTTTTCCTTTAGCTGGAGAGTCTCCTCCTTTAGCTATAGCACCTGTTCGTGAGAGCCTACATGCTCTATTCGTGAATTTAGATGCTATTTTCAGACAGATTGACAGTATTCGTGAACCTTTAGATACAATCGGCGAAGGAAATGTTCGTCTTCTTTTACCGGGAGATACTCTTCGTGTACCGAAAGGACAAATTCCTGAATAAATTGTCAGAATTTGTGACAAAAAAGACACTTTTTCTTCACGGGGAGATACAATCGGTAAAGGAAAAGACACTCTACCTAAAGGAAAATAGTCTTTTCCTTTAGATGGAGAGTGTCCTACTATAGATACACCACCTGTTTTGAAGTTTCGGAATAATATTTGGCGACAAATTGTCAGTGAGATCTTCAATCATTCTCACATCACTTCATCAAACTTGCCTTTAACTTATCTTGTTCCGCCACCCTCATCCGCATTTATACGTATTTCCTTCTATCCGTAAAATCACGTAGACAAAGGGCTTTCAAGCTCTTTTAACTTTCAATTTCTATTGAACCCATCTGAAATTATTCTCCCTGAGAATCACTCCATTATCACTTTTTTTGAAAAAAGCTGGCCCAAAAGTGCCTGCTCGATTGTTGTACCTATAGAAAGCGGCCCAGAAAAAAGAAGGCCGAGAAAAAATAAAAACTGCACTACGTAATTATACGGAGTCTGAAATGAGAAAGAAAAAAGGAATAAAAAAAGAAGAAATAAATAAAAAGCAATTGCACTCATGAGCTCCTGAAAAGTATGATTCCGCGGCTCACGGAACAATACCTACAGGTGAGTGCATGATCCGGACATCCTGTCCCAGACAGGATGATACCGGCGAGTACCACTGCCGAAAGACGGAAGTGGAATAAAGACAGAGAAAATCTCTGTTTCATGAATTATAACAATTAAAAACTAAAAACAATGTCAAGTAAGCCTAAAGTTCCAAAAAAAACGGTGGCCTTACTTCTTTCAAAGAAGTCAACGCCCCAGGTAATTGCCGATGCAAAATCCTATGTACAAAAGATGACCGGCAATACCAATTTCCCTACACCCAGTCCGGCGCTTGCAACGGTAAGTACCGAAATTGCAACGCTGGAAGCGTCCTATGGTGTATCGCTTAGCCGGGTAAAAGGATCGGTAGCACAAATGCATTCCGATCTGAAAGCCCTGAGCATTACCTTGAAGCTGCTGGCCTCCTATGTGGAGAATATCGCCAACGCCGATCCGGATAATGCAGAAGCGATCATCAACAGTGCCGGCATGACGGTGAAAAAACACACACCGCTTCCACCGAAAGTGTTTACGGTGGAACAGGGTGCTACACCCGGAGTGGTGCTGGTAAATTCAAAAGCGGTTAAACGCGCTTCCTATATTTACCAATACACCACCGACCAGAACAATGCAAACAGCTGGGTGGATGGTTACAAAAATGTGAAGGTGAAAGGAAGTATTACCGGTCTTACACCAGCTACCCGTTACTATTTCCGGGTAGCAACAGTAAGTACCACCGGTGAAAGCTCCTGGAGCTCTATCATCAGTTTTGTGGTGAATTAAGGAGAAGGGATGAGTGCTGATTAAGTAAACCCCTTCCGGTGAAAGCCGGAGGGGGTTTTGTTTTTGCTATATTTTATTAGTTCAGTGAAAACTGAATCCATTGGTTCACATTTATTCCAGCTTTCTTGCAATATTACTATCACTAAATATGGCTTTCTAAAAGGGAACAGGGGCAAAAAGTTACAAGAAGGGTTACTGCTTAATAAGTTTTATCGAGGAAGATCTAGTTCCGTATTGAAGCATCATTAGATAGACCCCGCTTGAGAATAAAGAAATGTCTATTTCGCCAGTTAAATTATTACTATTTGAGGCTTGAATAAGTTTTGTCCGATATACTATTCTCCCATAAATATCAAATATTTGAGCAGCACCGTCTTCTAAAGAATTAATCTGGGACATAGAGAATGAAAATTTCCCAGTTGATGGATTTGGATATACAAGAACAGACTCTTCAGGAACAATGTTCTGGACGGACATTATACAATCTGAAACTTGTAATGCTTTTTCCAATAACTCATCTCTTTTATGGCGTATTCCAATTTGAGTTCTATATACTGTGCTATCAGGGACAATACCAATTCGTTCGGTACTATCCCCATTGGGGTAGTATATACCAAGTGTTGTGAATCCAGTTTGAATATCTAGGCTAGGTTTAAAAGTAGTTACATTGCCATCTGTTCCGGCAGTTTGACTACCAATTTTGATTACATTAGGCATAGCTTCTAACATCATACACGAAAATTCAGCTTGGCTTTGCGTTTCTTGATCTACCAGAACAATAATTTTACCAGTATATGGAGACCCATTTCCGTTTATCCCAAGAGAATCATAAATCCAAAAAAAAGTTCCAGGGTAACTAGTATCAGGAATACTGATTTTCGCGAAACGTTTAGGGCCTGAATACATTAGGTTCGCAATATTCCAAGCTGTTCCATTGGGATAATTTCTAAGATCGAAAATTATTGATGGACAATTCTTCAAAGTGGCATACATGATATTAACATCAGATTGCTGAAGATTTCCCATATTAACATAACCCACATTGCAATTAAATTTTTTCCATTTAACTGTAGCAAGGCTATCGTTTGGATAATAACTCGTGAACCATGGATCCTCATAGCTAAAATCGCGAGACCAGTTTATCGATTGCATCGCTCCAGTGCTGTCTGTATAAACGATTTTAATTGGCGAATTGAATGGCCCATTTAAAATATATTGGCACATAAATCGATGAAATACAGAAGTGTTTCCTGCGGAAATATACGGACGTAGACTATCTTCCCAGGCTGTTGTGGACATGCCGTCAATTGATTCGATTGCATCACCTTCATGAATATAGATGTGCCCGGATTTTACAACAACATATTTATTTTGAACATACCTTAGGACTAGCTTTGGCGAGTAATATTTAGGAAATGGAAGGTTAGTGCTATATGTTAAACCTTCCGTATGAGCATCATTTAGAGAAGCAGTTACTTTTTTAAACGAACAGTAGAATATACTATCACTGGGTGCATTTATTAAAGGAATGATATTTCTATACAGCGTAGAATCCCAAGGTATGTTCTGAACGTAATTGTAGGGATTAAAATATCTGATAACGTTCCAATATTTGAATAGAAGTAAACTGCGGTGAATTTGGTCTGGATAATTAGAATAAGTGTTGTTATTTAATATTAAGCTGTCATGAGGAAAAACTAGCCAGCCCTGGTAACTGCTAGAGTAATTATTATTTTGTACCCAACAGCTTGAATGAGGCCGAAAATTGCTTTTAATAGTATCTAAAAGGGCTCTAATGTTATTATTAAAGATAGAATCGTTTATCCATGAAAAATCTCGGTTTCGTTTTAAGGCAGGAGAGATCGTGTCGGGTAAAATCGCGGACGCAGTGGACATTGGCCCGGCAATATTCAACAATGTATCAATGGCATTGTTAAAATCATTCTTTGTAATTGCACTTTCTATTAGAGGTAATGTCCTAACTAATGCACTATCCCAATCAATTTGGCAAGTTGAAACACGAGAATGATAATATTTGACAAACCCCCATACCTTACATGAATAATATAACTTAGTATTTAGTGAGAGGGGCTGGGTGCACGCATCATTGAACCCAATGACCAATGAAAAAACAATGAGAATAAGTTTCGTTTTCAAGGCTCACATATATGAGTTATCTGCTGATGATTATCTTCTTGATAGAGGATGTATCTTTACTCGACAACTGAACTAAATACATCCCACTCGGACATTGAAGAGAAACTTCAAATAGTGTGCTTTTTTGTTCAGAGCTTAAGAGTTTAGAAAAAACAACTTTTCCAAGCAGATCCATAATTTTTAATTCACTATAGTCTCCAGCCTCAATATTAATCATCATTGTTCCATTACTAGGGTTAGGGTATACTTCGATCTTATGCGCTATATCTAGTTCATTTATCCCTGTTGACATTGATACTTTACGTACACAGTGGTTGTTAAATTGAGTTATAAATAAATCTCCAGCAAGATCTAGTGTAACCCCACTTGGGTTTCCTATTTTTGCTACAGTTGCTAAGCCTCCGTCGCCGGACAAACCGGACTGTCCGTTTCCTGCGACAGTAGTTATAATACCTGTCACTGAATTTATTTTTCGAATACGATTATTAGAAAAATCCGCGACAAAAATGTTGCCAGTGGCATCCACACTTACGTCTACTGGGTAACTAAATCTAGCAGAAGTTGCTAAACCACCGTCACCAGAAAATCCACTCTGTCCATTACCTGCAATTGTAGTTATAAAGCCTGTAGAGGCATCAATTTCACGAATTCGTTCATTAAACTGATCAGCAATGTATATATTCCCAGATTGATCTAGGGCTACGCCAGCTGGGTAATTCAGCTCGGCTGAAACAGCGGGGCCATTATCACCCGAGAATCCCGGATTTCCATTTCCAGCAATAGTGGTTATAATACCTGTAGAGTGGCTTATTTTCCGAATTCGATGGTTATTTTGGTCAGCAATGAAAATATCCCTTGAGTTATTTACAGCCAAATCGTTCGGGGAGTTGAGTGTCGCAAGAATTGCTTTACCACTATCTCCTGAATATCCAGCACTACCATTACCACCTATTGTAGTTACAATTCCAGAAGATACATCAACCATTCGAATTCTATTCTCATGACTATCAACTATATAATAATTCCCAGCACTATCCACAGCAACACTTGTTGGCCAATAAAATGATGCATATATCGCTAATCCACTGTCCCCGGCATAACCCGTGGAATGATCACCGGCAACAGTATATATATTGCCATTTAGAATCTCGATCTCTCTAACGACACTATTCCCTTGATCAGCAATAAAAACATTGCCAAGTCTATCAACACAAGAATTCCATGGATTACTAAGTAAGCAATGAAGAGCAGAACTACTGTCCCCCGAATAACCTGCAGTACCATTCCCTGCAATAGTTGATATAATCTGAGCTTGGCCGGAAGAAGAGAAAACACTTAGACAAAGACAAATTAAAGCAAAAATTTTTACGTTTTTTTTTCCGGAGTTAGAGCGAGGATGACTACAAAGTAGACAAAATTGGAAGTAATTCATCATCTAATGAGGTGTTTTTCAATTTTCAGTTCGAATCACTCTTAATTCAAATATAAGACTATTTTAAGGCTTTTCAAATAGAAAAAGCATTTCAAAGTCATATATTATAGCTTTGAAACTTTGCCTTAGCTGTAGAAATTTCATATTCACCCTCTCAACGAATGACTGGATTCTCATGGAAAACAAAAAACAATAATGATCAAGGTGCAAACATGATGCTTGGCCAAAAAATATGCAGCAAATTGACATAAGTATTCATCACGACTCCTACGAAATAGCCTAATTTCTTACATGTGTAAGAAATCTATCAAAATTTAGAATCAGGTGTTCACCATTAAGAGAAACTAGTCACTTTCTATCCATTTTTTGTCAAATGATCTTGTTATCAGTTTCAAGGGAGCAGAAAATAAATCCCTAATGAGGACTAGTAGATAACCCAAAATAATCACATCTGCATATCCTGCAAACCGTCGGTATTGGTTTTGTTATTTTTGCGTTTGAAGAGCGCTACATCAAACTTTCCGAAACGGTAGCTGAATACCAGACGGAAGAATTGCTGGTCGCGTTCGCGGGAAGAATCCTGAATAAAATAAGATGAAGAAGAATGGGTTTGTACAATACGCGATTTAAGCATATCGGCACAGTTGAGGGTGAGGGATGCTTTGCGGTCTTTCAGGAACTCATATTTTAAACCTCCGTCAATATAATATACCGGTAATGAATATCCCTGTGCAGTGGCTCCACCGGAGAAACTGGATCCACCACCGAAACCGCCTCCAAGTCCACCCCAACGGCCACCACCACCGCCTGAATTAAGAGGCAGATTGGATTTGGCCGTATACTCACTGGTAAGCTGCAGACTCAATGCTTTTGTAAAATGGAATGTGGTAGCCAGCTTGGCAAACCAGTTGAATCGTTTATTGATCAACCCGGCCGATACATTGGTGGCATCGATAATACTATAATACATATTCACATTGGCGGTAATATCCATTATTTTTTTGACCGCCACCTTCCCCACCAGCTCAGCTCCATACGAATTGCTTGACAAGGCATTCTCGTATGTATTAATAACAACCTCCCGATGCAACACGGAATTCATTTCCAATATCTGATAGTTGGTAATCAGATCGGAAGAGTTTTTCCAGAAACCGGTAAACATAAAAGAAGACGAACGTGTGAAATTCCGGAGATAGCTCAGCTCCATGGAATTGGTGAATTCGGGGCGAAGAGCCGGGTTACCTCTTTTAATATTTAAAGAATCGGAATAGTCGGTTGCGGGTATAAGCTGGAAAAAGCTGGGACGGTTGATACGCCGGGTGCCGCTAAGCTGTATATCATCTTTATCGGTGAGATGATACGTGGCAAACAAACTTGGGAAGGGAATAACGGGATATTGGTATTGATATTTGGTGGTGGAGTCGGCAAAATGTCCTGCATAAAGCGAGCTTTCCACCCTTAAACCGGCCTGGTACGAGAACTTCTTAAACTCTTGTCCAAACGTTCCATAAGCAGCATATACCTGATCGGTAAAGGCATAATTAACACCGAAGGCATTCAGTTCTACAAACTCATCGCTTACAGGGTTCAACAGATAGCTATTGTTGAATGACGTGTAATTTTTAATAGATGCCCTTAATCCGGCTTCCACTTTAATGTTTTTCCCATAAGGACTCTCATAGTCGGTTTGCACGGTGGTAAACTGGCTGGTGCTTCCACCCTGTTGCTGCTGCTCTACCGTACTGCGGAAAGGATTGCCCGAAGCATCATAAAAATTAGTCAGGTAGTCGCCATTCGTGGTTCCGTTATTGGAATTATAATTGACATCGGCCGTAAGCGTTCTGCCATCTTTGGGAAACAAATGTTTGTACTGGAGCGCTCCTCCGAGTGAATTAAAATCCCGGCTGGCCAGTGAGCTTCGGATATTGGTCGATTCTCCTTTATAACCCGGATACAAGGTATCCGTTACGGTATTCAGCAAATCAGTACTGTTCACATGGTTTTTACCTACCGTTCCGGATATGGTAAATGTATTCCGGTTATTCATAAAATAATCAAAGCCTCCGCGGGCGAATCCGAAATATCCATCGGAAGAGTTCGGATCCGTCTGGGCGATATAGGTATCGGGGTATCCGATTGTATTGGTACGATCCGTAATATTTTCTCCTATGGAATGACGTTGATGAACTC
>Ga0210406_10003102_pt1 | contig 18430 bp, 22 predicted proteins | sample IncBWC30MmetaG_FD_155454 | JGI IMG/M metagenome (GOLD analysis project Ga0210406, IMG submission 155454) | Forest soil microbial communities from Barre Woods Harvard Forest LTER site, Petersham, Massachusetts, United States - Inc-BW-C-30-M | ecosystem: Environmental > Terrestrial > Soil >... | reverse complement strand
CTTGGCGCAACCTGCGCGGTGGCTTCGTTGACCGTCCAGACCGCTTCAACATACCTGCGTTCTTTGAACTGCACGCCTGAGATTAGCGAGACAGCCCCCAGGGCGCATATCTGTCGACTGGAACAGGAGGCTGACTCGCACAGGTGAGGAGATTGCCATACGGGGTTGGGAAGTCTTCGAGAAACAAAGGAGGCAGTCATGAAAAGGTTAACTGCAAAAATGCGATTGGTTTCACTGCTGGGTTTGTTGGTGTTCCTGTGGAGTGCGGCCTACGCGCAGATCACGCCCAGCGCTGACTCCTACACCAACACCGTTGATCCCACCACCAACTATGGGGCGAAGACGCTGCTCGATGTGGATGGCGCTTCGCAGATTACCTACATTCAATTCAATCTGGCGTCGATTCCCACTACGGCCAGTATCAGCCAGGCGACGCTGAAACTCTATGTCAACGGGGTGACGACGGCGGGGAGCTTCAATGTGGACTACGTCAACGGCGCCTGGTTGGAGAGCACGATTGACAGCAGCAATGCGCCTCCGCTGGGCACGACCATCGTGTCCAACGTCAACGTAACAACGGCGGAGAAAAATCAGTACATCCTCATTAATGTGACGACGGCGGTGCAGGCGTGGCTGAACGGGAGTGAGGCGAACAACGGGCTGGCGCTGGTGGCCAACAGCACCTTCAACGCGACTTTTGACAGCAAGGAGAACACGACGACGAGTCATGCCCCGGAGCTGGACATTGCGTTCGCCGGAGGTGAGGGGACGATCACGGGAGTGACGACGGCGAGCGGCAGCGGGCTGACCGGGGGAGGGACAAGCGGGACGCTCAATCTGTCGCTGACGAACGCCTGCGCGACGAATCAGGTTTTGCAGTGGAATGGCAGTGCATGGGCCTGCTCTTCCGCCGGCAACGGTACGATCACCAGCGTCACCGCTGGGACGGATCTGACCGGCGGCGGCACCAGCGGCGCGGTTACGCTCAACCTGGATACCACCAAGGTCCCACTGCTGGCAGCCGCCAATACCTTCACCGGCAATCAAACGGTGAACGGAAATCTCAGCGCGACAGGGATGCTCACGGGCAGCGGCTTCCAGATTGGAAGCAACCTTTTCGCGTTTGGCTCGACGATCACTGGCAACGCCTTTCTTGGGTTTGCGGGGAACAGCACGATGACCGGCACGGCCAACACCGCCACGGGTTTTTCGGCGCTCCAACAGAACACGACGGGCTTCTCCAATACGGCTAGCGGCTCCTTTGCCCTTACCACTAACACGTCCGGGGAACAGAACACCGCGGTTGGCGCCAATGCGCTTGAATTGAACACCACAGGCTACTACAACACGGCCCTCGGCAGCCTGGCACTCTTTAGCAACACAGCCAACGGCAACACGGCCATCGGCCAAGGGGTGCTATGGGTTAACTCCACCGGTAACTACAACACGGCCAGCGGCGCCTCGGCGCTCTCTAGTAACACCACAGGGATCAGCAATACCGCCAACGGCGCCTTCGCGCTCTCTTCTTATTATGCGGCCAACGGCAACACTACTGGCAGCTATAACACCGCCAGCGGCTTTCTCGCCGGCGTCACCGTGGACCAATCAAACCTAACCGGCTGGAACAATTCCTTCGTGGGCGCGGGTACGGCGCTCAGCACTGGATCCCTAAATGGCGCCACCGCAATTGGCAATAACGCGGAGGTTTCCGTCAGCAATGCCATCGTATTGGGGAGCATCCTCGGCACGAACAACTGTCAGGCGGCAAGCCTCTGCGGCAATACCAGCGTCGGGATCGGCACCACCGCACCTGCAGCCACCCTTCATCTCGATCTGCTCGATAACGGAGGCTCCGGTGCTTCCGACTCACTGCTGATGGGCAACACTAGTACCAGAGGATTGGAACTTTCCGACGGCGTATCCGCGGCCAACATCGTCTCGTTTGGTGTGCCCCTTTTCATCAACAATTCCGGCGGCCAGAATACGGTGCTCAATGGGAACGGTGGAAAGGTTGGCATCGGCACAAGTTCGCCCTCGAACATACTGACGTTATCTCCAGGCGGCGGCCCAGCGATTGCCGCCGGTTGGACTACTTACAGCTCGCGCCGCTGGAAAACTAACATCCAGACTCTGCCGGACGCTTTGGCAAAGGTCGAGCAATTGCGCGGCGTCTCTTACGACCTGAAGGCCGGTGGCAAGCACGAGATCGGCGTGATTGCCGAAGAAGTAGGACAGGTAGTTCCCGAAGTCGTCAGCTACGAGGAAAACGGCAAAGACGCACGGGGAGTTGACTACAGCCGTTTGACGGTGTTGTTGATTGAAGCGGTCAAGCAGCAACAGGGACAGCTTCGGAAACAACAACAGCACATCCGGGCACAACAGGCGCAGATCGAGTCTCAACTGGCGAAGTCCAAGCAGCAGCAGGCCCAGATTGCTCAGCTCAGGTCCCAGGTCAAATCGATCCAGGCTTCACTCAAAACGAGCGGTGGAACCAGTGAGGAGATTCGCACTGCGAAAGCATGGCGGTAATTAAGGCTCCAAGTCCGGTTTGGCGACACCTCAGGAACGCTCATGGAGGAATTGTGAAAAGCGGAAACAAGATTCTACGGCTAGCCCTTGTACCGTTTATCTTCTTGGGAATGTCGGCGTTCGCGCAGATCACGCCCAGCGCTGACTCGTACACGAACAGTGCGGATCGGACCACGAACTACGGGGCGAAAACTTTGCTCGATGTCGATGGCGCCTCGCAGATCACTTACATTCAATTCAATCTGGCGTCACTTCCCACCACGGCCAGCATCAGCCAGGCGACGCTGAAGCTCTACGTCAATGGGGTGACGACGGCGGGCAGCTTCAACGTCGACTACGTCAACAGCGGGTGGAGCGAGAGCACGATCGACGCCAGCAATGCGCCGACGCTGGGCACGACAATTGCCTCCCAGGTATCCGTCACCACGGCGGACAAGAATCAATACATCCTGATCAACGTGACTTCGGCGGTGCAGGCATGGTTGAGCGGCAGCGAGACCAACAACGGGCTGGCGCTGGTGGCCAACAGCACGTTCAGCGCAACGTTTGACAGCAAGGAAAACACGACGACGAGTCATGCCCCGGAGTTGGACATTGCGTTCGCCGGAGGCGAGGGGACGATCACGGGAGTGACGACGGCAAGCGGCAGCGGCCTGACCGGCGGAGTGACGAGCGGGACGCTGAATCTGACCCTGACCAATGCGTGCGCGGCGAATCAGGTGTTGCGGTGGAACGGTACGGCGTGGGCGTGCTCATCGGCGGGTGCGGGCACAATCACCGGGGTTACAGCGGGCACCGATCTCACCGGCGGCGGCACCAGCGGCAACGTTACCCTGAACCTTGACACCACCAAGGTGCCCCTGTTGGCCTCGAATAACGCGTTCACCGGGAACAACTCGTTCACCTCCTCTAGTTCTGGCGGTACCGGGGTGTACGCCAACGCTGGTTCCAGTACCGCCAGTAACGGGGTAATAGCCTACGGCGCGACCGGCGTAGCGGGCTACGCGACCGTTGCCGGCGGCATGGGACTATTCGGGGAAGCGGGAAACAGCATTGGTAGCGCCGGCGTCTCCGGACTTGGCGGCTACTACGGGGTATATGGCACAACCAGCTCCGGCTACGGAGTTTATGGGATTGTACCGTCCTCCGGGTTCGACGGCCTGCATGGTGAATCGTCGAGCGAAAACTCGGGCGTGGCGGGCCTTAACTACAACGCTACGAGCGGTTACGGAGTGTATGGTCTGGCCGAGAGCCCCGGTGGCATCGGCGGCGGATTCTACAACGACTCCACGGGATATGGTCTGTTTGCCTACAGCCGAAGCGGAGCCTGGGCGGGGGTTTTCGATGGCAGTGTCGACGTTTTCGGTAACCTTTCCAAATCTGGCGGGTCGTTCAAAATCGATCATCCCCTCGATCCTGCTGACAAGTACCTCTATCACTCCTTCGTCGAATCGCCGGACATGAAGAACATCTATGACGGCGTAGCGACGCTCGACTCAAACGGAGAAGCCACAATTCAGATGCCGGAGTGGTTCGGCGTGCTGAACCGCGATTTCCGCTACCAGCTCACCTGTATTGGCGCCTTTGCTCCCGTCTATATCGCCGAAAAACTGGCCAACAACCAGTTCAAGATCGGTGGCGGCAAGCCCAACATGGAAGTTTCCTGGCAAATCACCGGCATTCGCCAGGATGCATGGGCGAACGCGCATCGCATTCCGGTGGAAGAGGAGAAGGAAGCGAAGCTGAAGGGCTTCTACATTCATCCCGAGCTGTATGGCGCGCCACCCGAGAAGCAGATTGAATGGGCGCGGCATCCACGGCAAATGAAGAGCATGCAGGAACATCGCCAGCAGATGAAAGAGAAACCGGCGCGGCTGACCCAATCTGCCGCACTGCCTCACGGCAGCCCGAAATGAACTGAGGGAAAGCGGAACTCGAAGGACTGTTTGCGGTGACTGAAGTGAAACAGTGAAGTGCGCGACGTCAATCTGAAACACAAACAAAAAGGAGAATCCAATGAAAATCAAAACGAAGTTCGGTTTGCTCGCCAGCTGTTTAATATTTCTTGGCGCAACCCACGCGGTGGCGCAGGGAAATACAACCAACCGTTCCGGGGACGGACATGCTGCTCACGGTTCTGCCCCCGCTGACCTGGTTCAAGCCGTTCGCAACGCCACACAACAGTTCATCGACGTCAACGCTGCCACTGCGGCCGGTTATGCACCGTTCCTCGGTTGCGTCAGCGGTCCGGACCACGGCGCCATGGGCGTACATTACGTCAACGGCGCTTTGCTCAACGGCCAGATTGACGTCTTGCACCCGCAAGCGCTGATCTACGAGCCGTCAAACGGCAAGATGCGGCTCGTGGGGGTTGAATACATCGCGGACTCGGCGACCTGGTTGGCGAATAACCCCAACCCGCCAGTGCTCGGAAACCAAACCTTCCTGTTCGTTGACAGCCCGAACCGGTACAACATCAACTCGTTCTTCGAACTGCACGTCTGGGCATGGCGGGACAACCCCCAAGGCTCGTTTGTCGATTGGAACAATCACGTGAGTTGCGACGGCGCATAGACCGCCGGGGGGATGTGGGAAACGCGGAGCGCTTCCCACATCCCATGCCCGGGATGCTTGGGCAAGATCCCTGAGATTAGATAATCAAGTTCTTCGCTAGTGAAAACCAGGAAACGAGGTGAATTACCATGCCAAAATTCGTTATCGAGAGAGACATTCCGGAAGCCGGCAGCCTATCGTCGGAGCAACTGCAGGCGATATCGCAGAAGTCATGTGGAATTCTGCGAGAAATGGGCCCCGAGATTCAGTGGGTTGAGAGTTATGTCACGGACGATAAAATCTACTGTGTGTACGTGGCGCCCGATGAAGACGCTGTACGTAAGCACGCCCAGCAGGGCGGTTTCCCTGCCAACCGAGTCTCGCAAATTCGGTCGGTGATCGATCCGACAACCGCCGAGTAGCCGTAAGAGTTCAGTGGTGCCGGCACACGTTTGCAAATGGCCGCTGACTAACGCACACGTACTGGAGTCGGCCAATTCGATGGAACAACCACGATGCCGGTTGGGCGACCGAGTCTCCTGGCGGGTGGTTGGCCATCCCGAAGTAGTCCGATCCCGCGAAGAGCATTTCGTCGGTCAGGGCGACACACGGAAAGGGGTCGAGGAAAGTCCGTTCCGTTCTGGGCCACCAGTCGTATTATGGGCGAACCGGAAGTTGTTCTGGGCCAGAAGTCGGCATCTGGGAAATTTAGGGGACCAGGACTCAGGGCGAGTCCGAGGTCGTGCATTAAGTGCTTTGTAATATGTTAGATTGAATGAAAGTGGGCGCGTAGCTCAGTTGGTAGAGCAATGCCCTTTTAACAGGCTGCTCTGCAACGCGCCTACGGCGGATCAATCACTTGCAGTCGGATTTCCTCCTGACAATCGGGGCAAAGGGCTGCTGTTCGGCAGGCATTGTGCGCTGAATTGTGCACCGCCCTGCGAGGGTGCGTTACGCTGGTCCGTGCCCCGAAAGCAGAAAATCAATCTCGACAAAGTTAAGGCAGCGCTAGACACTCTATGCCCGAAGTGCGGGTGCTCCATTGCTCCCGACAAAATCCGATGGTCGTAGAAGGCTCGACATGGACATCGGTAGTTCCCTATAATACTAATACTGGGTAATCATTTTACGTTTGGTCCGACTCACAGGTGGTCTTTCGCTGTGACTTCCGTCACAGGCGGCCCATGGGGTCACATGCTATATTTCTCCTTGACAGCCTACTCGGATAGGGCTAACTTGCTGTCTTTGAAGGGTTTGCATCGGGAGCCGATTATCATGTGTCCATCTGTAAGGGTGCTGGCATCAAAGAAACAACTGAGGAGTTGCAATGTCTGAAATACGCATAACGCTGAGAGATGTCGAAGACCGGCTTCGCGTTCTTCGTGGAAAGTACGGATTCTCCAGTGAAGATTTCAGGAGTAACCTGGAGTGCCGCAGTCGTGTTTCTGACCAAGATGAGTTCGATTGGGAGTCTTGTTTAGTCCATGCTGAGGTTCTGCGTGATCAAGAAGAGGAACTTCATCGCGATTACCTTGTATATCTCGTGCCTTCGGCTAGCGAGCGCGCGGACAAGTCCCAAACATTGCTGGACCTAGTGGCCTAGAGACTCCAGTGAGTCACTTTCAAGACTACAAAGCCCGATTCGACCTGAATCGGGCTTCGTTGCAAGTTCCCGCAGATTGCACCTGTAGGGCCCCACAATATCGCGCCAATGATTTCATTGATCCGCACAGTTGGGATTTTTCTTGGTTTCTCACTTTCACGGATCAGCATTACATAGCTTGTTGTGAAAGCTTGTCATACCGCATCGGAACGCCCCCTCAGAGACATTACTTCTCATTCCACTATGGGCCGATCGTTCATATGGACTCCAGCGGGAAAATCGATCGTGATCAAAACAACCCGTTAATAATTCGTATTGATAAGCCTGCGGGGGCAGTTTTGCCTGCGCACCTCCACTATCTAAAACCGCACCCATCCCCAGATTACAAACAGGCACAGATACAGGGGCTAACGCTGCTGGACGCGGATATGTTTCAATTTGTGAGAGGAGTTTTCCGGTCTCGCTTGGAAGCCATAGACGTACACGTGGCGATGGGCTTCACATTATGAACAAACAATTTACGACCGGCATTACATATTTCCTCCAAGAGGGTCGCGAGAACCTGTTGGAGTGCCTGCGCTCTGCTTTCAGCGCCGCAAAGAACCACAACATCAAGAAAATCGTGATCTTCACTGCTCAGGGTTTTGGCGTCACCATGGCGTTAGAGGAGTTTTGCTCGAAACCGGACTTCTCTGATATCAAGCTCATTGCCGTAACCTTTCCGGTCGGACAACCTTTCACTGATGCGGAAGGAATCCCGCTGAAAATCGATATTAGCCAAGAACTCAGGGAGCGATTTCGTAACCTGTCAATTCCAATCGTCCGCGCTCACATGCCTTTCGATCCCATTGCACCGCCACATCTACACCGTGGCATACTTGGGCAGGATTTGTCCCTTGTTGAAAGCGCCTTGAATGTTTTTGGCGGTAGCATGAGTCTGTGTATACAAGCGACTGTGATCGCTTGCGATGCGGGCGAGGTGGGATGGGGGGAGCACATTATAGCTCTCACGTCTGACACCGCGATCTTGGCTCAGGCAGCCCCCACAAGACATATGCTCACAAAGTTTGCGGTCCGCGAGATTCTCTGTAAACCGGCGGTCTACACCATAGGTCGCAGCGAACAAGCGAAGAATCTAATTCCCGGACTGCAAGAGCCTCAGCCAATAAAAGAACTGGAAGCCGAAATTCTTCCACCAGAGAAAACCAAAGCTGAAAAACCGCAATAGGGACACTACGCACTTCTAACCGTACTTGTCCCCGCCTTGCCTTGCCCGCCTCGCCCTCGCAATTGCCGCCGCGAGTGGGGCGGGGTTCCGCATGGTGGGAGCGCCCGGAATCTTGCGCCGCCGTGCGAGTGCTTGCGCGAGTCCGCCGCCCTGCCCGCCGCCCTGCCCGCCGCCCTGTCCCTGCATTGGCTGTTGTTGTGCGGGCTGCTGCGGAATCTGCAAAGGCGGGGCAGAGGTAGGGTCTGGACTGCTAGGTTCCTGAAAATTCGCGCTGCCGAGTGCTCCGCCGAATCCGCCCATCATCCCCCCCTCTCTACTCCTCCGGTTCTTTCAGCAATTCTGCTTTGCGGTCAAGCATTGCCTGTGGCATCTGCAAGACAATCACGCCCATCTGCATATCGGGGGTCCACATATTCAGATCGCGGGAACTGCCTAGAATCTTGGCGCTTTGTGCGCCCTTGTCCGTCCCCTGCGTCACGTTGCGAATCAGTCTCCCGTGGACCAGCGCCCGCATATCATCGGGTTCGGTTGTTTTCCCGAGCGTGATTAGACTCCGCGCACTCTTGGGAAGCATTTTTAGAACTGCCTCGGGAATTTTCTTGTAACCCTTCGCCGCCTGGGTTTCGCTCCATCCCGCCTGTACCATTGCCTTGCTGATCGGCACGCCCTTGCCTAGCAGGTTCGCTAGTTTCTTGTGCTGCGCGGGAGTCTTGCGCCCGTTCGGATTGTCCGTTGCTTTCGCCATGTCTGCCTATCGGTAACCCGCGCCGCTGCGTTCTAGTTCCTGCTTGATCGCCAGTTTCCGTAATTGATCCATCGGCATGTTTTGCGGGTCTGGGGCCGCGTTGGAAATCTCCGGGTTATTAGTCCGCAGCATCGGCGGGGGCGTGGGCCTGTTGGCCTGTGGCGCGTTGCCCGTTGCTGCCTGTATCTGGTCCTGAGTGAGAGGCTGATAATCTCCCCGCCGAATCGCAACCGAGTGAGCCGCTAACATATTCTCCGGGGTAAAGTCCCATCGGTTCGTAGTCAAAATCCGGTCAATCGCCGCGACCGATTCATCCGTGTTGGGAAAGTCCGGGGCCTGATTCAAGAATTGCAGCGCTGACCGTTCGTTCTCGTATTGCTCAATTGCCGTCATCTTCTGGTTAACGGTTTCGCCCCACTGCAAGAGTTCCTTTTTGTCAGTGAACCCGAATTGTTTCGCTAGCGCTGTCGCTGATTGTTCCGCCCACCAGTCCGCGATTGTGCCCTGCTCTGTGGGCTGTGCGGGCGTCTGGGGTTGCGCCGTCTGCCCGTTGCCGTTCTGCGGTTGCTGCTGCGTCTGTGCCCGCTGCTGTTGCGCCCATCGTTTCGTATTCACATTTGATTCTGCAATGGTCCGGGTAACGGTGATCGGGTCGCCTTTGAAAACTTCGCCAGTAATGAGCCTCACTTCCACGTTCCCATCCGGCAGATTCGTAAGCTGGTACAGAGAGCCATCGGGGAAGGTTTGGGGCCGCGCTTGAGGTTGTGCTTGTGCTTGAGGCTGTCCGGGGGCCAGCGGGCCGCGTTCTAAAATCCCATCTGCAAGGCCGGGGGTTCCCAGCATTGCCGCTGTCCGATTTATTTCCTGCCTCAATTGCGTGACAGCGGCCAATTTGTCCATTGGAAGGGTCTGCGGAGTCCAATCCGGGGGAAGGGTCGCGGTCAATTCCTCTGCTCTCTGAATCAGCGCCGCCACCTGGCCCTGATCTACTGCGCCCCGCTGTTCCCTCTCTATTGCCCCGCGTACCGCGCCCTCTTGCGCCTGTGCTTGGGTTCGGCGGAAATTCTCTGCGATTGCTTGCACGTACCGTTCTCTTGCTTCCTCGCTTTGCAGTTTCAGGTAACCCGCATCACGTTCCCGCGTTTCCCGAAGATGGGCCGCTAGCGCTTCATCATTCGAGGAGGAGAACGGGGCAGTGGACGGGGCGGGCGGGGGCGTTGCGGAAGACTCTAGTATCTGCTGATAGTCCGCCGCCTGCTGTCTGCGGGATGCCTCTTGCCTCATGCTGAGTAATGGGTCTTGCTGCGCTGCCATGTTCGATTATCTCCTCGCTGTGACGATGGGAATTGACTGCCCCGCCCGATGCGGGCCAGCCGTTGCAATTCTTAGAGCCGTGTTAGCTCTGGAATACTCGGGATAAAACCCCGCGTGTTTCGCCGCCTCGTCTAAATCCTTTTCCAGCCCCGTGCGAAAGTCCGCGAGGGCCGTTTGTATTTCTTGCGGGTAACGTCTGCCTGACTCCTCGCGGTACGTTTCTATCAGCAAGTGCCGCGCCTGGGCGAAGTTGAAACCGGGTTTCAGGTACGGGTGTCCTGTGGCCGGGTTGTCACTGACTAGAGCGCCGTGCAGGGAATCCACTTCCGCCTTTCTGTCCGGGGGAAGGTTTGCATACTCCGTGCCGTAGAAATCTCGCCCGATTTTGTCCTGTGCGCCGTGCGGTCCTTTTGGTCCTTCCGCACGATCCTGAAACCTGCGAATCACTAAGGGCGGGCTGATCCGCAACGTTGCACAGCGCCGAATAATCAGCCGGGCAGCGGGCGCGGCAAATTCCGGTATCACGGGAACGTCACCGTGCTTGTCCGCTATCGCTTCGATCTGTCCGCGTTCCCGCTCGTACATTTTCCGCTCGCTTCCTTATGGCGCTGTTGAGGGCGGGGCTTGGCCGCCGCCCACAATCCCAATTGACTTTAGAACTTTGTATGCTGCGCCCATTCCCAAACCAGTGAGCGCCCCGCGTACAAGATGCTGGCCTGCCATCTTTAGCCCCTGCTGCACAATCGGATTCGCTAGGGCCGTGCTGCCATAGGCTAGAATCGCGGGCGCTGCTGCTGTCCCTGTGAGTGCTGTGCCCGCTGCTATGCCGCCATAGGCAACAGTCGATGCGCTGTTCTGCAATGTCTCCATTGGTCCGCCTGGGGTGTGCGCCCCTGTCCATGCCTCATATTCTCCGGGTTTGGCGTATGGTCCGGTTGCCGGGGGAGTCCTAACCCACTGGTTGTAATTCTGCTGCGAAGTGAACCGCGAGTATGCGTCACTGTAAGGGGCAACGGCGCTTGTTGGGATTCCGCCATTCGCGCGGGCTGCCTCTACTTGATCGTTTGGCACGAATCGAACCGCGCCCTGCGGGTCAAGCATTCGGGTTACCTGTTTTCCGCCCCCTGCCATTGCGCTGCTGACTTGCGCCGTCGGAATAAAGCGCACCTGTTGATCTGGTCCCATGATCGGGACAGCATCGGGTTGCTGAGGCTGTGCCGGGGGAATCTGGGAATTTTGGCCGGCGGAAGTTTGCGGGCCAAGTCCTAGCCTTTGCGCTACGGCAATTTCCGCATTCGCTAGAGGCTGCTCCCATCCGGGGAATTGCGTTGCTGTTCCGTTGCTCATTGTGGTCCTGTTGGCGTTGCGACCGGGTGGCTATTCCAGTTGAACCCCGCCCCTGCCGTGGGCTGCGTTGCCGCGTTTGCGCCCGCTGCCTTTGGCGAGTACCAGCGCTGCAAGTAAGTGTTATTTCCAATCATCTGCGTTTTCCGGTTCTGCAAAAGGGGTTGCAGCGCAGAAGCTACTCCCTTGATCTGATCGGCACTAAATCCGGTATAAAACAGGTCATTAGCCTGTTTCATTTTGGCATCCGAAGTACCCGCGCCACTGCCGCCGCCTTGCAGAATCTTTGCTACCTGATCCGATATTTCTGTAATCGTTGCTTTGTAGCTGGCAATGGCCGGGTTCCCCGCTTGCAACCGGGTCCATGCGGCTACGTCATTGATCGCGGGGAATTGCGTTCGCCCGATTGCATCCGATTGCCGGACTAATTCCGCAAGGTTCCCGCTTTTCCCGTCCGAGCCTGTGAGCGAGTTTAGATAGTTGAGAGTATTTTTCGTCTGCGGATTCGAGGCAAATTTGTAGTCGCTGCTGGCCTTCGCAAAATCGAAAGGCTGCCCGTACTGTGACTGCGAATACTGATTCGCGGCATTCAAGACAAAGGGATATTGCGGACTGCGCGGGCTGATCTGCGAAGGATCCAGCCTGCCCTCGACAATATCAATTCCAGTTTGGCCGCTCTGCATCTGCTGTAACTGCAATTGCATCTGTTGTTTTGCCAGAGCCGTGCTGCGCGAGGTTTCACTGATCGGGGAGAGCTGCTTGACCGGGTTGTATTGCTTATCAACTAACCAGATGCCTTTACCTTCGCCCTGTCCGTCCTGCCCGTAGTCGTAAAGTTGCTTCGCGCCCACTGCCGTCATTTGTCTAATCGCGCCCATGTCCGCCGCGCTGAGAGGTTTTCCCGCATACTGCGCCGCCAGATCGGAAGGAACCCCAAGCGAAGCTAGGTCCGCCGCCGTCATGCTAGGCCGTACTGTGGGAATCGCTTGCTGTTCCTGTTGCAGTCCTAACTGCGCCCGCTGTAATTCGACGGGCTGTAACTGCTGCTGGAATGCCGTGTTCTGCGTCATCTGGTCCGTGAGCGCAGCACGGTATTTATTCAAATTCTGTGTTTGCTCCCACTGGTCTGCTAGTTGCCCGTATGTCTGAGCATTGTGGACAAGTATCTGCCGCCGTTCGTCTGGGGTTTGCAATCCCGCTTCGTGCAGCATGGACTCGCCCATGCCGCTGAAGAAATTAGTCAGCATTCGCTTTACGTTGCCGCCCTGGGCTGGGGGTTGCGCCTGCTGTACCTGCTGCGCGTAATAGTTCGCTAGCTTGGCGTGCGGGTTGTCGGGTGACCATCCGGGCTGCTGCGGTTGCTGGGGTTGCTGCTGATTTTGTAAGGTCTGCCCTAACTGTTGCGGGGCCTGTGCCGCCCGGTTCTGTAAGTCCTCAAGGCTGCCGGGGCCTGCCGGACTGTTGCCGCTAACTGGCATCGCAGCGGGTGACATGACGTCACTGCTGTAACCCGTGGTTGTAGGTTGCGCTGCGGGTTGCGCCGTCTGTGAAGGATCGGGCGGGGGCTGCTGTTGCTGTTGCGCAAGTTGCGGAGTTATAAAATTAAGTCCCATTGTCAGTTAGCCCGCTTTCTGTCCCCGAGCAAGCTAAGGGTTGTCTGATCTAGCAGCGTGGAAAGCGCCACGGCATCAGCAACCGACAGGCACAGAAGTAAACTTTCTTCGTTCTCCGTTCCGGGTTCTATCGGGCCGGGTTCGTCCGGCACTCTGATACCTTCCGCCATAAACCAGATTTGCGGGCCGCGCCCGTCCGGGTTAAATGTTCCAACCGCCGTGCTTCGAGATTGTGAAAGGTCCAATCTGGCATGTATCAATTTGCTTTTCTCCGCCCTCTAGCCTCTCTTGGGCACTTTCACGTCTGAGAACGGTTCGGCGTTTCCGGGTTCTCGTTCCGTGGGGTTCGCCAGTTCATCGCGCAGGAATGGATGCGAACCCAAGGTTGCAACGGGCATAGATAAACCATAGGCCGCGTTCATGTCCGCGTGAGCATCCACGCCCGCCCGCGTTTGCTCTAGCAGCGCTCGGGGATCGTTTTCTTTGTCCTGTGAGAACTGCGGATTGCTGGCGTCATGCCCGTAATTGAAAACGTTGGGATAGTTGTCCGCCGTGACCGGGGGCGTCTGGTCCATCGGGTGAACGTCGTAACCGTGCTCGCCGCTCACTCCCTGCTTGCCTTGGCTGCGTTCTGCGGAGTTGCTTCTGTCAAACCTTACATCGGAAAATTCGCTGTTCGTTGGCATCTCAAAGCCTTCTGCTAGCGAAAATCAGCACTAGCGCCAAAATCAGAATTACGGACCCGACTAACAAAGCCTGCGTATCAACCGCCCCGCCTCGCTCTCGGTTCATCTTTCCCACTCACGAAAACTTCTGCGCCTTCGTGACGGATTCGAGATACTGCTGCAACCGCCTAGGCCATGTCGGATCGTTCAAGTCCCTCGGGCCTGGGTCCGGTAAGGCCGTTCCGTTTGGCGCTGCTAAATCCATGAAAGTATGCCCCGCGCTTGTCCCCTTGTTGCTGTCGCCTGCGTGTGCCATCGTCCCCTCAACTCTCAAGCGCACTATGGGGCCTGCACTTTGCCGTGTCAAGAGGTCCGCGCTGTAAATCACTCTGCCAAACCCTATCCCCGCCCTTTCTCTCGCTCTAGGGCCACAGGAACGCAAGCAAACCGCATCCCACAACGAATCAAGGGGAGACAAACGCGTTTTCGAGTTTGGATCAGCCGGAGGGTTAGCGCCGGGGATGCAGGGGTGGAGGGGTGCTCTCGCCGGGGGAGTACTCGCGTGACTCCCATTCTTTTCAGCCATACTCGCCGCGCTTAGAGGCCGCGCCACGATAGCCCGCGCTTGCGCTGCGCTGCCCGCTGCAAGGTGAGGGCGGGCCGGGTAGGGGTCACAGGTGGTAGGTCTCTATTACTTGCGCCCGCCGTGCCGCAATCTCTGCCTTGTGCGCGTGCTGGAATGCCTTGCGCTGCGCCACAGATTGAAGCTGGACGCTGTGACGCGCTAGGCCGCGTTCTAACTGCAACCAATGGCTGTATGAGGCAGCTGGAACGCCTATCCGCTGACAGAATGACTTGTAGTTGAGAAACGCGGCGTCTAAAGCGCTGCTGATTCGGTCGCCTACTTCCATGACTCGCCCTCACTGGTTTGTTTGGGCGCGAAGGGAACGCCGCCGCGTCTAGGTGCTTTATAGCGCAAAGTACACTAGGCCGCAACAGGATTGTGAATCCGGCTGTGCTGGCAAGTGATTGAACTCATGCGCCCGAAAGTGAGACAGGCACAGCAAGGGCACAGATTGAGTTGTTTAGGGTTCACGGCTCTTTCGCTTCCTTCATCGTCTTGTGCATGAGGAATGCCGCTCCATACCACGCCGGGACGAATGTGGCTACGGCGTACAAGAGCCCGTATAGACCACCTGCACGCAGCCCGCCCACAGGGGCCAATCCAGCCCAACCAGCAATATCACTGACAGTGTGTTGAATCCCATACATGGCGAAAACCCAAGCCCAAAAATTTCCGGTCATCAACAGTTTCATACGCTCTGCCTCTTGCAAACGGTATCACCTGTCTGCCCAAAATCGCGGGCTATTTCCCGAGCGCGAAAGATTCCTAGGCGCTAGCCATCTAGCCCGTTTTGTTGGGTTTGCATCCTCAGTATTGCGTTGCGGGTCATTTTGAGGCTGATCGGGTAAGCGTTGAGGGGTAGAAAAACTGTCCCGAAAGTGTCCGGATGTTTCCGGACACTTAGGAAAGTCGGAACCGTGACGCGGTAGGACGGACTAGAAGGTAGTCCTACCGTCCGGTGTTTTGTGGACTGTCCCGAAACTTACAGTCTTAGGCTTTCCGGACAGCGGACAGTAGAGCCTTGACTTGTGCCGAAGGCGCACAAACACTGCCGGTTATTGATTCCCGAAGGTGTCCCGAGGGCTGTCCCGAGTTAATACCCGAGCGGACAGAGCTAGCTGGTCCGAAAATGCCACTGCCTCAAGAAAAGTGCAATTTCCACAGTCGTCACTATTGACAACGTACATGCTTGATGTATGATAACACTAGGAGCACACAATGCCGAGCAGAGAAAAGCAGGTCGCAGAGCAGATTGATCGGTACTTCGCCAAGAGTTGGTCTCTTTCAGAACTGGCCGCCATCATGGAGCCGATTAGCTTCCGTACAATCACATCTTGGATTTCCGGGCAAACGCTGAAGATTCGTCCCCGCGTATGGACTCCCGAGGAACTGAGGGCGATGGGCTGCACGACCGTAGTAGAAAAGCCAGCGAAGATTCGCAAGAGGGCGAAGTATGGATTTCCTAACCTGTGGCAATGCGTGATTGCCAAAACCCTATTCAACTCAGGCGTTAGCCGCGACATAGCGCAGCATCTTCTTGATGTCGTCGCCGGGGGAACAGCCGACCGACAAACCACCTTGCAATTTGGATACTTCCTGATTCTTACAGCGGCAGAGCCGCAAGAGGGTTATTTCTTTCCCGACCGGGGAAGCCTGATCCAAGCTATCACCGCGAACCCAGCCCGTCTGCCACAGTGCGCCATCTTCGACGCCGGTGCCGCTTTCAAGGAAGCGATGGACAGGCTAGAGGCGTGGGAATCTCGCAGCCCATACGTTCCCAAATTGCAAGAGTCGATTCTCTCCGAAGCAAAAGAGAAATGGATTGCTGCTGGCACGCAAAACCTTGTAGCCGCTATCAGCCGGAGGGCGAAAAAGTCCTAAAGGAAAATCAGCGCCGCCCTTCCCGTTTCCTTGCCGGGTTGGAGAGGGGCAGCGCCGGAGGTCAGCAAAAGATGTTTGCCGAACCAGCAACAGTTTCATCTGCCGCGCCTGTCCCGTCAAGAGGTCCGAGCTATTCCGATTTAGCGGTCAAAGCAAACGCGCTTCGCCTCGGCCTGGAGTGCCGCGCCCTTGCCGTTGGGTCTGATTCCGAGCGCCGCCGTCTGCGCTTGCTGGCCGACACTGCCGCCAAACTCTACCAGTGTTTGCAGCCCGCGCGGGCCGGGGTCCGGTAGATGAGCCGCTCCCGTACAACGCAACGAAATCGGTTGTTCGATCTGCTTTCCTCGCGCCGCGAAATCTCTCTGCCGGAAATCCTCGCCCTTGGAATTGCACAATACTCCGCCCGCATTTTTGAACTGCGCCGCCTGGGATGCGAAATAGAAAACCGCGTCGAGCATCGGGACGGCAAGGTTTTGTCTTGGTTCCGTCTGGTTTCTGCACCTTTGACTTTTGATCCGCCTGCACAGCAGCCCGCCCCAGCGCCTAGCCTGTTCGGTAATTTGTCGCCAGATCGGACCTATAGCGAATGACGCCTAGAAAACGATCAGCGGAAAGCGGATTGGACCGGGCCAGTAGTTATGAGAAAAGTCTGGTGGGAGCGCTGCTGGAATGCCCGTCACTGTTTAGTCAGATCGGGGAATTGACGGCGGGTGATTTTATCTCGCCGCATGAGCGAAGCATCCTCGCGGTCATCACTAAAATTAGTTCCGAGGGCAGAACCGCAGACCTATGCACCGTAGATGCCGAATTAGGCAGCGCCGTTCCTCCGGGTTACTTAGTCGAATGCACAAACGGAGTTGTCCCCGAGTGTTTCCAGCAATACAAGCGCGAGGTGCTGAAAGCCTCGCGGGATCGGCAGTTTCGGGCGCATATCGAGGTGCTGGGAACCCTTACCAGTCCCGAGGAACTGACAGAGAAACTGGACGAGATGCGGGAATTAGTGACGAGAACCGGGGAAGAAGATTGGTGCTCCCTGTTTCATAGCGCGGAGGAATTTTCTGTCGCTGCGCCGCTGGAATTTAGGATCAACAGTTTTTTGCAGGATGCGGGAATCACTCTTATCGGGGGACTGAGTGGGCACGGGAAAACCTTGCTCATGCTGTCAATGGTCAGGTCCCTCCTCGAAGGATCGCCGCTGTTCGACTATGAACTATTCACCGTCCCCGCGCCTGTAAAGCGTGTTGTCTATCTCGTTCCCGAGTCCGCTCTAGGTCCGTTCTGGTCGCGCCTTAAACTATTCCGCCTTGAGAAGTATGCCGGGAATTGTCCCTCTGGCCGCTTACTTGTTCACACACTATCGTCTCGCCAGCAACTAAGCCTCAGTGATCCGCGATTACTGAAAGCAGTGGAAGGCGCGGACGTGTTTCTAGATACCGCCGTGAGATTTATGGACGGTTCCGAAAATGATGTAGAGGGTACTAGGCCGTTTGCCGATTCACTTTTTCGCCTGTTGAATGTCGGGGCGCGGTCCATCTGCGGAGCGCACCACAGCCCGAAATCATTTTCCAGCGCGGACTATATGAGCCTCGAAAACATTCTCCGGGGCAGCGGTGATCTGGGGGCAATGTTGTGTACTGCTTGGGGAGTCCGCCAGATTGACGCGGGCCGCAATCGAATCTGGGTTGAGAACTGTAAGCCGAGGGATTTTCAACCGTGCCCGCCGTTCATTCTGGAAGGCCGACCGCATATTGACGTTGCGGGGACTTTCTCTATGTTCGCCGCGCCTGGTACTGCCGGGGAATTGAAAGACCACATAAAGCACACGGGAAGGCCGGAAACTTCGGACAAGGCGGATAAACTGCGCCAGTGTTTAGAACTGCGGGCGGAAGGGAAAAGCACTCGGGACATTGCGGACGCGGTCGGGATCGGCAAGAGCACAGTCGGGAAATGGCTGTTTGAGTACGACAGAAATAACGGCAGAGAGGTAACACAGTGAACGTGAGAGCAAAGCGTAGAAGCGAGGTGCGCCCGTGAATGTAAGCGCCGAATACAGGTACTCGCTCTATTGTGCGTACTGCCGAACCGTGAGAGTCACGCCCATGCCCTACTTGATTTGGTTGGCGAGGTACTAGCAGATGAAACCAGAGAACACAGCGCCCCTTACTCAATACGAGGTAATAGACGGGAAGGTACTTGCCGAAAGATGGCGCGTCACTCCCGGATGGATTCGCAAACGCTGCGCCGCGTCCGAAAACTGTTTACCCCATCTGAAGCTAGGGCGCTACGTTCGTTTTCTCTGGGGTTCGCCTGATCTGTGCCGATGGATGGAA
>Ga0210406_10003101_pt1 | contig 18431 bp, 8 predicted proteins | sample IncBWC30MmetaG_FD_155454 | JGI IMG/M metagenome (GOLD analysis project Ga0210406, IMG submission 155454) | Forest soil microbial communities from Barre Woods Harvard Forest LTER site, Petersham, Massachusetts, United States - Inc-BW-C-30-M | ecosystem: Environmental > Terrestrial > Soil >... | reverse complement strand
GAAAGGGTGGGGATCTCATGGTGACTCTCTATCATCAGGAGGGCGATCTCAAGTTCCGGGATATCACGCAAGAAGCGGGGCTCACGACCAAGGGTTGGGGGATGGGCGTTGCGGTTGCGGACTTCGACAACGATGGGCTCGACGATCTCTACGTGACGGGATACGGCGGAAACGTGCTGTATCGAAATCTGGGAAATTGCAAATTCCAGGACGTTACCGAGAAGGCCGGGCTCAAGGTTGGAGGGTTCAGTAGCGGAGCGGCATGGGGGGATTTCGATCGCGACGGGCACGTCGATCTGTTTGTGCCGCGGTATGTATTCGTAGACATGGATAAGTTGCCGGAGTTTGGCAGCAACGATAAGACATGCCATTTCCGCGGAATTCCGGTGCAGTGCGGACCTTGGGGGCTACCGGGGGAGTCCGATTTTCTCTTTCGCAATAAAGGGGACGGGACGTTCGAAGACGTTTCGAAGAAGGCGGGCGTGGATGATCCCGGACATCGCTATGGAATGCAAGGCGTATGGGCCGATTACGACAACGACGGGTGGCCCGACCTCTTTGTCGCGAATGATGGCGGCGGCAATTATCTTTATCACAACAAGCACAATGGCACGTTCGACGAGATCGGTCTGATTTCCGGAGCAGCGCTCAGCGCTGATGGTCAAGAAGAAGGGGCAATGGGCGTCGACTTCGCCGACATCGATCACGATGGAAAGCTCGACATTATTGTCACCGAGTTCACCGAGCAACCGGATTTGTTGTTCTGGAATCAGGGGTCGCAGGGGTTTACCGATATTAGTTGGAATTCGCACATCGGGAAGCCGACTTACTTGTATGTGGGCTGGGGAACGAAATTCCTCGACTACGACAACGATGGCTGGTCGGACCTGATGATCGTGAACGGGCATGTTTACCCACAAATGGATCTGGTCAAGGGAGGAGCGCCGTATCGCGAGCCAATTCAGCTGTTCCGAAACAATCGGGATCGCACGTTCGAAGACGTCAGCGCATTGGCGGGGCTGGACAAGCTGCCTCCGCAGTCACGACGTGGCGCCGCGTTTGGGGACGTGAACAATGACGGAAAAGTCGATGTCCTGATTCTCAACGTGGGCCAGCCGCCGAGTTTGTTGATCAATCGCTCTGAGAGTTCGAACCATGCTGTGCTTTTCAAGCTCATCGGCACGACAAGCAACAAAGCGGCAATCGGCGCCCGCGTAACGGTCACCGCTGGAGATTTGATGCAGTTCAACGAGGTACGTGGCGGGTCGAGTTATATGTCGCAGAACGATCTTCGATTGCACTTCGGGCTCGGGCAAAAGCCCGTGATGAACACAGTGGAAGTTCTTTGGCCGAGCGGTAAGAAGGAAGTCTTCAAGGATCTGCCGGCGGATCTGATCTATACGATTGTCGAAGGCGAAGGGATTCGGCAGAAAGTACCTTTTTCAACCTCAGCCACCCCTGCGGCTGCAAGCAGTCCTGTTCCCGTGTCCACAAGGGCTACTGCCAAGAAGTAGTGCCCCGCGAGGTTTACTTCGATTGCGGTGACATTCCGCCTGCACCGCTGCGTTCGGCTTTCAATAACTCCTGATAGCGAGCCATATGCTTTGAGGCCTCGTCTTGGCGACCGAGTTTGCTGAGAACGAGGCCCAGGTTGTACTCGACCTTGGAATTGCTAGGATCGAGGGCCGCGGCGCGTTCCAATGCCGTCTCGGCCTTGTCCAAGTTTCCGGCTTCGATGTACTGGCTGCCCAATTGGAACCACGCAGCGGCATTCTGTGGCCGGGCTCGCAGGACGTGTTCGAGATGCGGAATCGCATCGGCACCCTGGCCTTCTTTGATGGCGGTGAGAGCTAAGTAGTACTCAGCGTCGCTGAGATTGGGATCGAGCGCGAGGGCACGGTCCAGTGCCTTGCGCGCGTCCGAGTAGCGCAATTCGTTGTAGTAGACCATACCCAACCCGAGTTGTGCTTTTGCATTTTGCGGATGCTCAGCCGCGTAGGGTTCGAGCAGCTTGCCGGCCCCTTCGTAGTCCTGATGCTCCAGCAGAACACTGGCGATCAGAAATTGGTCGTCGGGCTCAGCGCTCTTTTGCTGCAGGTCTTGGGCAGCTTCTACGGCCACCGGTTCGCGGCCGGCGTGCATTGCTTCAACGATCAGGTGGCGGAGGACCGGAAGGGAGTCGGGATCGAGCTTGCGCGCCTGCTCCAAGGCTTCCATCGACTGGACGTGTTTGCCGAGAGCAGCGCTGATTTCTGCCATAGCAAGGAGAGCGGGCAGGAATTTCGGGTCTTTTGCGATCGCCTGCTGAAAACTCTGCAACGCTAGTGCGAAGTTGCCATTCGCGCGTTGCGCGTTTCCTTTCAGAAAATAAAAGTCGGCCGGAGGTTTTAGCGCTGGGCTGACAGCTGCAAGGCTCCTCAGGGCGTCATCTGGGAGGTTCGCGGTGAGAAAGACTTCGGCCAAATCCATGGCGATGGCTGGCGAGAGCCTTGCATGCGCGAGCTGCGCTTCGGCATCGGCGCGGCGGTTCAGTCCGAGAAGTGCCGCGGCCTTGACAGCTGCGACGGGCGGCTGCTGAGCAACTGGGATGGAATCGAGTGTGGTAAGTGCGTTCTGGAAATCGCCGTGGCTTACGTAAAGCTGGGCAAGACCTGCTTTGACGGCAGGATCCCGTGGCGCTAAGGCGAGCGTAGCTTTGTATTGATCGAGGGCCTCGTCATATTTATCGCCTGCAGCCAGCACACCCGCCAGATGGCGGTGGGCGTCTACAGATTTCGGATTAACCTGAACAGCGCGGCGGAAGAGGCTTTCTGCTTCCGGTATGCGCTTCTGCTGAAGGCGTAGGGTTCCCAGCAGGAGAAGTGCGGTCTCGTTGTTTGGATCGGAAGAGAGCAACGTGAGCAGCGTGTGATCGGCGCCTGCCAAATCGCCTTTGTCAAGCTGTGCCTTCGCAGTGGCGAGGGGTGAAGCGGGTGCGGCTGTCTTGGGCTTGGCGGTTTGGGCCGCAGCGGCCAGCACGAGGCCAAGATAAAGTGCCAAGGTCAGGATCTTGATTCGCGCGACTGATTCTCGGAACGTCTCAAGCCTCGGGCTATTGGGAGACATCGCGTCCCCGGTGGCGGTCTTTCAAAGCCTGGTAGAGCTTGAGTTCGCGATCGGCATCGGAGGCGCGAGAATCGCGACGGTAGGCCATGGCGAGCTGGTAGTGTATGTAATCGCTCTCAGGACTTAGCTTGATTCCGGCTTCAAGGCTAGAGATCGCCGACTTGGTATCTCCGTGCTCGAGCTGAAGCTTGCCCAGTTCGTAGTAGGCATCCGCGTACTTCGGATCTTGTGCGATCACTTGGTTCAGCAGGGTCATGGCTTCGTCTTTATGCTGAGCTTCAACGAGCGCGAAGGCAAGGTGATACTTGGTGGCGGGATCGTCAGGACGGAGTTTGAGTGAAGCACGAAACTCATCGGCGGCCTCGGCGGCGCGGCCGGCCTGTAGTAGGGCTTCACCCGCAGCCGCATGAACTCCGGGTTGGGCGGGATTGGCGGTCAGCGATTTGCGGTATTCATCGATCGCCGCGTTGTGATCCCGTTCATCTTCAAAGGCTTGGGCAAGCAGCGCGTGAAGTTCAGCCGCATTCGTCCCCGAAGGCTCCAGCGCCTTGAGACGCCGGAGACCCTCAGCATAGTCTCCCGCCTTGAGCGTCGATACAGCGTACGCGTACGAGAGCCCGGGATCGTCGTCGATTTGTGGACCAAGTGGACGAAGAGTCTCGAGCGTTTTCGGATAATTCTTCGTTACGAAGTAACTCAAAGCCAGGGCCGCGCGGACACGCGTGTCGTCGGGCTTCTTGGCCAACTGACGAGCCAAGGGAGGAACCGCCTGGTCGTATTCTTCGGCATAGAAGGCCGCCATCCCCCAATTCCGGTCGACTGTCTCGAGTGATGGGTTCCATTCCGCCGCTTTCTGAAAGCTGGTAGAGGCGGCGGCAAAGTCTTTCTTGCCGGCGGCAATCACGCCAAGGTTGTTGTAAGCATCGGAAATCGGCCCTTTCAACTGGTCTTGAAACTCTTCGATCTTTTGGGCGGCGGCCGCCGATAGAGTCCGCGCCGGATTAGCGTTGGCGTTGACGCTGGGGGCAAAGGTCGCCGCGTCGGCGAACTTGTGGCCCTTTCCCGTTTGCGTGTCCTCGGGGTGATTCAAACGATTGCGGAGATCTTTCGAAATCTCCAGTTCCTTCTCACCTTCGTCCCGATCTCCCTTCTTCAGCAGGAGCCGACCAAGGACATAGTGGGCGCGGTTGATGAGGTAGTCATTGGGGCTGGCATTCGCGCTCTGTGCGATGGCTCTCCGCATGGTCGCCTCAGCTTCTTGGTCGCGGTCCGCATCGGCATAGAGTTGTCCAAGAAAGATCAGGGGATCGGGATTTTTGGGGTCCAACTGGGAGGCTCGCAGCAAGTCGGCCTCTGCGGTCTTATTGTCATGTTGCTTCATCGCGATGTAGCCCAGCAAATAGTGGCTCTGGGCGTCGTCCGGGTTGGTTTTCAATTCGGCCTGGAGTTCTTCCGCCGCCGCCGGGAATCCCGACTCCCCGTCGCGATCAAGATATGCGAGGGCAAGCAAGAAATGAGTATGGGGCGCTCGGCCATCCTTAGCCAAGGCCTTCTTGAGTTCCTGGATGGCAAGGTCGAGCGCTTCCCATTCGCCTTCGCGGTAGGCACGACCGAACATGATGTGAATGTGAGCCGTGTCCCCAAACGCAGTGATCATGTCGTCGAAGATCAGGCGGGCGCGGGCAAAGTCGTTGAGCTTGATGTAAGTGATCCCGAGCAGGTAGGCGGTATCAAAATTTGGGGCAGACACGACCGCGGACTCGAGATGTTCGCGGGCAGTTTTGTAGTCCCCTTGGGCAAACAGAATCTGGCCAAGAAGGGATTGGGCGCGCGAGTCGTTCGGAGAAGCTACCAAGACCTTTTCGACAAGAGCCCGCGCTTCGGGCAGTTTGACTTGCTGAAGCTGGAGTTGGCCGAAGTCCAGTTGGGTTTCAACGTCGCCAGGAGCGATCTGCAGTGCTTCCTGGAACCGGCTGCTCGCTCGGTCGAATTGCCCGAGGGCGGAATACGCGCGGGCCGTGCTTCGTAATGCGCCGGCCAGGAAGGTCCGGTACTCGGACCCCGCCCGATCCTGATCGCCACCTAGCTGGAAGGTCCGTGCGGCATCGTAGTGTTGCTGGAGAGCTTCTAGCTCTGACGGCTTTTTGGGGGCGGTGCGGGAAGAGGTTTGTGCGAAGGTAGGATTAACGGCGAAAAAGAAGACCGCCAACGCAAGGTTGAAGAGTAAGTTTTTGCCGTCGATTTGGCGGAGGGCCCGAAAGAACGACGCGCAAACCGTGGGAGCCATTCAACGAAAGAATACTCGGTGGGGCCTGACGTTCGTCAAGCCCCACCGGAAAGAGCAGGCAAGAATCAGAAGGTCAACTTCAGAGCGTATTGGATTTCTCGTGGACCTTTGTCACCCGGAACGCCGCTACTGCCCGCCTGGCCAAAGTTAGCCTGACCATTCTGTGCAAAGTTCCACGAAACGGTGTTCGTCGAGTGACCCGCGCAAGGGTTCGCAGCGGTGCACGCCGTTGCGCCGCTAGCCAGTTGAAGGTTGATCTGATCCGCACGGAACTGCGGAGTGTTGAAGAAGTTGAAGAACTCCATGCGGAACTGCATAGTGAAGCGCTCAGTGAGCTTGAAGTTCTTGTACATGGAGAAATCGGTATTGGCAATTCCTGGCCCGGTGCACGACCCCACACCCGAATTGCCGAATGTTCCGAGTTGGTAGTTATCCAGTGTGAATGCGGCGGGGTTATACCACTGGAACTTAGGTGCGCCATGCGCCCTGCAATCCTGTAACACGCGGTTTGGTTTCTGATTGGGGTTGTAACCAGTTCCCTGGATACCGCCCGGCGCGTTGGTGGCACCGCCATTCAAACCAAAGATACTCTGACTCGGTCCGCTTCCGTAACCGAGGATCCCCGCCAGTTCCCAGCCCCCAAGGGCCAAGCGAACCGGCGCAGAATGTCCCGTGAATCCGGGCAGGTCGTACACGATGTTGGAGACGAAGACATGCGTACGGTTGATCTGCGTCGGCCCGTAATCAAGGTTGCCATTGTTCACATCGGTCTGGGTTGCATAGTTACTCGTGTTGCCGCTGTTGGTAATGTCGGTGTTCGCCAACGATTTCGACCAGGTGTAGGCGAACTGCATATCCAGCGACTTCATGCGTGTTCTAAAGAGCGCCTGGAGGGCATTGTAATTCGATCCTGCGTTCCATAGGCCGTAGTTAATCGTCCCAAAATTGGCGGCCCCGGTGAAGCGATCGGAACCGGTGTTGTTGAGCGCGAAATGGAGGCGATTCTGAGCAAGGACTGCGTTCGTGTCCTTATACCTCAAGATGTTGATACCCTGATTCCCCACATAAGCGAGTTCCAGCTTGCTGTCGCGGTAGACTTCCTTCTCGAACGTTAGGTTGTATTGCCACGTATTTGGCATGCTGGTTCCGGGATCAATACCCCAACTTGGCGAGGCGCTCGATGTTAGAGAGCCCACTGGCACTGTGCCACTCAGAGGACGAGTGCCCGAAGCACTCACTGAGAATGGTGCGTTCGTCGCTATATACAGATAGTTTGATATGCGATCACGCTGATAGAACTGACCGACCCCGGCGCGGAACACCATCTTGCCATCCGACTTGGGATCCCATGCAATACCCAGGCGTGGTGCAATCATGTGGTCGTTGTTTTCTCTCAGCGAGCGGTTCGGCCCGGGTACGCCGCCCAGGAAACCGGCTCCCAAAGGCGCGCAAGGGTTTGTGCCCGGGACTAGGTACAGGCCATTGCAGGCTTCCTGCCCGTTCCCCCCTAACGTGGGGTTGAAGAGCTTCGGCTGCCAACTGGAGATCTTGTTTACAGCGCTGAAGGGGTTGCGAATGAATGACCACCGCGCTCCGTATTCCACTGTGAGGTTGCGGCGAACCTTCCATGTGTCACCAAAGTAGACCTCGTAATCATGCCAACGGGTTTCCGCGAAGGGATTGGTCGCGCTTTCAGAAAAACCCCAGCCAACCTGATCCCAGAGCGCATTAAATGCCCCATTGTTCGTGTTGTTGGCGTTCGCACCCCAGTAATTTGGAGCTTCACCCGAGGAGCCACCTGACAACTCATTCTTCTTGTTGTTGCTGGCCAGGAAGCCGACCTTGAAGGTGTGGGCTCCTGAGACCTTGGAGAAGTCATCCCTCAGGATGTAGAGGTCTTCGTTGTTGTGCCAGGGTCCCATGTTCCAGAGGGTGTCGGAATTGGCGCCGTTGCCTAACCCACCCCAGAAAACCGGGTAACCCACGTCTTTGCCGAGAAACTTGCCCGTGGTGGGGAAGTATGTCGAGTAGGAAGCATTGATCGCTTCGACGACGCCGGGGTTGCTGTTGCTGACGGTAATCTTGTTGGCCGCGTAGGAAACCTGGAAGTCGTTGACGGCCGTAGCGCCAATCAGTTTCGTTAGTTTGACAGTTGCCTGATATCCGGGCTGGACCCAATTCGGATCGACCGAGGGATAGCGATCGTCGCCCCAGTAGCCCAAGGTGCTTGGGGACGGCTGATTCCAGTGATCCTGCGTGTAACGACCGAACAAGCTCCACGTCTTGCCGATTTTGTAGTCCCCGCGAATGCTCTCTTCGCGCCAGTAAATAGGCGAAGTGAGGGATTGCGCCCAATTGATGCAATTCACAGGATTCGCAACGTTGGGATCGGGGAAAAGACCAAGCAGCAGCTTGCCGGTTGGAGACACACCACCGGTGGGAACCTGGTTAATGTTCGTGAACGTCTTCCCGTTGAGCGTTGGCACGGGGTCATTGCAACCCGCACCGGTCCGCAGGTTTGTAAAGTCTCCATTCTTTTCGGCAACAGTCGGGACAGACGCGCTGCGCAGCTTGCCGCGCAATTCGTGGTTCCACTCTTGCGACCAGAAGAAGAAAAGCTTGTCCTTTACGATCGGGCCGCCGACGTCGTAGCCCCAGTCGTTGCGGCGCAGTTTGTCCTTGGGGGATCCGTTCAAGTTGTTGAAGTAGTCGGTGGCATTGAGCGCGTCATTGCGGCCGAAGTAGTAGGCGCCGCCGTGGAACTGGTTGGTGCCGCTCTTTGTGACGATGCTAACGACGGCCCCCATGGCTTGGCCGTACTCGGGGCCGTAACTGTTACGGAGGATTTTGAATTCCTGAATCGCGTCGATCGAAGGGTACACCAGGATGGTTCGGTTCGAACCGACGTCGTTGTTGTTAACGCCATCCACCAGGAACAGATTGCCCGTGGTGTTATTGCCGTTGACGGAGAAGTCGACGCCAGCCTCCAGGCCCTTGTGTTTGGAATCGAAGTTTGAAGCAGGGGAGACACCCGGCATCAACTGGGTCAGCTGGGCGAAGCTTCGACCGTTGAGCGGGAGCTCACGAACTTCCCTGCCTTCGACCACGTTGCCGACGGCTCCCGTGCTGGTTTCAACCTGCACACTGTTGGCTTCGACCGTCATAACCTCTGTCGTGCTGCCGACCGTCAGCATCGCGTTGGCTGTCGCGGTACTGGAGACGAAGAGCTGCACATCTTTGGCAACGTACTCCTTGAAGTTCGGCGCCTTGACGGTGACGGTGTAGGTGCCCGGGTTGAGATCGGTAACCGCGTACTCACCATGATCGTTGGTCTTGGCGGTCCGCTGGTCGCCCGTTGCGCCGTTTGTGACGATGACGTCCGCTCCTGAGATGACTGCCCCCGCGGGGTCGGAGACGACGCCTGAGATTGTGCCAGTGATCTTCTGCGCGAATAGCGGCAGTGCGAGACCTAAACAGCAAACCAACAGCCACAGCATGCTCCTGCGCATAGCTCGAGCCTCCGCCCTAGGAATAACGATTTTGCTGGACAACAATAACGATTTCGGACACCCCACGCCTGGGGCGCTATTAAGCGACAGTTGTAAATGATTGTCAAGCAGAAAAATCGATTATGTACATTAGAATCCGGACGAGTTGAGTAGACAGGTGTGAGTCTCCCGGAATCGGGAGAATGGCGAAATGATTCTCCGAATTTTGATATAAAATCCGCCCGCTTTCGCCGTTTCTATGTAAATGTGGATGGCTGACACTTTTCCCATGACTCAAGAAAAGAAACAGCGGCACTCAAAAAAATCGATCGGCGTCACATTGCGAGCGGTGGCCGAACACGTCGGTCTCACTCCAGGAACGGTATCGGCAGTGCTGAATGACGCTCCTTCGGCACGATCGATTCCAGAGCGGACAAAGAGCCGGATTCTCGCGGCCGCCCGGGAATTGAACTACAGGCCAAATTTCTTTGCGCAGTCGTTGCGCAAGAAACGTACCTATACGATTGGATTGATCGTGGAAGAGATCGGCGACGCCTATGGGTCGATGGTGATCAGCGGAGTGGAGCAGTACCTGCGGCAGAAGAACTACTTTTTCCTTACAGTGGTGCACCGTCACGATCCCGAGTTGCTCGACCGTTACTCGCAAATCCTGATCGAGCGCGGCGTGGAAGGATTCATCACTGTCGATATGCAGTTGCGTGAGGCGCCAACGCTACCCACGGTGGCGGTTGCGGGACACAAGAGTCTTCCCGGAGTTACGAACATCGTGCTGGACCACCAGCACGCTGCCCACGTGGCTCTACGTCATCTGCTCGAATTGGGGCATCGGGAGATCGCGTTCATGAAGGGCCAACCCTTCAGTTCCGACTCGACCAGTCGCTGGCTCGCCATCTGCGAAGCCGCGCGCGAGTTGAATCTGGAGATCAAGCCCGAGTTGACTGTACAAATCGATATCGACGACCCCACACCGCAGTTGGGGTATCCCTTCGCCAAGCAATTGCTGGAACGCAACAAGCCGTTTACCGCGTTGTTTGCATACAACGATATTTCCGCGATCGGCGCCATTCGCGCTTTTCAGGAAGCTGGGCTTCATGTGCCAGCGGATATTTCCGTCGTGGGATTCGACGACATTCAGGGAGCGGCTTACAACACTCCCTCACTCACTACCGTGCGCCAACCTTTGATTCGCATGGGAACGATCGCCGCGCAAACGCTGCTGGAGCGCATCGAAGGGCGAGACAATTATCCGAACGAGATTGCAATTCAACCGGAACTCGTCGTTCGGGAATCAACCGCAGCCTTTAAGCGATGACCGATCAGATCTTCTGTCGACTGTAAGTAGACCCCGGCCGGTCCTCACTTCGCAATGGGGGGAGCCAGCGCTTCACCGCCCTCGGTGACCGACTCAGAACCATCCTGCGAGGCACGCTGCCCCGCTGGCAGGGTTGAGGATTGGGAATTCAGCCGTTGGAACTCAGCACGTTCTTTTTGCGCTTCTTCGGCACGCCTGGCCTTGGCATAAGCGCGCGCCAGATTGAAGTGCACTGCTGGACTTCCCGGAGCAAGTCCGCGGGCCGTTTCCAACTCGAGGATAGCGGCCGGTACATCTCCGGATTCGAGATAGCTTCGGCCCAACAGATAGTGGGCATCCGGCGAATCGGGAGCCAGGCTCACGGCTGTCTTGGCAGAGTCCCGCGCAACTTCAGGTTCGTTCAGCCGGAGCGCGATGGCCGTCAGACGGAGTTGCACCACAAGGGCCTTGGGATTGATTCGACTCTCTGTGCGGAGCTGAACTAGCGCCCGATCGTAGTCGGACGTTGCGGAGAGTGCGTCACCATAGGCGTAGTGCAGGAAAGGCGTGTCCTGATATTCCTGAAGCAGCTTTTCAAAAATCGAGAACGCGCGGTCATAACGGCTTTCAGAAAGTAGTACCGCAGCTTGTCCCGCCATGCGGACTAGCTCCTGCTTCGCGGGTTCGACTTGGCCGGGCAGAAGCGGCATGCGCAGCAGCGCAATGCCCATGGCAAACTGAATTTCGTCGAACAGAGGCCCCGAATGAGCTTCGGGGATCAGCAGATCGGTAGCTGCATCGAATTCGCTTTGCTGGTTGAGCAATAGAGCCAGGTGGTATCGCGCGTAGCGGACACCGGCAGGATTCCCACCGAAGCCGAGCGCCTCACCATTCTTCAGATGAAGCAAAGCGTTCTTGTAATCCTTGAGTTCAAACTCGCAGAGGCCAAGGAGCGTCCAAGTGTCGGCCTGTTTTGATTCCAAGGCGACGGAACGCTTCAAAGCCGAGGCCGCTGCGGGATAGTCCTGCTGCATGTAGAACAGCGTGCCAAGTTGGCGCCAACCTTCCTGCCAACTCGGGCGCAATTCGACTGCGCGCCGATAAAGAACTATTGCGTCAGTCGCCTGATCTGCCGCGCGCGCGGCATTCGCTTGGCGAACTACCGCTTCGAAATCCTGGCGTGCTGCCCTTGTTGTCTGGGACTGAGGTTCTGTGTCATTGGACTGACCGGGATTCTGTAGAGGTTCCGTGTCATGGTTGAGCGCATAGAGCTTCGCTTGGTTTGGATCGGGTTTCGCCGGCTGGCTCGCAAGTTGCCGCGCCCGCTCCGCGGCGGTGGCCGCCTGATCGCTCAGCTGCACGCGGAGTGCTTGAGCCAACGCCTGATAAGCTTCTGCGGACTCAGGATCCATCTTTATCGCGCTTTGTGCGTTGGCGATGGCTTCGGCGGGTCGACCGCGCTTCAGATTCAGCGAAGAAAGACCAACTTGCGCCATCGCACTGTGCGGGGTAATGAGGCTCTCTTCGCGAAACTGAGCATCGGCTTGTTCGAACTGCGACTGTGCAATCAGGGCCAGACCGTAGGCATAGTGCAAGTAAGGTGTCGAAGGAAAGTCCTTGAGCGTCTGCTGAAAGGCGTGGCTAGCACTATCCAGATCCTGACGGGTGAGCAGGTCGGCGACGTTGCCCACTGCGTGGAGAAGGCCGTCGCGCGCCGGGTCGAGTTCAGAAGGCAATAGAGGCACTCGGAGTAGAGCCAGCGCGAGCGCGGTTTTGATCTGGTCCGGAAGATGGCTCGCACCGAAGGTTTTGACGAGCAGCTCGGACGACTCTTCGAAGGCACCTCGCCGATTTAGTAGCAAAGCTAGGTGATAAACGGCGACCTTCTCGACGTCAGGATCTTCCGCGAAGCCGAGATTTTGGGCGCGCTGCAGATGGCTGAACGAGTCGTCATAAGCTTTCGTTTCGAATTCAGAGAGACCCAGGAATGCCCAACCGGCTCCAACGTTCGCATCGAGTTCCACAAACCGCTTCAAGGCGGGGATCGCTTCGGAAAAGTGATCGGCATCGTAATTCAGCGTGCCGAGATACCACCATCCTTCGTCCCAGTCGGGTCGGGCTTTGACGGCAACCTGATAGTCCTGTAATGCCTCACGGACTTTGCCTGATTCACGCGCGGCCGTGGCGCGTGCCGCATAGGCTGAGAAGTCTTGCGCCGTAATTTGCGCGGACAGAATACTGGAATGCGCAGCCCCGGAGCATAGAACCAACGCAAGCACCACGTTGCTTAAGGTGGAACGAGAGGCGGACTGGGTTTGGCCACGGCAGCCCTTGCTGTGCGCGGCGCTGATCCGGTTTGGCTTCATTCGGGATGGACTTCGGAGGTCGCGCAGCGAGCGACCTCTGGTGGAGCCCGTTGCATTTTATGGTAAAACGAATGGCAATGGGCGTGTTTCTAGGCGGTCCTGCACTTTTCTTAAGTTCCCGACGCCAGTTCCTGCGCGGACTCGGCGGAGTCCTGGCGTGGAGTGCCGTGCCGACGAATGGGCGATCTCTGCTCTTCCCGGGCCGTCCAACTTTCGACGAAATCTCCTCAAGTGCAAGCGGAATCCGTTGGGTGCACAATGCGGCGCGCTCCCCGCAAAAATATCTTCCTGAATCTACGGGTCCCGGATGCGCGTTCTTTGACTACGACAATGACGGATGGATGGATATCTATCTGGTGAACAGCGGGCAATGCGATTTTTTTACCCCGACGCAACCTCTGCGAAATGCTCTGTATCACAACAACCGAGACGGGACCTTCACGGATGTCACAGAGAAGGCGGGGGTTCGTGGTGGCGGGTTCGGGATGGGGGTCGCCGCTGGAGATTACGACAACGACGGCTATCCTGATCTGTATGTCACTCAGTACGGCCGCAGTATCCTGTACCACAATAACGGTGACGGTACTTTCACTGACGTGACGGAGAAGGCGGGCGTGGGGGTGAGGGGGTGGGCATCGAGCGCGGTTTGGTTCGACTACGACAATGACGGGCGACTCGACTTGTTCGTTGGCCAGTTTGCCGAGTTCGAGAAGGCCACGGGATGCGGCATCAGTTCGGACGGAAAGAGGCACTACTGCATCCCACGAATTTTCCCGCCGATGTCGAGCTGGCTATTCCACAACAATGGCGATGGAACGTTCACGGATGTGAGCCGCGAGTCGGGTATTGCGAAGCAGCTCGGCAAGGCCTGGGGGGTGGTGGCAGCCGACGTGAACAACGATGGACGAATGGACCTTTTCGTTTCCAATGATACCGTGGGTAACTTTCTCTTTGTGAATCAAGGAAAGGGCCGCTTCGAGGAGTCCGGCCTAGCTGCCGATATCGCTTACAGCGCGGACGGACGAGCGCGCTCCGGAATGGGCGTGGATGCCGCCGACTTCGATGAGGACGGCTGGATGGATCTTTTCGTGGCCAACATCGATCAGGAAATCTTTTCACTTTATCGCAACGCGCATGATGGGTCTTTCGAAGATCAAGCGATGCACTTGGGAATTGGCATGGACACGCGCTGGATGAGCGGGTGGGGACTCAAGTTTCTCGACTATGACAATGACGGCAATCTGGATTTGTTTCTTGCAAACGGCTTCCCCGACGACCTGGTCGAGGACGTCTCAAGCCAAGTGAAGTATCGCGAACCACTCCTGCTATTTCACAACACCGGTGGAAAGTTTCAGAACGTGAGTGCCGAGAGCGGCCCGGTTTTCGGCCGATCGTTTGCCGCACGTGGCATGGCTGTGGGAGACTTCAACAACGACGGGGGCATCGATGTACTGGTGGCCGTCAATGATGGAGCTCCGGTGTTACTCCGCAATAACGTTGGAGCGTCGAATCACTGGCTGGGCGTACATCTTGTCGGAACAAAGTCGAATCGCGATGCGGTTGGCGCAAGAGTGAGCTACCAGTCCGGTGATCTGAAGCGATGCCGGACAAAAGTCGGGGGCGGGAGTTTCTTGTCCTCGCACGATCCCCGGCTTATCCTAGGGCTCGGTTCGCGGACAAAGGTGGATTCGCTGGAAGTGCAGTGGCCACTGCCGGGAGGCGAGATCGAACGGTTCACAAACCTGCCTTTGGACCGATATATCACGATTACTGAGGGTAGTGGTGAGTGGAAATGAGTTTAGACGTAAAGGGCCTTGATCCCGCATCAAGGCGCTGGGGTCGAGCGGTGAGATTTCTGATTTTCTTGCTATGTGCTCTTCTCGCTGCGAACGTCGTCGCGCCTGGGCAGACCTCGGCGTCTGATCTTCCCGAGATTCGAATCATTGTGGTGGGCTCCGAAGGCGAGGGCCGACAGATTCTCGATCGTCTTCGCGCGGGCGGAGACATGGCTGCCCTCGCTCGGGAAAAATCCTCCGATCCGAGTGCAGCAGAGGGTGGATCGCTTGGGCACATGGATCCCAGCTCACTCAGAACCGAACTCCGCGATGCTCTTCGAACCGCAGGACCCGGTGGGATCGCAGGCCCGATCAGAGTTCCAACCGGCTTCGCAATCCTGAGAGCCGAGGTCGTAAACTCCTCGAGTTCTGCTTCAACGACTCCGATGGCTGAGCCGTCTGCTCAGCGTCCATCTGTTGGTGGCACGGGACAAGGGATGACGCCGACCGGACTACTAGCAGTCGCGGGCCGCGGGAAAATTGCCTACCCTCCAGACGTTTCGGGCGCGGTCGAAGTAGAAGTTGCGTTCCGGAATCTTCCCAAGCCCGCTGACTGGGATAAGGATTTGCGTTCGGTCTGCCAGACACGGAAACAGACGTTGCAGCTGGCCGTGAGCCATTTGCAGCAGCTTCTCGATCCGAATGATCCGGAAAGCTTCGTGAAGAACAAGCCGGACGCAGTAGGCGTTGTGCACTTTTCACTCGCGCAGTTGCTTGCTTACCAGGGAGAGATGGCGCCCGCCATCGACGAGTGGCTTAAGGCGTACGAGTTTGCCAAGAAGAACTCACCTCAAACCGTGCCTGAGTTGGAAGAGGTGCTGGGCACAGCTTATCTTCACAAGTCTGAGATGGAAAACAACGTCTACCGCGCTCCCGCCGATCGTTGCTTGTTCCCGCCCCGCTCGCCCGTGGTCTATGCGAAGAAGCAGGACTCCGAAAACGCGGTCGCGTACCTGACGCGCTTCCTGGAGAAGAAACCGGACTCGCAAGAGGCGAAGTGGCTTCTCAATCTCGCCTACATGACCTTGGGCAAATATCCGGCGGGCGTGCCGGCACCCTACCGCATCTCCCCCTCGGTATTCAAATCGGAGGAGGACATTGTTCGGTTTAAGGACGTGGCACCGGCCGCCGGGCTGAATTCGTTTTCCATGGCTGGCGGCGTAATCGTCGATGATTTCGACAACGATGGTTTGCTCGATGTAATGACTTCGAGCTATGACTCCTGCGTGCCCCTGCGTTTCTTTCACAACAACGGCGACGGAACATTCACTAATCGCGCCACGGAGGCGGGCCTGGAGGACCAGTTAGGCGGCCTCAACATGATTCAGGCCGACTATAACAACGACGGGTGTGTCGACATCTTGGTCCTGCGCGGTGGGTGGCAATTCGCGATGCGCCCCTCGCTCCTCCGAAACAACTGCGATGGCACGTTCACCGATGTGACTGAGCAGGCGGGCTTGGCACACGCGATGGCATCACAAACCGCGGTTTGGACAGATATAGACAACGACGGCTTGCTGGACTTATTCGTCGGTAATGAGCAGGGCCCCAGCCGGCTTTATCACAACAAGGGCGACGGAACGTTCGAGGACATCGCGCATGCGGCGGGCGTGGATCGGGTTGCGTTTTCAAAAGGCGTGGTTTCGGCCGACTATGATAATGACGGGTACCCCGACCTCTATGTATCCAACCTCGGTGGAGATAATTTTCTCTACCACAACAATCACGATCGCACTTTCACCGAGGTCGGTAAGCAGGCCGGGGTTCAGCAGCCGTGGATGAGCTTCGCGACATGGTTTTTCGATTACGACAACGACGGTCGTCCCGATCTCTTCGTGACGAGTTACTACATGTCGGCCGAGGAGATTCTTCACAGCCAACTAGGGCTGCCCCACAACGTCGAGACTCTCAAGCTTTATCACAATGAAGGCAACGGGAAGTTTCGCGACGTGACGGCGGAGGCCGGGCTGGCCCGGGTCTACGATCCGATGGGGTCTAACTTTGGGGACGTCGACAACGATGGCTTTCTGGACTTCTACCTTGGAACCGGGACGCCGCCGTATGGCGATATCTTACCGAACGTGTTGTTTCATAATCAGGGTGGAAAGAGATTCACAGATATCACCGCTTCCTCCGGCACTGGCGAACTGCATAAGGGCCATGGCGTGGCGTTTGCCGACATCGACAACGATGGGGATGAAGATCTGATCGAGGTGATTGGGGGTGCAGTTCCGGGCGATGCGCACGCTCTGCGGCTTTTTGAGAACCCAGGAAACGGTAACGATTGGATCAGCCTTGACCTGGTGGGGACAAAAAGCAACCGGTCGGCGATTGGGGCGCGTATCAAGCTCACCGTCGAAAACGACGGCCAGAAACGTTTTATCTTCCGCACGGTGGGGAGCGGAGGCTCGTTTGGGGCATCCCCCTTGCAGCAGCATATCGGGCTCGGTAAGAACGCGCACATCCTGTCGCTGGATATTTGGTGGCCAGTGAGCGATACGCACCAGCGCTTTTCTGACTTGGCAACAAATCAGTTTCTTGAGATCAAGGAATTTGACAAGGAATACACTAAACTCGAACGGAAGCGTTTCAAGCTAGGCGGCACAAACCCCGCTACTCTAAAGCCGGCGACGCCGGCCAAGAACAGCACGGCCCAAGGTTCTTCTCCGCAGGCAAATTGAAGCTATGCATCGCAGATTAGTTGCTACCGTTAGTGTGCTGCTCGCAGGGCTGCTGTCGACTCCCGCACTTGCGCAACAGCGATATTCGGTCAAGGGGCTTGTCCTGAGCGTCGATCCGTCGCATAAAACGATGGTCGTTTCGTGCGATGAAATCCGCGGTTACATGGACGCGATGGTCATGCCATTCAAAGTTCTGGATGCAAGGTCGCTGAACGGCCTGACGCGCGGCGCGATGGTGGACTTCAATCTGGTCGTCACCAAAGACGAATCACATGCGGAAGATGTGAAGATTCGAAGTTACGCGAGCGCAGAAAGAGAACCAGCCAAGGCCGGCCGATTGAGCGTTCTTCAGCAGGCGCTACACGGGAAGAGTTCGCAGCTCGGACTCGGACAGAGTGTGCCCGATTTTTCTCTAGTCGACCAGAAGAACCACTCCGTGCATTTTGGGCAGTTCGCGGGGAAGGTCGTTGCGCTAAATTTCGTCTACACTCGTTGTGCGCTCCCCGACTACTGTTTTCGACTTTCGAATAACTTTGGCGTGCTGCAGAAGCGCTACAAAGACCGGCTGGGCCGCGATCTGGTTTTGCTCACCGTTACGTTCGACCCAGTCCACGATCAGCCGGAACTGCTGAGTACTTACGCCCAAACCTGGAAAGCAGATCCGGACAACTGGCTCTTCCTGACGGGGCGCCCGCAGGACGTGCAGCGCGTCTGCGATCTGTTTGGCGTGAACTTTGTGCCGGATGAAGGGCTGTTCATCCACTCGCTGCACACGGCGGTGATTGACCGCGACGGGAAGCTGATTGCCAACCTTGAAGGCAACGAATTTACGGCCGAGCAACTCGGAGATCTGGTTGGCACGGAACTGGACCGATCCAAGTAAGTGCGCGCTCCGCTCTTACTGGGCCACCACTGTAAGACGGGTTTCGATCAAGTCGCGCGAATTTCCACCGACCATCAACTTAAAAGTGCCTGGTTCCACCACGCGCTGCATCTCGCGATTCACAAACTGAAGTTCGTTGGGCCCGAGCGTGAAGTCGACGGTCTTCGTCTGCCCCGGATCGAGAGTAATTCGCTGGAAACCGCGCAATTCTCTTATCGGCCTTGTGACGGAGCTTACTTCGTCGCGGACATAAACCTGCGCGACCTCGTCCCCGCGCCGAGATCCGGTATTCGTAATGTCGACCTGCACGTGCGTTTGTCCAAGGGAACCGATGGTATCTGGCGACACTCGTACATTACCGTACTTAAAGGTCGTGTAACTCAGGCCGTACCCGAAGGGAAAGAGTGGCTCGGTGGTGGTGCCGAGATATTCGCGCTTGGCTGAGGGCTTCTGATAATAGTAATCGGGTAACTG